>Ga0210409_10000363_pt1 | contig 82021 bp, 80 predicted proteins | sample IncBWH17MmetaG_FD_161649 | JGI IMG/M metagenome (GOLD analysis project Ga0210409, IMG submission 161649) | Forest soil microbial communities from Barre Woods Harvard Forest LTER site, Petersham, Massachusetts, United States - Inc-BW-H-17-M | ecosystem: Environmental > Terrestrial > Soil >... | reverse complement strand
GAGGCCAACGGCCAGCGAATCGAAGTTAGCCCAGGCTACGCCCATGTAAGCCGGCTTGAGCGCCAGTTGGATGCAGCGCTGCGGTCACTGACGGCGGCGGCATGAGCAGCTTTTTTTCAGTCGTTTTGAAATTTCTTTCAATTCCACCAAGGAGAAATACCATGAATTCCAAGATCGTCATCGTGTACCACAGTGGCTACGGCCACACCACCAAGATCGCCGAGGCAGTTGCCGAAGGTAGCGGCGGCGCCTTGCTGCAAATCGACGCCGAAGGCAATCTGCCCGAAGGCGGTTGGGACTTGCTGAACAATGCCGGGACCATCGTATTCGGCAGCCCGACCTACATGGGCAACGTCAGCTGGCAGTTCAAGAAATTTGCCGACGCCAGCTCCGCCGTCTGGTTCCGCCAGGACTGGAAGGACAAGCTAGGCGCCGCGTTCACCAACTCGGCCTCGGTCGCCGGCGACAAGCAGACCACGCTGTACACCCTGTTCACTCTGGCGCAGCAGCATGGCATGTTGTGGGCTGGCACCGGCATGATGCCCAGCAACGCCAAGACCGCCAAGCGTGACGACATCAACTATCTGTCCTCGTTTGCCGGCCTGGCCACAGCCTCGCCGTCGGACGCTTCGGTCGACGAAATCCCGGCCGGCGATTTGGCCACGGCGCGCCAGTTCGGCGACCGCCTGCGCACGGTCAGCGCCCGTGTAACCGCCTGAGCATCAGCGCTTCAACTGCTGACGCACGCTGACCATGAAAGCCATCTTTAAACGTCTCGCAACCGTCGTCGCCATCAATGGCGCCGTCGCTACCGCCGAGTACCGGAAATAAACCTTGTGGGGAGGTTCCAGCCGGAGCCTTCCCTTTTCTGGAGACTGACATGAACACCGATCACCACGACAGCATCACCGCCATCGCCGATGCCTATCTGCATGGCGTCTACACCGGTGACACCGTCACTCTGGCGAGCCTGTTCGATCCCAACGCCCAGGTGTATGGCGAGATCAACGGCCAGCCGTATCACAAGACTATCGCCGCCTACCTGGAAGGCGTGGCCTCGCGCCAGAGTGCGCAACAACTGGGCGAGCCCTATCGCATGGAGATCCTGGCTGTCGACAGCCTGGGCAGTATCGCCAATGTCAAGCTGCATTCGCCGATGCTGGGCTTCAATTACCACCTGTACCTGACGCTGCGCCGGTTGGACAGCAAATGGAGCATCGTCAACAAAACTTTCGTCAACCTACCCGATGAGTGAAGGAGGACTGGCCGCGTCATACCCTTCCCCCGTCGCGCTCAAGCCGCGCCTTCGACGATGCGGAAATCGCGCTCGGCGCCATTACCCAGCGCACGCAGCGAAGCCTGGTAGTCCGCGCTCGCATAGGCGTGCTGCGCCAGTTCGAAGCTCGCGAATTCCACAATGACCGTGTACTGCGCAACGCCCGCTTCGTGCGTCACGACCGTAGCGCCGGGCACAGCCAGTACCGCCCCGCCGGCGGCCTTAATCGCCGGTCTAGCCAGCGTGGCGTAGGCTTGCATTGCCGACACGTCCGACACCGACCGGTACGCAACTACCCAATATCCCTTTTTCATCATTTTCTCCGTCGAAGTGTTGCAGATGTAGTTAAGAAGCAAGCCTTACCATTTGCCTTTGTGAGCACCGCCATCCTGCTGGGCCATGTGGACTCCAAAATAATAGGTTTCAGCAGGATCCGGTCTTGCATCAATTTCCAGTGGCATTCAACTTTACTTCTACCATCCACGTTGATAAAGGCCGCTCCGGGATTTATTGTTATTACTTGACGTAATCAATTGAACGCTCATTTCGCGACATTCTTGCGGCATCGCAGATCTGCGCGCCAAGTCCGGATTGGCTGGCCACGATGCTCGCACTGAAACGGCAACCAGGAAAATGACTACTTATGGCTGAAAGAATGCATCTAACCTAGTCAACCCGACGAATCTTCCAGCCGGACATGTACGATATCAGAGCGAAATCGGCGTTCAGAACTATTATGTTACGAGCGATGTCGATTTCTTTAAGTGTCGTTCGTCTAGTGTACAGGGGCCGATATGCGGCGATGCGCTAGCGAATTGCGTCGCCTTCGCATTTCCCCCTATCTTTTTAACGCAAGAGGAGATCGTTATGACTTACATAGATGGATTTGTAGTCGCCGTACCTACAGCTAATCGTGAAGCATACATAAAACATGCCGCATCGGCTGCGGCCGTATTCAAGGAATATGGCGCATTGAAGGTAGTCGAATGCTGGGGAGATGACGTCCCCGAGGGAAAAGTGACGTCTTTTACAATGGCCGTCCAGCGCAAAGATGACGAGACGGTGGTGTTCTCCTGGATTACCTGGCCTTCTCGTGAGAAACGGGACGAAGCCTGGAAAGTGATCATGGCCGACCCGCGGATGCAGCCGGGAGAAAATCCCATGCCTTTCGACGGCAAGCGGCTGATCTACGGCGGCTTTGAAACGATTATGGAGGTGTGATTGCCGGCCGCTTGAGAATGACTGAAAGCGCCGTATCGATGCGATGCACTTGCTCGGCATGGCGTTTAACGAGTGTCTCCTTCTGGCTGAATTGGGCCATTTGCGAAAGACAAACTTCGACCCGTTGCAGGCCTTCTGACACGCCCAAAGCAGACGTTCAAAAAGCCCATAAGTTCTGGGTGTTACTGACCTGGAGAGCTTAGTAGTGCATCACGAGCCGCAATCGATCTGTGTTGAGCATTGAGTCAATTGTCGACGATCTTGGCGAAATGTTAAAACTCCCGTTGGCGGCCCCGGGACGGTTATGACCTGCGGCATATATCCACGCAACGCTCACTGCGGCAGCGCAACTCCCCACGCGACGGTGACGTTGCCACCAAGACGCCATTCGCTGAACAGACGGCGCGGAGCAATCAGTGCGGGAAGTCGCGGGTCGCGCGTGCGAGCGTAATACGGCTCCATCCACGAAAGCTCGTCCTGAAATGTCCAGGGGAAGAGATTCTGTTTGACCGGTGTGATCTCGGTGAAGCTGTCGGGATTCTGCACCGCCTTGATCACCAGATTCGCCAGCCGGCCGATTGCGCCGTGATTCTCCTGATAGAGATTTGTACCTTGCCGCTCGGCCAGTTCCGCCGTGAAGACCAGCGGAATCAGCGCGAACGTGTGGTAATGGAGAGCGCGATCTCCGCGCTTGATCTCCCGCTCCAATTCGCCGTACAGACCTATATCGTGAATGCCCTCCCGGGCACGTGCGAGTCCGGCATCGATCAACTCCTGCCGCTGCGCAAGCGTGCCGGTAGCGACAAGATTCAGCCCCGCCCAATAGACCAGATTATTGTGCAAATGGTTGATCGCATCCGCGTCCCGCGTGGCGATGGCGATACGGGTCAGCCACGGTGTAATGACGCGCAGCTGGTCCGCATTAGCCTCGCTGACTTCCCGGGGCAGCCGCAGCAACACGAGCGCGAAATCTGTCCCGGCCCAGGAACGCTCGTAGTAGCCCTGGTACCCGCTGATCGGACCCATCAAGGAATCCGCGCGGGCCCAACCTTCCAAAAGCGCGAGAACGCAGGTCCATTGCTTCGATTCCGCAGCCTTGTTGAGCTGGTAGATATAGTCCCGCATCGGCTTGACCGCCTGCGCATAAGCCGCCGGATCGTCGTAAAACCCCGCTGGATCGATTGACTTCACCGGTGCCGGTACGGTACACGCAGCGACGGCATGGTTAATGCCGAGACTCATGAGCATCAACACTGAGACAGCGCCCAGCATTCGAATGAATCGATTATGCATAACTACTCCTGTCAGGCTCCATTTTCATACGAATACTAGCGCGGTATGTATCGGTGGCAACACTTTCGTCTGAAAAAAACGTATGAAGATGTAACAGGTCACCGCGGCGGGCGAAAGCGGCGCGCGCTGTCTCCCCCGGTATCGATTTCATCAATCTGTTGCATCCACCGGTTGAATCCACAGCCGTTAGATGCCGCTCTCTTCAATCAGGAAGACCTTGGAGCCAAGTTCCAACTGTTCTTTCTTGATTTCGGATGACACTGCGAATGGAGCATGACTAAGTCCGTGTGTTCTCGTATGCAACATCTCAAAGGAAGAGATTTGAGTACGGATTCGACCTCCAGAGGGAGAGACTATGAGAAGGTGAGCTCCAATTCTGATGTTCAGCCCGAGCGAATGAGGAATACCTGGAGCAAGTACGCATCCTCTTCCAGTGATGTCGAATACATCTTCAATGACAAACAAATTCAGCATATCCTCTCTTGAGTCAAAGTGGCTGGGAGGTCCGCTCCGGGCCGATTTTCGTCATTTGACCGAAGAACTTGGGTGAGCGATGGCGCTAACTAGCCACTGTGCTTCCGCAAAGCTCAACAAATTTTCCAGCTTGAAATCGTATACCAAGCAAATGTTCCTCATCCCATTCGGTTTCATAGCCAAGTTCAGTCGTCATTGTCCCGCCTATTGGACTGACGGCGACAAATTGTAGTTTTGCCCCGGACAACACGTCCTTTGGCGATTTAATGTTCCGTAGATTTTCATTTGAAACAGAATATTCGCCCGCTGCTATTGCCTCGAAATATGGCTCAAAGTGTTCAAAGAGCGCTTGCTCGATAATCGGCTGCCACTCCGGAAATAGTGAAGCAACTTGGTGAGCTTCAGCAAGTGCACTAGCATCCGGACCATCTTTAGGTCCTGCGACCGCCAATGGAACGTCCGCGCATGAACCAAGTTTTATTGTGCTTCTCCAGAAACCACTCGACCGGGAGAGTTCTCCGAAATGAGCATCAGAAATTTTTCGCGATTTAAATAAACTGAACATAAGACAATTCCCCCTGAAATTTTCCGGTCTTGCCCTATGCCTACCGACGCACATGAATGGCCGTATAACTGAACGCCCGCTTCCGGCCGAATTGCGGCATTCGAGAAGGTCAGCTCGACCCAAACCAGCCGGGCTACGTCCTTGGAAACAGGCCGTCAATCTTCGAATTATGTTGTTCCGTCAGGTCTCAGATCTACGATGCATTAAGCGCTTTAAGATCAACAAGGTGCGACGACATAGAAGGCAAGAACTCAACGATCTCGTATTCCGCGATTTGCTCTCGGTAGAAGGGATCACTCCGAACGATGCTTTCGATCTCTGCTTTCGTTTCTGCTTTGGCGAGAATGACACCACCAGTGCGTGGCTCCTTGCGTCCCGATAACAGAAAGTGGCCAGAAGCATAGTAGCGTTCTAAAAACTTTCGATGTTCGTCGACGAAACGGTCAACGTCAGACAGGGATTTTTTGTAGTTCAACAGTATGACAAACATGCACTCAGGCCTCGTGTACTTTCTTTGATGCTCGGAATGATCATCATCTTGGCATCGTGCCGTAAGCCCAATGGAATATCAAGCTCGACCGACCGCTGCTGGCCGTTTTGAGCCGGTCGCGACAGGCTCAAGTCGCCCCGTTGCTGACTGCCAGGCTATCTTGTCGAATGTCCACAATACAGCCCATACCAGACTGTGCCGCAAGCGCCAACGCTGCCGGGAATGCAGCGAAACCGGCAGTTGGGTGGCGCCAGCAGTGAATTGCCTCAATACGACCAATCGCCGATCACCCGCTTGACCTTTTCCAGCGCATCCCGGAGAGCATCCAGCTCTACGGATCCGAGCGCCAGGCGGATCGCATGCGGCACATGGACAGACGTCGCAAACGGTTCGGCAGTCGACACCGAAACGTGCTCGCGCATGAGCGCCATCGCTACCTGATCGGCTCGGACCTCTTCTGCCAGGGGGAGCCAGAGAAAATAGGAGGACGGATGGCGGACGCATCGAAGCCCAGCCAGGATGTCGCTGGCCATTGATTGCCGGATACTCGCATCGCGGCGCTTCTCAGCCTCCAGCCGCGTGACGGTGCCATCGTCCAGCCAACCGCAAGCGAACGCGGTCATCACACCGGGCGTGTTCCAGGTAGTGACTCTGATCATTCGCTCAATCGCGGACACCCATTGAGCGGGTGCGGCGACGAATCCGACGCGCAGCCCTGCAGCCACACTCTTGGAAAGCCCTGACACGTACACAGTCGTCTCAGGTGCAAGTGCCGCCAGTGGCGCCGGCGGTTCCTCTGCGAGGAAGGCATAGGCCGCGTCCTCGATGATAAGGAGCCCGTGCTTGCGGGCGATCGTCACCAACTGCTGCCGCCAGTCCGCACTCATCACCCATCCCAGCGGGTTGTGCAGCGTCGGCATCGTATACACAGCACGCACCCGCCGGCTCTTGCACAGCCGCTCCAGCGCATCCAGATCAGGGGCTTGGTCAGCAGCCGGAATCGACGCCAGTTCAAGGTGATGTGCGTCAGCCAGTATCTTGAACCCCGGATAGGTCAGTGCGTCGGTCGCGACCAGGTCACCGGGCCGCAGCAGCGCCATGACAGTCGCTGCTAACCCATGCTGCGCGCCACTCACGATTAACACTTGTTCCGCACCAACTTCCAGTCCCCGGGATCGGAGGTGGCGCGCCACCGTGGCCCGCTCATGCTGGCGCCCACCATGGGGTTGGTAGCGTAGCAGTGCCTCCAAGTCGCCGGAAGACGCGAGCTGGCGCAAGGCATTTCGCAGCAACTCGGTCTGACCGGGTAGCGATGGATAGTTGAAGTTGAGATCCACCATGCCCGCCGCAGTCGCATGCTGGTCGATGCCTAGGCCGAGAGGTAACGAGGTTTCTCGAACGAAGGTGCCTCGGCCAGCTTCCCCGCTGACCAAGCCCATGGCTTCAAGCTCTGCATAGACTCGCGTCGCGGTAACCAAGGCTAGCCCCTCCTTGGCCGCGAGTTGGCGGTGGGTCGGCAAGCGCGTACCCGGCGGCAAGCGTCCTGCACGGATATCGGCCGCAAATGTGTCAACCAGTTGCTTGTAGCGAGAACGAGCCATACAGGAATGTATCCATGACAATAATTTGATTGTATCGATTGTCGGTCATATGATGTCTCATCGCAACCCGATTCACCCAGGCCGACGGTAGTGTTTCGATCCGTACTAACTTCTGGCCTGGCACTTCTCAAAGGAGCTTTTTATGAACCGACTCATGGTTACAGAAAAAATCATTGCCGCTAAGGTGTCCCTGGGTATCAAGTGGTCGGAAGTCGCCGCCAAGGTCGGGCTTAGCAAGGAATGGGTCACTGCTGCTTGCCTGGGGCAAATGACGTTGAGCAAGGAGCAAGCAGACGTTCTCGCAAGCATTTTCAGCCTGACTGAAGAGGAGGCCAAGTGGTTGACCGTCACACCGTACAAAGGCTCGTTGCCCACATCAGTCCCGACCGACCCGCTCATCTATCGCTTCTACGAGATGATCAACGTGTACGGAACCACTTTCAAAGCCCTCATCCACGAAGAGTTTGGCGACGGCATCATGAGCGCCATCGATTTCAAGATGGATCTGCAGCGCGAAAACGACCCTAATGGCGACCGCGTGCGCATCGTCATGAGCGGCAAGTTCCTCCCTTACAAGCAGTACTGATTTTTCAACCTTATTTACTCACGAAGACGATACCATGCACATCGCTATCCTCACCTTCGAAGGCTTCAACGAACTCGATTCCCTCATTGCGCTCGGCGTCCTCAATCGCATCAAGAAGCCGGACTGGCGCGTGTCGATTGCCAGTCCCACTGTGCGAGTCCGGTCGATGAACGGGTTGCTGCTCGAATCTCAGACATCCCTGCGCGAGGCAAGCGCTGCCGATGCGGTCATCGTCGGCAGCGGCATGCGAACTCGCGAGGTCGTCGCTGACGGGGCGCTGATGGCGCAGTTGCAGCTCGATCCATCCAGACAACTGTTGGCTGCGCAATGCTCCGGCACGCTCATCCTGGCCAAGCTCGGCCTGCTCGACGGCGTGCCGGCGTGTACCGATCTGACGACGAAACCTTGGGTCCAGGAAGCCGGCATCGATGTGCTGAACCAGCCCTTTTTTGCCAGGGGCAACGTCGCCACTGCGGGTGGATGCCTTGCGTCACCTTACCTTGCCGCCTGGATCATTGCCCGTCTGGAGGGTATCGAAGCGGCGGAAAGCGCACTTCACTACGTCGCCCCGGTGGGAGAGAAAGAAGACTACGTATCGCGTGCGATGCGCAATATCACGCCGTACTTGAAACAGACGTTGGCGACCGTTTGAATAAGTTTGAATAAACGAGTTTTAAACAAGGAGAAAACAAATGAGTATTCGTATATTCCAAGCCGCCACGCGCCAGCAACTCACCGGCCTGAAGATCCCTGACACCGTCGCCTTCCTCGACGACCTGGGATCGTCCGGCAACAAGAGTGCCCCGATCACTGCCGGACTATTTCGCATGGGGAAAGGACAGGCGATGCCCTATACCTACGACTTCGATGAATTCAAGCTCGTTCTTGAAGGCGAGATGACGGTTACCGAAGAGAGTGGGAACGTCTATGAACTGAAGGCCGGCGATCTGATCCAGTTCTCCGCCGGCGCCAAGGTGAAATTCTCGTCGCACTCCAGTGGCCTGGCATTCTACGTTGCCCAGCGCTGACATCCTTCATCGGACGCGATGACTCAACACGACTGCCGGAACTTGATTGCCCGACTGGACGGCATCAAGACGACGCAGGATTGAGATTGAAATTGTCAGAATTGTCGGAAAGTCGAAGCTCAGCCAGAATCGAGATGAACGCGATCGCGCCAGCGTGGCCGAAGAGCTTGGACAGCGCGGTCAACAGGGGATTTCCAATGCAATGCTCAACCGTTAAATTCGCCAGACTGTCGCGGCTTGCCACGGCAGGTCTGGTGGAATGAGGTGTCAGGCCTATTTGTTCGTAAGCGGAGCAAGCTGCTGCAAGCAGTTGTTTTGTTCGAACGGCCGCTTTTCTAAAGGAATTTTCTCGATACACCGAATGGCTGAGCGGACTCGGCGAAGACGTTGCTCGGAATGGTTGAGCTCGCATTTGTTGGCATAGGTCGAAGGCCATGTTCCACCGGCACCAGTTAGAGAACCAATTAACTCACACTCTTCGGCTCGGTATTTCAGCCACGCGGCTTGCTGAGTTTTGAGTGCGGCCAAAAGCCTTCCATCTACTGGAATTCCACTGCTCGATGAAGAGGAAACAAGCTTAATCAGATCGTCGTGCTTGCTAGCCAAAAGTTTCTCAACCACCTTCTGTTGCTGAACTAGTAGAAGCCCGGTGTGCATAGAGCTTCCTTCAGGCCAGCACTCAGGACGATCCGTGCATTCGATTTCGGCGAACACAATAGGTGATACCAACGCCAGCACAAGAACGGAGAGAAAAATCTTTCGCATGTTTGCGTACCCAATCAGGTCAATTAGATTAGAAAGGTCTACGGCAACTGAGACGACCTTATTGCCATCGGCATTTGCGTCCCACTCATCGCATAGGCTCGGGTTATTTTGACACATGAATAAGAGTAGTAAAGGCTCTCCATCAAATTGATTTTTCAACCGAAGTTGACCAAGGAATTGCATATTTCCGTGACGCGTTTTTCAGGTGGGCCATTCAAAGTCGTGGCCTGGAGCGCTAGGTTTTCCACCAAACCTAGTTTCGCAACTTGCATCGTTATCGGAGTTCGAATTATTTATTCGAGGTGAAATCATCGATATTTGCCAAAATAATGAAAATTTAATTCAATGCTGCTGACGGATGTCTGCTTGTGGCCGAGGCTGTGTAAAAACGTAAGTCTGACAAAAATCTGTGGGTAGGGACACCCTTGCCGAGATTGAGAAAATCGCATAGCGATCGTTTTAAGAAGTCGATTTTTCTTTCGATGAAATTATTTTGCGCTTTTACACAGCCTCGGTCGAATTGGGCCATTTGCGAAAGATAGATTTCGACCCCAAGGAGACATACGACTTTGTCCAAAGCGGCCATTCCTTAATCGAGTTGAGTAATCATTTTGTTCAAGTTTAAAATGTAGTAGCTCAAACTTGAACTGACGGCGATTGTCAGATGAGTCGGAGTTCTTTCAGCGCCGCTACCGGCCAGCGGCGGAGGTTCGACGTGTGGAAAGCCGCGCACCTATGCCAGCCTGATATTATTCAAGGTTGGCATCGATTCGCACGAAAATGCCTTCGGTATTTATGGACATTGTCAGCAAACCGATTTCGTGTCCGAAATCGCCTGTGAAATCGACCCGCACACGCGCACGGTTGTCGCCAAGGCTCTCCATCGAGAGGAAGCGAGTCACCGTGTGATACCCGATGAAATACTGCTCGATATAATCGCGGATGCCAGTATGGCCATCGAAACGATGGCCGGTCGACGGGTCGTCGATCACCGCATCTTGCGTAAACAATGCTAACACTCGCTCCATATCATAGGAATTGGTTGCAGCGATGAACGCATCGGCGGCCTTGCGTAGATTGCTCGTTTTCTGGGTCATCACATCAGCTCCCGTGTTGCCAGCTTTTGTAGGGAAATTCAATGCTGTAGCCACCTAGGCCCCCTCACCTGCGCCACACAATAGCGAGAATCGTAGTTAGGTTGCGGTCCACGCGAATGGATTACGGTAGCACCAGCCTCCAATGCTTCGGCATAGGCGAAGTTCAGCGTCCCTTTCGAATCAGCAGCGAACCCGATATGCAAGGCATCGGGCGCAACCGAGCCATGTCTCAGCCAGAAAAGCATACGCCCGTTCTCACCAAATCCTTTTAGGTCAGAATGGCCAGACGGACGATCCTTCCCATCGTAGTCAAGGCGATTGATGATGTCCAGCGGTGCCAGAGCGGCGGCATAGAAACCGATAGAACGGTCTATGTTGCTGGCCGATAGAAATACATGATCCCGCACGGCTTTGCTCCCTTCCGGTCAGATGATATAGCCGCCAGCAACTTCAATGTTTTGCGCGTTAATCCAACCACCATCTTCGGTCAGCAACGTGGCAATCACGCGTGCAACCTCTTCAGGTTCGCCAACCCGGCCCAGCGCGGTCTGCGCTGCCAGCATGGCTTCGAATTTGTCGTTCAGGCCGCCACCCAGTTCGGTACGAATCGCACCGGGAGAAACGGAGTTCACGCGAATACGGCGTTCAGCGAATTCCTTGGCCATGTATCGCGTGAGCACTTCCAACCCACCCTTGAACGACGCGTACGGTGCCACTCCGGCGGTTGCAACGCGCGTCGTTGCGCTGGTCAGGTTGACGATGCTAGAGCCTTGCTTCATCAGTGGCAGCAATGCCTTGGTCAGGAAAAACGGGCCCTTGAGGTGTACGTTCATCAGGCCGTCGAACTCAGCTTCGGTGACGGCTTCGATGAGGTTGAATAGGCCGTAGCCCGCATTGTTTACCAAACCACTCAGTTCACTCTCGCCCCAGACACTGAACAAGGTGCGCGACACTTCACTGCGAAAGTCGTCGAAAGCGCGGGACACGCCGACGTCTAGTTTCAAGGTGGCGGCCTTGCCGCCGGCCTCGGTGATCCGACGCACCACCTCGTTGGCTTTATCCGGCTTGCTGTTATAGGTAAGGATGACGCCCAGTCCGCGACGCGCGCATTCCAGTGCAGTGCTTGCTCCGATACCGCGGCTACCGCCGGTGATAAGGACAATATTCATTTTGTGACTCCGTTAAGCGGCTAATTGAGTCCTCATGGTATTCCTCGACGCCAAATCTGGCCTGCCATTTCACACCTCAATCCTGCCTATTCCTGCTTTCTAGTTGCTAGAGATTGGCAAGATGGTGTTTAATCATTGGCATGGAAAAACAACTCAATGAACTTCGTACGCTTGCCGCGCATGCAGAGAACCGGCGCACCGAGACGGGTATACCGCGCGTCACGATGGTTCAAGGAACCATCCCGGAACATCAACTGGCTGCCGACTATGAGCCAATGATTAATCTGATTCTGCGGGGAAGCAAGACCATGACCGTTGGCGGACGGACTTTGCACTATGATCCAGCAACCTATTTCGTCATGTCCGTTGGTCTGCCTGCTCTTGGGGTAGTGCGGCCGTCTGAAGCGGGCGAACCCTACCTCGCAGTCAGCCTGACTTTGGATGCCGGCATTATCGCGAACCTGCTTAGTGATCTGCCTAATACTGGCAGCCGATGGGGTGACGAGAAACACGCGTTTTCGGTCGCAGCTGTGACGCCGGAATTACTAGATGCTTGGGCGCGGATGCTGCGCTTGATGAGCCATCCATCAGACATACCAGCGCTGGCGCTAGGCTATGAACGAGAAATTCTCTATCGCGTCTTGCAAGGGCCGATGGGCTGGATGCTGCGCGACATCGCCTTACCCGATTCGGCATTAGCACGCGTCAACCAAGCCATTCAACAAATCCGCCGCAACTATGCACTACCGCTGCGTGTTGAGGACTTGGCAGCCAGAGTAGCCATGAGCGTATCGGCATTCCACCGCCACTTTAAATCCGTCACCGCGCTAAGTCCGGTTCAATATCAAAAGCAAATCCGACTACTCAATGCCCGCACGTTACTAATAGCTTCCGGCTACAGTGTTACCGCAGCCGCCCATGAAGTTGGCTACCAAAGTTCTACCCAATTCAGCAGAGAATATGCGCGCGAATTTGGTCAAGCCCCGGGGCGGGATGCTATGAGGATCGTTAGTGAAATGAGGTTATAGCTCAGGGCAAAGTCTCCATTTCGAGGCGGAACTCGCCGCCGGCGAAGACGCGAACAAAGAGGTGATGGTAAGTGACCTCACAATTTTATTAACCAATATTGGATCTTACGAACTCGAAAATTCACCGCTACGGTACCTCATTGCGGGTATCCGACATGCGTCGAACCCACCCGACGTGAGCCGCGCAGAACACGTATTTGCGGCTCTTAATAACATACGCCCAAAAGTTTTATCCTAAGTTAGCAAGTTTGTTGTTACGAGAGTCCGAATTAGTAGAAAAAATTTGCCGCAGTTAGCATCTTTAGGAGGTGTAGCTGAGAAAGAATATGGCTTGCGAACCCCGTGGATGCTAGGGGTCAGTTAGCATCTTTGTTCTGAGCAACCACTGTTATTGGTCCTTCAGAACAAAGATGCTAACTGCGGGGCGGCTGCTTTAATTGACAATTATTATGAGCTCTACGCACGGCACCGGTAAGCTAGCATCGTATGGACATACTCGGGAAGCCGCGTAAACACTAGCATTTCAGGGAGTTTGCCAATGTCCGTAGGCTCGAAGCCCTGCGTTGCGCTGACATCGTGGAGCGGGTGGCCGAAGGCGTCTGGCGCGTACCTGAAGACTTGGTCGAGCGGGGCCACCAGTACGACGCGCAACGCTTGGGCGGTGACGTGGCAGTGGAGCTGAAATCACACTTACCCATTGAGCGGCAGGTGTGTGTGATTGGTACGACCTGGCTGGATCGGCAGTTGATCGGTGACGGCAAGGGGCTGGGCGATCTGGGCTTTGGTGGCTAGATCAAGGACGCGCTACAGCAGCGCGTCACTTTCCTGACTGAACAGGGGCGCGGTGAGCGCGTGGTCTTGGCGCGCAACCCGTTGGCGACGCTACGTGGTCGGGAGCTTGCTACTACCGGCCAGTGCTCGATCAGCGGCTTGGACAAGCTATTTCTGCGACGACAAGAGGTGACCGAGTTTCGTGGGAGTTTGGGCGCCAGCACGGACTTTCTGTCTCATGAACTGAAGTCGACAAACATAAACGAATTGCGATTGCTGCAATGGCCTTATTCATTCTCGCAATCCATGCGCAAGGTATTTTTGTTCAAAGTGCCTTGCGTTGTAATTTCTCCCGTAGCGTATCCAGGGCGGCCGATCGAGCGTCACTTCGCCAAATTAGATGAGTACGTGCCCGCGCTACTTTCTGCGTAAGCGGTAGCACGCTTGATGACGGCATGGTATTCAGCCTGGTGCCGTGGAAGCTGGTGCCGTGGAAGCTGGTGCTTGAACGTCGACTGGGGTAGCAACTTGCCGCGACAGTCCGCGGTGGTGGCGTGTCCTGGGAGCTTGGCAGAAAGCGTGGACCGTCAGTTTGAACATATCTGTCTTGGCCATAGTAATCAGCGTCTGTCCCTGAATGCACTCGTACGAAGGACTATGTCGCAGCTGATCCAGGATCACGCTGGCCGGTAGGAGCATGACGCCGTGGTGCGCGGCGGTACTGGATCGGCGAAATCCCGCGCGCCAACTTGAAGGCACGACTGAACGAAAACTCCGACTTATAGCCAACGCGCGAGGCGATCTCGCCAAGTCGCAGCTCGGTTTCCTCCAATAGTTGCGCGGCAATTCCCATGCGCCAGCGCGTCAGATATTGGTGCGGCGGTTCGCCGACCAAAGCGCAGAAGTTGCGGGCGAAAGCAGCGCGCGACAAGCGAGCTTCTTTTGCGAGTTGCTCCAGTGTCCAAGCATGGCCGGGTGCTTCGTGTATGCGCGCGAGAACCCGCGTCATGTGCGGTGAGCGCAAAGCTGAAAACCAGTCGTTCGCCTCCGGCGAGGAAGCATCGGCCCACCCGCGCATGAAGTAAACAAACAGGGACGAGAGTAGGTTGCGCACCACGATATGGTTGCCGAAGTTCGGCGTCTCGACTTCGTGGCGCAGCATGCGCAGCGTATCGCTCAGCGATGAATCGCCAGGTTCCATTCCAGCGCGCAACGCCACGACTTGCGGTAATGCTCGCAGGGCAGGAAGCGTCAGGTGCTGATCCAGGTCGAACTGGCCGCAAATTAACGTGGTGGCCTTTGGAACGCTGTCGAGGACGCCATCGCGTAGGGCGAGGAAGGATTCGAGCGGCATGACTCGGCCGCGCTTCGAATATGCCACCTCATGCGCGCTGCCACGCGGAAATATGACCATTTCGCCAGCCTGAAGCTCGATGGGTTCTGCATCGACTTGGCGGACGAAGGCTCGTCCTTCCGCGACGAAATGAAACACCACAGCATCGCGAGCTTGCGCCGCAAACCCCCATGGCCCGGCCACGCGAGTGCGCACCAGCACCAAGCCATCGGCCCGAACTACTTTCAACCAACCATTTAATGCGTCCATTATTTTACATTACCAGAATAAGACGAATTGATATGCTTTGGCGAATTTTCTGCATAGTTCATCTTCTTCGCGGCTGATTAAATACAGCCCACCACAACCAAGAGGTGAAACCATGACGCAGCCATCTGGATCAAGCATCCCCCTGACTTCACGGCTGCGTGTAGAGCGCAACGTTGATCCATGGACTATTGCTCAAGCGCTCAAGGCGTTGCCGGCAGAAAACGCTGACGCAACCTCCAGCGAGCCGAAAATTGCGCTATCGAACACGCTGCTTCGCCGCTATCTGATTGCAGCCGACAAGCGACAACGCATAGTGCGGGGCGACGACACCACCACATGCCGCCCTAGATTGTTTTGTAGCCGCCTCGAATCCATTCAAGGATCGCCGCTGCGTACTCGTCCGCACAGTCCTCCCAGGCGAAGTGACCGCAGTCGAGCAGCAGCGAGCGCGTTCGAGGCAACGCTCGGTTCAGAACCTCGGCGTTTTCAGGGGGCACCAGTGGATCCTGTGCGCCCCAAATGCTCAAAACAGGGGTGCGAATGCTGGGAAGCGCGGCTCGCAGGATTGAAAGATCCGCCGGATAGGCGCGCACGTAGGCCATCGCCTCGACGAAACGACGGCCGGCCGAAGACGCTTGATAGTCCTTCAGCACATCAGGGTCCGGTTTGGACTTCATCAACTGGTCGATGGCGCCGAGGGCAATCACGTCGCCGCCGATCTCATCGAAGGGCGCGGTCGATGGGGCGTTGATCAAGTCCTTCAACGTCCCCGCTGCGAGCGCGGCGTCGGTGGCGCCGCTTCCAACCACCAGGCTTTCAAACAGGTTCGGGTGGGCGTTGGCTGCGAAGAGAAGGGCGGAGGTGCCGACGTCGGGCCCGATCGCATGAACGCGGTCAAGGCTCAGTGCAGACAGAACCTTGGGAATGAATGCCCCCATTGCCCGGGGCGACATCAACTGCGGCCGGCCTTCGGATTGGCCAAAGCCTGGGAGGTCAACGGCAATAAGGGGAGCCTCGGACCCGAGGATCGGCCAAACCCGGTGGAAAGCGTAGAGACTTTCCGGCCAGGGGCTGGTGAGCACCAAGGGAATTCCCTCGCCGGCTCGGTGGCGTTGAAAGCGGATCGTCAAGCCATCGACTTCGATGAATTCCACGTTACCCATATCTATCGGTTTCGTCATGTCAATATCCTTTCTGTTCGCTCAGAACATTGTGTTCGCGTTGTTTGCGTTCTTCGGCACCGGCTGCAGCACATCCCAGTGCTCGACGATCTTGCCGTCGGCATCGAAACGGAAGATGTCGACGCCTGCGGTTTCTTGGCCAGCCCAGTTCAAGTAGCGCACGTGCACAAAGGCCAGATCGCCATCGATCGCGATGCGCTTGACCTCACAGGGGATGGGCCCGGCCTGATTGATGTAGCCCACGATGGCCTCCAGCCCATCCGGGAATAGTGGGTTGTGCTGAATGTACGGGCCAGCCACGAGGCCCGGATACAAGTCCCCTTGTCCCTGGTTGAAGACTTTGTCGTAGATGGTCTCTATCACTTGTTTGATGTGGTCTCTAGCTTCCATATCTGGCCTCTAAGGTTTGAAAGAACCTCATTAGAAACGATTAGAGGAAGATGATCCATGCCGATATCGCGCAACTACATATCACTTCGTCTCATCTTGCAATAATGGACTGATGCAGGCATTGAACGGTTGGTTGAAAGCGGTCTGCGCCGACGGTTGTTGGTGCGCACACGCGTGGCTGGGCCTTGGGGGTTGGGCTTGGCGACCAACTGGCGATTCTTCCCGACGGCGCATACGGACAGGCCGTGACGGTCGGAGCGGCTAGCGTGAGGCGCGAACTGATCGACATGCCCTGGCTGATCGACGCTCAAGTAAAACCGCCGTGTCCCGGCTCTGCTACTGCATCCTGAAACGTCGCGCGTACTCGTTGGGACTCACGTCTATACGTCTTATGAACGCCTTTCGCATCACGTCGACGCTACGATAACCGCATCGACGTGCGACCTCTTCCATGGAGTTCCGCCCCAACTCGAGCGCCCGGCAGGCAGCTTCAAGCCGCACGTCTTCGACATACTTGGCGGGCGTGACGTTTAATTCCCGTTGAAACGTACGGATAAGCGTCCTGACACTGGTCGATAATCTGTCTGCCAGCATCTCTACCGTAAGCTCCGCATGCAAATGCTCGCCGATCCAAAGACACAACTCGTCCAAGCTCGAGCTCGATGACCGCTGCGACCGAAGAGCAACGCTAAACTGCGCCTGCCCGCCTGGCCGTCGAAGGAATAGGACTAAAGTCTTCGCAATTTCCAGCGCGACATTATCTCCTAGGTCTTCGGATACAAGAGCGAGCGCTAAATCGATCCCTGCGGATGTGCCAGCCGACGTATACACATTGCCATCTTTCACCCATATTGGCGTCGGATCGACCGCGACTTTTGGGTAACGTTCAGCCAATTGTGTTGCCATCTGCCAATGAGTTGTTGCTCTACGACCGTCCAATAGTCCCGCATCCGCCAATGCGAACGCGCCGACACATATTGAGCACACTCGACGCACCGATGGTGACTTGGTTCGGATCCACTCAATCGCTTCTGGATCAAGTCGTTCGATCGACCTAAAGCCCGAAGCGACGATCAAGGTGTCGACTGGCTCGTCGGCACGCCGCTCCTGTTCAAGCGTCTTGTGCCCCCGTAGTCCGATGCCGACTTCGCTCTCCAGACACACATCCGCACCGCAACATACCAATTCAATCGTGTAGGGAGCGGGCTCATCGAGTAGCCGGTTCGCAAAGGAGAACACCTCGGCTGGCCCGATCACATCAATCGCCTCCACCGGCGGCAAACCCAAAATCACGATTCGCTTATGCCGTCCAGCCTTAGGCTGCTTACCTACCTCCGTCCGCTTACCCATTTTCGCCTCGCCCATGCGCTAGATCGTATTTTGGCACAAATCGACCGAAAACAGTCATTTACGCCACGCCGAGAACACCTAAGCTGAAGACCTCGTCAACTTCACGTTCGCGGAGAACATATGAACACATTAGTCACTATCGGAGGCGTTACCCCCCCGGATTCTGCACTCACCCGGAAAGCGGTATCGCTTGTCGAACGGGTCCATTCAAAAGTACTGCTTAACCACTTGCACCGGACATGGTGGTTTGCTGAATTCATAGCCAAGCGGCGGGGGTTAGTATATGACCGCGAGCTTGTCTATCTCGCCGCAATTCTGCACGACCTTAGTCTCTCCGACGAGTTCGCGGCAGACCAGCGCTTCGAAGTTGATAGCGCTGATGCTGCCAACCGGTTCCTGATCGAGAACGACTATCCAAAATCCAAGGCCGAGCTTGTCTGGGATGCCATCGCTCTCCACACTTCCTCAGGCATCGTCGACCGCAAGCAACCCGAAGTTGCACTTATTAACGTCGGAGCCTATGCCGACCTTTTTGGGCTTCGACTGGATGAAATTACGCCATCCCTAATTGATGACGTGCTCGCTCTTTACCCCAGGATTGGATTGAAGGCTGCGTTTACAGAAGCGTTAGCTGAAGTCGTCAGGAAAAAGCCCCATACAGCTATTAACACCGGATTGGTCGATATTGGACATCGCCATGTTCATGGCTTCAGTTGCACGAACCTATGCGACCTCATCAACACCGCTCCATTCGACAGTTGAGAGATTCTGTCGCGTCAAGGCGGCGGGTTAGAACGGGTTGCGGGTTTCTTCGCTGGCCGTTGGCCGTCGCCATGCGCAACGACGGCGTGGGCGGTTGTCCGCTTCGCCGCGGCTCGATGGTGCAAGACGCAGTGCACGATGGCGCTTAGCGGACAAATTTTGTGATCTCGAAAATTCCACAATCAGTGGGGGACTATGGGTTGAAGTACGTGTCGGAATTTAAGCGTATGTATGCAGTTGATCTTCTGCACAATTCGTCCCCCATTGAGTCGCCAATACCTCATATATCAAGGGGCGGCATGGGATTGTCGCGAAAGAAGGCACCTTAACTTTGCTGCAACCATCCTTGCCACCGAGGAATGGTTTCATTCAGCGCACTAGGAGGAAACATCCGTGCAACAGATATTTATCGAACTCTACAACTACGGCCCTGCCTGGGCAAAATGCTCCGAATATGAGCGAGCCGATTTCATTAAAAAAATCATCGCGTCAGTGGATGGGATGAAAGCTGCCGGCGTGGATGTCATCGCCTATGGCAAGAACGCCGGCGAAACGGATCATCGTGCGCCGTACGATTTCTTTTGCGTCTATCGCGTGCCGAGCGTTGAGTTTCAGCGCGAATTCGAGCGCCGGATTGCTGCGTCCGGCTGGTATGACTACTTTGAGCAGGTGAATATCAGAGGGGCTGTAGAAGATTTTTCGGATGTACTGCTAGGCAACGTCAAGTTGGTCCGTCCGGACTGAGCTTTTTAACGGAGCTCTTGCTACAGATGAGAACGGGGTTCCTCGCAGTCGCATCCTGTCGATCACGAAGCGCCGAGGCAGCCGAAGTAACAGCAAAAAGGAAATCACTATGCCTTTGAAAGAAAAGCTCGACGCCTTCAGGGCAGACGTTGAATCTGGTACGAGAATTCCAAGTTCCGTGGTGGAGAAACTTCACAGGTCAACCGAGGAACTCATCGCCTCAGGCCAAGCGGAGCGAGCAAAAAAAGCAGGCGACAGAGCGCCGACGTTTGCGCTCGAAAATACCGACGGCCAAACGATCAATCTTGCAGATTTTCTGGCCAATGGGCCGGTGGTCTTGACCTTCTATCGCGGGGTCTGGTGCCCATATTGCAATTTGGAACTTCAGGCGCTGGAAGAGGCTCGCAGCGACATTGCGGCTCGGGGCGCACAACTAGTCGCCATTCCGATGCAGACCGCACCGACCAGCCGTAAGTCGATCAGAGATAATAAGCTCGGTTTCCCAATTCTGATCGATCCACACGGTAACTGACACGGCAACCGGCCCACTGCGTCCAGGTTAGCAAGTTTGTTGTTAAGAAAATCCAAATTAGTAGAAAGAAATCGCTGCAGTTGGCATCTTTATGAGGTGTAGTTGAAAAGGAATATGGCTTGCGGAACGCCGTGGATGCTCAGGATCAGTTAGCATCTTTGTTCTGAGCAACCATAGTGATCACGAACAATACAGTCTGTCGGGTGGCAATAAAGTCTGTCGGGATACGACCCAAACACCCTCCGACTTTTCCTCCAAATAAGCATGCTTTCGAGGCAAATCTTTGTCCCGACTAATGGCTATGTTGTCTGTCTCCGGGGAGCGACACATTGCTTTTCATCGCATTGATATCGCCTCCAGGTCACGATTAGATACTGATGAAGTTGTGCGTCGACAGCGGCCCGAAGGGCAGCGAGGCCAGCGGTCCACCAACGTCCAGCGCGCCCAGGTCGATCGGGAAGAATCCGGCGGCTTCCATGATGCCGCGCACCTCTGCCTTTGCGGCAGCGTCGTCACCCGAGTAAAACAATACGCGCTTGCCGCCTGCGATCTCTGGCTCCCTCAGAACATTGACGTCGTTGTGGTTAAATGCCTTGACGACGCGTGCGCCAGGAACGAATTGCTGGATGATCTGACTCGAGTGCTTTCCACCAAGATCGACCGCCTTGATCCCATAAGCTGCGAGCGGATTGCTCGGGTCTTTCGCATCCGGCGACGTTGCGGGATCGAAAAACTCCACCGGATTAGTGCCGTCGATCACGATGCGACTGTTCCACGCCGGCAGGCTGCCCAGTACTTTCTCTGCGTCGACCCAGCGAACCGCGACCAGAACCATGTCGGCGCTTGCCGCCTCCTCCACTGTGCCAGCCTTGATGGATGGCCCTAGCTCTTTGACCAGGTCAGCCAACGAAGCTGGTCCACGGCTATTGGAGATGGTGGCCGAGAGCCCTTTTTTGGCGAGAATACGGGCGAAGTTGGAGCCGAGGGCGCCCGAGCCAATGATGCCGATAGTCATGATGTTTCCTTTGAAATTAAGTGAATAAACTGTTTGCTGAGTTGAATTCTAGGGCCTTGTTGTTTCTGGCGTTAGTACCAATCGACTATAATCAGTTTCAATCATTACTTGAAGGTAAAACCGTGGAAACTCTCGCCAATCTGGAGTCCTTCGTCCGCAGTGCCGAGAGCGGCAGTTTTTCTGCTGCGGCACGTCGGCTCGGCTTGACGCCGGCAGCAGTGAGTCGGAACGTTGCGTTTCTGGAACGCAACCTTGGCGTGCGACTCTTCCAGCGCAGCACGCGTGGCCTGACGCTAAGTGAAGCGGGTGAACGTTTTCGGCAATCAGTACAGAGCGGTCTCGACAGCATCCAAGGAGCAATTGCCGACATAAAGGTCAATGCCGGGCAACCGGCCGGCGTGTTGAAGCTGAGCGCTGCACCGGGATTTGGCATGGATTATCTGTTACCTCTCATGCCCGCGTTTCTCGAACGTTATCCGGGCGTGACTCCCGATTGGGTTTTCGATAGTCGTCCGCTGGACCTGATCGCAGGCGGCTTTGATGCGGCGATCGGTGCTGGCTTTGAGCTGCCGCCGGGTACGGTGGCGCGCGAACTGGCGCGAATACATTTGATTGCGGTGGCATCGCCGGTGTTATTACAGGGCAAGCGTCGTCCCAAAGATCCATCTGGACTTGCTGAGTTCCCCGGTGTGGTGATGCGTTCCTCATTGACTGGTCGTGTGCGGACGCAGGTCATGCGCAATAACGCCGGCGTCGAAGTCACGGCAAAACAGCAGCCAGTAATGCTGGTCAACGATCCGGATGCACTCAGTCGCGCCGTGGTACTGGGGCTTGGCGTCGGGTTGATACCAGTTCCACACGCTGCTCCACATCTGAAAAGTGGTGCCCTGGTGCGGTTGCTGCCAAATTGGTATGGCGATGTCGGAGCGATCTCGTTGTATTTCACCAGTCAGAAACTGTTGCCGGCGAAGACGCGCGCCTTTGTCGATTTTGTTGTCGAGGCATTTCGGGTGCAGAAGCTGCCGCAAATCCTCTCCGCCAAATAGCGCACCGTTGTTATCGGGCAGCTGTCGTCAGACCTAAAACCTGGTTGCATCACAAGCTGACGCAGATCACCGACTAGCCCGTCAATCGGGTTGATGATACTTACATTTGAATTACGGCATACAAGTAGCAACTCTTTGTGGCTTCGAGAATCTCGCGCCCGCTCTTACCCGCGAGTTGCTCCATTCGGGCGAGGCCGGGTTTTCCTCCACCTGCAATCGAGCGTTGCCGCGCAATTTCGTGCTGAGTGCCCCAATCAATAGTCGGTATTATGGTCATAAAATAAATCCCATAATTTGGTATGCCAGGTTCGGCAAAGCAAAGCCCGTTGAGTTCGGGCCTTGACGTGAAAGTAGGGAACCGATTTCAGGCGAGTCCAAATGTTTTCCTCAGGCTTGCATCAACGGGGCCAGCAGGCATGAAGCGGCGCAATTTGCTCAGAAGAGAGGCTTGGCCTTTCGGAGTGCGCCGCATTCTCCAAGGACCCAAAGCGGCATCGACAATCGCGGTCGCGACACCATCGGGTACAGGTGCGCCTTTGACATTCTTTTCAATTGCGCGGTACACGTCGTTGCGCTCACCGTCATAGGCTGAAAGCTGGGAAGCCGCATGGGGTGCATTGAGATCCAAATTGGTCTTTGTGAAGGAAGGCTCGACAAGCACCACGCGAATTCCGAACTTGCGCACCTCGTGATCCAGGGTCTCAGACATCCCCTCAACGGCATGCTTGGATGCTGAATAGAGCCCCATGTACGGAGCCGGAAGAAAGCCCAACACTGAGCTGATGTTGACGATCCTTCCCGAACGTTGCTCGCGCATGTGCGGCAACACCGCTTGTGTTGTGCGCAAGATGCCAAAAACGTTGGTATCGAACAGCGACTGAGCCTCGGCAATCGACGTTTCTTCAGTCGCCCCGAGCAGGGTCACGCCTGCACTATTGACAAGCACGTCAATGCGCTTTGCCTCAGCGATGATGGCCTGGATTCCATGCTGAACTGACGCTTCGTCGCGGATATCCATTTCGACCAGTACAACACCGGGTATTGCCTGTGCTTTTGTAATACTGCGTACGGTGCCAAATACTCGGCAACCACGCTTGGCAAACTTCTCTGCGGTTACGCGCCCGATGCCTGATGACACGCCGGTAATAACGACTACTTTAGAATTCGACATAACAGTTCCTTTTGCATGGGTGAATTGGGATGAGCGGAAGTTCAGCTTTGCGAATGAACCGGCTTGATCTTGAACCAGATGGAATACATCGCTGGCAAGAACACGAGGGTCAGAATCGTCCCTGCCAATGTGCCGCCGATCAGCGTGTAAGCGAGGGTGCCCCAGAACACTGAATGGGTAAGCGGAATGAAGGCCAAGATCGCCGCCAATGCCGTCAAGATCACTGGTCGGGAACGCTGCACGGTTGCTTCGACAACCGCATGGAATGGACTCAGTCCCGCCTGTTCGTTGTGGCGGATTTGCCCGATCAGAATCAGCGTGTTGCGCATCAGGATGCCCGATAGTGCAATCAGGCCGACCAGCGCATTGATGCCGAATGGCTGCTGGAACAGCATTAAGGTTGGCACCACACCGATCAGCCCCAACGGGCTGGTCAGGAAGACCATGACCATCGCGGAGATCGAGCGCACCTGGAAGATGATGATGAGTAGGGTTACTGCGAGCATGATGGGGAATAGCGGCAACATTGCTTTCGTCGCTTTTCCGGACTCTTCGATGGAGCCGGCCTGCTCGATGTGGTAGCCGCCAGGCAGCTTGTCCATAATGGGCTGGAGCTTCTGGGTGATGGCTGCTGACACGTCTGGCGGCTGCAAGCCATCGGCGATGTCGCCCCGTACGGTGATCGTCGGCATGCGGTCGCGACGGCGCATGATTGGTTCCTCCATGCGCACGTCGACCTTACCCACCTGCGACAGCGGGATGCGTTGGCCATTGGCGCCAGCCAGCGTGAAGTCCGCGATCTTGGCCAGGTCGAGCCGGCTGTCGCCAGCCGAACGGGCCGTGACTTGCACCGTGCGAATGTCCTCACGTACGGCGGTGACAGGCACACCGCTCAGCAAGAATTGCAGTTGCTGCGCCACGGCGCTGGAGGTCAGCCCGACGGCCTGCAATCGGTCTTGTTGCAAGGTGAAGTGCAGCATAGGCGTGCGCGCGCCCCAGTCAGCGTTGACCGTACGCATCATCGGACTAGCATCCATGACCCGTTGCACTTCAGCCGCGATACTGCGTAGCTTGTCCTGGTCCGGGCCAGTGACCCGGTAGGCGACCGGAAACGGCGAGTACGGACCGAATACGAGCTGGGTGACACGCACGCGCGCCTCAGGGGCGAGGCCAGCGGCGACTGCCTCGCGTAACCGCTTTTTCAACACATCGCGCTCATCCTGGTTGTCAGTTCGGATCACGATCTTGGCAAACGATGGGTCAGGCAGTTCTGGTCCCATTGCCAAGAAGAAGCGCGGCGCACCTTGGCCGACGTAGGCCGTGACGATTTTCGCTTCCGGTTGTTTAGCCAACCATGCTTCCACCTTTTCTGTCGCGGCGCTGGTCTGGCCGATCGAGGTGCCATAGGGCATCTGCACCTCGACCAGCACTTCTGGGCGGTCAGAGATCGGGAAGAATTGCTTCTTGACCACTGCCATGCCTAGCACTGCCACAACGAAAAGGCCCACTACAGTACCGGCGACCAGCCACTTGCGTGAGATAACGCGCCCCAGCACTTGGCGGAAGCGGTTATAGCGCGGCGTGTCGTAGAGTGCGTCGTGGCCGCCTTCGACTTTTTTGAGATCGGGTAGCAGCTTGACACCAAGGTAAGGGGTAAATACCACGGCGACCACCCAAGACGCGATCAGTGCGATGCCGACAATCCAGAACATATTGCTGGTGTATTCGCCGGCGGTGGAACGGGCGAAGCCATTGGGCATGAAGCCGACGGCCGTGACCAGCGTGCCGGAGAGCATTGGCGCGGCAGTGTGGCTCCACGCATAGGCAGACGCGGCGATACGGTCGTAGCCTTCTTCCATCTTTACCACCATCATCTCGATGGCGATGATGGCGTCGTCCACAAGCAGTCCCAGTCCCAGGATCAGCGAGCCCAGCGTGATGCGATCGAAGTTCTTTCCGGTCGCGGCCATCACAATGAAGACTGCCGCCAGCGTCAGCGGCACAGCCGCAGCAACTACGATACCCACACGCCAGCCCATGCTCACGAAACACACCACCATGACCACCAGCAGCGCGACGAAGAACTTGATCATGAACTCATCGACCGCCGAGCTGATATTGACGGCTTGATCTGTGACCTTGGTCAGGCCCATACCCTGCGGCATATCGGCGTTGATCGCACCGACCTCTTTATCCAGCGCCTTACCCAAGTCTAATCCGTTCCAGCCATCGCGCATGACGATGCCCAACAGAAGCGCGGGGTCGCCGCCGTTGCGGATCATGAAAGTCGCCGGATCCTCATAACCACGCTTGATCGTGGCGATGTCCGACAGCTTCAATGTGCGACCTTGCGCCACGACCGGCGTATCGCGGATCTTTTGCAATTCGTCGAAAGCGCCGTCCAGGCGAATAAACACCTGCGGCCCCTTGGTTTCCACGGAGCCAGCCGGCGTTAGCGCGTTCTGACTATTGAGTGCGGCGAACACTTCCTGTGGGCTGACGCCCAGCGTTGCCAGGCGTTCATGCGAAAACTCGACATAAATGCGCTCGGACTGCTCGCCAACGATGTTGACCTTCTTTACGCCCGGTACGTGCAGCAGCCGTTGACGCAGCGTCTCAGCATCGCGTACAAGTAGACGCTGTGGTTCGCCCTTGGCCTTGAGTGCGAATAGGGCAAAGGTGACGTCCGCGTATTCGTCGTTGACCATCGGCCCGATCACGCCAGACGGAAGGTTGTTTGCCTCATCGCTGACTTTCTTTCGGGCTTGGTAAAACTCTCCCTGGACCTCCGAAGGTGGCGTACTGTCGAGCAAGGTCAAGGTGGTGAAGGCCAAGCCAGGTCTTGTGTAGGTCTCGGTACGTTCATACCAGCGTAGCTCCTGCATGCGCTTTTCGATTTTCTCGGCGACTTGGTCCTGCATTTCCTGTGCGGTGGCGCCGGGCCAGGCGGTGACGATGGTCATTACCTTGACCGTGAACGCGGGATCTTCCGCTCGTCCAAGTTTGAAGAAGGAGATGAGCCCGGCCAACGAGATCAGGCAGATCAGAAACAAAGTGACGGATCGCTCGCGTACGGCGAGCGCTGACAGGTTGAAACGACCTTCGCTCATGGCCGCGCCCCTACGGTTGCGGCGGCAGCTTGGTCAGCCACCCGGACCTGCTCGCCTTCGTGCAGCAGGTGAGAGCCGAGTGCGACTATCCGGTCACCTGACCTGAGTTGACCTGCAATGTACGCGCCATCGTCGTCCAGTCGCTGGACCGCGACTGCCCGCCAGGAAACCTTTGTTGGCTTGCCTTCGATGACCCAGACTCCCGCCCCTTTTCCCGCGTCGAACAGGGAGCCAATCGGTACCCACAAGCCGCCTTGCTCAGCGGGACGTGCGTCCGGGATCTGAACGGTGACTGTTGTGCCCAATGGGGCGTTAGACATCTCCCCGTCCAGCACATACCGCGCCTCGAAAGTACGGGTTAGTCGGTCTGCGGCATCCGAGAGCTGCCTGAGTTTGGCCGGAACGGTAACGCCCTCTTTGCCAAAGAGCGTGGCCTGGCCGACTGAACCGATGGCAGGGCGCAAGGTTTCCGGTAATTGGATGACGGCCTCGCGGCGTCCGGCATGGGCTACACGCACCACGACTTGTCCGGCGTTGACGACTTGACCGGGTTCGACCAGCGTTTCCATGACGACGCCATCGGAATCCGCCACCAGCTCCGTGTATCGGCTCGCGTTGCGAGCAACTTCGGCTTGGGCTTCGGTTGCATTGAGCTGGGCTTTGGCACTATCTGCCGCAGCCTTGACTTGGTCGTAGGCTGAAGCCGATATCGCGCCGGTTCCGCGCAGGTCGTGGTAGCGGACTTCATCGTCCGCCGTTTGCTGCGCCCGTGCTCGGGCTGCGGCGACCGCTTCCTGCTGAGCATGTGCGGCAAGCTTCAGATCGACAGGGTCGATGCGCATGAGCGGTTGCCCACGCTTAACGGTTTGCCCCGCGTCCACGAGCCGCTCCAATACCTTGCCAGAGACCCGGAAACCAAGATCGCTTTGTACCCGAGCAGCTACGGTTCCGGTGAACGTACGTGATGAGGCGACCGCGCCCTGAATGTTAGCCGCACGTACCAACGGCGCTTCGGTACGTGGATCGGCTTGCGGTTTTTCGCCACAAGCGACCAGTGCAAACGGCAATGTAGATATGGCGGCAGAGAAAACGAGGCGGCGGAGCATAGAAATCCCATAAAGAGCTAAACAGGATTTCCATTTTGAGACTAGTGACTAATTAAGTCAATAGTCACAACGATATTTGGCATTTATGGCGATAGACTGCGCAACACTAGATTAGATAGTTGCGCTGGAGCATCATCCGCCGAATCAAAGCTATGCTGCAAAAGCAACGGATTGAGATAGGGGCGAATGACCAAGTAAATCGCCGTCGCCGTTTCATCGAGCGGCGTTTTGCGCTCAAACTCCTCTGTCTCGCGCCCTTGGCGCAGGATGTCCTGCAGCATTGCCTGAACGCGCTCCTCAAAGACACGGACCGCCTCCCAACGCTCGGTGGCAGCGGAGGCCGCAATGTCATAGAGCTTGCGATCTTCAAAAAACAGGCGAAGGCATGACTCGACGCCTGTTTTGAACATGCGTCGAAGTTTCTCTGGCGGACCGTCGACTCCGTCAACGGCTGCTCTGACATCCGTTTCGATCTCGTGCAGGCAATTTGCGCAAATCAATTCGCCAATGGCCTGTTTGGACTCGAAGAACTTGTAAATATAGGCTTTGGAAAAGCCGATGGCCTTGGCAAGGTCAGAGACGGTGGTCTTTTCGTAGCCATACAGGCGGAAGTGCTCGGTAGCTGCGACAACAATTTGATCTCGCACTTCGTGATCGACTGGGCCTCTGGCTGAGCCCGGATTAGTGGTTGCTTTACTCATATTCAACAGCTTACCTCTTATATTCGACTTGCACAACAAGTGACTATTCCGTGATATAGTCACTTCATAATTTTTCCCTTTCACGTCGAGAAAGATACCCATGCTACTTAAACGCACTCTCTTCATGTTAGTCGCCGCCAGTCTTTCAGCGGGTTGTGCTGTCGGGCCAGATTACATTCGGCCCGACACGCCCATGCCAGATCGCTACCTTGGTCAAACGGCCGTTGAGCAACGGCATGCCAACGCCACTGCCGATTTCACTGTGTGGTGGGGAAGTTTTGGCGATCCACAATTGACCCACTTCGTAACCCTTGCGCTGGAGCAAAATTTGGATCTTGCACAAGCATCCGCTCGCGTCACTCAGGCGCGCGCAGGACTCGGAGCCGCGAATGCCGCGCTGCTACCCTCCGGCAACATCAATGCCCAGGGGGCACGAGCCTACCAGTCGGTTGAAACGCCATTGGGGCAAGTGCTGAATTCAAGGCCCAATTTCGATCGTTACGGCAACGCCTATGAGGCCAACCTCGGCGTAGGCTGGGAGCTAGACGTATTTGGTGGCGTGCGTCGCGGACGGGAGGCGGCACTGGCCGAGTATCAGGCTTCGGAGGCTGGCGCTGCAGCGACACGATTGGCGGTGGCGGCGCAGACCGCTGACATCTACATAAGTATACGTGGACTGCAAACCCGCCTTGACGTAGCTCGCAGGCAGGTACAGACGCAACAGGAACTACTCTCAACTATCAATCTGCTTTATGGCAAGGGGTTGGCAGCCGAACTTCAAGTGCGGCAGGTCGAGGGCGCGCTCGCCCAGGTGCGGGCATCGGTACCGGTCCTCGAAACAGGGCTGGATACAGCCATGAATGCGCTGGACGTGATGCTCGGCACACCGCCCGGTACACATCGGGAAGAGCTTGCCAATGCTGGCGTTATTCCGGTCGCCCCGGGGATCGCATCAACCGGATCGCCGGGTGATTTGCTCAGGCGTCGGCCCGATCTGATCGTGGCCGAACGCCGTCTGGCTGCATCGAACGCGCGTATCGGCATGGCAATCGCCGAGTATTACCCCAAGCTATCCTTTAGCGGACTGATCGGCAGCGCGACATCGCTGGGTAGCGGCAACCTGTTCACCAGTGGCGCAAGTCAAGCCGCCGGCGTGCTGGGCCTTCGCTGGCGTCTGTTCGACTTCGGCCGCATCAACGCGCAGATTGACCTGGCCAAAGGCCAGGAAGCCGAGGCGCTAGCCGGTTATCGGCTCGCAGTGCTGCGCGCTACCGAAGACGTAGAAAACGCGTTCTCGGCCCTGGTAAAACGCGAGGATCAGGCCGGCATACTCAGTCAGGGTGTGGATTCGCTCAGTCGAGCGAGAGGGGCCTCGTTTGCGGCATACCAGAAAGGGGTCGTCAGCCTTATCGAAGTCTTGCAAGCCGACGAGAATTTGCTACGTGCGTCCGATATGCGAGCGCAAGCGCAAACCGAATCCGCACGCGCGGCAGTCGCGGCATTCAGGGCGCTTGGCGGGGGTTGGCAACCCCAGGAATCCGAAGCGGTAGCTATTAGATAGTAAAGTGAGCGCCAGCGGAGACGGAGGAAAATATATGGAACTTCGCCACCTGCGCTGCCTTGCCGCCGTCGCTGAAGAATTACACCTCGCCCATGCGGCCGAGCGATTGCACATCGAGCAGTCGCCGTTGTAGCGGGCTATTAAGGAACTGGAATCCCACTTGACCGTGCAGTTGTTCGAGCGGACGACACGACGCACGCGGTTGACCTGGACGGGTACTGTTATATGACGCCGCCCCGATTGAAGGTCTGAGACAGCATGCCGTCTGCGTCCCAGTGCCTTGATATTATTTTGTACCGTCCTGACTTCCCCGAAAAGCAGCAAATCAGGATTTGCTGCATGAGCATACACCTGAGGCGTCTGATTGACCGCTTTCGAGTCACATCCGTGACCGGCGGCTCCTGGCCGTTTTGAGCCAGTCGCGACAGACTGATTCGTCCCATAAGAAACATAGCGATTGCCGAAAAGCGGGCCTTCAACGCAGCGTTGAACGGTGCGATTGCGCGTCGGTGCCGGTCAGCTTTACCCGTCCTCCCAAAGCAAACATTCAGAAACTCGCATTCAGCGCATCCATCTGTTCAGGCGCGATAACGCAAGGCCTCGACCAACAGGCCAAATGCGGGCGAGGCTTGGCGCCGGCTCGGATAATACAGGTGATACCCGGCAAAGGTCGGGCTCCAGTCTTCCAGCACAGGCAACAGTCGCCCTGCGGTGATGTGTTCCCGCACCACGTCTTCCAGCATGAAGCCCAAACCCAGACCGGCCAATGCTGCATTGAGCATTTGCGGCATGCCGTTGACAATGAGCTGGCCATCCACGCGCACGTTCAATTCGCGCTTGCCTTTCTTCAGTTCCCAGGCATACAAGCCGCCCAAGGTCGGCAGGCGCAGATTAATGCACAGGTGATCGGTCAGGTCCTGCGGTGTCTTTGGCGGTGCGCGCTTGGCGAAGTAGGACGGCGAGCCGACCACAAGCATCCTTACATCCGGGCTGATGCGCACGGCGATCATATCCTTTGCCACTTGCTCGCCGAGGCGCACGCCGGCGTCATAGCGCTGCTCGACGATGTCGATCAGACGGCTGTCCGAGTTGATCTCGACCTTGATGTCCGGGTATTGCGGTAACAATTTCTCCAGCTGCGGCATGAGAACGGTGCTGGCGGCGTGATCGGAGGCGGTGATGCGGATCGTGCCGGCGGGTTTTTCCCGCAGTTCGCTCAAGGCGACGAGTTCAGTTTCGATTTCCTCAAACCTGGGCGCCACCGTGCGCAGCAGCCGCTCGCCAGCCTCGGTCGGCGATACGCTGCGCGTGGTACGCGTCAAGAGGCGTATGCCCAGCCTTTCCTCCAGAGCACGTATGGTCTGGCTCAAGGCCGACTGGGACACGCCGAGCCGTGCCGCGGCGCGCGTGAAGCTTCCCTCCTGGGCGACGGCGATAAAGGCCGCTAGGTCGTAAAAGTTTTCTCTCATCATTTATTAGCATACCTAATAAGCACATGCCGATTATAGCCTCTAATCAAATGACTGCTCAGCGCGTAAAGTGCATCAATGCAGGGGCCGTCACGCGGCCCGGGAATGTCTAAACCGCTTTGATACAAGGAAATGAACAGGAAATGAGCATGCAAAAACGCAAACTTGGCAATACCGATCTGGAAGTCTCCGCCCTCGGGCTGGGTTGCATGGGCTTGAGTTATGGCTACGGTCCTGCAACGGACCGGCAGGAGGCAATCAAGCTGATACGCGCCGCCGCCGAACGCGGCGTTACCTTCTTCGACAGCGCCGAAGTCTACGGCCCGTTCGTGAACGAGGAAGTCGTCGGCGAAGCGCTGGCGCCGATACGCGACCAGGTGGTGATCGCCACCAAGTTCGGCTTTCGAAACGGCAATGCCGGCGATGGATTGGACAGCCGCCCTGAACGCATCAGGGAAGTCGCCGAGCAATCACTCAAGCGGCTCAAGACCGACCGCATCGATTTGTTTTACCAGCATCGCGTCGATCCGAACGTGCCGATCGAAGACGTGGCCGGCGCCGTCCAGGAGTTGATTCGCCAAGGCAAGGTAAGGCACTTCGGCTTATCCGAAGCTGGTGCGGCAACGATCCGCCGCGCCCACGCCGTCCAGCCGGTTGCGGCGCTGCAAAGCGAATATTCGCTATGGTGGCGCGAGCCCGAGCAAGAGATCCTGCCCACCCTCGAGAAACTGCAGATCGGCTTCGTGCCGTTCAGCCCGCTGGGTAAGGGCTTTCTCACGGGCGCCATTAACCAGGACACTAAATTCGACCACAGCGACTATCGCAATACCGTGCCGCGCTTCACTCCCGAAGCGCGCAAGGCAAACCAGGCGCTGGTGGAATTGCTTGGCGCGATCGCGGCGAAAAAAGGTGTCACCCCGGCGCAAATCGCGCTGGCCTGGCTGCTAGCCCAAAAGCCATGGATTGTTCCGATTCCCGGCACCACAAAAATGCATCGCCTTGAAGAGAATATCCAGGCGGCAGAGATCGAACTGACGTCCGGCGATCTGGTCGACATTGACGGCGCCCTTTCCAGCATCAAGGTGCAAGGGGATCGTTACTCGCCGGCCTGGCAAAAACTGGTTGGCCGCTGATCGGCAAACCATGCAATCGGTGGACCTGGACGAAATCCTGTACCGCCCCACCCTGCAAGCCTATTGAACCAGCCAAGAAAGGAAACAGCAATGAAAGAAGTCATCGTCGTGATCGGTTCGGGATCGATCGGCCAGGCAATCGCGCGCCGCATCAGCGCCGGAAAACAGGTGCTTCTCGCCGACCTGCGCGAAGAGAACGCCGCCGCTGCCGCCAAGACCCTCAGCGAAGCCGGGTTCGAGGTGAGCACCGCCGTCGTCGACATAAGCTCCCGTGCCTCGGTCCACGCGCTCGCCGAGACCGCAGCCTCGCTTGGCCCTGTCACCGGCGTGATCCATGCCGCGGGCGTTTCGCCGACGCAGGCGTCGGCCGCCACCATCCTCAAGGTGGACCTGTACGGCACAGCGCTGGTGCTGGCAGAGTTCGGCAGCGTGATCGCGCGGGGCGGCTCGTGCGTGGTGATCGCCTCGCAGTCCGGGCATCGCCTTCCAGCGCTGCCGCCGGAGCAGAACAAGGCACTGGCCACCACGCCGGCCGACCAACTGCTCCCGCTTCCCATGCTGCAGCCGGACCAGGTGACGGACCCACTCCATGCCTACCAGATTTCCAAGCGCGGCAACGCCCTGCGCGTCATGGCCGAGGCGGTGCGTTGGGGCAAGCGCGGCGCGCGCGTCAACACCATCAGCCCAGGCATCATCATCACGCCGCTGGCCAAGGATGAGCTTTCCGGTCCGCGCGGCGCGGGTTACCGCCGCATGCTGGAACTGTCGCCGGCCGGGCGCGCAGGAACGCCGGACGAGGTAGGCAACGTCGGCGCTCTGCTGATGGGGCCGGACGGCGCGTTTATCAGCGGCAGCGACTTCCTCATGGATGGCGGAGCCACGGCCTCGTATTGGTATGGCGAGCTGGCGCCGGCGTAAGCAAACCCGTGGCCGGGAAACGGGCAGCAATTCAAACAGCCTGGGCAATTTTCTCCGTGCGCCAACGATTTTTTTAGCACCCTATTGCGTACGTGGGCAGGAACGGTTCTGGTCGATATTCGCGAGTTTTGCCACGTGCGCTAGCAGATAGTCCACTTCTTTCCGGTCGACCTTGCCACAGTGGTTGAAGAGTAACTTGACAACCGCGTCGGCCTCATCGACAGGTAGCTGTGCCTTTGCGATAGAACCACGTACAGGCGCAGCGTTGTTCAGGGCCGCTTGCAACAGAAGCTGGTATATCTCTTGGTCGTACTCCGTGGCGACGGCAAGTATTGCACTCCCAATATGCAGAGCCACAGACATTGACTGGCCGCTTTGGGGAAATATCTTCAGTGACCGCTTCTGGCCGTTTTGAGCCAGTCGCGACAGGCTCAATTCGACCCCAAGCTGCCGTTCGGCAAGTCGGGAAGCGGTCGTTCAATGCCCCACTCACCGGAATTTTGGGAGCGAAGCGAGTAAAATTTCCGTGTGCAGTGGATTGTTATGCATTGTTCTGTAAATACCAAACAGAATTTAAATAAGCTCTCTTTTTTACCCCAGATGAGCAAATGCCTGCTTCCTGCAGAAATACTGAACTGACAGGCATACTCATCCCAACATAGAAAAAGCGACTAATAATATCTTCTTCACAATTTGTGGATCCTCGCCACGAGCGAGCTGTGACGATGCATTACTTAGTTGTGCATCGATATAGGTGGCTGCAAACTCTGATGACATGTCTGCAGAAAACTCACCTTTGGTCTTTGAGAGCTCCACCCAATTCTTGTAAGCAGTTAATGCCTGCTCCTGAATGAAATCGAGTTGTGCTCGTGTTGCTTCGCCCAAATGCATTCGTGATTCGCGCATTTTTATCAAAAGACATCCCTTTGGAGCCTCTTGATTATCACTAACTGAGGTGGCAAATGACACTAGGTTATCAAGTGTCTCTCGAAACGGAGTTTCGCTGTTTAACATATGCTGTACAGGATTTAGCACCTGTTCCTGATACTTAAGAATTACAGCTTTCATCAAGCCATCTTCATTCAAAAATTCGCGATAAAGACCTGGCTTCGATATATCACATCTTCTGCAAATTTCATTAAGGGATAAGTTGCCTATGTCCTCTTTCCAATAGGCATCCATTGCTACATCCAAAACGTGATCACGGTCTAGGGTCTTAGGTCGTCCCCTTGAAGGTTTGGTTGGATTTAAACTCATTTTTATACCACCTGGTATTTTAATTTGACACGCAATGCATTGCCATTTATTATACCAGCTGGTATTTAATTCGCAACCTAATAGGAAAGAGATATGAGTGAAGCAAAAAGAAACGTAGTTATCACTGGAAGCAGCAGTGGATTTGGCCTAAAAGCAGTGAAAGACTTTGCAGATAAAGGCTACCGAGTGTTCGCCACCATGCGCGGTCCAGAAGGCAAGAACGCCGCAGTCAAGACCGAGCTGCAAGCGCATAGCCAACATATCCATGTCGTTGATATGGATGTCACTAGCGACGAATCCGTCAAAACAGCCATTGCGAGTGTGCTGGCTAAAGCGGGCAAGATTGATATTTTGATTAACAATGCAGGCGTAATGTACCTTGGTATTACGGAGGCATTTAGCATTGCCCAAGCTAGGGAACAGATGGAAACCAACTACTATGGCGCTATGCGCACTATACAGGCTGTCTTGCCCGCTATGCGTGAGGCTAAGTCCGGTCTGATCATTAACACCTCATCAATGGTTGGCCAGATTTCGGCCCCCTATTTCTCTACGTACGCCGCCACCAAGCATGCCTTGGAAGGCTACGTCCAAGGCTTACGTTACGAAGTGGCGCCCTTCGGTATTGATGTCGCCATAGTGCAACCAGGCCCGTTTCCTACGGGTCTAAGTGCAGGAGGGCAAGAGCCTACACGTATTGACGTGCTGGACAGCTATGGTGAATTGGCAAAGATTCCTTCCGCTATGTTCGAGGAATTCGCGAAATTTATGCAGACTGACCAAGCACCAGATCCACAGTTGGTTGTAGATGCTTATTTAGCGCTAGCGGATATGCCTGCTGGCAAACGTCCTACACGCACAACGGTCGGCATGGTTTGGGGTGTTAATGAAATTAACGCCGCGAAGCAACCCATTCAAGACCATGTTTTGAAAGAAATGCAACTAGACAATATTTTAGGTGGTGTTGACGCGTAATTTTCGGTATCAGGGGCAAACTATTTTTTGCCCCTGTTTCAGCCATATCACAATCTCTTCCCCGTGAGGCGTCCAGTAGCAATTCTTTAGCTCCGATTAGCGCAGCGCAAATTGAAGGAGCGAGGATCTAAGCGCTAATGGCCACTACGCGGACTGCATAACTGAATATTTAACAGGCTTGGCCTGTCCGTTATACACAGCGGCGAGCCTTTATGCACGGACGCCGACCGGCGGCAAAGCCGCAAGGGGATTGGCGTTCGTGCAGATCGGCCGATTTAACAGGAAACATAAAAATCCAGGAAAGACGGACACCTTTGGCACCAGTCCATATAGCACCAAGTGTAGGTGAAGATTGCATTGTCGGCAATCAATGGACAACCTGAGAAACATGAATGACAGCTAACGGCGATATTGTCGACAGGCAGCTCTTGGCCGGCGCCGGCCATTCCCGGCCAGCACCAGTTTGACCGCTTCAGCCCGGAATTCCGGCGTGTATGTCTTCAATTTCATTTCAGTTCTTCCGTTTGATAAGTTTATCAAACGGAAGTGTCCGAAAATGTCAGGCTACCTCAAATGCTGGAGATATTTTGAAATCAAATGCATCACTTCGGCAGCTGCAGCCACTCGTTGACCCGCTCAGGATGGGCGGTAACCCATTTTTCTGCCGCAACATCCGGCTTTTCGCCATTCTCCACTGCCAGCATCACGCTATCAATTTCACCCGGTTTCCAGGAAAAACTCTTCAGCAAATCATTGATAGGCTTGGCCTTGGTTGCCAAGCCAGGATTGGCAACGCTGTCGACATGCTCAGCATCACCGTATACGTTCTTCGGATCTTCGAGGAATTTTAGCTTCCACTTGGCAAACATCCAGTGTGGAATCCAGCCGGTCACGGCGATAGGCTTGTGAGCCCGGATTGAGCGGTCCAGTTCTGCTGTCATGGCGCTGCCGGAACTTGACATCAGTTTGTAATCCAGACCGTAGTCTTTAATAGCCTGCGCGGTCTTGGTCATGACGCCGGCACCTGCATCAATGCCAACGATGCGCCCTTCAAAAGCCGACTTTTGTGCCTGCAGATCACCGACAGTTTTTGCCGTAACGTAATCCGGCACAATCAAGCCGATCTTAGCATCGTGAAAATTCACGGCCAGATCAACCACCTTATCTTTCAGCTTGTCATAGTAAGCACCATGGGTGGCGGGAAGCCAGGCCGACATGGTGGCGTCCAGACCGCCATGGTCCGCACCTTGAGCGACACCTTGCCACATCAGACCGGCAGCAACAGGGACTAGCTTGATCTCATAACCAAGTTTTTTTCTCATCACTTCCGCTGCGACGAAAGTGGTGGCGACGCTGTCGGACCAACCTTCGACATAGCCGATGCTGATGATGGGCTTTGTTTCTGCGCCAGCAAAACCCGATGCCAGGGTGACTCCTAAACCGACGCTCAGACAGCACAACTTGGTTGCTAAAGAACTGGGTATCATTTTCATCGCGAATCTCTTAAAAGTGAAATGGTAAGAGGATGGATTTTTTATACAGAAACAAGTAATGCAACACATTTACCTTTTTCTATTTTTATCATCGTCTATCGACGAAAAAAAAATATGTCATTTACGACGAAATTTCGAGAAAATGCGACGCCGGTATCAATGCCTAGATGCGCAACACCGGCGGATATGGCTTGCATAAAAATGGCCGCTCAACTACGAATGAGCCAAACAGAGAGTTTCCCCAGGGACGTCTCGCTACTGCCACTAATCGAAAAAATTACAAGATATTGCAGACTGGCGCGGCGAGCTCAAGCAGCGTGACAGTCCGCATTACCCGGATGCTGCTTAGAACTTGTGACGCAATGCTGCCCGGATGGCAAACTGCTTGTCATTACCCGAAAGGCCACCAGAACCAGGAATGTAGGCTTGATCAAGTGACGATCCAGTCAGATCTCCACCAACTTTTTGGTAAACACCTTGCAGATAAACGTCAGTCCGCTTGGAGAAATTGTAATCAGCCATCAGGCCAAGATTAGACCATTTCGGTTTGGCATTACCAACCGTTGTATCGTACTTGGCTTGCGTGTAGGTATATATCGCGCCGGCGTAAAATGCTGGCGTGAATTGATACTTGGCATTGATTTCGTAGTTACGGAACTTGAGCGAAGACAGCGTGCCAAGGACTGGTGCAAACGAGTTGATGTAAGCATTGCCGCCAGTTGGATTGGTCAGATTAGTGCTGGTATACACGAACCCAAGCGTTGCCGCGCCAATTGTGTAATTGATGCCAGCACCGAAAATCTTTTGCTTATCCGCCAGGAAGTTAGCGTCGGTTGGCGTGATGGAGCCGTTGGCAGTAGTCCCGACACGACTCAGATTCATGTACGCCAAGCCAGCAGACAATGGGCCGTTAGCATAGCTTGCCCCCAGACTGTAGGTACGGTTTTTAGTATTGTCGCCGGCTACTTCGCCGAAGCCATACAGGCCACCGAATTGGAAGCCGCTAAAAGTTGGGCTGGCGTACTTGACCGAGTTATTAATGCGGAACGAGTTGTCCGTGTTGTCGTTATCCAGCGGATGCGAAAACAGATAGCCAGCCCAGTTGCCATTCGCTGTCATTGGAGCGAGATAATCGACCACGGAGTCATATTGACGCCCCAGTGTGATGGTACCGGTAGTCTTGCTCGACAAACCGACCAATGCCTGGCGTCCGAACAGCAAGCCTCCCTGTCCCAGCTTACCGGTATCTGCAGAAAAACCGTTTTCGATCTGGAACAAAGCGCTCAAGCCATCACCCAGATCTTCGTTACCTTTGAAACCAAGGCGACTACCTTGTGCGTAGCCGCTTTGCAGTTGAACTACGCTTTTACCACCGTCATTATTGGTGTAGTTCATGCCCAAATCGATAACGCCGTAGATTGTGACGTTGGTTTGGGCTTGTGCCATGCCAGCAATGCCACTCAGCAAACCTGCAGTCAGAATTATTTTCTTCATGTCTGATTCCTAATGATTGGAAAAATCTATTTTTTTACCGTTACCAACCATAACCGCACAACAATGCGCATTACTAGGATTGGCCCTCCCCCCATCGCTCTCCGATCAAAACTGCGCCGGTTGGTGATGGTTAGCGTCAGCATGTCACAGCACAATATTCGAGACCAGTTGGCTTGACTCAAACTATTGCTATCTGTCGTAATAGTTTGATAAACCGTCGCAAAACATCCTGTACATATCAGAAAAAAACAACAAATCTCGGGTACGCACTTAGATCGCATGTATTCCGTTTTGCTAATTGTTGATTTACTGAGATGGACCCGACACCACTAATAGGATCAGACTAGCGTTTCATCCAATTTACGTGTGGGGATCATTGCGCAGACACCTGCTGCTTTCAAGCGCGCCTTGCCAGCCATCCTGGCCAAATGCAAAGGCGACATGAGCAGTACCTTCCAGGCGCTCTTGATTGAATTGCTAGAGCAGATGCGTATTTTGGAGGAACGGATAGCCCGTATCAATCAGTGGATCGCAGCGTTCGTGAAGAATTCGGTGTTGTGTCAGAAGATTCAGGTAATAGGTGGCGTTGGACCGATCACCGCTACGGCAACGGTAGCCGCCGTTGGCGAGGCCAAAGAGTTCAAGAATGGCTGTCACTTGTCCGCTTGGCTCGGCTTGGTTCCTCGACAATATTTTTCTGGGGGTAAGTCAAGATTGCAGGGCGTCAGCAAACGCGGTGACACTTGCCTGCGAACATTATTGATTCACGGCGCCCGCGTAGTATCGTAGTATTGCGCCATCCTGATGGCGTTGACCTCACGGTTCATGAATGACCGCCTGATGCGTGTTGCGACGAGCAGCAAGCGCCCGTATCAGATGGTCAAGCAGGTTCCTTGAGCGTCTGCAATGCAGCGGTTGCGGCCATTGGTTTTATATAACGTGGTTATTGATATCGGCGGTATCTACCAGTCTCGGATGTAATTCTGAACGGCGGATCAACTTCAAATAGCTGCCGTTCGCCGATTCAAACAACAAACATTTTGGCGTCACTGCGTTTGAATGGTCGCTTTCTAAACTTTGAAAGACCGGACCCGACCCCAAGCGGTCATAGCAGTTTCCTGAAACCTGCCATTAAACATTGAGATAAACGAGGCGTCGTCTGCCGAAAATAGCGGAATGAAATCGCAATCGGAGATTCAGAATGACCGGCGGAACTGGATTATGAATTTCTCTTCGCAGGCGATAAATACTGAGCGTCAGACGTAAGGGGCGGCTTTCTCATTACTTGCGTGAACCCGTTGGAACGGAAGGATATGGTGCTATTCCGAGGCCAGTTGATTTCAATCTTCCACGCGAACGAAGAGTAGCCATTGGAGTACGTGACAATCTCCCGGTGAATTTCGTGAATGGCCATTGGTTGAAACGCAGCAGTTGACGAAGCGTAATCAATAGAAATCACCAAGTTCGTAACATCGTGAAATGTCAGGTCCGCAGGAGCCACTCGGAACATAAACGCATTGTTTGGACTTTCTGGGGGCAGCCATTCAACAATGAAATCAATGTCTAGAATTAGCTCACCGCTACATCCGTCCGCACCTTCGACGATGCGGAATCCGTGAATGGCGTTGTCGTGCCAATTGAACTTCTGGAAGTTGTCAGAAATTGTCACGGCATTGCACCAAACAAATAGGTTGACTCGTGCGAAGCGCCAGCATCGACCGACGAGTTAGCGCTCATGCACCTGCCTCCGGGTTGTAAATAACGAAATGTGGCGAACGTTCAAAACCTTTTTGTTTATCTGACAGATGCTCATGTTCCCAGTCGCGGCCTCTTGCTTCCATCCCATCCGCCGAAGCTAAAATAAACTTCGCTATTTTCCGTAGCTCGTCGGGCGTCGCAACGAGCGTAATTTCGGCCAACTCGGCTAAACTCATGTCCGCAAGTGGAAGTCCTTCATCTTTGTATCCGAATATCTTCATTAGAATTTGTGTGTTTAACTGATGTACCAAGCCATACCAATCTTGTGGGATTCGCGAATGTCGCTTTTTGGCCGTCTTGAGTCAGTTGCGACAGGTCATGGAAGTCTCGTCGTTTGGGGCCATCTTTTAAGTTAATTCAGCAGATGAGTTCCCCAAGTTCAACCATATCAGTTGGTTCCAATTTGAAACTGATATTTTGCTTAGGACAAATTTCTTCTTTACCTCGAAAAATATGAATGTCGACGAGAGATGTAAGCTCGGCTTGATTATCCTTACATAGAAAATACTTCGCCGCGTCCTCATTTTCTGGGGTAATTTGCGTCGAGTACGGGCTTATTGATACGTCAAAGCGAGCTTCATATGCTTTAATTGCATCGCCGAGCGTTTCTGCATTCGACTCAAAAGCAAGGTCAGTATGAGGGCATGGACTACCCGTATATGCGTAGCGCGAATTCTTTGGTCCGAAAATTAGAGGCATGTTAGACGCGGATAGTAAATTGCAGTCAGTTTAGCAAACGTTTTCGACTGTCCGGAGTTGGCCGATTTAGGAAGTTCAATCACCTCGCCGCAACTAGAAATTCTTGAGCGAGCCGCTCAGCTTCACCTATTGACTCCACTTGCACGCAATGTTCCTCTGTCCACCACTCCCCAATCAACTGAGGAACACCTGGTACCTTGACATAGCCGAGCACCCTAAAAAAGCTACCGGGAACTTGATAGACACGAGCAAGGCGCTGACTATCGAACGAAGTGTGCGATGCACAGCAATCCCAGGTGACCGGTTCCGTATAGGAGAAATAAGCGCCTTCGATGAGTTCTGGTGTCATAACTTTGCGATATTTACGTAGAGGTTATCACCGGCTGCTATTGGCCGATGCCGGCCAGCTGTAACCGAAAAAACTCAATCGTTTTTAAAATCAAACTGATTAGATGATATTAGCGCTCAGTAGTAAATAATGCTTTCTCAACTTCACAATAGCTTCGACCGTCGAGTTCTGAGCTAACTCATCAGCCACCGCTTGAATAAATTCCCTCGCTTTTTCTAAAGATAATCCGACAACTTGGTTCGGAAGCCAGTCGTCATTGAGCGCCGTCTCGTATGCCTCAATAATATCTACTAGGTATGCGCCATGAGGCGATTGCCGAAATTTAGCGTAGTCGGAAGGCGAGCCCAATCTTTGCGAAAGCTCTTGTACGTGCGCTGAGCCAGGATAGTCTGGATTTAGGCAACGATGGGATTCTGCGAATTCCCGTGCTTCAGCGATGATATGAGGTTCAAGCATGTCGCCATCCTGATAATTGGTTAAATTGAAAGGTACAACGGCATGGCCGCTTCTGGCCGATACTCGCCGAAGATGATGAGGTCGATTTGCAGCCATCAAGGACGCAAAAACGTTTCCTGGCCAGCCCGCACAACTAACGCACAGCACGACGGCGATGAGTTCTCAGGCAGCAGGACATTTAGCAAGTCAACCAACGAGAACTTGAGGCGCTCAAACTCTCCATCCGCTATACCATCTAGGTCCGCGACACGGATAAGGACACTATCCAGCTCATCAAATCCACTCCGCTCAACGTACACCGTACCGGATTTCCCAACCAGGTCCAATACCTGCAGTCTCGCCTTTTCCTCAATCGGAGTACGTTTCTCATGCCGTTCGCGTTGCCGAGTCATTTATATCCTAACAGTACGGTGAGCGTCGATATTTAGGCAAACCACCGACTGCTGTTGGCGGCCGATTGCAGCCATTTATTAGAAACTATAAAACTAGAAATTTTCCACCCTGGCGCTCAAAATCTTGACGGGAGGCCTCTGTTTCTATCCTCGCGAATGTTTCAGGACTATAAATATCTCGATAGAACAGCTGAGGTTTTTTATACACTTTGCGGAATTCTTGAAATGACAGCGTCGTAATGTCGACGTCATAAGTTGGCTCTACAACCGTGACTAGCCACGAGCACACCAAGTCCGCTCTGTTCAAGACATTGTTAACGCGTGACTCAAGTTGGGTATAACCGCTAAAGTCTTTTGATGTATTTTTGAGCTCGTCGCCTGTCATCATCGTAACCACTATCTCGTGATTCAGAACACTAGTCAGCGATACCCAGCCCATAGTTACCATGTCCGTGTCGCCCGAGAACTGGGCGATTGGAAAACTCTTGCCGGTTTTTTCCGATGTTAGCAAAAGGATAGAGTCGTATATTGACTTCGGGACCTTGTTACCAACGAAGAGTTTTTTCAGGATGTTCATACCGCGGGTGCCTCGTTAAGTTCATCGAGCAGTCAGGGTAGTTGCTCGCCAACAATATTCCGGTATCGTGCCACGAAATGATTGGCAAAACAATATTAAATTGGAGGCGGCCGCGAAGGACCGGTTTTGGCCGATTGCTGTCTGAGCGCCGAATGTAAGTGCTGCCGTTGCTATAGCTATTCCTCCGACTGGTTAATTACAATGTTTTTTATCTGGCCTGTTTCGAATGTAAAAAAAACGACCGAAGTATTTACTCCTGATTTGGGAATAAAAAATTCGATTCTCTTGTTTCCCAGCTCGTGAGTTGCTGGAGCAGCATAACCAACGAAGGGAGCTGGCCCTTTAGGATCTGCAGTTTGCAATCGATCCGCTGCTTCCTTTTCAGATAAGGCATCGCTGCTGTCGGAAACAGTCATCTCGCCGCTGCTGCCAAAAACATTTTCAACAAGTTCTACTGTCAATCGAGGATCAGCTGATGTCCCTGGAACCACAACATTTGCATGCAGTATTCCAGAATTTTCATTTTTTTCCTGCAAATCAAACTCAATAGATGTGCCATAAAGTTTTTTGGTGTTCGCAAGAACATCTCCCAAATTTGATACTGCACTTAATATCTCCAAATCATTCTTTTGTGTTCTTACAGTTTGCACCTTTGCCTTGCCGCCAAAAAATCTTTCTAAATTTTCCGCGGTATAGAAATCGGCACGTATTAATAAATTACGGTCGATGGAAAACTTAATATTTTGTAGTAGCTCTCGTGGCGTCGTTGGCTTTTTAACCATGTCGAAAATATCGTACCTTGATATGCTGTCAGAAAAATTCATGGCTTGCGTCGGTTTCGCATGCGGTATGTTCTGCGCCGCCTGCTGGATAGATGCATCAATAGCATTGGCAAATATTGGAAATGTTGTACTTCCAAGAAATATGCCCATCATCAATAATCTATGCGCATTCAAATGGCGAGAGTTGTCTAATAATTTCATATTCAAATTGAACGTTGGATGTCTGTAAATGGCCGGTAGCAAATTTAAGGTGCACGACGGCTCTCAATAGATTCGACAAAGAAGTAGCCGGGATGGATGAACGGAGGTCGGTTTAAATTGTCCCCATACAAACGAATTCTTTCGCCCTGAGTTCCCAGTTCAGGTTTGTCATTCATTGACGCCAATGCTCCAGAAAAACACGAATCTTTACGCGAAACTGAGGCTTCGCCGTTCTGTCCAAGGTCGAATTTACCTTTGATGACTCGTGCGTTAGCAAGAGTCAAAATTTCTGGATTCTCGGCATAACCACACAGCGGGCCATACGGCCCAGTTTCACACTCCTCCTGGCCACCTGTGCGCGTGATGTCGACGACAGTCGCTTCAACAATCCATTCGGCAGCCTCTTTGCACTCTTGTAGATCCTTGCAGCCAAAGTGCAAACATGGATGATGGGCTTCAGCGACGGGGGTGGCGGTCAAAAGTATGGTCACAAATAGCGAAAATAATGATTGATTCATGCGGGTCTTATCCTTAGTTATATAGCGCTGCTGAGTGACCGTTTTTGGATGTCACGGCAACCGGCTGCTTCTGGCCGGATACGGACCGTCACATTATGCGGTGAAATACCAATATCACTAGTTCCCTCAAACCAATCCGGTTTTAGATAAAATCGCGCATCTTCTATCCGTTGGAATCTGAATTAGTACACGTCATTGGACGCTTCCGAGGTCTCCATCAATGCTCAGAAAATCGCCGTTGATGCTCCGAGAGCCGCCTTCCTGCCTCGAAAGCTCGCTGTTCTGCCTCGAAAGCTCGCCGTTCTACCTCGAAAGCTCGCCGTTCTACCTCGAAAGCTCGACGCTCTACCTCAGGAAGTTCGAAGTCCTGCTTCGGAAGCTCAATGTCCTGCCTTGGAAGCCCGACACCCTGCTTCGGAAGCTCGGCGTCCTACCTCGAAGGTTCGCTGGCCGGCTTCTGAAGCAGGACGTCCTGCCTTGGGAGGTTCGACATCCTGCTTCGGAAGTCCGAAGCCGAACTTCAGAAGCACGACGCCGAGCTTTCCCGGCCCGACGCCGCACCTCGCAAGCGGCTAATGCTCTGCGGCGCTTGCACATCTGCTGTTGAGCACTGCAATACGCCGCTCAGCTTGTTCCGATAGCGTGCTGGCGGCGGCCATTGCCATGCGGGTCAGGCGCTCGGTGTCGGGCACATTCAGTGTCGGCGGGTAGGCCGGATCGCCCTCTTCTCTTGCTTGATTGCTGGCGTGAACCAGTTCCAGACAGGTTTTAATCCCTTGCGTTATATCCAGGGTGTGCGCCAGGAATTGCATGGAGGAGTCGATGCGCAACTCTTCGGCCAGCCATGAAAACGGCTGGTGGTCTGCTTTAATTGCGGAAGGTGAAAATAGCGGGGGCGTGCTGGTGCTAGTCATAGCCGACTCCTTTGCTAGTAATTACGCCGCTGTCCGCTGCAAAACGGGAGGGCGGCAGATGGCAGGATTTGCAGACCGGCATAACAAAGGAAAAACCGGCAGCCCGAAGGCTCCCCACCATCGCCGCCCATAAGGACGTGCAAAGGTGAGCACAAACCACGTGGAGCGGTCTGTGCACTTTGTTATAGGTCAGGCTGCAAAACCCGTTCCCTTCTTTTTCAGGGACGGGGACGACTATAAACGCTATCAGCGGCGATGACAATCCACCCACAGCTCAAAAATATTCGATAACGGCAAGCTCAATGCCAGGCCACGCATACGGCCGAATTGAATCGACCGTCTGTTCACTTGAACCCAAGCGGAATCAAGTCGCCTTACACAACTCCGCCGTCACCCGCAAAAATTTATCAATGTCCTGCGCTGAATTGCAATGCAGCGGCGATATCCGCACCGCGCCATCCATATCGAAGGATTCCAGCATCCGCTTTGAATAAATGCTGGCCGCCGCCCGTTCATAGACGATCACCCCTCTCTTCTCATATTCCCTGACGGCCTGGGTGTGATCCAGATTATCAATACCGATGGCAACGATCAGATCGCGTTTCGACAGGTCTTCATAATCCAGGAATACCTTGACGCCATTCAAGCGCCTGAGGCCGGCGATTTCGGCAGTACCGTTGAGCATCCTCGACAGCAAAGCCCGTTCGTGCAACGCGATCCGCTCAATCCCGCTAACGAACAGCGCGCGCCGCTCATCGCTATCGATGAATTTGGCGCCGAGCCAGCACACATAATCGACGATTTCGGTCACCACGGAAAACTGCCAGGGAGCGGCGCTGCCGAGATCCCAGAAATTGGCTTTCTTTCCGCCTAGTTTGTGGTGCGGCAGTACCGACGCCCTGTCGGACAGCCATGAAATGCCGGAGCCGCGGCAGCCAAAGAATTTGTAGGGGGCAATGTTGATGCCGTCGACCGGTGTTTTTTGAAGATCGATCAGGCCGTGGGGGGCATGTTGTACCGCATCTACCAGGATATATACGTCAGGGTTGATCTGGCGCGCCTGTTTGACGATGTTTTCGATATCCAGCTTGGCGCCTGAAATATTCGATGCATACATCACGTTGAGCAGGCAGGTATCGCTATCCACCAGCCTGGTGATTTCTTCTACATCGACGCCACCGGTGACTGGATTGCTTTTGGCAACCCGCAGTTCCTTGCCGAGTTTTTCGGCGTAGAGCGTCATCGCGTCAAAGGCGGAGGGATGCTCCAGCACGGTGGTCACCATATTGGTACCGCTAACATTTTCAGCGACTGCTCTTACCATGTCGAACATGGCTGCGGAAGCGGTCAGCGAGGAATAGACGCTGCCGCCAGTGGCGTTCAAGATGGTCCGGACATCCGCGGTGCCGGCTTCCTGCATCTTTTGCAAAGACAAGGCGGTTTGGTGAATCCGTTCCGGGTTGTCTGGAATCGAGTCTGCCTTGGCAAATTGTTCGACAGCTTTCTTGAGCCGGAAGGAACCTCCGGCATTGTCAAAATACAGCCGCTCGCGGTCGGCTGGATCGCTATCGACGTAGTGGAAACGGCTCTTGATCTCTTGCATCAATTCGTCGGAAAAAAATACTCCTTGGCTCACATCCATGACTAATATTTCCTTTTTAAAAAGCGGTCGTTCCGGTATTGCGGCGACCAGAGTCAAATAGTTCAAATGGTTTTTTTTCGATAAACCAGCATGTAAAAAAGGGGCGAATCTCTAGTGAGAGCGCAGATCGGACAGGAATTTTTGAGCGCGCTCGCTTTGCGGCCGCAGGAAGAAATCCTCGGGGGTGCCGGTCTCGATCAGGCGGCCGTGATCCATGAACCAGACCCGGTCGGCGACTTCGCGTGCGAAGCCCATTTCATGGGTGACGCAAATCATCGTCATGCCGTCGCGCGCCAGGCTTTTCATCACTTGCAGCACCTCGCCCACCATTTCCGGGTCGAGCGCGCTGGTGGGTTCGTCGAACAGCATGGCGGGCGGATTCATGGCGAGGGCGCGGGCAATCGCAACCCGCTGTTGCTGGCCGCCGGAGAGTTGGCCGGGGAAGGCGTCAGCCTTGGCTGCCAGGCCGACCCGTTCTAACAATTCGCGGGCGTGGATGCGCGCCTGGGCGCGCTTGGCGCCGAGCACATTGACTGGCGCCACGATGATGTTATCCAGCACCGACAGATGCGGAAACAGGTTAAAACTCTGGAATACAAACCCAACCCGCGCACGGAACTGATTCAGGTTGAGCTTGGGGACATGGATATCTTCTCCGTCAAACACGATCTTGCCTTTTTGAATCTCTTCCAGCCGATTCACGGTACGGATCAAGGTGGATTTGCCGGAACCGGACGGACCGCACACCACCACCACTTCGCCTCTTGCAACTTCGGCCGACACATCCGCCAGTGCATGGTAGGAGCCGTACCATTTGTTGACGCTATCAAAAGTGATCATATTCGGGGAACTGATACTGTTGCCAAAGGGGGTAAGTGTCATGATTGAGATATTTCAGTTTAAGGAGCTGCGCTGCGCGGTTATCCAAGATATTCAAGTTATTCGACCGCCTGCGCTATCACCAGATTGACGTCTGGTTCAGCCGGTTTTTTATTGCCGGCACCGACGCCAGCCCGCTTCTTGCTGATTCGCCGCTCCAGGAAATGTGCGAACTGCGATAGCGAGAAGCACAGCAAAAAGTAGATCAGCGCCAGCAGCATGAATACCGGGAATGGCTTGGTCAGCAAGGTGGAGTTGACCTGGTTGGCGGCAAAGGTCAACTCATTGACGCTGATCACATACCCCAGGGAAGTTTCCTTGATGGTGGACACAAACTGGCTCACCATCGCCGGCAGCATGTTGTACAGCGCCTGCGGCAGGATGATGTTGACGATGGTTTGCATATAACTCATGCCCAGCGCTCTGGCTGCCTCGCTCTGCCCTCGGGGCAATCCCTCAATGCCGGCTCGAATCACTTCGGCCAGGTAGGCCGCCTGATAAATGACCAAGGTGATCAGCATCGTGGTGAAGCCGCTGACGGTACTGCCAATCAGCAGCGGCACGAAAAAATAGACCCAGAAGATAAACATGATCAGGGGTACGCCGCGCACCACATACACCACCACCGTGGCGGGCAGCCTGATCCAGCGTAGCGGGCTGACGCGGGCGATGGCCAGCAGGATGCTGACCGGGAAAGCCAGCGCCAGTCCGGCCACCGACAGCAGCAAGGTAATCGCCAGGCCGCCCAGCGGGCCGTTTGGATATTGCCCGATCAGCAGCAAAATCCAGTTGTCGCGCACGATATTTATAATGTCGATCATGATTACCTGGCCTTGATCCGATAGCGGTGTTGCAAGCCGGCCCCGGCGGCCATGATCAGCAGTGATATCGCGAGATAGATGGAAGTGGCCACGATATAAATTTCGATGGTGCGAAACGATTGGCTTTCAATTTCGCGTGTGGCGTAGGTCAGTTCGGCGACGCCAATCGCCATTGCCAGGCTGGTGTTCTTGAACAGCAAAACGGTGTGGCTGATCAGTGTCGGCAGCGCTATCCGCACTGCCTGCGGCAAAATGATCAGGCGGAACGCCTGCAGGTAACTCAAGCCCAGCGCGCGCGATGCTTCAAGCTGCGATTTGGGTATCGAACGGATGCCGCTGCGCAGGTCTTCCGACATATACGCGGCCATGCACATGCCCACCGCAATGAAGGCAAACAGGAATTCACTGCGCTGGGCATTGATCCAGTGCTGGACAGCGGGCGACAGCAAAGTCGGCACGCCGAAATACCAGATGAATATCTGCACCAGCATCGGCACGTTGCGGTGGTATTCGACGTAGACCGAGACGGCGCGTTCAGCCCAGCGGTTTTGCGTCATGCGGATCAGCGCCAGCAGTGTGCCGAGCACGATTGCCAGCAGCCACGCAAAAGCCGTCAGCTGCAGCATCGTGACAATGCCGTCGAAGATCCAGTGCCGATACACAGGGTCCAGCAAGACCGAAAAATCAAGCTTCGAGTTCATGGCGAAGATGTCTTATGAATTGACATGCCCCTATCCTTCCCAGCGCAGCAGGTGACAGGGGCGATGTATTGTTAGCCCTTGATTGGCTCGATCTTGAAACCGCGGTGCAGCTTGTAAGGGGAATTGGCGCCCAGCCATTTGTCGAATATCTGCGCGGCCTCGCCGGATTTCTCCATCGATTCAAGCACGTTGTTTACCTGTTTGATGAGCCCGCTCTCTTCCTTGCGCATGCCGATTCCCCATGCTTCGTTGAGCACGGCTGGTTCGAGGATGTCGATAGGGGTAGTGGCTTCGGTTTGCTGCTTGAATTTAAGCAGCATCAATTCAGAAACGGCAAAGCCGTCAACCTTGCCTTGCTGCATCGCCAGAAAGGCTGCCGGAGGATCTTGGAAGGTGACGGTGGTCGCCGTCGGAATAGCCGAGCGCACCGCCATTTCGGAGGTTGAGCCTTTGGGCGCGCTGACGCGCTTGCCGGCCAGGTCTGCCGGCTTTTTGTAGCCGTCGGAGCGTTTGGTAGCAACCTTGGTCAGGCTGACGTAGTAACTATCGCTATAGGCGATTTGTTGAGCGCGCTCGGCAGTCCAGCCGAGATTGGCGGCGAGCACGTCTATGCGGTTCTGCTGCAGTTCGGGGATGCGGGCGGCTACCGAGATCAGTTTCAGCTCAAGCTTCACGCCCAGGCTCTTAGCCACGGCCTTGCAAAAATCCACGTCGTAGCCCTGCACTTCACGGGTGGCCGGGTTGGGAAAACTGAATGGTTCAGCGGTGCCAAGCGTGCCGCATACCAGTACCCCCTTCTGCTTGATATCGGCCAGCTGGTCTGCCGCTGCCGAAGCACTGACAAGCAGTAGCACGGCGGCGATGGATGCGGCTCTTTTAATGTTAAACATGGTGTCTCCTGTTCCGGTTGGGTGAATTCGTTTAGTAATCAATCAACAACAGCTGCCGACAGCAGAACCGGCGGCGTTGTTTGTAGTCCGCTTTATAGCCGGTTTGCAGCCCGTTTTGAGAATAATAAAAGGTCTCAATAATTAAAAAAAGCGATATTTAATTATGAGTTAGCATCGCTTTAAGTGATGTATTATCCTTCATCGGCAGCGTTGAATTCAGGAGATGCGCAATCATGTTTTCTTTCAAGCAACTGGAAGCAATCTACTGGATCGCCGAGCTGGGCGGCTTTGACGCCGCTTCCAGGCATCTCAACACCACCCAATCCGCCATCTCCAAGCGTGTAAAAGAGCTTGAAGCCGCGCTCAGCACGGAGCTGTTCGACCGCAACCATCGGCAAGCGCGCTTGTCGGAAAAAGGCGAGGAAATGCTGCTCATCGCCAAGCGCCTGCTGGAGCAGCGGGATTTGGCGATCGAACAGTTCAGCACCCCGGAAATCGTGGAGAGACGCTTGCGCATCGGCGTCACCGAGTTGACAGCCATGACCTGGCTCCCTCGTTTGGTGCGCCTGGTGCGGGCGCACTATCCCAAGGTGGTGATAGAGCCGGATGTCGATCTGAGCGTGAATCTGCGCGACAAGCTGCTGGCCGACGAGGTCGACATCATCATCACTCCAGACGCCTTTGCGGAAGCCAGGTTTTCCCTGATCCCGCTGGCCATGGTGAAGAGTGTCTGGATGTGCAAGCCCGGCTTGCTGCCTGTCTCACGCGTATTGCGCATGCATGAGCTGGCTTCATACACTATCCTGACCCAGGGCAATATGTCCGGAACCGGCATCATTTATGACAGGTGGCTCAAATCGCAGACCATTTCAGCGGCCAATTCCATCAGTTGCAACAGCCTGGTTGCCCTGATCGGGCTGACCGTATCGGGGCTGGGGATCAGCTACCTGCCGCAGCAATGCCTGAGCTCGCTGGTAGAGCGAGGAGCGCTTGAAGTGGTGCAAACTTCCCCTGCCCTGCCGGAAATTTCATATGTCGCCATGTACCGAGGCGAGCGCAAAAGCGTATTCATTTCCTCGATCATCATGCTGGCGCAGGAGTGTTGCGACTTCTCTGATTTATTTCAGACGGATGAGGCAGTTATTGACGGTGTCAGCAGCAAGACGACAGGGAGATCCGGGGTCGATTTGTTCTAGGCTCTGCTAACAATCCGTGTCGCCTCTCAAAGAACTCTCCGAGGATCTGGACGCCATGCTTAATTGATGCGGAAATGTGCTGCGGCATTAGCCGAGGTTCGAAGAAACGATAAATTGCTCGAAGACTGCGTTCGCGTCCGGCTGCATCTCTTCGCTCATGCAAGCCTGGCAGACGTCGACGCCCAGGAGAATAGCAATTTTTGGGCTTGGCACTGCGATGAAGGCAACGACTACACCGAGCTGGAGCTCAGCATCTTTCGACCAGGTATCATTTCCAGACAAAGATGCAGACCCCCGCGGCGGACGACTTGCTGCGCCCGCCACAGAGGGTGCTGCGCGAGCAACTCCCCGCCCCGCCACGCAATCGCCGTTAAGCGGCCTGCGCTCATGGTCGGCAACCACGTCCGGTGAAGCAACGGCGACGGGTCATGGATCGGCAAGCAGTGCAAAGCGCCGGGCGCCGCCGGGCAAACCTGCATCGCCCAGACTATCCAGCCAGCAGCCGGCACGGCTACTCACCCGTACCGGCGCTCTGGCCGCAGTGGCAAGCGCGCCTGACATCCGCGAGCGGATTGCCGACATGAAAGGCTATCTCGCGGACTTGCATGCCGCCTATGCGGCGAAGGTCGAACTGCGGCCATCGAAGCGCCGTGATGCACAATTTTTGGATCTGCTGGTTGCGGTGGAAAATGCGCGTGATCCCAAGCTCAATTTAAGCTCTCATACCATCGACTACAAACGTCTCAGCAAAGGAGACGATCCCTCCGCAGCCATTGATCTTGCGCGTCGACTGGTTGCGGGGATGCACCAGCCCGATGCCTGGCATGCCATCGTCAGCATGAACGGGTTCGAGGTCGCGCTCTCGGCAAAGCATGACCCGAAGCGACCCATGCATGTGTCGCTTGTCGTTGTTAGCAGCGCGCACGAGGATTCAAGAGATTGGAAGATGGTCGCAAGTACGCTGGTCGACCACCTGAACGAAGCATTGGACGAAGCCGGCAAGCCGCGCCAGGCAAAGGTCTTGGTCAATTGCCTGAATACTTCAATTCAGAAGACCGATGAAGGCAGCGCCATTTTCGCGATCGCGGCCGCAAGAGAAATGCCCGGCGACCCCGGCATCGGCCAGGTACATGAGGAAGCGCTGACCCAGGCAGCCGTTGAACCCAGGGATTTTACCGTGCACGAACACAGCGGCGACAAGCTTCTCGGGCCGCGCTTCTTCAAGCACATGACGTTGAAATCCAGTATGGATGCACTGCTGGAGGCCCGTCCCGATCTGGCAGACGAGCCGATCAATAAACAGCAGCAGACGCTGCGTGAACGGCAAGCGGATCATCTTGCCGAGCACAAACCGTCTTCTCGCTTTTCTTTTCCTTCTATTTACAGCGGCTCTTACGAAAAGAAGCGCCTCAACATGTACGCGCAGGCGATACGGCATATCGAAACCGTGGCAGCCCCGGCAATCGTTGCTGCACAGGTCAAAGAAATGCGGGCCTACCTGCACGATCTGCAGCGCGCTTACAAGGGAAAGGCCGCACTGCCGGCGCCGCGCGATGCCGAGTTCCTCGACTTGCTTATCGCTGTAGAAAATGCGATGGACCCGCAACTGCACCTGTCCGCACATAAGATAGAAGTGCCGAAGCTCGCGGAACGGGATAGCGCTGCCATAGCGGACTTATCGGGTTTCCTTGCAGACGGGGTGCGCAACGCCGCCGGCTGGCAAGCGACACTCGATTTCGACGGTCATCATGCCGCGCTTTCCGCCCGCCACAATCCGGAAAACACCGCGCATGTCTCCATTGCAGTACTCGATGGCACAGAATCGCCGTTGCCGCGCGAGCACTGGCAAAACCTATCCATTGTGCTCGATCAACGCTTGCAGCAGATATTGCATGACACTGGGGATACGCGCTCAAGCAAGCTTTGGGTGACGTATTTCAGCGCTCCGGCCCTTGCCCCAAACAGCGCGCTGTCCACGCTACTGGCGGCGATAGGCATGAAAGATGACCCACGCGTAGCGCAACTGCATAGCGAAGCACTGGTTCAAGTCGCAAAAGAACCCGGCACCGCCGCCTTGCTCTATCTGAAGGATAACGGCGATCCGCTGATCGAAGCAACAGAGGATGGCGACGATCTGCTGATCGACCAAATTGAGATATACCGCGCTGCAATCGGCCATTTCGAGCGTTCGCTGGCGTCGAAGTCCTGATCTTGGATATCACATCCCGGACGCCAGACAATGCCCATGCCCGGTTGCGCTTAACAAACGCGGCTAACTGGGGTCAGAGTGAACTTTCTGCGCGCTTTTTGCAGAAACTTCACTCTGACCCCACTTAGCGGGCCACGGAGTACCGGCCTCATGGTTAAAAAGAACAAAACCGCGTTGTGCGCCCTGTCTTTCTCCGAATCCGTCATGTGGGGTCAGAGTCAAGTTTCGCGATGAAGCGCTGCAGAAATTGACTAACCCCGTTGACTCTGCCCCCAGATGACTCTCGCCGTGGCGATGCCATGAATGACGAAACTCTCAATAGTCGTCTCGGCGGCCAGGGATACGGTCATATTCCAGGGTTCTGGACTTCCGGCAATGGAACGCCGTCCCAGTGCATGACGAATTGGGCGAACTGCTTGGCCGGCATTGGCATCCCAAAGTAATAACCTTGCATCAGGTCGCAGGAAATGTCTTTCAGGAAGTTGAGTTGCGACTCGCTCTCCACCCCCTCGGCCACCACTTCCAGGCGCAAGCTGTGGGCCAGCGCGATAATACTTTTGACGATGGCGGAATCATCCAGATCCTGGGGTACGTCGTGCACGAAAGATTGATCGATCTTGATGGTGTCGACCGGGAAGCGTTTCAGGTAAGCGAGGGAGGAATAACCTGTGCCGAAATCGTCGATCGTCAGCCGTACCCCGAGGCTATGCAGCCGGTGCAAGGCCTGCAAGTTGTCTTCGGCATTTTCCATGAGAGTGCTCTCGGTGATTTCCAGCTCCAGCAATTCCGGCGGCAGCCCGATTTCCGCCAAGACGCCTTCCACTGTGGTGGTGAAATCGTTCTGCAGCTGGCGCACCGAAAAATTCACCGCCATCCGCATGGCCGGCATGCCGGATTTGATCCAATGCTGCAGCTGGGTGCAGGCGGTGCGCAGAACCCATGCGCCGATGACGCTGATCAGGTCAGTCTCTTCAGCCAGCGGAATGAATTCTCTTGGCCCGACCATGCCGCGCGTTGGATGATGCCAACGCACCAACGCTTCCATGCCGACGATCTGATGGGTATCGAATCGCACTTGCGGCTGATAGTAAACTTCCAGTTCCTGCCGGTTCAACGCTTCCCGCAGGTCGCTCTCCATGCGCATTTTTTCGGAAATCGCTGCTTCCATCGACGCTTCGAAGAATTTGAAACCGGAACCGGTTTTCTTGGCGCGATACATGGCGGTATCGGCGTGCTGCAGCAAGGTTCCGACGTCGGCGCCGTCCAGCGGATAGAGCGAGATGCCGATGCTGGCGCTGACGAAGATCGCGTGGCCGTCGATGGCAAACGGCCCGGACAGAGAATTACAGATGTTCTGGGCGACGGTGCTGGCGCCATTGGGGGCTGTCATGTCGGCCAGCACCACGGTGAATTCGTCGCCACCCAGGCGCGCCACGCAGTCGACGATGCGCACGCTGCGCTGGATTCGCTGCGCTACCAATATCAACAGCTGATCGCCGACATCGTGACCGAGGGTGTCGTTCACATATTTGAAGCGATCCAGGTCGAGGAACAGTACCGCCACCGTTTCGCCGCTCTGTCTGGCATGCTCGACGCTGCGCTTTAGCTGATCGAAGAACATGGCTCGGTTCGGCAAACCGGTCAAGGAGTCTCTGAAGGCCAGGTCGCGTACCCGTTTCTCCGCCCGGTTGGCCTCGACGATGCGCCGCACCCGCTGCGACAGGACTGCGAAGTGGATCGGCTTGGGGATATAGTCGCTGGCGCCGGCAGTGAACGCCCGCTCTACCGAAAGATTGTCTTCCAGGCCGGTAATCATCAGCACCGGGATGTGTTGATGCGTGGGCAACTCCTGCAACCGGGCGCAGGCGGTGAAGCCGTCCATCACCGGCATCACCGCATCCATCAGGATCACCTCTGGCTGTATGCGTTTGAGCACGCGCAGGGCTTGGGCGCCATTTTCAGCCTCTGCCACCCGGAAGCCGTCCCTTAGCAGGGTATAGCGCAATGCGCTGCGGGTGCTGCGATCATCGTCCACCACCAGCACCAGGGCGCTCCCTTCCACCGGTTTGGCGCTGCGATAGTTTTCGTCATACACCTCGCCGTAAAGCAGTGCCGCGACATTGTCGAAGGCTGAACGCAACTGCGGCAGCAGGGAGCCGATTTCATCGATCTGCTGGTTGAACGCCAGCTCCTCTGCTTCCTTGGCCAATTGCGCCATGCTGGCGGCGCCCAGGTTGCCGCTGCTGCCCTTGATGGTATGCGCCGCGGCCCGGGCCGATTCTGCATCTTTCCGATTGACTGCCTGTTCCAGTTGATCCAGGTAGGCCGGTGTATCTTCCAGGTACGGCGTCACTGCCTGTTGCAAAGCGGGCCCCAGCACTTCCCGCAGCTTGTCGAATACAACCAGGTCAAGCGGGCTGTAGCCGTTCTCGGCCAGGCCAGCCATCGATACCCCAGGCAACGCCGGCGCGGTATCGGCGGGACCCTGCATCAGCCAGCGCTCCAGCTTGCGCCGCAACTCAATCAATGTGATGGGTTTTGCCAGATAATCGTCCATGCCCGCGGCCAGGCATTTTTCGACATCGCCGGCTTGGGTATTGGCAGTCATGGCGACGATGGGCGTGCGCCGCCCTTCCGGTTCTTCAAAATTGCGGATGCGCGAAGTGACCTCGTAACCGTCCATCTCCGGCATATTGCAATCCATGAGAATCAGGTCGAAACGACTGCGCTGAACGGCTTCGATTGCCTCCCAGCCGTTGGAGGCGGATTCGCACTGGCAGCCGCTGGTGACCAGCATGCCGCTGGCCACCACCTGATTGGTGCGATTGTCATCAACTACCAGTACCCGATATTCCCTGGCTGCGTCAGGCAGCTTGCCGGGCAGTTGGATCGCAGGCGGCTCGGCAGCGGCGATTGGCCCGCCTGGCAATAGATTCCGGATCGCGTCCAACAGACGATTCAAGCGTAGCGGTTTGCCCAGATGGCCGTCGGCTTCCAGAGGTTTGTCACTCTTCGGAGAACCGTAGCGCTCTAACAGCAACAGGCGGGTCGGCGACAGCGCCGGATCGGAGCGGATATGCCGGGCCAGGGCCACATCCAGATCCGCGCCCTTGCCTCCAAGCGTATTGCGATCGACGATGACCAATGCGTAGGGTGCATGCTTGCTGTGCTCCAGTTCTGCCATCAGCTCGGCAGCGCTGCGGACGGTACGGCACTGCATCCCATGCCGCGTCAGGCTTTGCTCCAGGAAGCTGCGTACGACTTCGCTTTCTTCCGCCACCAGCACCCGCATTCCGGACAAGGCGTGTTCCGCGGTGGTCAGGGGCTGTATTTCACCCAAATTCGCGCCCAAATTCGCACCCGATTCGTCCGCTTCGCAGATAATCGTGAACCAGAAGGTGGATCCTTGTCCGGGTTGGCTGACGACGCCGATCTCGCCGCCCATAAGTTCCACCAGCTGCTTGCAAATTGCCAGGCCGAGCCCGGTGCCGCCGTATTTGCGGGCAATGGCGGTGTCAGCCTGGGCGAACGATTCGAACACATGCCGAGCCGCGTCCTGGTCCATGCCGATGCCGGTGTCGCTCACCTCGACGCGCAGGCCGAAGCCTGCGCCGCTGTCCTCGACGCACGAAATGCGTACCGCGACCTCGCCTTGCTCGGTGAACTTCAAGGCATTACCGACCAGGTTGATCAACACTTGCCGCAGGCGCATCGAATCGCCTTTGATCCGATCGGGCACGTCGGGCGCCAGCAGGTAGCCCAGCTCTAGTCCCTTTTGCTGCGCTTGCTTGGCCAGCAGGTCGAGAATTTCCTCCACCAGTTTGCGCAAATCGAAGTCGATTTTCTCCAATACCAGCTTGTTGGCGTCGATCTTGGAGAAATCAAGAATGTCGTTGATTAAATCGATCAGTGTGTGGGCTGAGTTCCAGGCCACTTCGACGCATTCCTGCTGCGGTTTGGTGAGACGCATTTCCTTGAGCATGTCGAGCATGCCCACCACGCCGGTCAAAGGAGTACGCACTTCATGGCTGACGGTGGCGGCGAATTGCGCCTTCATCATCGCCGCGTGCAGCGCCTGGTCGCGCGACTGTTTCAATTCCGTTTCCCGCTCTTCCAGCACTGCCATCATTTTATTGAAGGCTTGGGCCATGTCGATAAGGTCGCGCGGCCCCTCCGGCGCGGCGCGCATGCCAGACTCGCCGGCTTCGGCGCGCCCCATCAGAGCCGACAAGGCGTTCAATGGCCGAATCAAATGGCGTGCCAGCAGACGCATGACTCCCAGCAGGATAAGAGCGAAGGAGAGCGTAATGGCCAGATTGACGAGCAGCAGCGATAGCACCAGACGACTCACGGTTTCCTTGCCGAGAACGATATGGACATAGCCAAGAAGTTGCGGCTTGAGTTCCTGCACTTCGAACGGCGACGCCCCTTGATGGCCCTGGTAGACCGGTGCGCCGAACCGCCATTCATTCTCGGTTTCCTGTTCCAGCATGGCTTGGGTCGGGACGCCGTCCGGCGGCAATCCATGATTCGGGGTGACTCTCGCGCCTGGCTTGGTTTCTGACAGCAGGACCTTATGGTCGGCATCGGTGATCTCTACCTGGAGCACGTCTGGAAACGCGAGCGAGGTGGCGACCTCTTCACGCACATTGTCGGCAGAGTGGTAGAGCAGAGCCAGGGTGCTCTGGCGCGCCAGGTTCTCGGCAATATGGCGGCCTTGCTCGATCAGATAGCCGCGCATGCGGCGGCTGGTTTCCCACGAGTTCATCAAAGACGAGAACAGCGCCAGGCCCAGGATCGAGACAGTGACGATCGCCATCAGCTGGCGGCGGAATCCGGTACGGCGCAAATAGGCCTGCAACATGATGGGCTCAAAAAAATGTGAAAAAGGAGCCGTCGCGTACTGGACGGCCGCGCGTTTTACATCTGCATACCATGATAAGAACGCATTTCGTGCATCAAGGCTCCGGAAAAATAAAATCAAAACTGCGCTGCAACCGATAGTCGATGTTCAAACCAATGTGGCTGGCGGTACGCACATTCACCGCCGTGAGCACCTCGCGCAACGGTGACACGCCACGCTTGCGGGGTTCTCCCGCGAGCACGCCGAGAGCAGTGATAGCCAGGTCGTGGCCCAACCCCAGGTTGTTCGGATACAAGGCAAACAGAGCGCCCTTCCTGACGTGCAGGAAGCTGCTGGAAAAGACCGGCACGCCACGGCTCCAGGATTCCTTCAGGACCAGCGGCAAAATCGTGTCCTCGTCCACCGTGGTAGCGTCCTGCAGCAGCCAGATGGCGTCAGTCCGGCTATCGGCTGTGGCAAAAGCGGCTTCGTACAAATGCGCCGCCGAGGCCAGATCGTGCGCTTCATGCATCACCAGGTCGATGCTTAGGGCCTTGGCTGCTTCGCGCGCCAGTTTGATTAACCAATCGTTGTGCTGCGGATCGTAGACTACGGTGATTCTTTTTATCCCTGGCAACAGTTTTTTCAGGAGCGCGAACAGCAGGGCCGGGTCGGGTGTCAGGCTGATGCCGGTCAGGTTGCGGCTATCGCCTTCGGGCACTGAAAGCACGCCGCCGACCACCACCGCGATATCCCGCTCCAGCCCGGATACGGCCTTCAGCCCTTGCCGTCCGAGCGCAATCACTACCTTGACGCCGCCACGCGTCAACTGCGCACTGAGCTCGGCCGGATTGCTGTTCGGTCCGACCGGGTAGGTACTTACCGGCACCTTGGCTTGCTCCTGGATGCCTTCGATAATCTTGGCAAAGATACTGCGATAGGGTTCGCCGATATCCGGATAAATCACGGCAATCGCGCCTTTGCTGTCGCTGATGTCCTGTCGCTTTGGCGCGGCGTCCAGGGCGGCCAGCATGATCGGCGTCGGTTCAAGGTTCAACATAGGTGCGCCGGCAAGGTTTTCACGCCAATTCTGGAACTGCTCTTTTACGGTCTCGGCACGCCTGCCGGCCTCAAGCGATGTGCTCTCCTGCTGGCCGGCGTGGCCGAGGGTACATGCGAGCAGCAGGATCAAGCCGGTCTCGATCCGCGCTGCGGCTGCATATCTCTTTCTGCTGGGGCGGATTACCACGACTGGCTCACAACTTGTGTTGCAACTGTACATAGAAGGTGCGGCCCGGGAGCGGCAGATCAAAAGGAATATTGCCCGGGGCGAAGCTTGGATCCCTGGCGTCCCGGTTGAATACATTCAACACCGTGGCACTGACATTCCAGTCGCCGATCACCTTCTCTTTCCTCAAAGTCAGATCTAGCGTCGTATAGTCTGCAATCGGCGCCCGGTTGTCGCCCGGCTGGCGCTTGCGGTCGGCCACATGGTTGACCGTGGCGCCCAGCTGCCAGAGCGGCGCAAAGCGCCAGTCGGATCGCGCGAACAGCCGTTGACGCGGCGCCAGGCCGGCATCCTTGCCGGTGGTCTGGTCAGTGGAATGTTGCAGTGAGTAGTTGCCGGTAAGCCGCAGATTGCGGCTGGCGTCCCAAATCGCCTCCAGTTCCAGGCCGCGTCCGGTCTGGTCGCCGGTATTTTGCGCAGTGGAACCGGTCGATGGGTCGGCATTCGGCACAAACTGAATGATGTTGTGCATGCGGTAGTAGAACAAGCTGAGGTTGGTTTGCAGCGTTTGCGTGGGCTGCCATGCGAACGCCAGTTCGCGGGTGTTGATGGTTTCCGGTTTAAGGCTGGGATTGCCGATCGTGACCGGGTTGTTGATGCTGTATTGCTCGGTGTATGACGGCGCCCGGAAAGCGCTGCCATACAGCGCCTTGACTGAAAAATTATAAGCAGCATCCCAAACCAATGCCAGGCGCGGATTGAGCGTACCGCCGAAATCGGAATAATGGTCCTCGCGCACGCCCGAAGTCAGGGTCCAGTCTTTCGCCAGGGTCCACTCATCCTGCACAAACGCATAACTGACAGTGCGTTTATGCGGCGTCAGGAATACGCTGCTAGTACCGTTTACATCCACGATGCTGCCCAAGGGAACGAACTCGACGCCAACCCCCGGCACCGCCACGATCCTGAAATTCTTGCTCTCGCTGGTCTGGTACATGTCTTCAATCCGGTAACCGGCGCCGAGCCGGATCCGATGCTTGTCGAAGCCGGTATAGAATCCCGACAGGCTGAACTGGCTATCGCGTTCAGCGTGTCCGGGATTGCCGATGACGCCGTTCGGGAAGGCTCCGGCGAAAGCTCCCGGCGGAAACAGCACCGTTGCCGGCGATGCCTGCAGCTCGTTGACATTCTTCACCGATGCCTGCGCGGTGACATCCCAATTGCGAGAGAAATTCGGATTGGAGTAAGTCAGATCGGCATTCCAGCGTTGCGCTCTCACCCGCGCATCGGGATCCAGGCTGCTTGCCAAGCCGACGCCGGTGCCGGTTTCCTGGTTCTGGTAACCGGCGCGAAAACGCCATAATTCGTAGGCGACATCGACCCGCATATCCAGGTTGCCGCGCATCATTTGCTCGTGGCCGGGGGCCAGCGAGGCATGCGTTCCGAAGATCTTATCCAGGTTGGTTTGGGCGTCTGCGTCTATCGTTTTATTGGCGCCGTCGGTATGGCCGCCGCCCAGATAGAAGGCCACGTCCAGCGGGCCCATTTTGCCGCCATGCTGGAGCCACGCGGCGTAGCTGCCGAATGATCCGGCCCGCACGCCATACTCGGTGCCGTTAATCTCGGCCGCGGTCTTGGTGATGACGTTGATGACTCCGGCGAATGCATCGGCGCCATACAGCGCAGATCCAGGGCCGCGGATAACCTCGATGCGGGCAATATGTTCGATCGGTACGCCGCCCCAGGCCAGGTCACGGTTGCCAAGAAAGGCGTCATTGACGGGGATGCCGTTAAGCAGCATCAGTGTCTGCGGGTTGTATAGGGTGGTAATGCCGCGGAACGAATATATCGGGTCGTTGTACAAACCTGAATAGGAGACATGCAGGCCGGGTACGCTTTCCAGCACTTGATTCATATTGGTTGCGCCCATGGCCTGGATATCCTGGGCGGTAATCACCGAGGCTACCGCCGGCGCTCGGGAAATGTCTTGCTGGCTGCCGGTGGCGATGCTGACGACAGCCTTCTTGCCGTAAGAAAGGGCCAAGTCATCTTCTTCAGCATTTTGCTGAGCCCCAGCCACGGCGGCGCTCAGACACAGGACGGCAGCGCAGGGAATTTGAGATTGCCAGTGTTTTTTCATTGTCGATCCATTTGATGGAACACAAATGCCGCCAAGAGACGCCGGACCGCCATCCCTCACCTCGCCTCCTGTCAATCTCCCCGCTGTCCTACCCTGTAACCTTTGTTGTTCTTTTTGTTGTTCTTTTTATTATCCTTGCTGCCAAAGGCGCCGCGCCGGCCCTTCATAACGCAGTTGGGAACATCGAAGCGGAAACGTCGCGCCTTCAGGACGCTGGCTGGCTTCCTGATAACAGGGAGGCATGCCCGCCATGAATGAAGGCAGCAAGAACAGATAGCATTCGCGCGGAGAGAATCCCATGTCGAGCGGAATCGCCACGACTACGCCGCCGTAGTTGATCGGCAGGCGTCGTCCCATCTGGGCCAGGCCTCGCTCTATTGCAAAGGCCAGTTGCAGATACGGCCCCTGCGCTATTTGTTCCTGCTCCATACGGGCCAGAATCGCCGGTATGCGTTCGTCTACTTGAAGCGAGGCCACCGGCCGGCCATATCCCAGGATGCGCTTGTGCAGTTGCAGCTCCTGCTCCAGGATTGCTTGCAAGGTCTCTCCCGCAAGCATGCGCTGATGGGCGCGGACCAGGAAATCCGCCGCGGAGAATTCCGGCTGCCAGCCATAAATGGCGGCTTCTGAAACTGCAATCGCAGCGGCGACGCCAAGCGCGCCGGTACTGCGGGCGCTACCTGCCAAGGCAGCGACGCGGTTGTTCCACAACCGGGGATCCGGATAGCTGGTGTAGGTCCAAAGAGCATGCAGCAGCGTCGTTTGCTGTGGTGAAAAGCGGCGGCCGGTAATGCCGAAGGCATACAGTGCGATCCAATCCATGTCTTTCAGATCGGCATGCAGATCGTGGCCTCGGAACACCGCCCGCTCGCCCGGAAAACATGCGCCCATGCGGGTGCGCAAGGGCCCTTCATAATCCAGCAAAGTATTGTTCATGCGTGCCCCTCCGAGAAAGCCGGACCAGGATCGTTTTCGAGATCCAGTGCGAAGAAAGGAAATTGGCGAAAACCTTGCTTGCCTTGTTCCAGCGCGTGAGCGGCGGCGCCGGGCAGCCGCAGCAGCAGGGTCAGCATCTCGCCTTCGGCAGGTGAGAAATCCAGATCCGCCAAGGCAGCCGCGGCCACGCCAGTCATTGCCAGCGGCTTGCCGGCGGCGCTTTCCAACGCTGGCCTCTCCTGCGCCAGCCACGCCAGACGCCCTGCCGGCAGGATCTCGACCAGATGCGCCAGGGTCTGGCGCACCGGCTTGGCGCATTGCTTGCCGTAGGGATCGAAGCCAGGGGGATGCTCCGGCTCAGGCCATACCTGCTGGCGGGTCGGCGCAGCCGGATCAGCCAGGCTGGAACGCCAGCTTGCCAGTTCAGTGCCGTTATTCTTCCATGCCTCCAAAGCCAGGAAGACTTCGCGTGCGCCACCGTAGGAACCGGCGCCGACAGCCAGCGCCGCCATCAGCACCGAGGCGGCAGTTGAACCGCCGACCCCGGCCGCCATCGCGGCATGCACCGAGGGGTCGCGCGGACCGGGGTTGGCTAGCGCCACCGCCAGGATTTCCAATGCCGCTATGACGTTCGGCGTTGGACGCTCGCCTTTGAACAACAGATACAGGTATTCGATGTAGCGGGCTTTGCCAAGCAAGTCGCCGTAGACGTCGTAACCTCGGCAATAGCAGGCTGCAGCAGCGAAAGGATTGTCGGCTTCCGGCTCTTCATGCCAGATGCTGGTGTGAATGTTGTTAGGATTTTCATGGCCGCTCATCTGATCCCCTATCGTTGCAGAGTTAAAGATATTGCTAAAGCAGGCTCATGCCGCCATCGACAACAATTTCCTCGCCGACCAGATAAGCGGAGTCCTCAGAAGCAAGGAACAGGGCAACCTTGGCCACCTCTTGCGGAGTACCGAAACGCTTGCTCGGCGATTTTTGCTCGATCTCGCTTTTTATTTCCTGGGCCATGTCTGGCGGCAGGCCGAAGCGATCGAATATGGGAGTCGCGATGGGGCCGGGGCTGATCGCATTGATCCGGATTCCGCGCTCGATAAGTTCCAGGCCCAGCGATCGCACCAGAGAGCGCAAGGCGGCCTTGCTGGCGCCGTAGACGCTGAAATTGGGCACGCCCAACTGGTTAGCGATGGAGGTGGTGACGATAATGGAGGCGTTGGCGCCGAACAACGGCAGGGCTTTCTGGATGGTGAAGAATACCCCCTTGAAGTTGATCCCCATGATGTCGTCGAACTGGCTTTCGGACACCAGTTCAATCGGCGCTGCAGTAGCGATACCGGCGTTGACGAACAACACATCCAAGCGCTTGAAATGGTTTTCTACCTGCTGCATCGTAGTGGCGATTTCGGCTAAATTTCCGGCGTCGCTACGAATGATCAGAGTTTCGCTGCCCAGCTCCTCGCGGGCACGCGCCAAGCCGTCCGGGTCGCGCCCGGTAATCGCCAGCCGGGCGCCGTGCTCCAGGAACAGTTTGGCGCTGGCTAAACCGATGCCGCTCGAACCGCCGGTGATCAACACCGTCTTGCCTTTGAGTTTATCCATTCTGATTCCTTATAGATTGGCGGCTAAAACACGCATGCGAACATTCATTGGCGGCACCTCTTCGCCATCAACCAGCACGTCCAGCAAGGTTGGCCCTGGGCGCTTGCACATGGCGGCGATATCCAGCTTGACCAGATCTTCCGGGGCCCGGATGGTATGGGCTTCGGCGCCCATGGCGCGCGCCAGGGCGGCGAAATCGGTGGGCGGTAAATCGCAGCCGATACGTTCAGCTCCGGCCAGCCGCTGGCCGTGCTTGACCATGCCCAAGGCCTGGTCGTTGAGGACGACAAAGATGATGGACAGCTTTTCGGCGACCGCAACCGAGATTTCCTGGCCATTCATCAGAAAGCTGCCGTCGCCGGTGATGCATACCACCGGCGCTTTCGGACTGCCGGCGGCGGTGCCGATGGCGCCGCCGATGGCCCAGCCCATCGGCGCGAAGTTCATGACGGCCCGGATCCAGCCGCCATAGGTCTTGCGGCGCCCCGGCGCGCGCGCGCTGCCGCCGCCGCCTTGCCGCCGTTCAGCTATGCGGCGATCCTTGAGCTGCAGATAATGAATGGCCCAGGCAACACTATTGCCGGTATCGGCGAGAAAGCGGGTGGCGGGCGGAAATAGCCGGCCCAGTTCGCGCATCAGCCGCTGCGGCAGGATCGGTATGGCGCTGCTCTCGTATTTGTCCGGACTCGCCAGCATGGTATCCGGCTGCCAGTTGTCGCTATGCTGCTTGCGCACGAAGCGCCGCTGCTCATATTCGAAATTCCCGGAGCGCCGGACATCATGCATATGCTTGTTCAGGCGGTTGAAGATCGACAGTAAGCGTCCCCGCATGTGAAAGGACGCCATCGGGGTATCGGCCAGGTGTTCCTCGGAATCGTCGATATGCACCAGCCGTTCATTGAGCAGACTATCGTTCCAGCCGCCGCTGTTCCATTCACCCATGCCGGTGCCGAGAGCCATGATCAGATCGACCGAGTCGTCGCGCAGAGCTGCTTCTGCCGAGGCATGGCCGGCAAAGCCGAACACGCCGCGAAACAGCGGATGGCGGGGACTCACCAGGCCCTTGGCGTCCGGCGTGGTAATCACTGAAGCACCGGTCAAATCGGCGAACTGGAGGATCGCGCCGATCGCTTCGCCGCAGCCCGCGCCAATCAGCACAACCATATTTATTGCCCTGGACAACATCAGTTGCAGTGTTGCCAGCGCTTCGTCGTCAACCGACGATGACGGCTGCAACAGCGCCCGCAAGTCGTAGGAGGGAACCAGTTGCGTGTTGGTGCTGCGAAATACATCCACCGGTATGCTTAAGTGCACTGGTCCCATGGGCGCCCTGATGGCGCGCTGCAAGGCAGTCACGAGTTTGTTCTCGAACTGCTGCGGGTGGGACACCAGCGAATTGTAGTGAGTACAGTGCTGTAACATGCCCAGCGTATCGATTCCGGTACAAGTGGATTCCTGTAGCGGATGCTTGCCGAAGGTAGGCAAGGCCGACTGCGCCGTGATCACCAGCATAGGAATATTGTTGTCGTAGGCGCAGGCAACGCCCGTGATCAGGTTGGTGGCGCCGGGGCCCGTAGTGGCGCAGCAGACGCCGATTTTTCCGGTTTCCCTGGCATAGCCGTCGGCCATGTGGGCAGCTCCCGCTTCGTGGCGCGCCAGGATGTGGCGCACGCCGCCTCGGCGGCCACTTCTGGCGAGCGCATTGAAAAGCGGCTCGATGGCACCGCCGGGAACGCCGAAGACATATTCGACTTCCATTTGGTCAAGATAGGCCAGCAGCAGGTCTGCTATTTCCATAGGCGGCTCGGAAAGCAGCTCCAGATGCTTGCGTGACATATCGTCGTACACCTGCAAATTATCGGCACTCATGTCGAAATCTCCCTTGGTGGCAGGAAGCTTGCTGTGTTTCTGTGCTTAGTCGGCGCGCATCGGACATCGTCATGGGCATGTCGATGCAGAATGAAAACATTTCCCCGCGGAAATTATTGTAATCCTCTCTTCGCAAACCGCAAAGCGAATAATCAAATCTCTGATTGGCTTGCCTGCTTGTGTCGATGCCTATCAACAATGACAGGTGTTTTCTGACGCCGAATGAGTTACTGCCAATGGAAAACCAAAACTCTTCAAGTTACCGTGCGAGCGGCAGCTTTTTACCTGGCGCTGTCAACCGACTGCCCTGCCGCTTGCGTTAACGACGTGCTGCTGTCAAAACAAACGCCATCACCCTTCAAAGGAAACACCATGAACTCGAAAATCATTGCAACAATGTTATGCGCACTGGCGCTTGCCGGCACGGCCACCGGCGCCAATGCCAAAGGCTGTTTGAAAGGCGCTGCGGTTGGCGGGGTAGCCGGCCACTATGCAGGCCACCATGCGGTGGCCGGTGCGGTTGGCGGTTGTATCGTCGGCCGCCATATGGCTAACAAGAAAGCTGCTGACCAAGCCGCTGCCGCTCATGCGTCCGCTCCGGCTGCGCAACCTGCCCCGGCAAAACAATAAGCCGGCAATCGCCGGCCCGGCCAGGCGCAAGCCTTGCCTTCAGACCCGCGCAGACTCAGGTTTGCGCGGGTTTTTTCATGGGTTTTTCATTTTTCCAAGCGGCAGCAGGCTATCAAGCATGTTGGCATAATGTGCCTCTGTGCAACTCCTTTAGGCATCATGAAATTCCTCGCCATCTCGGGCAGCCTGCGCGCTGCCTCCCACAACTCCGCCCTGCTGCGGGCCGTGGCGCGTCTGGCGCCGGCCGATGCTGGTATCAGCGTTACGCTGTACCGCGGCTTGGGCGATTTACCGTTGTTCAATCCCGATATCGAGGCCAGCGATCCTGCGGCTGTGGCGGATTTGCGTCAACAGATCACGGCCGCCGACGCCTTGCTGATCGCCAGCCCGGAATATGCCCACGGCATTACCGGCGTGATGAAGAACGCGCTGGACTGGATGGTGGGTTGCGAGGCTTTTGTGCTGAAGCCGGTGGCGTTGCTGAATGCTTCGCCGAGAGCAGTGCATGCGCAGGCGTCATTAACGGAAATCGTGACGATGATGTCGGCACGGATTGTCGAGGCGGCGTCGGTCACGGTGCCTATCCTTGGTTCGCATCTGAGCGAAGACGAGATAGTTCGACATCCGGATATTTCCGCAGTGCTGCGCAGCGCATTGCTGGCATTGCGTGGCGCCGTGCTGGCGACACGCCCGCAGCCTCGATAACCACGAACATTATCGGCTGAGCACCAGCAAACCCAACGCAATAGCAGCCGGCACCGCCTGTATGTACAAGATCTTGCGGCTGACGGTGATGGCGCCGAAGATGCCGGCGACGATCACGCATGCCAGGAAAAAGATCTTGATCGACCAGCCTGGCGCACCCAGGCACACTCCCCAAGCCAGGCCGGCCGCCAGGAAACCGTTATACAAACCCTGATTGGCGGCCAGCGCTTTGGACTGCGCTGCAAACTCTGGCGTCAGCCTGAAAGTCTTGATGCCGAACGGCTTATCCCACAAGAACATTTCAAGCACCAGAAAATAGACATGCAACAAGGCGACCAAAGCAATCAGCAGGCTGGTGACAGTATTCAAGACGAACTCCGTTTTTTTAAGGTTTTAAGTTTTAGTTTTTGGCTTCGGCTTGCCTGGCGTGCTGCGCTGCCAGTTCCGCATCCAGCGCGCCGACGCGTTGCACTGCCGGCCGCGCATTGACGCGGTCGATGTAGGCCTTGATCACCGGTGACATCGGCACTATCTTGAAACCGGTGGTCCAGGTCAACGCGGTGCCCCACAAGACATCGGCGGCGCTGAATTTTTCGCCGAGGATATAGGGGCCTTTTTCAAGCTGGTCGGTCAAGGTTTTCAACATGGTGTCGAAATCGCTGTAGGGGCACATCGACGGTGGCGCCGGCGGGTGCTTTTGCGCGCGATCGACCAGCGCCGGTTCGAAACAAGAACCGTAGTACACCATCCAGCGCAGATACGGGCCGCGCAAGGGATCGTCCAGCGCCGGCGCCAGCGCGGCGTCCTGATACAGATCGGCCAGATACAGGAAGACCGCCACCTGTTCGGCAATCAGCGCTTCGCCATGCCGTATCGCTGGCACTTTGCCCATCGGATTGATCGCCAGATAGGCCGGCTTGCGCTGTTCTCCGGCTTTCATGTTGAGCGCGTGCAGTTCATAGTCGGCGCCCAGTTCTTCGAGCAGGATACGGGCGCCCGTGGAACGCGTATTGGGTGAATGGAAAAACGTTACGCGGCGGCTGAGCGTCATGGCGTCTCCGGTTTTTTTGTGAGTGGCGCTTGGATTTAGCGGTGGTTCGACGATGTTTCAATAATATAGCCCAAGCGCTGCCGACACATAAGGAAACAAACAGATAATATTTTTCGCTTGCGCTAGTCGAAACCCTCTATTCCGACTGCACCGAAACATGATTTATTAATTTATTCGCAAGCCGGATTCTGGCATTGCGGAGATCGCGCTGAGCGGCAGGAAGCCCACGGCTTCATAGAGAAATCGCGCCAGGATACCGCCCTGCCCGCAATCGACACGCAGTTCCTGGCTGTAAGTGGAATGTGAAAAGTGTAAGCAAATGCACGCGACACATTTTGGCAACTCTGGCTTCGTACAATCGATAGCACTGAACACTTTCAGGAGCGCAAATTGAAACACCCACTCAGCATCGCAGCGATCATTGCCGGACGCTTTTCATCTTTAGTCAAGCCGCCGCCAAAGCATCAGGGCATGCCCGATATTGTTCTCAAAAATGCGCCGCCGGCGCCTAAGCAGGAAGCCGAGCCAGGCCCACGCGCCGGCCTGGTTTGGAGCCCGGGATTCTGGAATTATGTCGGCGGCTGGTATGTATGGGAAGCCGGCCATTGGGAACTGGACCGGGCCGATCAGTCATATCTGAAACCCGGCTGGCAGAAAGTGATACACGGCTGGAAGCTGCAACGCGGCGAATGGCGCGTCACATCGGTCAGTTTTATCAAAAAGGGAAACAGCGCCAAAGACCAGGATAGCGCTGCGGAAGCGCATTACGATCCACTGGCGGCGTTTCGCTAGAGCGCTTTATCGAGCGGCCTGTGCTTTATTTTGCCAGCGCCTCGCGATGCAGCCGGCTGCGCTCCTGGCAGCGGAAACAAACCCAGCGCTTGGATTTGTTGCGGACCACGAAAGCGCCCTCCGCTACCGCGACCTCACCTTGATGATGCGAGCAGAAGCGCTTGCCGGTAACGTTTGCCGTGGCCTGGGTTACCAGCGCCAGCCGGTCTTGTCGCTGCAGATATGCGGTCATGCCGATTGTTCTTTCATTGTCTTCTATCAATGTCTTCTACCAATACGCGCTCGCGTCAAACGGGACCAGGGGCGCTGCCTATTTTCCAAATGGATTGATGCTGACCGCCTCTTGCGCCTTGCCGGACAACGCAGACGCCGCCAGCGGGCCGGGTAACGACCTGCCCGACCTGCCGTGATCCTGAGCCGCAGCCACAGTCTGCGGCTTGCTCTGCGCGATTGAGTCATCCGCCGAAAAAACGGCGTATACGCCGCCAGCGCCCACAACAAGGGCTGCAGCAGCCCAGGCTAAATTGGTTTTATTCATCTCCGGCTCTCCTTGCACAGGCGCATTCTGTCTAGCAGCCGCTGCAGATCAAAACAATCCACAGCGGCGCTTACTCGCTACTTACTCACTAAGCAGCTACAGGTATCCCGGACGATTAACGTGCAAAGTCCGAAGTGTTGCTGACGAAGGTATTGAGGTTGGCAATGTTCAGGCTGCCGAAGCCTGTGGTTGCATCCCAGCCTTTAGCTGCTTTGTAGCCGTAGAGACTGCTGGCGCCGTTGGTGCCGGAGATTACGTCATGCACCAGCGAAGCGTTAGCGGCCAATTTCAAATACTTGTAGAAGCTGGCTGCAGGGAAGCCTAATGCATTGTTGTTAGCCGATTGCAGACGGGCCCAGACGCCGGAGAAGATAGGCGCTGCCAGGCTGGTGCCACCTACCACGTTGCCGCTGCTGCCGTTGATGACGATATCGGCGCCGCTGGCGCTGGCAGCGTCGAACGCGATGTCAGGCAGGCCGCGAGTGGTTTTGCCGGCGGCAATCACACCCGATTGATAGCTAGGCGCTGCTTCAAATTTACTGTAGCCGCCGCCAGTCGCCCACAGGCGCTTGGTGGCGTCGTAGTCGCCTGCGGCGTCGTAGGTGCCGATCGGGCTCAGGCCTTCATTCCACACGACTTCACTGCTGTAGGCGCCGCCGTTGGTGTACAGGGCAGTGCCGCCGACGGCGATCACGTAAGGCGAGCTGGCTGGTTCGCTGACGTCGTAAGTGGTTTTGCTGGTCGGTACGCCAGGCGCGCCGGAAATCGAACTGACCTGGCAGTTATAAGCACCGGCGTCGCCAGTCGAAATGGAGAAGGTCTGACCTTGCGCCACGGCTTGCTTGAAGACATTGTCGTCGGCTGCCTGGGTGCCGTCGGCATGGGTATCCGATTCGCAACCGCCGAGCGAGACGTTGATGACCTTGGCCAGGTTGTCGGACACGGCCTGGTTGTAGGAAGTGGTGATGCTGCTGAATTGCATGTCAGGTGATGCGTAGAAGATCAGCTGGCTGACACCGCCGGAAGTGCCGGTGATGGACTGGCTGTCCAGATTCCATTCGACCTGGCCAGAAGTATCGCTGTAGTCGGCGCCGGCGGGGCCGGTTTGCACTACCGAGGTATTGACGGTAGCCAGGCCGTTATTCGCAGTAAACGTTCCCAGATCGGCAATCGTCGGATCGATATTTCCTTCCGAGATGATGCCCACCACGGTATTCGATCCGGTTGGTGTGTTGCCGGCGTTATAGATGGTTGGGAACTCTGCCGGACTATGCGAGGTTTTCACCGGTGTTGCATTGGTTCTGGCTGAGGCTTGCAGGGTTGCTGTCGCAGCGGCTTCCGCCTTTGGCAACAGGCGATGATGAGTTTGCGCGATGGCGACGTTTTGCAAACCCAGCACCGAGCCGACGATGTGGCCCAGTGCGCTCGGCACTTGCGCTGCATCGGTATTGGCAAACACCTTGCGGCCGTCTTGCTGGAAGCGTTTCAATCCAGTACGGAAGCCGGTCTGCACCGTGGCGGCAGTGCCGTCGGCCGACACCAGTTGGCGATTTTTCGCTACCTTGATGTTAACAAAACCGGATTTCCGCAGATGCGCAACCACTGCCGCCACGTCTTTTTGAGCCGGGCCGTATTCTGCGGCGAACTGGGCCGGTGTCAGAAATTTACCGAAGGCGGCAGTGCCTGGCGTATGCAGATCCTGCAGGAATTTATCGAGCTTGGCTTCGTTGCGCAGATTCAGGCTGACCGTCACATGGACCGGCTCACCTTGCGCCAGTTGCACCGCGGCCGCCGCTGGCGTAGCCACGCTGGCGTCAAGCGCCGCGCTCTTTTGAGCGGCTTGCACTTGCGGCAAGAACGCCTGGGTCTTGGTGGCGACCCAGGTGCTGGTGTCGGCCCCGGCTGCGAAAGCAGATCCGGACAAGGATGCAAAAACCAGGGACAGCGCTAATGACAGTGCCGAAGCCTGGAAACTTCCTGCTAATGTTATCGCTGATGTTTGCGCTGAGTTTTCCGCTGAATTTTCTGATTTCATATCGCTAATTCCTCTTGAATGGAACAGATAAAAGACGCCGCAGCTCGGCATTGCGATCGGCAATGCAAAGTTGATCTGGCGCTGGATTCTGCATCACCGGTCGTGATGCAGTGCATAACGGGCCTAAAGCCTGGAATCTAAGGCCCGTTAACTTGGACGGCCGCAGCGTTAGCGCTGACAGTGCCGGAAGATGGGGGGAGACGTAATGCGGTGCGCAGCGTCTGGCGCGCAGCGCGGGGAAATGAAAATTGCATTGACTCTGGTGCAAATCATGGGACTTCCCTCTTGAGGATTAACCACGGCATTGAGTACCCTTTTGGAGTGAACGCCGTGTAAAAAATCAACGCTTTGTCTCCTGCGTTTTACATCCTTTTTTCACGATTCAAATTCGTCGATTTGATGATTCAGAATAATGCATTTATTTCCATTTGGAAATAAAAACAAACTAAAACATACTGATATTTCCTTCTAACAAATCACGATTTTCGTTGGTGTTTTTTGTGTCGGAAAATTTTTCAGCTCATTGGCTGGAATCAATCCCGGCGCCGGCGATGGGCGCATTTTCCGGCTTGATATTGCGCGCCGAAAAAAGTGCACCAGGATTAAACACCGAACGCGGCAAGGTCGCCCACAAGGTGGCGCCGACAATCAGCGCGCCGCCGATCCAGGACATGGCGCCGAGCTTTTCGCCCAGCCAGAAAGAAGCAAACAGCGCACCGAAGACCGGCTCGCTTCCCATCAGCAGAGAAACCCGGGTCGGGTTGCTGCGCCGGACGCCATAGTTCTGCGCAAAAAAAGCAAAGATGGTGCAAAACAAGACCAGGTAAGCCGTGCTTGCCCAGAAGCTGGGATCGCTCGGCAGAGGCGGCAGCCCGCCTTGCATGAACAAGCCGGCGACCAGCAGACAGCCCAATCCCACCACGCCGGATTGCACCGCGGTCAGAGTCAGGTTCGACATGTTCTTGCCGACTGTGAGGCGCTTGGTCATGACCATCATGAAGGCGCGCAGCACCGCCGCCGCCAGCATCAAGCCGTCGCCCAGATTGAAATCCAGATCGCTGCCGATGGTCAGCAGCCAGGTGCCAGACAGCGAGATAAACGCCACCACAAAGGCGCTGGCCTTGGGGCGCTGCGCCATCACCAGCCATTCGACGAACGGCGTAAAGACTACGCACAGGCTGATCAGGAAAGCGGCGTTCGAGGCTTGGGTCAGGGCCACACCGAAGGTTTCGCAAATAAAGATGGCAAGCAGAATCAGGCCCAAGGGCAAGCCTGCACGCAAGGCTGCACGGCCTTCCGGTTTGGCTAGCTGCCGCAAGCTGGGCAGCAGCAATAAAAAGGTCATGCAGAAACGGATCGCCACAAAACCCAGCACCGGGTAAAACACCAACGCATCCTTGGCAACCCCATAGCTGGTGCCCCAGACGATCGCGACCAGCAATAGCAGCAAGTCGGCGATCCAGAGACCTTTGGTGGAAGAATTACCGGCAGGGTTGATGACAGCGCGGGCAGATGAGTTGGTCACTTCGCTTTACTCCAGATAGCGCTAACAGCGCTATCGTTTAAGAAAAAAAACGTTCCGCCTAGGTGGAGGCTGAGCGGAACAAACGGCGGGAGCACCGAGGATTTTGGTCAGGTCCGCTTCGTTACGAGGTTCTGGTGTAGGCAATCACCAGCACGTCTCTAAAAGCTTCACGTCTAAGTTCGTACGGCAGCACCTTGGTCACGCCGTGCATGGTGCGGGCGTCATCGGCCAGCATCAGGTCGAGCGGATCGGTCAAGGTATAGCGGCACAACAGTTTGCCGGCGACATCGGTAATATAGGTTTCGCCGCCGGCCACGTTGTGACGGCGCACCATCATGGTGACGATGTAATCGACGCCGTCACGATGCAAGCCTTCCGGCGTCGGATTGCCGGGCGCTTGGGAACTGGCGCGTATGCGGTAAGGATGGAGCCGGATATTCCATTTGCCGCCGCTGCCTTCAACCTGGTCAAACACTTGCGCCAGAGACTGCAGCAGGCCGGACAGGAAAGGATTCTCGACAAACTGCTGCTCCAGCGGCTCGAAATGACGGGCGATGTCGCCATTCAGCTTATTGATGTAGCTCGGTTGCACGTAAGGCGCATGCGGCAGCTGCTGCAGCACACCGTCGGCCGCGTCCAGCTCGAAAGCGCCGTAGCGGCGGAAGCGATAGCTGCCGTTGTCGCCCATGTATTTGTCTTGCGGCAGGTTGTTCCAGCAAGCGGCGAACTCGTCCCAGGCAGCCGGATCGACATCGCAGGCGGCTTGCACGGCGCGGCCGGAAAGCACGGTGAACAAGCGCTTGCGCAACTCGCCGCTGAGATGATCGATGATGGGCGGCGCGATCTTCATGGGCGCCAGGGCATCGATGTGCATTTAGTTTTCCTCGGCCAGCAGCTTGCTTGCATCCAATACCGAATTGGATGGCAAGGATAAGTGCCGGCTGGAGCGTTGCGCCGCAATCTCTTTTTCCCAGCTGTCGCGATCGGTCAGATACAGCGGCGCATCGGCCCGGATCGCACAGACATCGGCAGCGCCGGCGCGCAAGCGGTAATTGACGGTGCCGCTGACGTATTGCGCGGTTTCGAGGATGAAGCGGTCGGTGGCGGCGCGCAGCGGCGTGAACCAGCGCCCTTCGATCGCCTCGCGCACCCAGAGTTGCTCCATCCTGAGTTTTTCGCGCAGCAGCTCGGCGTCCAGCACCGCGGTTTCCAAGTGCCGATACGCTTCCAGCAAGGCCATGGCGGCCGGCGCTTCGCGTACTTCCAACACCTTCTCACCCTGCTCCAGATGCTCCAGGCCGCAATAGCGGCCGATGCCAAATGCACCGACGCGGCGGTTAAGACGGGCGATCAGTTCCACCAACGGCAGGCTCTCGCCGTCGACCGCGACCGGACGGCCGCCATCAAACCGAATCGAGAGTTCAACATTGGCCAGCGCCGGATCGGGCGCCGCGGTCCAGTCAAACAGCGATTCCGGCACCCAGAACGATTCTGGATTATCGAGCGAGCCGGATTCGAATTCGCGGCACCACAGATTGGCGTCGCCGCTGATGCCGCGTGCCTGGAAATGCGGCAGACCGGCGGTGCGCAAGGCTTCGATTTTCTCTTCGCGGGAAATCGCGGTGTATTCGTAAGGCGTGCCGTAATAACCGCCATAGCCGAGCTGGGCAATCGCGCCATTCAGGCGGCGCAGGGTGTTCTGCGATTGATTGGCGGTGTGGACGATGGCATTGCAGCTCAGGCGTAGCGCGGTTTCGACCGCAAAACGGGCGATGATCGGGCGCGACAGCGAGGAACTGATCGGATACATGCCCATATAACGGGCGTTGGCGCGAATCGCCGGCAGCACTGCATCTTCGGCAAACGCTTGCTGGCCATCGATCACCAGCAGCTCGGCGCCGAAGTGCGCAGTGATCTGCTGCAGATCGGCGGCATTCACGCCCTCGCCCAGATCCACCGTCAGCGCCGTCACCCGGCAGCCGCTGTCGACCAGGCATTTCAAGGCGTAAGTACTATCCAGGCCACCGCTGAACAAAGTCAGGACGTGCTCGCAATGGCCGGCAACCAGTTTCAGGTCGTCGATGCTGCGTATTCTTTTTAGCGGCTGAATCATGGGGCGCTCCGGCATGCGAAAAATGGGGTGTCAGATTATTTGCGAAGCACTGCACTAAATAGTAGGAATAAATCAATAAAAGAAATCATTCGGTGTAGGCTATTATGTTTCATTCTAGAAATTACGATAATCTACGTATTCAGAACAACACTTGTGCGCGGCGGGAATAAATGGGAGCTAATCGATACATCAAGCTGATGCCGGATATGGCAGTGTTTGTGCGGGTGGTGGAAACCGGCAGTTTTTCGACTGCGGCTCTGGAGCTAGGCATGACGCCCTCGGCCGTCAGCCGCCAGGTGTCACGCCTGGAGCAGGCCTTGTCGGTCAGATTGCTGGAGCGCACCACGCGCAAGCTGCGCCTCAGCGAATCCGGCAGCGAGGCTTATCAGCGCTGTCTGGAGATGGTGAATGCGGCCAAGGCGGCGATGGAGGTCGCTGATAAGTTCGTGGCGCTGCCGCAAGGCTTGCTGCGGGTCGGCATGCCGAAAGCCTTCGGCAAATCGGTGGTGACTCCGCTGATACCGGGTTTCCTGGCGAAATATCCGCAAGTCGATGTGCAACTGATCCTGACCGATCGCCATGTCGACCTGATCAATGACGACGCCGACCTGGTGATCCGCATCACCAGCCAGCCGGCCGACGGCCTGGTGGCGCGGCCGCTGATGTCGATCGACCAGGTGCTGTGCGCCACTCCCAGCTACCTGGCCCAGCACGGCACTCCCAGGCAACCGCAAGACCTGTGCGGCCACAGTTGCCTGTACCTGGGCGAAAACGCGGGCGATTCCGACTGGCACTTCATGCGCCAGGGCGAAACCACGATCATCAAGGTGCGTGGCCGGTATGTGGTCAATCACAGCGAAGCGCGGCTGGAAGGCGTGCTGCAAAACCTGGGGATCGGCTGCCTGCCCTATTTCATCGTGCGCAACGCCCTGGAGCAAGGTTTGGTAAAAGCAGTGCTCACCGATTGGGAGTTCGTCGCCGCTTATCAGGGCACGGCTTTCATACAATATCTGCCGACGCGTTATCTGGCGCCCAAGATGCGGGTCTTTATCGATTATCTGGCGGCCCATATGGAGGCCGACCTGAAGCCGCTTGACCGGCGCCGGCTGGCGGCAGATAAATGAGCAAAGCTATTCTGGCCGTGGCCGTCGCGATTGGTTTATATAACCTGCCGCTGGCCAGTTGCGGCGCCCGGCAAGTGGTGGTCGATACCGGCCATACGGCGGAAAGTCCCGGCGCCATCGGTCCCAACGGCCACCGTGAATTCGATCTGAACCGGCAATTCACCGTCGCCCTGAGCAAGGCGTTGAAAGCGCAAGGACTGGACGTGATCGACGTCGCCGCACAGGGATCGCCGGCCTCATTGCAGGCGCGAACCAAAGCCAGCGGCAAGGCGGCGCTATTCGTCTCGATCCATCACGATTCGATGCAACAAGCCTGGCTGGACGCCGGCAGAAGCCGGGAATTTTCCGGTTACGCCCTATTTGTGTCAGCCAGCAAACCGTACTATGCGCGCAGCCTGGAGTGCGCAAAAAGCATCAGTCGCAAACTGCTGGCGATGGGCGAACACCCTTCGCTGTATCACGCCACCCCGATTACCGGCGAAAACCGGCCCTTGCTTGACCGCCAGCTGGGGATTCATCGCTTTGACGATCTGGTGGTATTGAAAACGGCTGAATCTCCGGCCTTGCTGATCGAGATCGGGGTGCTTGCCAATCCCGATCAGGAGGCGCGTCTGGCGTCGCCGCAGTTTGCCACGCAAGCCGCCAATGCGATCGCCAGCGGCATTTTCCAGTGCCTGCCCGCAGCGCCGTGACCATCTGTGTATTGCCAGAACTCATTTCATAAAGCATGACAATGCCCCTGCCCGGTTGCGCTTAACCAACGCAGCTAACTGGGGTCAGAGTCAAGTTTCGCGATGAAGCGCTGCGAAAGTTGACTCTGACCCCAGATGACTCTCAGATGACTCCTGCCGTGGCGATGTCATGAATCATGAAACGTCAACAATAAGCCTCAGCAATTTTTACGCAACGTTTACAAAGCCCTGATCCTTATTTAGAGAATCTTTACGTCCTGCCTGCTAATCTGTAACTACCAAAACGACCAGTAGACACTCTCTATGAATCAGGTATTTTCAGCATCACCGGCATGGCGCTTCTCTTCGCTTCCGCGTGCCGTTCCCAGAACAACCCAGACGCCTGCATCGCCGCCTGCCTCACCACTCCTGCAGCACCAGCAAGCTCTCCCCAATCAAAATGAATGCATGATGTGCATCACCGTGGAAGCCGCTTCGGTGGCTGAACTGCGGCGCGTCATCGTCAGCACCTGCGGCGACCTGATGAGCTACATGCGCGTCAAGCCGGTCGAGCACGCCAGCAAGATGAAGTTCTGGCTATGCCTGAGCAAGACTTCGATCGACGCTGTGATCGGCAACATCATGCGCGCCTTGCCGCAAGCAGAGTTCGGCCGCATTACACCGCTATTAGCGGCAGCCAGCCTTTCCAACACCAACTAAAAAGCAAAACATCATGTCCACCTTTGAAGGTATCTGGGTTCCTCTCGTCACGCCTTTTCGACAAGGCAAACTGGATCTTTACAGCGCGCAGCAACTTGCCTTGAGCCTGTCCGCAGCCGGCGTCCATGGGCTGGTAGTATGCGGCACCACCGGCGAAGCCGCCACCTTGAACGAACATGAGCAGGAAAAAATGTTGTGCGGGGTGACGGAAGCGGTGCAAAACCGCTGCCCGGTAGCGTTCGGCGTCAGCGGCAGCGACACCCGCGCCGTGGCGGAAAAAATCGAACGCCTGAATGCCTTGCGCCCAGCCGCTTTCCTGATCTCGGCGCCGTCCTACGTGCGCCCCTCGCAAGAAGGCATACGCCTGCATTTCGAAGCGCTTGCGGCAGTCGCCGAAAGCCCGCTGATCCTGTACAACATCCCGGCCAGGACCGGCGTCAATATCGACGTCGGCACCGTGCTCGCGCTGGAGCATCGTGCAAATATCGTGGCGATCAAAGAGTCCTGCGGCAATCTGCTGCAAACCATGGAATTGATCAACCGGTCGGATCTACATATCTTGTGCGGCGACGACGCCATGCTGCTCAACACGCTCTGCCTGGGCGGCCACGGCGCCATTTCCGCCGCTGCTCACATCCGGCCGGATTTGTTTGTGCATTTGTTTGAACTGGTGCGGGCCGAACAAATCGGCCCGGCGCGCAGCCTGTTCAAGCAGCTGCTGCCGATGATACAACTGCTGTTCTCAGAACCGAATCCGGGCCCGGTGAAAGCTGCGCTGGCCATGCAAGGCCAGATACTGGATGAACTGCGCCTGCCGATGACGCCTATGTCGGCAGCGGGGCGTATCAAGCTGGCCAAGGCGCTGGAAAAACTGAAGACGATCCCGCTTGCCGGGCAAACCGCAAAGTCTGGACGCGCCGTCGCCGGTGAACCCAGAATGCTGGGACTGGTGAAATGAAGACCTGACTGTCTATAGCGGGAATCAGGGAGCGATCAGGGAACGAGGAGATTGCTGGTGCACGTCAGCGCTCCGAGCGCAGCGCCTGCATGCGTAAATGGCAATCAGCACTTGCCAAAAATGCCTGATACGTGTTCAATCGCCATATGAAAATTTCCCCTGCACTCCCTATATGGTCCATCGCCGCCCCGCTTGCCGGCTGGCTGCTGCTTGGCGGCGCCAGTTTGAATTTCGGCGGCGCTTATACAATCTTGCTGGTGGCCGGCCTGCTCGGCAGCGTGCTGGCGGCGGTGTATCACGCCGAGGTGGTGGCGCACCGGGTCGGCGAACCTTACGGCACCCTGGTGCTGGCGCTGGCGGTGACCTTGATCGAAGTGGCGCTGATCGTCTCGCTGATGCTGGCCGGCGGTGAAGAAACCACGGGCCTGGCGCGCGACACCGTGTTTGCCGCCATCATGATCATCCTCAACGGCATCGTCGGCATCTGCCTGCTGGTGGGCGCCAGCCACCATAAGGAACAGAGTTTCGGCTTGCTGGGCGTGAGCGCTTCGCTGGCCACACTGGCGGCGATTGCGGTGCTGACCCTGGTGCTGCCTAATTACACCTCCAGTGCGCTGGGGCCGTTCTACAGCCCGAGCCAACTGGCGTTTATCGCCATCATCTCGCTGATACTCTACGGTACCTTCGTGCTGGTGCAAACCGTACGCCATCGCGATTACTTCCTGCCGCAGGAAGCGGCAGGCGATGAAGATGTGCATGCAGCGCCGCCATCGGTCAAAGTGGCGGCGGTCAGCGGCGGCTTGCTGCTGGTTTGCCTGGGTGCGGTAGTGCTGCTGGCGAAATCGCTGGCGCCGACCTTGGAAACTGCCGTGGCGAGCGTCGGCGCGCCCAAGACCCTGGTCGGCATCATTATTGCCGCGGTGGTGCTGCTGCCGGAAGGATTGGCGGCGGTGCGGGCCGCGCGCGCCAACCGCCTGCAGACCAGCCTCAACCTTGCGCTGGGTTCGGCGCTGGCCAGCATCGGCCTGACCATTCCGGCGGTCGCCATCGTCTCGCTGAGCACCGGCTGGACCTTGTCGCTCGGCCTGGATATCAAATCCACCGTGCTGTTGCTGCTATCGTTCATCGTCGCCACTTTATCGCTCGGCACCGGACGCACCACCGTCATGCAAGGCACGGTCCATCTGGTGATTTTTGCGGTCTACCTGTTTACTACCATCGTTCCCTAGACAGAGTATTTGATTCAGGCGCCGATGGCGCCAAGGATGAGGTCAAGATCCGGGACAGCTTAGGCTGTCCCTTTTTTTGCACTAATCAAGATCATTCTTACACCGCCAATGTAGCGCCGCACTATTCAGCACCACGCTGGTGCACCCGTACCGCGACAAAATCCCCACTCACCAAATATGGGCGCCAGCATTCCCGTAAGGCGCCAATATTGCTCCAAATTCAAGTAGCTCCCTCTGAAACCGGCGCCAGACGCCGCCCTCCCCCACTGGCATGCATTCTGCTAAAGCAACTGGGTAATCAGCGCATCTGCACATCAGTTTTGCTGCCTGCTTTCTTAGCCGTGCTTTTTTCTGTGTTGTCATTTTTATCGCCCACTACTGGAGGAGAAATTCATGTCACGTCGCACCGTTCTGAAAGCTACCGCACTCGGCGCTTTCGCCCTTGCCGCCAGCGCCTGGCTGCCGTCTGCGTTTGCTGCCGACACCATCAAGGTAGGCATCCTGCACTCCCTGTCGGGCACCATGGCCATCTCTGAAACCTCGTTGAAAGACGTGGCGTTGATGGCAATCGAAGAGATCAATGCCAACGGCGGCGTGATGGGCAAGCAACTGGAGCCGGTAGTGGTCGACCCCGCCTCCAACTGGCCGCTGTTTGCAGAGAAAGCGCGCCAGCTGATTTCGCAAGACAAGACATCGGTGGTATTCGGTTGCTGGACTTCGGTATCGCGCAAATCGGTACTGCCGGTATTCAAGGAACTCAACAGCCTGCTGTTTTATCCGGTGCAATATGAAGGCGAAGAGCTAGAGAAAAACGTGTTCTACACCGGCGCCGCACCGAACCAGCAAGCGATCCCCGCCACCGAATACCTGATGTCGAAAGAAGGCGGCGGCGCCAAGCGCTTTGTGCTGCTAGGCACCGACTACGTATATCCGCGCACCACCAACAAGATCCTGCGCGCCTTCCTACACAGCAAAGGCGTCAAGGACACCGATATCGACGAAGTCTACACACCGTTCGGCCACTCCGATTACCAAACCATCGTCGCCAACATCAAGAAATTCTCAGCCGGCGGCAAGACCGCCGTGATCTCCACCATCAACGGCGACTCCAACGTACCGTTCTACAAAGAACTAGGCAACGCCGGCCTGAAAGCCACGGATGTACCGGTGGTAGCGTTCTCGGTTGGTGAAGAAGAACTGCGCGGCGTCGACGCCAAGCCGCTGGTAGGCCACCTGGCTGCCTGGAATTACTTTGAATCAGTCAAGAACCCAGTCAACACCGGCTTCATCAAGAAATGGAAGGCCTACGCCCTCGCCAAGAAACTACCGAACGCCAGCACCGTAGTCACCAACGACCCGATGGAAGCCACCTACGTCGGCATCTACATGTGGAAACAAGCCGTAGAAAAAGCCAAATCCACCGACACCGACAAAGTAATCGCCGCCATGTCCGGCCAGAAATTCAAAGCCCCGTCCGGCTATGAACTGGAAATGGACGCCACCAACCACCACCTCCACAAACCGGTGATGATTGGCGAGATCAAGGCGGATGGTCAGTTCAACGTAGTCAACAAAACCAAAACAACGATCCGCGCACAACCTTGGAGTCCTTATATTGCGGGGAATGAGGGTAAGCAAAAGCTCTGACGCCAGCGTACCGAGGCTGTTGTTTTTGCTTTTGACGTTGCAGTTGCAGCTGTTTTTGAAGTTGCTGTTGACGTACCCCGCATTGGGACGTTGCCAAATGTAGCGGGTGTCAGTCGGGAATTGTGGGAGGACATGTCTGAGCGCAGCGAGTTGGTCCTCACACCCGACTGGCACCCGCTACATTTGGGGACCTGACCGAAGGGAAGGCAACGGCTTTGCGGTCGCCTTTTCTTTGCGTACTTTCTTTTGGCGAAGCAAAAGAAAGTATGTAGCTGCCGGGCTACCCCCGGCGTGTACCCACGGAGT
>Ga0210409_10000361_pt1 | contig 82197 bp, 66 predicted proteins | sample IncBWH17MmetaG_FD_161649 | JGI IMG/M metagenome (GOLD analysis project Ga0210409, IMG submission 161649) | Forest soil microbial communities from Barre Woods Harvard Forest LTER site, Petersham, Massachusetts, United States - Inc-BW-H-17-M | ecosystem: Environmental > Terrestrial > Soil >... | reverse complement strand
GGGAACAAGCGAGCCATGCTCACCAAAGAGCCCACTAACTGGAGAGCCGGATGCGGGAAATCCGCCCGTCCGGTTCGGAGGGAGGGGTGGCGCACCTGCGCCATCCCTACCCCTATCCATCGTTGCACCGCTGCGCGGTGCATGCCGGTGTCCGGTTTAGTTCGAGCGTCAGCGGCGGCTGGCTCTCACCGCTGATGGTGATCGCTAAACTGCTGAGCTGCAAATGAGTGAAATCCTCACAGATGTGCTGTTGGCCCCGTGGGGTTTGCTTGGCTGCCCCTTTCCCGCATGGTTGAAGAGCTACGGCGGGAGCGCTACCAACCGGAAGAACTTTTGCGCGCCCGTGATGAAGTTAGTGTAAGGCGATGTGGCGTTGGGGATGTTAGTAAATACCCCCGCCGCCGTTGGCGCGGATTGAAGGGAAAATGGCGATGCCGCCCCATTCCAGTTCAAGACCACATGACTCAAATTAAACTGAATGTTCAAGGGAATGGGAGCGGTGGCCGAGGCAGGGAAAGGCAAGGCAAAGAGCGTGCCATAGCCGTTGGTGCCGCCACCGACCGCCGTGCCATAGAGCACGTTCTGCGATAAAACCAAACCTGGTGTCGGATTGGCCCCGTCGCTGTTGATGCCATTCGTGCCTTGGGTCGGAGAAAAGCTGTAAAGCAGAGTAAAATTAGAACCCTGGGCGCCAAGGCTGTAGATCGTGCCACTGCCCGCAGCGCCGCCACCAGCAGCCGTCCCGTAGAGCGTTTGGCCCGAGATAATCAAGCTGGCACCCGGAGCAACTCCGTCGTTGCCGCCGGTGAAACTATAAAGGCTCTTAAAACCGGAGCCATCGGCGCCGAGGCTGAACACGGTGCCCTGGCCATTGGTGCCAAAGCCGTGGCTGCCGCCATACCCCGTTGTCCCATAGAGCCTGTTGCTCGATAGCAGCAAGGCGCCTTGCGACGGGAAAGCGCCGTCGTTGCCGCCGGTGAAACCATAAAGGTTCGTAAAATTGGAGCCATCGATGCCGAGGCTGAACACGGCGCCATACCCATGGCTGCCGCCCGCGTTCGCAGTCCCATAGAGCGTGTTGCCCGACAGAATCAGGTCGCCTACCGGATAAGCGCCGTCGTTTGCGCCGGTGAAGGTATGGAGGGTCGTGAAATTTGAGTTTGCGGTATTAAAACTGAACACGGTGCCATAGCCGTTGCTGCCGCCATACTGCGCCGTTCCATACAACGTGGTGCCTGCCAGAGCCAAAGCGGCAATCGGATTGATCCCATCGCTGTTGAAACTGAGACCTGTTTTCGCATCGTTCGTGGGAGTGCTGAAAACATGCAGGGCAATCAACTGCGACGTTAGGATGTTGAAGCTAAACACATTGCCATAGCCGCTCTGAGCGCCGTTGCAGGTCGTCCCGTAGAGTGTGCTGCCCGATAGAATGACACGGGCCTGCGGATTGGCTCCATCGTAGTTTTCAAAGTTATTAGGCGGGTTCAAGTTCGGGAAATGAAGCAGATCGGTAAAAGCAAGGTTTGCATCGTTAAAACTGAAAATCGTGCCATCTTTGGGCGCCACGCTAAATGCCGTTGTGCCATAGAGCGTGTTGCCGGATAGCACCAGGCCGGCAAATGGAAAAGCTCCGTTGGTACCGGCGAACGTAAGGACCACGTTGAAGTTGGTGTAATGCGGGACCGGCAAGAGGGCGGTCAATGCGGCAGGGCCTAAGCCGGTGACCCTGAGGCCGAGGTTGTTGGTGGCAATGAGCGCGAGGGAAAAGACCCCGTTGGAGGAGTAGATGTGGGACGGATTCTCAACGGTGCTGGATGAACCATCGCCAAAATTCCAGTTCCAATTGGTGACGGCGTGGCCGCCATTGTCGATGCTTGCAGCGGTGAAGTTCACCGTGAGAGGAACCAATCCGCTGGTAGGAGCGGCGGTGAACGCAAGGGTGAGCGGTGCCACCACGATCGACGGGCCCGAGCCGCCAACGGCGAGTCCAAGGCTGTTCGTCGCAGTAAGAGAAACCGAAAAAGTGCCGCTGGCGGAGAAGGCGTGGGACGGATTCTGAACGGTGCTGGATGAACCATCGCCAAAGTTCCAGTTCCAATTGGTCAGGGTGTGGCCGCCGTTGTCGATGCTCGCGGAGCTGAAGCTCACCGGGAGAGACTCCAGGACGTTGGTTGGATTGGCCGAGAATACAACGGTGAACGGAAACACGGCAATGGACAGGGCGGCTCCGGCAACCGGGACGCCGTTGCTGTTCTCGGTGAGCGCGACAGGGAAAGTGCCGCTGGTGGAGAAGGTATGCGAAGGATTCTGCGCGGTGCTGGTGGAGCCGTCGCCAAAATCCCAGTTCCAGTTGGCCACGGCATGGCCGCCGCTGTCAATTCCCGCGGAGGTGAAGCTTACAGCAAGAGGCATTGGACCATTGGTGGGATTCGCGGTAACGGCAATTCCGGGCAACTGCTGGGCCGGAATCCCGGCGAAAGCGGCGCCACTCCAGCCGGTCGTGCCAGGCAAATAATAGGCAGTCGCCTGACCGTCACCAAGGAACGCATACGCCCCAACGGTTGGAGCGTTGCCCTCGAAATACACGCCGTCCAGGTAATAGTCGTTCTGGAACGCATAGGCGCCGATGTTGGTGACGCTACCGGGAATTGTCAGGGTAATCGTTCTGTAAAAGAGGTTCGCGATGGCATCCCCGGCGATGGCAGTCACCGGCAGGCCATAGAGCGAACCGGGGATGAGCACCGTGTCGCTCGCGCCGGTGTAGCTTTGGATGGTAATTGTCCCCTGGTTGGTCGTGAAGGTGAATTCGTCCTGGGGAGGCGGCAACGCTTGAATGGAAGCAGGGCCAGAGCCGAAAACCGTGTAGCCGAGGTTGTTGGTCGCCAGGAGGACAACGGAGAACGTGCCACTGTTGGTGTAGGTGTGGGAAGGGTTTTGAAGGGCGCTAATCGAGCCATCGCCAAAATCCCAGTTCCAATTGGTGACGGTGTGGCCGCCGTTATCAACGCCCGCAGAGGTGAAGTTCACCGTGAGGGGCTCCAGTCCGATGGTTGGGTCGGCAGTGAAGGCGACGGAGAAAGGGGACACCCTGACCGAAAGGATTGAGCCGGCAGCGGGGAAGCCGTTGCTGCCGTTCTCGACGAGCACGACCGAGTAAATGCCGCTGTTCGTGTAGGTATGCGAGGGATTTTGAGCGGCGCTGGTTGAGCCATCGCCAAAATTCCAATTCCAATTCGTGACGGCAGCGCCACCGCTGTCACCACCCGCAGAGGTGAAGTTTACCGCGAGCGGCGCCGAACCGGCGGTTGGATTGGCCGTGACGGCGATGGCGCTCAACTGTTTGGTTGGAACACTGGAGCCTATCGTGCTACCCCAGCCCGTCGTGCCAGCGAAATAGTAAGCCGTGGTGCCGTCGCCATAGAATACGTGCGGACCAGCACTCGGAGCGTTGCCCTCGAAATACACGGCGGTCAGGTTGGCGTCGAACTCGAATGCGTAATCGCCAATATTGGTGACACTGGCCGGAATCATCACGGTGACCGCGCTGGAGATCAAGTTGAACGCATAACCCTGGATGCCGGTAACCGGCAGCCCATAGATCTGGCTCGGGATGATCACCGGCCCACCTGAGCCGAGGTAGCTGGCGATGGTGAGCGCCCCGTTGTTGGTGGTGAAAGTGAATTGGGCCTGCGGTGGCGGTAACGCCAGGATGGTAGCCGAGCCTGAGCCAAGGACAGTGTAGCCAATGTCGTTGGTCGCCAGGAGGGCAACGGAGAACGTGCCACTGTTCGTGTAGGTATGGGAAGGATTCTGAGCCGTGCTGGTTGAGCCGTCGCCGAAATTCCAGTTCCAATTCGTGACGGCGTGGCCGGCACTGTCAGTGCTGGCCGAGGAGAAGTTCACCGTTAGAGGGATCGTTCCGCTGGTGGGATTGGCGGTGAACGCAAGGGTGAGCGGGGTCACGGTGATGGACGGGCCCAGGCCGCCAACCATGAGGCCAAGGTTGTTGGTTGCCACCAAAGCGACGGAAAAGGTGCCTCGGGCGGCGTAGGCATGGGAGGGGTTTTGAGCGGTGCTGGCTGAGCCATCGCCAAAATTCCAGTTCCAATTGGTCAGCGTGTTGCCGCCGTTGTCAACGCCCGCAGAGCTGAAGCTCACCGCGAGAGACTCCAGGACGTTGGTTGGATTGGCAGTGAACACGACGGTGAGCGGAGACACGGTGATGGACTGGGCCGTTCCGGCCACCGGCACGCCGTTACCATTCTCGATCAGCGCAACGGGGAAAGTGCCGCTGGTCGAGTACGCATGGGAGGGATTTTGAGCGGTGCTGGTTGAGCCGTCGCCAAAATCCCAGTTCCAATTCGTGACGGTGTGACCCGCGCCGTCAACCGCCGCGGCAGTGAAGCTCACCGCGAGAGGCTCGAGGCCGTTGGTGGGATTGGCGGTGATGGCAATGCCGGGCAACACCTGGGTCGGAACAGCGGCGCCGACGGTGCTGCCCCAACCGGTGGCTCCCGGCAAGTAATAGGCCGTCTGGCTGCCACCGAGCAGGTTGTCATCAAAGAAGACGTGCGAACCCACGGCCGGAGCGTTGCCCTCGAAATACACGCGGGTCAGGCCGTAGTCGGACGCAAATGCATAATCCCCGATGTTGGTAACGCCGCCCGGAATCGTTACCATGAGCGCCGTTGAGGACTTGCCTGAGATCGCGCCACCCGCAATGGCGGTCACGGGCAAGCCATTAACCCAGCTAGGAATGGCCACGACCCCGCCCGGGCCAGTGTAATCCGTGATGGTAAGCGCGCCGTTATTGGTGGCGTAGCTGAATTGGGCTAGCGCTTCCGAAGACGTCAAGGGCAAGCAACCTAAAAGGAACACCCAGAATGCTTTCATTTGATTTTGTGCCAAACGGCCCCAAGGACCCTTGCCCGCAAGTCCGGAGCCCGCCGGCCGGCGACGGTTGGTCGTTCTCCAAGCCTGGTTTTTGACGGCGGCAACCGCCTGCCATTGTGCGTCTCTGGGTTACGGATTTGACGTTAACTGAATTGATATGAAATATCAAGACAAATCCTCGACAGACAAATCCTCGAAAGAGCGGCAGGAATGAGTAGCCGGAGGCAATTGATTGATAGGACATTGCTCGTTTTCAGGGTTGTCCAGCCTGCTCGGGGGACTTAAGTTACCCGAAAGCCAAAGACGAAAAAGAAATTGGAAGCAGATACAAGCTCACGTTACTTCATAGTATCACTAAATGAATAGAATGAATGCTAAGGTTGATGGATATTTGCGCAAGTCCAAACAGTGGCAGGAAGAAATGAAGAAATTGAGAATGATCATTCTCGACTGCCAACTGACCGAAGAATTGAAGTGGGGTAAACCTTGTTACACGTTTCAGGAAAGCAACGTAGTTATAATACAAGGATTTAAAGAATTCTGTGCGCTTTTGTTTTGCAAAGGTGCCTTGTTAAAGGATCCCAATGGCATTCTAAAAAAACCCGGGGAGAATACGCAGGCGGCCCGCCGGATTCCGTTCACCAATGTTCGAGAAATCGTTGAAATGAAACCCATCTTGAAGGCCTTTATTTATGAAGCCATTGAAGTGGAAAAAGCCGGTTTGGAAGTGAATTTTAAAAAGAATCCGGAACCTATTCCTGAAGAATTTCAAAATAAATTAGATGAAATCCCCGCTCTGAAAACGGCTTTTGCTGCATTGACGCCGGGACGGCAAAGAGCATACATCCTTTACTTTTCTGCAGCCAAACAAACCAAAACCCGGGAGTCGAGGGTTGAAAAATGCATGCAGCAAATTCTCAAGGGAAAGGGATTGAATGATCAGTAATGGGTCTTAGCCACAGAATTCCTCAATTGCGGTCTTCGCACAAACGCCGGGCACGGTCGAGAAGCAGGCCCTTTCAATCCTTGGGTTCCTCAAAGACAGAGGTGCATTAACCAGCAGCAGGCCGGAAATAATGGGGACGCGGTGGAACGCGCCCCTACCCTTCATTGGGGGAAACAATGGGGACGCGGTGGAACACGTCCCTACCCTTGATTGGAGGAAATGATGGGGACGCGGTGGAACGCGTCCCTGCCGTTGCATCTTTCGGCTGGCAAACCTGGCCCCTAACCCGTAATCAAGAGGCGGTGGACGATGAAGCAGGGCCGCATCGGGAATCTGACTAATTCGCAACGGCTGGCGGCAGGCACAGCATGTATCTCGCGTATTTTTTGAAAGGCGCGGTCACCGGGTTTTCGCTGGCGGCGCCCATTGGACCGGTCGGCATCCTGTGCGTGCGGCGCACGCTCGAGCACGATGCGCGGCACGGCCTGCTTATCGGCGTCAGCGCGGCCTCCAGTGACATGGTCTTCAGTATCGTCGCGGCTTTTGGACTCACGCTCGTCTCGGATTTCATTGCCCTCGAACAGTACTGGCTTCGCGTCGTTGGCGGACTCATCCTGCTCGGAGTCGGATATGGAACCTTCCGGAGCCGTCCAAGCGCGGAGAAAGCGCCCGGGCCGCCGCGCGACCACACGTGGGCCGTTTGTTCGACTGCCCTGCTCGTGTTTACCAATCCCTTGACGCTCTTCGGTTTTGTGGCGGCGTTTGCCATGCTCGGAGTCAAGGGCATCGTTGTCCATCGGGTCTCCGGCCTGCTGCTCGTCGCCGGCGTCTTCTTGGGCTCCCTGGCATGGTTTGTCCTCCTTATTGGATTTGTTCATTCATTTAGCGACAAGGTCAAGCGGGTCGGCCTCCCGTTTGTGAATCGCGTTGCCGGCTCGCTGTTGGTACTCTGCGGTCTCTATGCTTTATGGAATGGCCTCCGGGGACTGTAAGAGATGATTACCGGTGCTCGAGTTTTTGTCACCGGCGCCACCGGGTTCATCGGCACAAAGTTGGTTCAGGAACTTGTCGAACGGGGGTATTCCGTGCGGGCGCTGGTCCGTCCCTCCAGCAAGACAGAGGGCCTGGACAACCGGCGTGTCGAACTTCGGCAAGGCAACACCCTCAACGCCGATTCGTTGCGCCGGACCATGCAGGGTTGCGAGCAGGTGTATCACCTGGCCGCCTACGCGAAGAACTGGGCGCCCAGCAAGAAGGTTTTCTTCGAGCAAAATGTGACCGGGACGCGCAATGTACTCTCTGCGGCCGAGGCTTGTGGTGTGAAGCGCGTGGTCATCACCTCCAGCATCGTCACCCTGGGGCCGACCGCACCCGGAGTGGTGGGTGACGAGACCCTGCCGCGGACGACCCAACGGTTCTTCACAGAGTATGAAGAGACCAAGTCGGTAGCGGAGCGCGAGGTCCTCGTGTGGGCGGCACGCGGCGGGCCGGCGGTGATCGTCAATCCCACTCGTGTGTATGGGCCCGGAAAACGGACGGAGGGCAACTCGGTCACGCTGATGATCGAGCAATACAATCGCGGCCGCCTGCCGGTGCTCTTGAACGGCGGCGTGAACGTGGGCAACTATGCTTTCGTGGACGATCTCGTGAGAGGTTATGTGCTGGCGATGGAGAAAGGCCGGGTTGGAGAGCGCTACATTCTGGGCGGCGAAAACGCTTCCTTGAAGTGCTTCTTCCAAAAGGTGGACGAGGCGGCCGGGCGGCGGCATCGGCAGATTTCCCTGCCGCCCTGGGCCGCTTTGGCTTTCGCGCGGTTTGAGCAATGGAAGGCTGGGTGGTTTGGGCTCTATCCGCAAATTACGCCCGGATGGGTCGAGACGTTTCTTGCGGACTGGGCCTACTCCTGCGCCAAGGCGGAGCGGGAGCTGGGCTACACCATCACCCCTTTGAAGGAAGGCATTCGCGCCACTTGCGAATGGCTTGCCACCCAACGCGGAGGCGGAAAATGAGCGGGACCCCGCCTCCAGGATTGTGGCGCGCCCGGTTCTCGGGCGCAGCCAGGAAACCGACAGTGATCCTGCTGTTGGCCCCGCTGCTCCTGACCACGTTCAAGTACTACGGTTCGAAATCTTTCTACCTGTCTGAGCTGGCGGGCAAGTTTGTTCTTCTCAATGATCCCGTCCGGACCGCGGAGCTCTGGCATTTCTGTTCGGGTTTCCTTTTGCTGGGAGCGTTGCCGGCGCTAGTGGTCAGGCTAGTGTTCAAGGAATCGCTGGCGGACTACGGCGTGCAACGCGGCGACACGCGCTTCAGCCTCAAGGCGCTGCTGGTGTTGCTGCCGGTAATGGTAGCGCTGACCTATCCCGCCGCGCGGGTGCCGGGGTTCCTGGCCGAATACCCGGTCGATCCTGGCGCGGGGAGTTCCGCAGCCGCTTTCTTAAGTCACGCGGGAACGTATCTCGTCTATTACGCGGGCTGGGAGTTTTTCTTCCGAGGATTCATGCAATTCGGTTTGAGAGGCGCGCTGGGAGATTGGAACGCGATCCTGGTGCAGACGCTGGCGTCCTGCCTCATCCACATCGGCAAGCCCGCAGGGGAAATCTACGGGGCCATTCTGGCGGGGCTCGTGTGGGGTTTGCTCGTGTTCCGGACACGTTCGCTGTGGCCCGTGGTCCTGATGCACTGGGTTCTGGGCGTGTCGCTCGATTTCTTCATCTGTTTCACCGCAAAGGGTGGCTGACGTGGAGAGCAACGAATCACCACCCAAACCCGCTCGGCTGCCTGCCACCGATGCGCTGATCCTGGCGACGCTCGCCCTGTTCACCGCGCTGACCCTGGTGTTCCACCAGTTGATCAACGGGTGGGGGCCGCTGGTCCTGAAGAATCTCGCCGTTGGCGTGGCCTACCTGGCGTTCCAGCAATCTGCGGCGCGGACTCGTTCGAAGCCTTTTAAGTTCGCCCTGCGCGTGGTGCCGGTGACCCTCGCTTACGGCTACTTGTTCCTGGCGGTCGATAAGCTGCAGTTGATCTTGCACGGGCGGTTCCTGGACGATGTCGTCATCCGCCTCGAAGCCGCCGTCTTCGGCGGGCAGCCAACCTTGTGGCTGCAGCAGTTCACAAAGCCTGCGGTGACCGAATGGATGATGTTCGCCTACATGTTCTACTTTCTGATGTACCCCATCCTGTGCGCGATCATCTATTTCCGGGATGGCGAGCCGGCGATGGAGGATTACCTTTTCACTCTCGGTCTGACGAACGTTCTCTGCGACCTGGGGTTCATCCTTTTCCCCGTCGCCGGGCCAACGGCGGCGCTGGGCGAGCGCTACACCGTGCCACTTACGGGATACCTCTTTACCTGGGTGGGCGAATGGGTGCGGACGAGTCTGCAGTTTCCCGGCGGCAGCATTCCGAGCCCGCATTGCGCAGCGGCAACGGTGATGTGGGCAATGGCTTACCGTTACCACCGGCGGACTTTCTGGTTGCTGCTGCCCGTTGTGCTGTCGCTCTACGTGTCCACGTTTTACGGACGTTACCACTACGTCAGCGACGCGGTGGTTGGGGTCGCGACGGCGCTCGTGGCGGTGAGGCTGGCGCCGCTTCTGGCGCGCGCCTGGGAAAAACGAAAAAGCTGAGAAAGTGTGCGGGAGAATCCTTTCCACTGGAGGAGCCGACGTGAGGAGGCTCAGATTTCCGAGGGGTTTGGCGCAGATCAGAGCCTCCTAGCGTCGGCTGCTACAATTCCGGGCCTATTGAACGCTCGCTTACGCGGCGTTCGTTCCTTTGTTGGGCAGGTGACCGTGCCCGGCATCGTCGCCCACCAGTGCGCTGCAAAGAACGGCAAGGTCATGCGCATCCCGCAATACACGCTCTAACCACACGAACCTTCGAAGACATTCCCACCTGGCGCGGAGCTTGCCTCCCGCCGGGCGGTCTTATTTTGGAGCCATGTCTCGTTGCTCAGGGAATGACCTGGACCCGGTAGAATTTGTTGGTCGGATCGAGCGAGCTATCGGACCAAAAGCTGGTTGAATCGATGGCTTGAAGCACTGCGCTGACGGGCAGTAATGGGTAAAGCAGGTTTGTCGTCGCCAGCACCTGGTAGCGGATGTTGGAGACGCTTTGCCAGGCGAGCTGGTTCCCGTTTTGCAGACCCGTGATGCGAAGGACCGAATTCGAGTCATACGGATTCGTTCCGGCGATCAGTTCCATCCAGTCAGGCATGCCGTCGCCATCCGAATCAAGCGAGGTGTAAAGAATCCCGACCTCGACTGAACGGCTAGCGCTTAAGGTGACCTGGTTGGTGAAGGTAAGCTGGAGAAGGTTGGTGCCCGGCTCGAAACCGCTCCAGTAATAAAGGAACGACCTCAGGCCGGGGCAGCCCGGCACGGCCCCTGGAGGCCGAAGAAAATAACCCGACTCAGGCTGCAGGACGCCGTTGATGTAAAGGCTGAAAAGACCGAGGTTATTCGTGGTTAAAGTTGGGGTGAAACAGGCTTGGACGAGATAACTACCGTTCGAGGCCAGGAGCAACACGGAGCCGTCTGAGGCAGGGTTGGAGAAGAACAGCACGTTGCCCGGCGCCTGGGTAGTGACGGTGCGCGTCAGCGTTGTGATCCGGTTCGGATAGACGCTGCTGGATAGAGTCTTCAAGCGCACCGTGATCGTCGCAGTGCCAGTCGTCGGCACGGCAACGTAAGTGAAACGAAACTCCTGAGGATTATTGGGATACTGAAGATCCAAACTCGGATCTGGCATTATCGGCGTGGCCCCCACGAACACCGGCACACCGTTGGTCAGGCCGTTTCCGTTGCTCTGGCCGGTGGCAGCGTCATCATTGTTGGCATCGGAATCCTGGATGTTGAATTCGACCCCTGTTACGCTGCTATCGGCTCGTACGACAACCTGGTAGGTGGAACTGGCGATGGTGCTGCCGTCCGCTGCCGGGAAAGCAATAGCGCCGCCGGGCAATTGACCATCGTAGTAGAAGGTTTGCAGAAACGTGTTATACACGGCCGATTTGCCTGGGCGAGGAAGAAAGCCGCGCGCTCGAACGATGTGGAGCCCGGTCGCCAGGCCCGTCGTTGTGCTATTGGTGTTAAGATCGTTGTGGAGCCAAACGCCGGCGGTGGCGGGGTTGAAATTGGTGATCGCGAACTGAGTCAAACCGTAAAGCTTGGAGCTGTCGGCATCCGAGATAGCCGGGGGATTGTGGAGGAACAAAGCAATCTTGTAACGGATTTGAGCCCCACTGAGCTGGTTGCTGCCGGGAATGGTTCCCTTCCACCAATCGATGGTGCCGTCGGTGCTGTCATGGTTCACCCTAAGGGCCTGCTGCACCCGGGTGGTGGTGCCGGGTTTTGGAACGCCGAACGAGCCTTCCGGATTCGTGCCGTCGGTCGTGTAGTAAATGTAACCGGTGTCGATTTGGAATTGGTAGCCCACTTTCACCCAAATATCCACGACCTGGTTGGGTGCGGGGTTGGTAGGAACCATTTGCGTAGCCGGCGCAACGGGCACCGTGGCGTTGGTCAACACGGTGACCGGCGCAACCGGGTCATGATAGACCCAGGTGGCCGTGCTGGTATTGATATTCGCGCCATTGCCGGACCCATTGATGACCGTAAGCCCGCCGCCCACAGAATAGTAATAAGTTTCGGCGCCAAGCGAAGTCACGTTGTCCCTGGCAATTTGCCGGGCGGCGAACTTCTCGGGGCCGTACCGGAATTGGATCGCTGACTGCTCGTATCCAAGATACACATCGCTCACATAGCCGGGCCGGTTATCGCGCAAGTCCAGACCGCTGGTTGGGCCAAGCCCCGTTTGGCTGTTCAGGTCGAGGCCGCCGTCCATTTTTACGAGCGCGTTCGAGGCAGAACCGTCGCAACGAATGTCGATATCAAAGGGGGCGCTGGTCAGGACCGGAATGAGGATGGCATAGGTGTTGGCGCGCGAGGGAACATTGCCCTCGCCCGTAGCGAGGACAACGTTGCCGCCGGGGTCGATGCTCCCGCGCATCTTGAAGGGATAAAGCGGGCTGAAGCTGGGATCGCCATTGGTGCCATCGTGGCGATAAACCAACACCCGCGGGACCTCGCTGCCGCCCTGGCGGAAAGTAACCGCGTCTTTGAGACCGGCGCGGCTGGGTTCCGGCCATTGATATCCATACATCACCCATCCACCGCTGGGGATTAGAAGCTCGATGGCCCCGCCACCGGGCGCCAGCGTTTGAGCGCCGACGAAGATGAGCCGGTCCGCCGGATTCGAAGCAGTCGCAGTCGCTTGGGCCTGGGCGAGGCTGGAGGTGGCACCGTGCACGAGGAGCTTCGCGCAGGTTCGGCCATTGCCGCCGCCGGGGGAGGCGGTCGCCATTTGCGCGAGGACCGAGCCGGGCGGAAAGCCGACCACCAGCCCGAGCCCGCGGGAGGGGCTGCCATTGGCGCAGCTGTAAAATCCGTCGGCGGTGCGGCTGACGCCGTCGTCGAACAAAACATCGCCCGGGAATCCGTAATTATCGTTCATCGCGAAGACCAGAACCGTCGCATCCGGGTTAGTGTAGGCGGTCGAAATGTTCACGTCGCGGTAATCGTAACGTTCGAAGGCGACGATGTTCTGATCACTCCACCGCGGTCGTGTTCCACCCCGCGCCAGTTGATGGTGGAGGTAACCGAGTTCGGGCATGCCGTTGTCGCCGAACTCACCCAGATAATTCGCGAACGGCACGATGGGGAAGGTGGACGAAGAGGCGGGCGGGCCGGCAAAGTTGTAAGCATCGGAGTAGATCATCGGGAGGCCCTCCCGCATGAAATAATAGGCATTGTGCATCTCCCGATGGGTGACGCAGCAGAGCGCGCTATCCTGATCCTGGGCGAACTGAACACCCTGCGCCGGGGTGAAGCCGCCCGGGGGCGCGTAGTCGCGCTGGTCAAACCCCGCAAGCGAGCCGCTGCCGCGGAGAGCGCTGTCGAGCTGAGTGCGAAGAGGGGCATTGAACAGCCGCATACCGTTATTCAGGTATTCCTGGTAGGAAGGTGGCGGGCCAAGGTGCTCGCCGAACAGCATGGCGTCGTTCCGCGGCGCCTCGGTGTCAAAAACACTGTTGCGGTTGCCGTCGGTCTCAGAGTAGCCGTTGCCCAGGACATTGCTGCCGTAGCCGTGCACGTAGTCATAGATCGCCTGGATGCCGCCGGTGTAGCCGCTGAAGGTTGGGTCGTCCGTTTGGGGGCTGCCGGAACTGGCGCCAAAGAATGGGGAGGGCACGTGCTTGACGGCGTCGAGCCGGAAGCCGTCACACTTGGTAGTGTTCAGAATCCACATCGCCGCACGGATCAGATAGGAATTGACATCGTCGGCCACCGGCGTGCCGTTGGTGGTGTAAAAAGGATGCCAGGGCCCGCCAAGCGAGGGCCCGGCCGGGTTCAGGTAATACTCGGGATTAGTTGGGTGCCGGATGAACGAGAGCTTCGTTGTGGTACTGCCGAGCGTTGGCCCGAAGTTTCCGTTGACCGAGCCGGGCTCGTTCGCAAGGTCCAGCAAGCCGCCCAGCGATTCGTATTGGACGTCCCATTGGTTGTTGTAGTCCTGGACGCTGGGGCAGTTCCGGTAAAAACCTCCGGTGATCGTTTGTAGATGAAAGTCCTGCGGCAGCAGGCCCGGATACAGGTTCAAAGGGGTGTTGGCGTCGTAGCCGGGTGTGTCAAACCCGCGATGGTTCATGATGTCATCGAAATATACCCGGAGGCCAAATCGATGGGCCACCTGCACCATCTGCAGCAATTGCGCTTTCGTGCCATAGTGGGTGGCGATCGTGCCGCGCTGGTTTTTGTCGCCGAGGTCGAAAGGGTCGAACACATCGTAGCCGACAGAAAAAACGCTGCTGCCTTTGGTCGGAGGCGGCAACCAAAGACTGGTGTAGCCGGCCTCGGCGATTTCGGGCATCTTTTGAATCAAGTCGTTCCAGCTCAGTTGGAAGATCTCCAACATCGCCTCGCCCCGGCATGCGATGGCGCTCGACAGAAGCACCAGGCAGGGCGTCAAAGCTCTTTTCCGTGCGTTCATCGCGTCTTTGCGGGTTTCCGCCGCTCACCACTCGGCGGGGGATAGCCGCGGTGTGGACCATTAAAAACTCATGGGCCGGCCAGGCTGATAGCGGCGCTCAGTTTTGCGATGAGCCACTCGGGAGCGCAGCCCAGCACGACGACGGTGAGCGCCACCACCGCCACGGTGACCTGGCTCACCAGCGGAACCCGAACTGGAGCCGCCGAAGACGGGGCCTCAACGACATAAATGCGTTTCAACACCTGCAGGTAATAATAAAGCGAAACCGCGCTGAGCGCGAGGGCCAGCACCACCAGCCACAACAGGCCGAACGGCTCGGAGGGCGTTCCTAGTGCCGCGCTGAACAGGTAAAATTTGCCAAAAAAACCGGCCAACGGGGGGATGCCGGCGAGTGACAGCATGAAAATCAGCATGCAAAACGAAAGGGCCGGCGAACGGCGACTAAGGCCAGCGAAATCCGACAGTTGGCTGCCCCCGCTCTGCTTTTCCACCACGGCAACAACACCGAACGCTCCCAGAGTGGTCAGGCCGTACGTGACCGCATAATAAATAAGCGCCGCCAGGCCCGGCCCGCCGCGCGACATCACTCCGAGCAGCATGTAACCCGCGTGGGCGATAGCAGAATAGGCCAGCAACCGCCGGACGCTTCCCTGCACAATCGCGGCTAGATTCCCCAAAACCATTGAAACCGCCGCGATGATCGCGAGCACAGGTAGCCAGCCGGGCACGTACGCGTGCCATGCACCGCTACCCTCGGCTCCTTTGAATCCAAGCATCATGACGCGGGCAAAAATGAAGAAACTGGCGACCTTGGAACCTGAGGCGATAAAAGCGGCGCTCGGCGCAGGCGCGCCCTGGTAGGCGTCCGGCGCCCATAGGTGAAACGGCGCGGCGGCGACCTTGAAGCCGAAGCCAATCACTGTCATGACGATGGCGACGGCCAGGAGCGGGTCCAGCTTAGGCCCCTGAATAGAGGTGGCGATCTGGCTCAGGTTTGTCGCTCCCGACAGCCCGTAAAGCAGGCTCAAGCCAAACAACGTGAACGCGGCCGAAACCCCTCCGAACAGGAAGTATTTCAGCGCCGCTTCGGCGGGTTGAAGGCTTTGCTTGTTGAAGGCGGTAAGAATGTAGAGCGACAGGCTCGTCAATTCAAGTGAGACGAAGATCATCAGGATATCTTCCGAACCCACCAGGAACATCATGCCGACGGCGGCCATGAGCACGAGGGCAAAATACTCTCCAACGTGGGTGGTGAAATCGGAGTCCATGGAAAGCACCACCGTCAGCACCGCGAGTACCAACACGGCGGATTTGACGAACTGCGTGAGGGGGTTGAGCACCAGCATGCCTTCGGAGAGATTGCCGCCCCCGGGTAATGCAGCCATCCAGCCGATCGCCGCCACGCAACCCACGCAGGAAATCATTCCTCCGATCAGGAGGCGGAATCTCAACTCCAGCCCATGCATGGTGAGCAGGTCGGCCGATAGCACAACGAGCGCGGTGACCACGACGATCAACTCCGGCGCCGCAAGCTTCAGCAGTTCAAGGTAGTCCACACACCCTCCTTAATCCCTCGAACAACGGGGAATCGAAGCTCGCACCGATCCGATTCAGCAGCAGCCCGGGACAGAGGCCAATCAGCAGGGAGGTTGCCAGAAGCAGCACTGCTCCAGCTTTCTCCGGAATTGAAATCCTCGGGCAGGTGAGAGCCGCGTGATCCGGCACCGCCTGCGCAACGTCAGCGTCCGCGTGCTCGGCGAAGAACGCTTTTTGCAGCGCGCGCAACGTGTAAGCGACTCCCACCAGAATGCCGATGCCCGTAACAACAGTCAGCGTAGGATAGTTCTGCCACGCGCCGATCAGCACTTGCAACTCCGCCACGAACCCGCTGAATCCCGGCAATCCCATCGAGGCGACACTCGCGAGGGTGAAAGTCACCGCTGCGAAGGGAATAACCCGGCTCAGGTTGAGCGGCTGCAGCTCAGACAATTCGCGCGTGTGGGCGCGCTCATACACCATCCGCCCCACCACCGCGAACAACAGCCCGGCAATGATGCCGTGCGAAAACATCTGGAGCACTGCCCCGCTCAAACCGATCCGGTTGAGTGTCATCAACCCAAGCAACACGAAACCCATGTGGCTGACGCTCGAATAGCCGATGACGAATTTGAAATCCTTCTGCACCAGCGCAACCATAGCCCCATAAACAATGCCGACCACCGCTAATAGCCCGAACACATCGCGCCACGAACCGAGCCCAAGGAAAGTGAAACCCCAAGGCTGAAGACCCTCGGGGAACACCGTCATCGCGACGCGCAAACACCCGTACGCGCCGAGTTTCATCACGACGCCCGCCAGCAACATCGACGCGGCAGTCGGCGCCGCGACATGGCCGGTCGGCGCCCACGTGTGGAACGGCCAGAGACCGGCCAGGATGCCGAAGCCGATGAAGACGAGGGGAAATGCCCAAAGCTGGAAGTCGTGGGGGAAGGGGAATTTCGCCAGCTCGGGCAAACTCATGGTTTTGGCGCCCGCGAGCACGAACGCCGAAATCAGGCCAATCAAAACCATCGCACTGCCCGCGAAGGAATAGAGCGCGAGCTTCATCGCTCCGTATTCGCGCCTAGTGGAGCCCCAAATCGCGATCAGAAAATACTTCGGGATGATCGCGATTTCGTAAAACACGAATAACAGGAACAAATCGAAGCTGAGGAAGACGCCATACACTCCGCCAATCAACGCCAGATAAAAGGCAAAGAACTCTTTCGCCCGGTGTTCGATGTTCCATGAGAATAAAATCCCGGCTATGGCCGCCAGCCCAGTCAATAGGACCAGCGTCAGGCTGATGCCGTCCGCTGCCAGGTGATATTCGATGCCCAGGGACCGAATCCATGCGAGCTTCGTGATGGTGTGAGTCGTGCCCGACTGCGCATGCAAGGTCCCCGCCAGGCCGCAACCGAAGCCCGCGAGAGCAACCGCCAGCGCCACCCACCGTGCGGCACAGGCATTGTCCCGCGGCAAGAGCAGCAATAACACCGCACCGAGAAACGAGATGTAAATGGGCCAGGCGAGCATGCTTCTTTAAAACCTCAGGAACTGCACCATTTGCACGACGGTGTTGTTCACGACGCCCAACACTGCTTGTGGATAAACACCCAGGAAGAGCATCAACGCGAGCGCAGGTAGCACGGCAGCCCGTTCCCGAAGCGTGAGGTCGGGCATTGTTGCCCATTTTGCATTCAAAGGACCATTAAAGACGCGCTGCAAAAGGGTGAGGATAAAAACCGCCGTGATCAGCAGCCCAATGAGAGACAAAGCCGTCGCCCCTGCGGCGAGTGGGAAGGCGCCTTTGAAAATCAGGAACTCGCCAACAAACCCATTCAACCCCGGCAGTCCCAGCGAGGAAAATAGCGCGATACCCATGAGTCCGCAAAACACAGGCGCCACTTTCCGCAGGCCGCCGAAATCATCCAGGCCGCGCAACCCCCTGCCCCGTTCTTCGAGCAAGCCTACGAACCAGAACAACGTCGCCGCGGTTAGCCCGTGATTGAACATCTGCAGGAAGACGCCATTAAGCGCCGCGGCCTTTTCGACCAGCGGCGCAACGGCCAGGCCGTCCGACTTCATCACAGCGAAAATCCCCAGCAGACAGTAACCAAGATGGTTGATCGACGAATACGCCACCATGCGCTTCAAATCACGCTGCGCGAATGCTGCGCCGGCCGAGAAAATAATGGTGGCGACCGCGAGCCACAGCAACGGCGTCAACGCCCAACGCATTTCCTGCGGAAAGATTGGCACCAGGATGCGCAGAAAACCATAGACGCCCATCTTCGACATCACACCTGTGAGGAGCATGGTTGTGCCGGTCGGCGCTTCGGCGTAGGCCGACGGCAGCCAGGTGTGGAAGGGCACCATCGGGACCTTCACGGCGAAACCAAGGAACGCGCCGCCAAAAAGTACGAGCGCCAGGCGCTTGGTCGTCAGGTCGCGCCACAGGAGTTGGTCAGAGAGGGCCGGGACGAGGGTCCCATTCCGGCCGAGCTCCGCCAGCCTCGCGAAATCGAATGTCCGGGTGGATAAAGCAATGGCCAGGAACGCCAGCAGCATCGCCACACTGCCGGCCATGGTGTAAACAAAGAACTGCGTCGCTGCCGCAGACCGCGCCGGGCCGCCCCAAAGTTTGATTAGGAAAAACGCCGGCACCAGGCTCAGTTCCCAAAACAGGAACCAATGAAAAAAGTTCTGCGCGGTGAACGTGCCGAACAGACCCGACTGGAGAAACAAAATCAGCCCGAAATAAAGCGGCGCACGTTCCTCGATGCGCCAGGAGGCCAGCAGCGCCATGGGCACCACGATGGCAGAGAGCATCACCATCAGCAGACCCAGTCCATCTACCCCGACGTAGTAATTAACCCCTAGAGCTGGCATCCAGGGATGAATTTCCACAAACTGCAGACCGGCCGAGGTGGGGTTAAACCGATTCCACAGACAAGCCGCGAGACCGAGCACGGCGAGACTGAGCCCGAGCGACAGCCTTCGCGCTACCGCGGGCTGTTTGCGAGCGAACACCACCACCACCAAACCACCAGCCAGAGGCAGAAAGGTCAGCAGGCTTAAAAGGGGTGCGTTCATCTCGCCTGGCACCCCCAGACCAGAAACAGCACCAGCACCGTAAGCCCAATTCCGATAATGCGGAGATAGTTCTGCACGCGCCCGTTTTGGAGCCGCGACATGAGGCTGCCGCCGCCAGTCAGGCTCTTACAGGCCTTATCGAAGCCGGTGTTGATGACGTGCTCGTCAAAAAACCGGTCGAGCCACGCCAGGCCGATCACGGCGAACGATATCAACTGGACCACGCCGTTCCACACCCAACGGTCGAGCCAATCGCATGCCTTCGCCCACCAGGCATTGAGGCCCACAAAAGCCCAGTCGTAGATTTCGTCCACGAAATACTTGTGGCGGAGCAGTGTGAATACATTCGGCCAGAGACGATCGAGAACGTCTGGTTGCGTCGGCGCAACAACCAGCCGGCGGCCGTACAACCACCAACCCAGGCCCAAGCCGAGGAACACAACTCCCGTCGACACGCCCATCACAGCGAGAACGCCCGGTTCGAAAAGCCTGTCGGGCGACAGTGTGATTTGCTCGCCGGCGAGGAACGCTTGGAACCACGGCCATGCCGGGGTGCCCACGAAACCCAGAATCAGCGAGAAAATGGCCAGGACAACCAGCGGCACCGTCATGACGCTCGGGCTTTCGTGCGGCTCGCCGGTAAATTCGCCATGTGCGCCGTCCGGATGTTGTTCCAATGTAAGCGCCGCATGCTCTTCCAGCCGCCCTTTCGAGCTTATCGTTTCCGTGGACGCCAGCCGGCACTTGCCAAAAAAGACATAAAAAACTTGGCGCGTCATATAGAACGCCGTGAGGAAGGCACCAATAACCCCCAGGTAAAATGGCCAGTGACTCGCAGGCCAGGAATGCGCGGCGTGAAGGATTTCGTCCTTGCTCCAAAACCCCGAGAAAAACAGTGGAAACCCGCTCAAGGCCAGCATGCCGACCGCGTACGTCGCGAAGGTAACAGGCATGAATTTGCGCAACCCGCCGAGGCAACGGATATCCTGCTCTTCATGGCAGCCGTGGATGACCGAGCCCGCGCCGAGGAACAGCAGCGCCTTGAAAAACGCATGCGTGATGAGATGAAACATGCCGACCGCAACGCCGCCCATCCCGAGGCCCATCATCATGAAACCCAATTGCGAGACAGTCGAGTAAGCGAGGATGCGCTTGATATCTGTTTGCGCAACGGCAATGGTAGCGGCGAATACGGCGGTAATCGACCCAACCCAGGTGACTGCCGCCAGTGCCGAGGTCCCGCTTTGCGGGCCGCCCAGCGAAATGGAGAACAGCGGATAGACGCGCGCCACCAAAAACACTCCCGCGGCCACCATCGTTGCGGCATGGATAAGCGCGCTGACGGGCGTCGGTCCTTCCATCGCGTCCGGCAGCCAGACGTGCAGCGGCACTTGGCCGGACTTCCCGATTGCCCCGCAAAAAATCAACAGCGCTATCCCGGTAGATGCCATCAAACCGATGCTCGTCGTCCGGGTTACCAGGGCCGAGAGCGAGGAGGGTTCGAGACACCCACTACCGTTGTCGTAAAAAAGCAGGGTCCCGGTTTGCGAGTAGAGCCACACCATCCCGAGCAGAAACGCGAGATCTCCGATCCGAGTCGTGATGAAGGCCTTCTTCGCGGCGGCGGCGGCGCTCGGTTTATGATACCAGAAGCCGATCAACAGGTAGGACGTCAGTCCCACCAGTTCCCAGCAGATGAAAAACAGCAACAGGCTATTGGCAATGACCAGCCCCAGCATCGCTGCGGCGAAAAGAGAAAGAAAACAGAAGAAGCGCGTGAAATTTCCGTCGTGCGCCATGTAGCCGACGCTGTAAATAAAAATGAGGAGCCCGACCAGCGAGACCATCACCAGCATCACCGCGGTAAGCGGATCCAATACCCAGCCGAGTTTCACCCAGGTATCACCAGACTGCAGCCAGGGAAAATTCGCGACCATGCGGGCGCCGCCGGTTCCACCGGAGTGGCGCAGTGCAACCGCAAATGCGATGATCGAAAACCCCAGCGCCAGCACCATTGAGCCGATCGCCACCGCGGCGGCGAATTTGCGATGCCGCTGTTTCGCGACGGCGCTCAGAGCGGCGGCGACGAGCGGCAACGCGGGTATCAGCCAGAGTTGGTTGACCAGGCTGTTCATCCCTTCAACGAGTCAACCTGGTCGAGGCTGGTTGTCTTTCGGTGCCGGTAAATGGAAATCACCAGCGCCAAGCCTACTGCGGCTTCGGCGGCTGCAATTCCGATGGAGAAGATTGCGAAAATAACCCCAGTAAGAGCCTCCGGGTTCGGGCCGAAACGCCAAAATGCGATGAAATTCAGGTTGGCCGCGTTGAGCATGAGTTCGATGCCAATGAGCACAATAATGGCGTTGCGGCGCGTCAGCGCACCGGCCAGGCCAATCGAAAACAACAGCGCCGAGAGCAGCAGGTAACCCTGAAGTGGGGTCATTCTGTCCTCCGTTCGTGCATCGCGATCAGCACCGCCCCGATGAGCGCGGCAGTCAGGAGCAAGCCAAGCACTTCGAGCGGGAGGATGTAGTGGGTCATCAGCTTGTTGCCGATTTGAGCCACGGATGTCTCCGGAGCCGGCGGAAGTTCTCCCCGGGCCGCTTTGCTCGACAACACCAGGCCGGTCAACAGGGCAAACACTGCCGCACCGACGCCCGCGCCCGCCAGCCAGGTTGAGGAGAAAATGGGTTGCCGCGGCGGTTCGCTGCCGCGCGTAAGCTGAATTGCGAACACAATCAGGATCGCCACGGCTCCGACATAGACCAATATCTGGGCGAACCCCACAAACTGAGCATCAAGCTGCAGGTAAACCGCGGCCAGGCCGGTAAAACTTACGGCAAGGGCCAGCGCGCAATGCACCAGGTTCCGCAGGCACATGGCGGCGAGTGCACCGGCGAGAGTCACGGTGGCCAGGCAGGCGGAGGTGAGCATGGCTGTTGGGGCGTTAAATACGGTGGTCAATCCGCATACCGATACACCCTCCTGGCAACGAGCCCGCCTTCCCGCAGCGCGCGCCCGAGCAGAACGTAAGGCACCAGAATTACCATGGAGCAAACCAGCCACCGGGCCGCTCCACCCGGCATAGTATGCCAGGCGCCAGCGGCGAGAATGTTGACGAGGGTCATGGGCAACATAAATTTCCAGGCAAAGTTCATGAGCTGGTCCATGCGCAGCCGTGGCAGCGTTCCCCGTACCCAGATAAACACCGCGATGAGCGCGAGCAGCTTCCCAAAAAACCAGGCCCACGAGGGAATCCATTCCAGAAACGGCAGCGGCGCGTGCCAGCCGCCCAGGAACAGCGTGATAGCCAGGCCGCTCGCAGCGAACATTCCGATGTATTCGCCTAAAAAGAACAACGCGAACTTGAATCCTGAATACTCGATGTAATAGCCCGCGATGATTTCCGATTCGCCCTCAGGGAGGTCGAACGGTGAGCGGTTGGATTCGGCGGTGGTGGCAATCAGGAACAGGATCAACCCGGCGAAGCCCCAGGGGGTCAGCGCGAACCAGTGCGGCACCCAGCCTGTGTAACCGGCCTGCGACTCCACGATTTTGACGGTGGACAACGAGCCCGTCATCATGATGACCGTGATAGCCGATAAAATCAGCGGCACTTCGTAGCTGATCATTTGGGCGATGGCCCGCATCGCCCCGAGCAGCGAATACTTGTTCCGGCTCGACCAGCCGGCCATGAACACCGAAAGCTCCGTCGCCGCGCCGACCGCAAAAAAGAAGAGCACCCCGGCATCCAAATCCACCGCAACCATGTCCCGGCCCATCGGCAGGACGGCGAGTGCCAGGAATACCGGCACGACGAGGACGAGCGGAGCCAGGAAATTGACGACTTGGTCGGCGGCGCGTGGCACCAGGTCCTCTTTGGTCAGCGCTTTCAACCCGTCGGCGACCGGCTGGAAAAAGCCAAACGGCCCGACGCGATTAGGGCCATATCGATTCTGAATGCGGCCCAGCCCCTTCCGTTCGAGCACAGTGGTCACGGCGAATAGCGACGCGAAAGAGACAATGACCGCTACAACCGAAATAACCGCCGAGAGAAACGGTTGCCACTCGCCCGGCGCAAGCTGCACCAGGAGGTGTTTCAAGGTCACGAATATCTGGTCTAATGTCTCGGCCATCTTTGGCCGGCAAACAAAGGGCGCTCCCCCTCTTCGTGCCGGGCTTTACAGAACTTCAAGATTGCGCGGAGCAAGCCCCCGGGCAAGTAATTGTTTTAACGATGCTTCAATGGTAGGGCGCGTCGTCCACAAGCCGGCGCTGCCGGAACCAAATTCGGTGTGCAAAGGGTTGCAGGTTGAAGGTTCAAAGTTGCAAGTTGAGGGCCGTCAGCGCAGCCGGCTTGCAAGCTTCAATTTGCAACTTGGAACCACGAAAATCTGCGCAAAACAACGACATTTCTGAATATAGTAATTCAACGCGCCGTGGCAGCCCCCGGCACGAGCGCCGGTTTGGGTGTGGCCGGTGGCTTCGGTGCACTCGCAGCTTTCGCCTCAGCCTTAATCTTTTCCGCCCCGAGCCGTCCATCCACTTCGGCAGCTTCAGTGGGATGTATTTGGTGATAATACTCGTTGGGCTTGGCCAGATCGTTCTTGCGCTGTAAAAGCCCGCCGAAGCGGTTGTCCGTGCTCAGTTCATACTCGACGTCCATCTTGATCGCATCAAAGGGGCAAACCTCGACGCAGATTTGGCAACTCATGCAAACCGAGGTATCAATGTCGAAAACCTTGGGCTGCAATTGGAGTTTGCCCAGGTAGTCAGGCTTTTTGACAGCGTCCTTGATAATGTAAATGCACTTGGGCGGACATTCCTTCTCACAGATCTGGCACGCCACACAACGCAGTCCCTTTTGCCAGTCGTCGCCGTCATAGACCAGGAACGGAAAATTCCTGGCCGCCTCCTTTTGGGGCAGCCGGTCTTCGGGGTACTGGACGGTGGTCAACCGATCCTCGGAGACGTAGCTGCCGAGGAAGTTCCGGGCCGTCTCCGCCATGCCTTTAAGTATTCCTTCGCCTAACATAGATCCTATCGATCAACCTCCCCGAGCACGATATCCACGCTGCCGAGGATCACCACCACGTCTGCCACGTACTGCCCCAGGCACATGTCCTCCAGCACCGTCAGATTGATCAAGCTCGGCGGACGCACCCGGTATCGGTAAGGATTCGTCGACCCATCGCTGATCAGGTAAAAGCCCAGCTCGCCTTTTGGCGCTTCAATTCGTCCATAAGCCTCCCCTGCTTTTGGCCGGAACCCCCGCAGCTTCGCTTTCGGGTCGATAATCGGCCCGGCGGGGACGTCGCGCAGGGCTTGTTCGAGGATTTTTAGCGACTCCCGCATTTCCAAAACGCGGACCATGTACCGGTCATAAACGTCCCCATGTTCGCCCATGGGCACCCGGAAGCCGAACCGCTCATAAATGCCGTATTTATCAACCTTGCGGAGGTCATAGTTGACCCCCGAAGCGCGAAGCATCGGACCGGTAATGCCGGCATTGACCGCCAATGCGCGCGGCAGCACGCCGACTCCCTGCGTGCGAGCCATCAAAATCTCGTTCTCGTTGAGCAGTGCCTCGAACTCGTCGAGAAAGCGCGGGAAGCCGGCCACGACTTGCCGGGCCTCTTCCAGCCAGCCGTCAGGCAGGTCGCACCGGCACCCGCCGAACCGCATGTAATTGCACATCATTCGCGCGCCGGTCAGCGCCTCAAACAGATCGAGGATTTTTTCACGCTCGCGAAACGCGTACATCAATGGCGTGCCCGACGCCCCCATGTCCTGAAGCAGGAATCCGCCGAGACAGGCGTGGTTTTGCAGCCGGGTAAGCTCGGCCGTGATCACCCGGATATACTCGGCGCGCTCCGGCACCTGCAGGCCCGCTAACGTTTCCACCGCCAGCGCGTAGGCCCAGTTGTTGGTCAGCGAACAAAAATAATCGAGCCGGTCCGTGTACGGCATCGACGACAGGTAGGTCGCGCCTTCGGCAATCTTTTCATGGTTTCGGTGTAGGTAACCGAACACCGGCTTGAGCTTGACGACCCGTTCGCCGTCCAGCACGACGTCCATGCGGAACACGCCATGGGTCGAGGGATGTTGTGGCCCCATTGAGATTTCAAGCAACTGGCCATCCAGCGAGCCGTTGCCGCTCGTTTTCGGCGTGACCGAATAATTGAGTTCCCCTGCCCCTTCCGGAGCGGGAATTTCAGCCCCTGCCGGCAATTCAACCATTGCAGATTCGCGGCTGATCCGATTCACGTTGTCGCTTCCGATGGGTAGTGCGTCCTGGCTTTGTCGAGCACCTCGTCGTGCGGGGTGGGTTCGTATTCGTAATCGTCAGGCTCGACGTAATCTCTCCGCATCGGGAAGTCCCGGAAACCGTCCCACATGAGGATGCGGCGTAAATCCGGATGACCTTCAAACTCGACGCCGTACAGATCGAACACCTCGCGCTCCTGGAACTCAGCCCCGCGCCAGACGGGCGTTAACGAAGGAACCCGTGCCTGGTCAATCCGGTTCCCCGTCCGAAGCCGGAGGATCACCGGGCCCTGCTTCAGCTCCATCGAGTAAAGGTGATAGACGACTTCCAGGTAGCCCGGCTTTTTCGTTTCGGTCGTCTGTGCGATTTCACGTTCGACGCCGTCGATGATTTGCTTCGTCCGCGTCGTTTCCTTGACCACCGTGTCCAGCCAATCGATCCCGGTGACATTCGAAGCATAATCCAGCCGCAGCGACGGGTCGTCCCGCAAAAACCCCGCCACCGCTACCGCGTGCTCATTATCCACTACGAGAGAATCCTGGGCCGAGGGACTGCCGTTTGCAACGCGCTGCACCCTAGCGCCAGGCACAGCCGCTTCGATTCTCGCCTTGATTTGATCTAAGGTTTCGATACGCACCTCATGACTCCCTCACCACCGGTTCCGGGTGCCACACCTCAGCGTTGCAGGTCGGCACCAAATCGTGCTCGCCAAACTCGGGCACCGCAAATTCGCCCGGTGCGGCGGCATCCAAGTGACGAGGACGCCCCGCGCCAGTCAACGCCTGGTCGCCGATTTTCTGCTGGAGCGTCATCAGCGCGTGCAACAGCGCCTCGGGACGCGGCGGACAGCCGGGGATGTGCACGTCCACCGGAATGTAACGGTCGATACCCTTCAGCACATTGTACCCCTGCTTGAAGGGTCCACCAGAGATGGCGCAGGCGCCCATCGCAATTACATATTTCGGCTCGGGCATTTGGTTATAGAGCCGCACCACCTGCGGTGCCATTTTCTTCGTCACCGTGCCGGCCACAATCATCAGGTCAGCTTGACGCGGCGAAGGCCGGAACACCTCGGCCCCGAACCGCGCCAGGTCATAACGCGCCATCGAAGTGGCGATCATTTCGATCGCGCAACACGCCAGCCCAAAGCCAAGCGGCCAGAGCGAATTCTTGCGGCCCCAGTTATACAAATCTTCCAGGGTCGTCGTAAAAATGCCCTGCTTGCTCAACTCACTGCGCAGTCCTTCATCCATAGCAAGACCTGGAAGACGAAGGCGTTGGAGTGATGGAGTGGTGGAGTGATGGGCTTCGGAGACTGCGTCCTTCGATTACTCCAGCACTCCAATACTCCATTACTCCTTTTGCGCTGTTCACCTCCATGTTAGAACTCCCTTCTGCCAAGCCCAAACGAGGCCCTCAGCCAAGAGCAGGAGAAACACCATCATGGCGATAAATGCGCCGCCCGAAAGGCCAGCAAACGCCACGGCGAACGGCAGCAGGAAAACCGTCTCCACATCCAAAATCAAAAAGATGATCGCATAGAGATAATACTCCGACCGGAACTGCACCCACGCGTCCCCCTTCGACTCGAGGCCGCACTCGTAAATGGCGCCTTTGTCGGAGCCGGGCTTGGGCGGAGAGAACAACCTGGCCCACAGCCACGCCAGCCCGAGCGGAACCAGCGCAAAAGCCGCCGCGCCGGCCAGCAAAAGAATAATGAATAAGTAAGGACTGCTCTCAGGCGGCATAATTTGATTTCATTACCATTTGCATCAGCAAGCGTAACCGTGGACCCCCCACCCCGTCAAGAAAGCCGCGCACACAGGTCATCGCTCAATTCCCGCGCAGCCCGTGCGCGCCTTTCAGCTGCCGACGATTCTCCCTCTCCCGCCGGAAGAGGGCCGGGGTGAGGGGAAGTTCGGGAACGCCGCGCTCAGAAAATGAGGCGCACTCGCCCCGAGACCTGAGCCCCTTCGACGCTTGTCCACGGCCGCCGTGGCGGATATCGCAGGTTACGCCCGCGCAGTCCGAGCTGTGGGACCCCGGGCCGTATCCTGTCGAGCGACCTTGGCCAACCGGAAAACCCCCTGCACCCGGACGGTATATCGAAACGAACCGCGTTATCGGTTGACCTCGTTTGCATCGTGGGCTTACTTAGGGTATGACCACCGGACCTTTCGTGCGCCTGCGGTGCGGTTTCGTCCGCACGCTGACAGGGCCGGTGATAGAACTTGCACCCAAAGGCTTGTGAAACGCTCTTAGCTTTTGACAACGAGGATACGTAACCTATGAGATTAAATTCCGCACTTGCACTCACGTCCCAGGCCGCGCTGTTGCTCGTACTCGGCGACCTTCTTGCGCAAACCGCAGCCCTGGCCCAAGGCACTGCCTTCACTTACCAGGGCCGGCTCAATGACAACGGCGTGCCGGCCGCCGGCCTCTACGATTTACGCTTCAAGGTATTCCTCGATCCTTTGGGCAACAACCAAGCGGGCAGCACCCTCCTCACCAATGCGATCCCCGTCACCAACGGTCTGTTCATGTTGACGCTCGATTTCGGGCCCGGGATATTCAACGGCACCAATTACTGGCTGGAGGTGGGTGTGAGGACAAACGGCGCCGGTGCTTACGTGGATTTGAGTCCCTTGCAGGCCGTCACGCCGGTTCCCTACGCGATTTTTGCCGAGAACGCCGTCAACGGCGGACTGGCCGCCGGTACTTATACCAACGCGGTGATCCTGAACAACCCCGCCGATAGTTTCCGGGGCACCTTCATCGGCAACGGCGCAGGCGTGAGCAACGTCAACGCGCTCACCCTCAGCGGCCTTGGAGCAGGCGCCTTCTGGCAACTGGGCGGAAACCAGGTTGCGCCCGGCCAGTTCATTGGCACCACGAATAATCAGCCGGTCGAGCTTTGGGCCAACCAATCGCGCGCGTTTCGGCTGGAACCGGACACCAATAACTTTGGAGCTCCGAACGTCATCGGCGGGGCGCCGAACAATTTCGTGGACCCCGGCATCTACGGCGCCACCATCGCGGGCGGCGGAGTTCTGAATTACACGACCAATGGTTACGAGCCGGGCGCAGGCTCGAACCACGTTTCGGCCATCTGGGGCACCATTAGCGGCGGGCGCCGCAACACCGTCGCCGCCGACCATTCGATCATCGGGGGCGGCCACGACAACCTGATACAGCCCTTCGCGTACGACTCGGCGATTGGCGGAGGAGCGTTCAATACGATCAGCAACTTGGAGCAAGAATCCGTGATCGCCGGCGGCGAATTCAACACCGCCGGCGGCTTTGCCAGCACGGTTAGCGGAGGCTACTTCAACAACGCCGCCGGCGCTCAATCAATTGTGGCGGGCGGCTACAATAACACGATTCAATCCGCTGCAGCCAGTTCAGCCATTGCCGGTGGTTCGCAGAACCTGATTCAGGCCCAGGCGTTCAATGCGAATCTCGGCGGCTACAACTCCACGATCGCCGGCGGACTCGGTAATACCATCGACAGTCCCTACGCGACCATTGGCGGCGGCAGCTTCCACTCGGTCGGGACGAACTCCAATAGCGGGTTTATCGGCGGCGGCTATTTTAATCGAATTGCAAACAACACCTTTGATTCGACTATTGCGGGCGGTTCATTCAGCAGCATCGGCACCAATTCCTTTGCCTCGACCATTAGCGGAGGAAGCGGCAATTCGATTGGTAACAACGCGCCGGGCTCGTCCGTCGGCGGCGGCAACGGCAACTCGGTTGCCGCTTCTTACGCCACCATCGCCGGTGGCCTGCAAAACACGATTTTGAGCAACGCCCCATTCGCCGCGGTTGCCGGTGGCTCCTTCAATGTTGCCGGCGGCCCGTACAGCTTTGCCGCCGGCAACAATGCGCAAGCCAACCATCCCGGTAGCTTCGTTTGGTCGGACGCCAGCGCACCTGCTCCGTTTAGTTCGACTCGCTCGAACGAGTTGAGCATTCGGGCCACCGGCGGCGTGCGGTTGGTGACTGCCGGCGCGGGCCTGACCGTGGACGGCGAACCGTTGCCCATGCCGCAAGCGACCACCAACGATGCTTCTCATTCGAATATCGTGAACGTAATCGAGGGGTCTTCAGTTAATTCTATCGCGCCGGGCACTTATGGCGCGACGATCAGCGGGGGAGGCGCGGCCAGTTATTTTGGCAACGCGTATGCCAACACCATAGCGGGTGATTTCGGCTCCATCGCCGGCGGTGGCGCCAACTCGGTTCAGTCCTTGAGCACGGCGTCGAGCATCGGTGGAGGTTTCTACAATACGATCCAGTCCAATGCCAGTAGCTCGACGATTGCGGGCGGCTACGCCAATTCGGTTCAACCTGGCGCATACTCATCGACCATCGCGGGCGGCGAATTTAATAAGAGCGGCAGCGCCGGGGCAACGGTGGGTGGGGGCTCGAACAATTCCATCGGCACCAATTCCAACCTGGGCACCATCGGCGGCGGTTACGGCGAGATTATTCAGGACAACACCTATGGCGGCACGATTGGAGGTGGCTGGTTCTCCCTCATCGGGATGAATTCCTACTACGCCACCATCGGCGGCGGCCAAACCAACTCGATCGGTACTAACGCCACGGGCGCCACCATCGCCGGCGGGGCGCTCAATGCCGTCCAGGGCGGCGCTACTTACGCCGCCATCCCGGGCGGCTACTCCAACTCTGCTGCCGGTAATTACAGCTTCGCCGCAGGACAGCAGGCCTATGCTGGCAACGACGGCTCGTTCGTCTGGGCCGATTCACAGAATGCGCCGTTTGGCTCGACCGGGGCCAACCAGTTTCTGGTCCGCGCCTCCGGGGGTGTGGGTGTCAACACAAACAACCCTGCCGGTGCGGCGCTCAACGTAGCCGGCACGGTGCGTGCCGCCTCCTTCCAAGGCGACGGGTCCGGGCTGTTCAACGTCGGCGCGGGCGCGTTGGGTAACTACGTTTTTGCTTACAACAGTGGACTGCAAAGCGTCGCCACAGGCAATGTTTTCCAGGATGTCGTCTTTGCGACGGACGCTCAGGTCAACGGCTGGACGCACACCAGCGGCACCTCCCAGTACACCAACGCCCAGACGGGTCTTTATCTGGTCCAGTACAACGCCGATGTAACCACCGTCTCAGGCACAAACGCCCAATTCCGGGTCACCTTGAACGGCCTCGAAATCCCCGGCAGCCGGGCCGCCGTGACGTTTGCGGCTCTGAATCAATTCATTGCCGTTTCCAAAAGCCTGATTGCCAGTGCCAATGCCGGTGATGTGCTGACCATGCAGTTCACCGGTTCGAGCTCAGGCGTCCGGTTATTCGGCACCGCCAACAGCACGCTGACCGTCACCCGGATTCAGTGAAAAGCAAACTGGCCCCTAACGGGGTTCGGGCAAACGGGCATCGGTTTATCGAAACGGGCGAAGCGCGCTAATGCAAGGAACGTCACGGCAAGGCGGGTCCCTTCCCGCGAAATGCTGTGGCCCACACCGCGCCTTTCCATTTCAGGAGTCTCCACCCGGCCCACACCAACAGCAGAATCAGCAGCGCTCCGCCAAGCAGCCAGGCGCGACGTTCGCGCCGAGCTTCTTCGAAGCGCCGCAGGACTTTCGCTGATTCGGTGTCCGTCAGGCCCATCGCCTTTATTCGTCTTTCAGTCGTGTCCGCCATTTTCATCGCGTTCGGAAAGGAATCCCAGGTCCAAAATCGCAACGACGGACGGAAATAGCCCAACTCGTTCAACAGCGAGACAGGAAACAGAAAGGACGACCCGACCGTATCATCATCCATCAGCTTGAAGGAGCCGTCGGAGTTCATGGTTTCTTTGAGGCAGAAATCCATCATCCGGCGCATCTCCGACCGCGCGAGCGCGCGCTGTTCCTTGTCCATTTGGGACCAGCCCACACGAAAAAGTCTGACCACGTCATAATTGTGGTGGTTGGACATCCGGCCTTCTTCGCGCCAGCCGAAGGGATACTCCTGGTCCTTCATGGCGATGACGGTGCGCATCATCTGGTGCACCCGCTGAATACTGTCCCGGCGGTACGAGACGATGTGAAAGGTGACGCTCAGATCGGCAGTCTTGCGGATCTTCCCATCGGCCAACCGGTACCACCCTCCGAAAAAGCCGGTCTGCGGGTCCTGCCAGACTTTGTCCTCGTAATCAAACAAGGCCTGTTTGAGCCCGGGCTGGAACGGGTAAACCTGGCCGACGTGTCCGACAATGAAGCGCTCGATTGCGGTGATGGCGATGTTAAGCTCGTAGCGATTGTCCAACCCGGTTTTCGCCACATCGGAAACGAGCAGCGGGTCCAGGTAGGCTCGCAGCTTCTCGGGGGTGTTGATCCGGTCCAGGAGTTTGAGCGGGTACTTTGGCTGTTCACCGCGCTCACCCCGGTACTCGACCTCCTCAATGGTCGCGTCCAGTTTGAGGAACCAAGCCTCGCTGCCATGGTCGTAGCTGCCGTCGGCCTCGTTCTGTTCACGAGCGTCCGGCGGGTCGGCGGGACGGCTCAGCATCTCCCGCAAATCGCGGAGCCGCCGCTCGATTCGGTCCCAGTAGGCTGAATAAAAGACCAGCCAGCGAGCTTCGAGAAAGATCTGACGTGAACACGGAGTTGGACGACCTTTGGCGGTCTGGCGGGCCAATTCAAGTTGGAGCTCTTCCAGTTCATCTACGTGCTTTGCGTGCTTCCGGCGATAGTCCGGGTCGAACTTTAAGAAATCAGGCGTGGGGTCGTAGCCGAAAACGTTTCGCGAGGCAGCGCGCTCAACCGAGGAAAGATCTCGAGGTGCCTCTGCTGCCACGCCGCATCGTGGCAGCAGAAACAGGGCGACGAAAACGCCTCGCCGTAGAGACCGGAGACGCATGCCCTGAAGGTTATCCAGGGCTGGTGTAAGAGCAATCAAGCACTTGGTTCCTGGCTCAATCCGATTACCGTACCGAGTGCGTGAGTGCCTCGGTGACGCCTCGAACGAACGATGTTAAGGCTTGGGCCCTTTGGCGGCTGCCGGAAAGCTACGGCTGCGTGAGCCGGTAAAACACGTTGCTGGCAGGGACGGGCAGAATGAGCCGGTTGCTGGAACCGGCGGTCACCGGTGTATTCGTCAACGCCACCCAATTCGTCGTACCGAGAGACGCATTGGCCTGAAGACGATATCCGGCGGTCGGGAAGCTCCAGGTGAAGACGAGCGTGTTGGTCGGGGAAAGGCTGAGGTTCAATTGCGGCCCGACCAGCGTCATGGAGACGTTGTCCAAAAGGATGGCGCTGGTGGCGTCAAATCCGTGAAACGAAAGAATCTCGCTGGAGTTCGTGGCAGTGATGGTTGTGGCGAACTTCTGATACGGCATGGCGGTTGAAGAATTGGGCAAATAGGAGGTCAAGGGCAGGTCATAGGAGTAATCGATGCCAAAAGAGTTGCCGATGACCACATACATTGCGGCGCCCGAGCCGAGGGTAGTGCCATCCGTCGCCAGATAGTAGCTGATGATGTATTGCGCGCCGACGGTTAAGTGGAGAGTCTGGCCAAGACAGTCTTGCGAGCCGTCGGTTGGATTTCCGTGGAAGTAGGCGTAAAGATTCCCCTGTTCCGCCACGTCGGGATTGGCGCCCGATTGGGCGACGCCGTAATCGCTGTTGTTACCGGCCGGACCGATCAAATCCCAGCCTGGAAATTTCTGAACACCGGCTGGACCAGATTCGAAACTTCCGTTGACGATCAAGTTCTGCTGCCCGATTACGCTGCCCGCCGACAAGCCGAGCACCAGTCCGGCAGTCGAAATCATTTTGATGGCAATGTTTTTTTCCATCGTCGCTTATTTCTGCCGAGAATTCCCGGCGCTTGGCGATAAAAACAACGATACCACAGAAGTGCGATTATGATAGGAGCTAAAATCCGGTTCTCCCGGACGACCCTGAAAAGGGGCGCTTACATGGTGCGCTCAACCCACGTTCAGGCTTGACCCCAAAGTCGAGCGCCCTGACCGGTTACGCGCGCCGGCCAAGTTATGATGGACATTAGGACATCTTGGGTTTATCTATCCGCAAGCCTTTCTACTCGAGTTTTGGCCTGTATGCCGGCCCATTCGCGCATCAATCGCCTGGGAATCGCCGTGGTTCTGACGGTTACCCTGGGTTCTTTGAGCTCTCCCTGTTGCGCCGGCGTATGCCCGTACGGCACCACCTTGCCGGGCATCGACGTGTCCCAGTTCCAGGGAACCATCAACTGGTCGAATGTGAAAGCGGCAGGCATCGTTTTCGCGTACGCCAAAGCGACCGAAGGCACCAGCTTTACTGACCCTGAATTTTCCGCCAACTGGGCCGGCATGAAAGCGGCCGGGGTTTTTCGGGGCGCCTATCTGTTTTTCCATTCGAATGTCGACCCCACTACGGAGGCGAACCACTTCCTCAATGTGATGGGCACAATCCAGCCGGGGGACTTCCCTCCCATGCTGGACGTGGAGGTCACCGATGGCCAGGCGGCCGGCGTGATCGCAGCCAATTTAATGACCTGTGCCAATCGCATTCAGGCGGCTACGGGCCGGGCTCCCGTAATCTATGCGTCCCCGGCGTTCTGGACCGGCTCGGTCGGCAGCACAGGTTTTTCGGGGTTGCCACTTTGGGTTGCCAACTGGGGAGTAACCTGTCCCGGCATGCCAGTCGGTTGGACTAATTGGGCGATTTGGCAATATTCAGACACCGGCACCGTCGCCGGGATCAGCGCCGCGGTGGACCTGGACGAACTCAATGGAAGCATAGGTGAGCTTCTCGCGTTCGTCGAGGAGCCCAACCTGGACATCACCTGGAAAACCGCCAGCCAGATCTCCCTGACATGGCCCACGCTTGCGATCGGCTTCAGGCTGCAGCAAAGCTCGGATTTGGGCGCGACCAATTGGGCCAACGTGACCAACACTCCCGCGGTTGTAAACAACCAGGAACAGGTGGTTTTGGGAACCTCAACCAATCATGCCTTCTTCCGGCTGGTACATCCCTAAGAGCGCGCTGGACGATTCAGCCAATTCGCAGACCGAAGGTCTGGTCCATGCCAGCCCGGGCCAACGGCGTGGCTCCATCGGATCGGAGTGAATGAAAGCGCTGAGAGCGCGCCTCATAAGCCGTCTGGGAATAGCGCGAGTTGCGCAGATTCGCGTGCTATATGCAGATCGGCGCAGCCGAACCCATTTTGGTTTTGATGCCGCAAGCTTGCAGGAGACACCGGCCACGCAGCGCCTCAAAAACCGCCAGGCCGCGAGCGGCAAGGAGCAAAAGGCGAATCCAAATCGAGATCGAAAATGCGAACCGGGCGCCGAAAAAGCAGGCAATGGCGCATCCGCCGCGAAAACGCGGCCTTACCGCGTCGGCGTTGAGGGAAAACGCCGACGCAATGCCTCGTTCTAAGCCCTATCTGCCAGCCAAGGGGGGCCGGAGCGGGTGCTCCGGCCCTTCCTCGGGGGTGCGAGCTGGGCAGGCCTTGTTGGATTAAAATGTCAAGGAACGGCGCTACGGCTCACTCGAGACGTGGCGAAAAGCGCGGGAGTCAGGAGCGGGTTAAAGATGAGTGAACTGCTTATATTAGCGGTTTTTTTGTTTTTTAACTCGGATGAACTCGGATGAACTCGGATGAACTCGGATGAACTCGTGGAAAGATGGAGTGGTGGAGTGGTGTGGTGATGGGGTGTTGGATTGGTGGATTGATGGATAGGAGTTACGGGTGAGTTGGTTATCCCGGCCCACGCGTGGGGGCTGGTACGTTTCGTGCGGTTAGGAGCTCCAAGCGCCCCTCGGGGCGCCTTCGGGTTTCGGTAGGCTTGCAGAATAGAATTCTGCGATACGGCAGATTGGAAATCTGCGCTACGCCTTCGGGCAGATGAACACGGAACTGTTGTCGCGTGCTGCAAAGCAACGTTGAGAGCGTATTTTGAAAATGGAGGAGACGATCCCGCGAAGCGGGAAAGTCTCAAATCGAACGTAAAATCTACGATCTGATAGCAGATCAGAGACTCCTCACGTCGTCTCCTACAGAGAACGGAGAGCAGAGACTGCCAACGAACGGTAGGGACGCGTTCCACCGCGTCCCCGATCCCTTGCGTAAAGATGGGGACGCGGGTGGAACGCGTCCCTACCAAATCGTTCCTGGGCATCGTGCCGGCGGTTTCGCGCCTCCGATTCTCCTCACGTCGTCTCCTACAGAGAACGGAGATCAGAGACTCCTTACGTCGTCTCCTACGGAGAACGGAGATTTCCGAACACGGTCTGAGATAATGGAGGTGCATCAGATGGAGCAAGCGGGGTCGGGGTCGGGGTCGCCGCCTTTGGGGTGGACGATGCCGAGGAGCTGGCGGTCGAGCATGCGGACGACGTCGCGGCGGAGCTGGTCGGGATCGCGGTGGGGATAGAGCCTGGCCTGGATGTCGGGTCGTTTGGTCCAGTCCCAGAATTGGGATTCGAGTTCCTGCTGATGTTTGGCGCGGAGGAGAGCGAGACGTTGTTCTTCGAGGCTGATGCGGCGGGAGATGAGTTCGCCGCAGCGAAGGGCGACGATGTCGTCGAGGAAGCTGCGGATGTCGCGGAGTTCGGCCTGGGTGTTTTCGGCGACGTCGGAGGATTCGGCGACGGCGGCGAGGCGAAGGGAGAGCCATTGGACGAAGTGTTCGATGCGCGGGAGAACGGCGGGGGGCTGGTCGGGAGAATCCTGGGCGGCGAAGCCGGAGGCGAATTCGAGGGCGGCGCGGTGGATTTGCGATTTACGGAAGGCGCGTTTGCGGTACTCGGAGAGGTTGCCGCCGTCGATGGGTTTGCCGTCGAAGTGAGCGTTGACGACGGCCTGGACTTCGGGGAGGGAGTTGAGCCACTGGAGGATGGCGTTTGGTTCCTGGGCGTCGTCGAGGCGCTGGTTGAGTTGATCGCGGATTTGGCGAGGGAGACGGGAGAGTTTGCCTAACATAGGGGAATGGAGTGGTGGAGTGTGGGGGTGGTTAATAGTTGATGGTTCTCGGAAAATTTTGCTCAGTTGTTTTGGTGCCGTTCAGTGTCGTTAGCCGACCATGATCCAGGGTTCTTCCTGCTCGTTTGCGTGGGCGTAGGAGGCGAGGGCGGCGGCCCAGGCGATGTCGCAGTGGCTGGCGGGGTTGAGGGAGTTGCGGCCTTCGGAGAAGGTCCAACGGGTGCCGGTGTGGAATTTGCGCAGAGCGAAGAAATCGGCGGCGATGTCGGCTTCGGACCTGGGGATGCGCTTTTCGCCGCTGGCGAGCTGGTTCATGAGGGCAAAGCCGAGTTCTTGCTTTTTGGAGGCGAAATTCACTTTGAGGAACCTGGTGCCGAATTGGTTGGCGGCTTCCCAGCAAATTTGCTGGCCGAGGCCGGACTCGTCGCCGGCGCCCCGAATGGAGGGGAGTTCTTCCAGGAAACAGAAGAGGACGCAGCCGAGGAAATGCCAGTCGTCGGTGCGACAGGTGAGCAGGGCACGGAGCCAGAGCTCGGGCGATTTGTCTTCGTCGAGGTAGAAGGCGGCGAGGTTGCCCTGGCCGGAGGCGGCGACGTCGAAGCCGAGGCGGATTTTTTTCGAGGACGAGGAAGAGAACAGGTTGGGGAAGCTTTTATGGATGAAAGCGTAGATTTGGCGCTGGCGGGATTCGTGATTGGAGGGTTCGCATTGTCCGAAGTGCTGGCGGACGTCGAGGTCTTCGAGGTGGATGCGTTCGATCTGGTAATCGGCGCGGCACCGTTCGATGGCGGACCATTCGACGATGGAGGCGGCGGTGGCGCCGAGGGGATTGCACATGTAGGATTGTTGGAAGATTTCCTCGGAACCGGCGCGGGCCTGGCAATCGGCGATGAACTGCTCGCGCGAGATGGGGGCCGAACGGGAGCGGTTGATGAGGTCGAGCAAGCCGCGGTCAAGGGCGTCGGGGAGGGTGATGTGGTAGTAGAGGTTCCAGGGACCTTTGCCGGCGCGGGCTTGCTGGGCGAACTCGTTGAAGAGGGTGTCTTCGCCGTCATGGGAGGACCAAACGGCGGCGTCGTGGCCGAGGGCGACGCGGCCCTGGGCGGTTTGCCAGAGGGCTTTGGCATTGGGATGTTTGGCAAATTCGTCGAGGCCGACGTCGCCGCCATGAACGGCCATGGCATAGGGGTTGGAGGAGAAAGCGATGATGCGGGAGCCGGTATCGAATTTGATGGTGCCGATTTTGATTTCGTCGGTGAAGGAGGTTTTGGCGCCGTCGGGCCCGAAGCGCGGGACCTGGAGGGGTTCTTCGCCACGGGAGACGATGGTGCCGGTGAGGTTAAAGAGTTCGGCGAACTCGTAAACCTGGTTCATGTATTCGAGGGCGCTGGGCCAATCTTTGGTGGCGAAGAGGTAATCTCGTTTTTTATGGAGGAGGCGTTTGCGAACATTTTTGAAGGCGTCGGCGTAGGTCCAGCCGATGCGGACGGATTTTTCGGCGAAAGCGAAAGCCTGCTTGCCGAGGGCATGAATGGGTTCCTCGGCGTGGATCCAGTGGACCTGGTAGGGGAGGAAGTGGCGGGCGAGGGTGGCGTCGGAATCGAGTTTAAGGGTCGGAAGGATGGCGCTCATGGGAAGTGGAGTGGGGGGGACTAGATTGGATTGGTGGATTGGTGGATTAGTGGATTAGTGGAGTAACCTTTCATTCTGGCTGGAAAGGTAAACGGGCTCGGGATTCACCAGTGGAGGGACGGGGACGTGGCCGTCCCCGCCCCTGACCTGGACAAAAGCTGTCCAAGTGCCGAATTTTGCAACTTTTCGAGGGCCGGTGGTTCATGAGTCATCTTTCTCTGCGATGCAAAAGGAGCATATTCAGTACCAGTTTGAGTGAAGTGAGAAGGACGGTGAGCTACGAGAACTAATGGAAATTGCCGAGGGGTGGACACGAAATGGTGAGCAACCTCCACAGTCCATGGGCCGCAGTCCAAAGTCCCAAGTTCCTGGCTTGAAGTCCAAGGGCTGCGGGGCTAGCAGGTGTTTGGCCGGACTAAGTTCCCGGAGGGGGTATTCCAGGGGCGTGGTTCGAGACCGCACGCCCAGAAATCAAGTTGGAGTTCCCGTTTCGAAGACGTTCAACGGGAAGGAGAAGTTTCGTCAGGAGGATTTTTTGGCTGTTAACAGCGCGGGATTAACGGTCCGCACCAGCGGCCCCGCGCCACTGGCATGGAATGCAAACAAGACAACGTTGCCGACACGTCTTGGCTCGGGCGGGTCGGGCCGAGGGGCCAGGACAAACAGCCAGGCGAAACCCGGCCTTGCCTGCGGCCAATTGTCGGCTCCTGCTTCACTCTTTGAAAACCAGAGCGCCGGTTCGATCGAAAGTGCACATCGGCGCCCATACGACTTCCCAATAATACCCATCCAAATCCGCAAAGTAACCGCTATAACCTCCCCAGAATGTGTCCTGCGCTGGGTTCACGAGCTTGGCACCCGCTTTCTCCGCGAGCGCGAGGACCTCAGCCACTTCCTTCTTCCGACTCACGTTGTGAGCTAGCGTGATCCCTCCGAATCCTTTCGGTGCGAGTCTGACATCTTTCGATATGTCTTCCGCCAGCGCTTTCTTTGGGTAGAGCGCCAGCCGAACGCCGCCGGTCATAAAAACCGCTATCGATGCATCGTCTGTCGCGTCGGTAGGAAAACCAAGCCCGTCTCGATAGAACCGGATTGCGCGCGGAAGATCCGCTACGCCGAGAGTAATAACCGTGATACGTGGTTTCATGACTTTACGCCGAACACCCGGCCTGAGTGGCGCGGGGCCGAGGGCGTTGAAATGCAAACAGGACGCGCCATCCCGCGTCCACTCCAGGCCGATGGTTAAGCATCACGGCTTGTCCTTTCTTAAGACGATCTTGTTTCCCTCGATCAGAACGATCTTGGAGACCGACAGGACTCTGACCGTTTGCATGACTCCCGGCTCGGATGGGGTGAGGGGCTCCACGGTAAAGTCGCCGAACACGTCTCGGTCCAGCGAAATTAAATTGCGAAGGTCTTTCGGCACGTCTGGCTGCTCATTGCCGTTCTGACGGATTCCAAGAATACGTTTGGTGCCGACGATCCATATTCGAAAAGAGGGAGTGCCGTTATAGAAAGACAACCTGCCGTGAACCGTGAACGCAAAGCTTGCCTTGTCGGCACAGAGTGCGCCGGACCCGCTCAAAAGAGCCAGCGCAAGAATGAATACGAGTCGGACGCGCATATCGTAGTGCTTAACATCTGAACCCAGCGACGGCGGGCCAGTGAGCAACGAAGCGACTGACGCGCAATCCCGCCGTCCGCTGGAGTGAAAAGTTAGGCGGAGACATCATAGCTTGTGTGGCCATAAATAATAAACCTCAATCCCGCAAAGCACCGCAATGATCAACCAACGAAGACTGAAGTGAAGTCGCACCCCGACTGGGGCATCATTCTGCGGCTCAGCACGCCAGCCCCAGCGAATTCCCAAAGCGAGACCCGCAGCAGCAAACACGCACATGCCGGCATACAATTGATAGCCATACGGAAGATCGACCAACCAGGATGACGCCCCGATCGCGTGCCCAAGGGTGAATGCAATACATACTGCGAGAGCCAATGTCTGTGGCGTCAGCAAAATCATCCCAACAAAGGCCAGAACCCACCCCGACAAGCCCGCAATGTAAGCCATGGGACCGTAGGTCAGTAATCTATGGAATGCAGGCGAACCTTCAATCACGTGCGAATGGTTGCCAGCCCAATAATCCTCGGGCTGACCGTGCAGCGTGACCCAACCGTCCAAGGCCGCCAGAAGAACTGGGACCAGGCACAACCCAAGGAATCTTCGTCGTAATTGAAGCATAGCAATCTCCGCCTAAGAATCTCGCTAAGCCACAGCCGCTGAGAGCCAAGCCTGGCCAGCAATGGAGAGCAGCTAATCTCTCCCAACATCCGAAAAACACAATGAACTGCGGCTGTTGGCTGAAGCAAGCGGATTAAGTGTCATGGCTTGCGATTGAGTTCCCGCATCACCGTGTGTCCGTCAGCATAGCCGATTATGTGGCGGGGCAACTCCGTGTTCGTGAAAATGGTCTCGAATACGGCAACATCCGCACCTACGCTGGCTGGATCGAAGCCATGAAATTGGATGTTGTGCTCCCGTAAATAGGCTGCATCGTCCGCCGTAAATACTCCCGCAACCACGAATGCCTCGATCTGCCTGGAATCTGCCCCTTTGGGCAGCCGGGGCTCGGCCCGCACTAGCTTTCCGCATAGGACATGGATTCGGTTGTATTCCCTCATGCGCGGGGTATCTCGGACCACTGGACCCGAGTAAAATAATACGCCAGGGCGAAGAAGGACCCAGAGTGCGATCAAGCCGCAAATTGCCAGTAAGAAATAGACGCCTCTCAATGGTCTTTGGGCGGTCATGGCGCGAAACACTTAGCGAAAAAACTCACCGGGGCCGCGCCGCTGGTGTAGAGATTGCAAATAGCGTGAAATCGCGGCATCCGGTGCAGTGACCTCGTTAGAGAAATGAGACTGACGCAGGGAACTGTTAGTGTCCATGGGCGAGCGCGTCTTCAAAAAGGTAATATAAAACGTAAAACGCAAATGCCAACCCCACGATCAACAGCAAAATCCCAACTGCGCTGTTTGCGGGTCGCAGTGCCCGAGGCACAAAAGCGGCAGATAAAGGGTCTGCTTTGAGCGGAACATACTCCGTATATGGCCCCTTGCAGACAGGACACTCCGCGCCGGCTTCGCAATCAAGGTGGACAGCCCTCTGGCAGCGAGCACAAAACTTGCCTTCCCTTGCAAGGAGTATTTGCTTCCCGCAGACGGTGCATTTAGCGCCCGCGATTTCCATAACCGGACTTTTCTAACTATTTATTGACAGGGCGTTTCGCCTTGATAATAAGATATTGGCATGGTTTTCGGTCAGTTTCGCCTTGATATTAGGAAGGTCAATATCAGGGCGAAAAGTCCAATTATCCATAATCATAATCAGATCTTAGAGGGTTGACATGGAAAGTCAAGGCCATTCGTCGAAGCTGTTGGATCAGGTTCGGAACGTGATGCGATTGCACCACTATTCGATTCACACCGAGCGGAGTTATGCGGACTGGATCAAGCGCTACATCCGTTTCCATCACATGCGCTCGCGCGAGGATCTGGCTGATGGCGAGAGCAAGATCGAGGTGTTTTGCACGGATTTGGCAGTCAACGGCAAGGTAGCGGCCTCGACTCAAAACCAGGCCTTCAACGCCCTGGTCTTTCTCTATCGGCAAGTGCTCAACATTCCTCTCGAGGAGATCTATACGCACGTGCTCCAGCAGGGCGGCCAGGGCGTGGCCAGTCCGCTGGATGATCTGAGCTAAAGCCGTAACAATTCAGCCAGGATTGTTAACCCAAAGGCGTAGCGCGGCGAGGGTGGGATTAAACGCAAAGGCATAGAGCGGTCGAGCCGCAACCAAATCCGCCGAACAGGTAAACCGCCGAGCCGCGATGAGCGCAGAGAACCCAAGCACTTACGATTAGAAGAATCTTGCTCGAATTGCTTCATCCTTGGGGAGAGCACTGCAAGGAGGCAAAGACGCGATCAAAAACAGCAGAAGAGAACCACGGAAAACGCGGAAGGCGCGGAAGGCGCGGAAGCAGGAGAATTGCCACAAAGAGGCACGAGAAGGCGCTCTAACGTTGGCCGAGCGGGTGACCTGAAACCCCTCACCCCTGCCCCTCTCCCCGCTCGTTCCTCGCGGGGCGAGGGGAATGAGATTTGGGGGCGGTTTACCCGGGGCTCCGCTTCGCTCCACCCCGGGCTATTACATTTCGTCCCTTCGGGACTCTTGGTTTTGATTTGAGGGCGGTTTACCCGGGGCTCCGCTTCGCTGCACCCCGGGCTATCACATTTCGTCCCTTCGGGACTCTTGGTTTTGGCTCGCTGCGCTCGCTGGGATTAAACGCAATGGCTAACGTTGGCCGAGCGGGTGACTGGGATTAAACGCAAAGGCGCAAGGAGGCAAAGACGCAATCAACAACAGCAGAAGAGAACCGCGGAAGACGCGGAAGACGCGGATGGCGGGGAGCGGGAGAATTGCCACAAAGAGGCACGAGAAGGCGCGAAAAGGAACGCCGCGTTGTTCGTCTGTGGGATCTCTAGCGTTAATGACAAGAGCTGAAGCGTTGGGCGATTCTCGGCGGTTCCTGCGGGACGGGGCTATTCTCGGGCGATTTAAATGCGTTTGGCCTGGATTGCCCGGTAAAGGACTTGCGCGGCTGGCGTATCCGCGTACCCTGTTGAGCGGGCATGGCGACCCTGGACGACATCAAAACGGTCGTGATCGTTCTCATGGAGAACCGGTCGTTCGATCACATGCTGGGTTACCTGAGCCTGCCGCCGTACAATCGCACGGATGTTGAAGGACAGAGCACCGACGCGGCCTGGCTGAGCAAGTTCGCCAATGCTGATGGCGGCCAGGTGTTCCAGCCATTTCACAACGACGACCCGTATTTTTTACCGCCGGGTTTCGACCCGCCACACCAGCGGGAAAACGTGGCTGCTCATCTGGGGGTGTTGAACAATGGCCAGTACGCGATGAATGGCTTTGTGGGCGCCATTCCCCAGCAGGTCTCGACCAACCCCGACGACCGGCGCCTGGTGATGGGCTACTATGGCGCGGACGAGGCGCCGATAAACCAGTTCTTCGCCAGCAACTTCACGATTTGCGACCACTGGTTCTGCGCGGTGCCTTCGGGCACGCAACCCAACCGGCTGATGGCGATGGGCGGCAGCACGATCATCGAAAGCAATGCGACGCCTTTGCCGTCGCAGCCCTTAATCTATGACTGGCTGGACCAGCATGGCATCAGTTGGCGCGTGTATCATCAGGGGCTGCCGTTTTTTACGATGATGCTCCGCTGGGTGCGGCGCATTCTGGCGGGCGGCAACTTCCGGTCATTCGACGAGCTGAAAACCGACCTGGAATCGACGCCGCCGTCGCAACTGCCCAAGGTGATTTTCGTGGAACCGGATTACGGCGATGCGCCGCATTTGGGGCGCTCGACCGATGACCACGCGCCTTCCGGGATCAGTGATGGCCAGGAGTTCCTGATGCAGGTGTACAACGCCATCACCTCCAGCCTCTCTTTTTGGAACCGGTCGCTGACGTTTGTCGGGTACGACGAACACGGCGGGTTCTTCGACCATGTGTCACCGCCGCTGGTCAGGACCGACGCGCCTGCAGGTGCCAGCTACGCGCCGTTCCTGTCGCTTGGCCCGCGGACGCCCGCGTACGTGCTGTCGCCATTCGTAAAGGCCGGCGCTTGTGTGCACGATGTGTTCGACCACACTTCGGTGTTGAAATTCATCGCGGAGAAATTCGGCGGTGGGTCGTATTCGGCGGAGGTTGATCCGCGTCCGGTGGCGAGTTTGTCCAAGGCGCTGAGCTTCGACCAGCCGATTACAAACCCGCCGCCCGCGCCGGCGATGGACGCTTACCTGGCCCGGCAGCCGAAGGCGAATCCGTATGAAGTCACGATGCCGTCCGGGGGGACGGAGCTGCAGCAGGCTTTCCTCGCAGGGGTCGCGGAGATGAAAAGCCAGGGGGGTGGTAACCATCCGACGTTCGGCGCTCTGCTTCAGCAGGTGCCGACCTAACGCTTCAGCGAACCACGAATGCAAAACCGATTCCGCACATCGCATTGTTTAGCGCTGGCGCTGGTGGTTTTGAGCGCCGGTTGTTTTCTCTTTCCTCCGGCCCACAGCGATTACCGGCCAATTCACCAGTTGTCGCTTGCGTGCGACGCGCAGGGGGTTAAGGCGATCCTGGCAACGAATGCCGCCGCGGTGGATTTGCCGGATGATTCGGCCCGGACGCCGCTCCACGACGCGGCGTCCCGAAACTGCACGAATGTGATCGCGGTGCTCTTGCAGGCTGGGGCAAAGCTGGAAGCCAAAGACGCGGCGGGTGAGACGGCGCTTCATGTAGCCGCCCAGGAAGGATTCCCAGACGCAATGACGGTGCTCGTTCACGCCGGCGCACAAATCAACGCGCGCGACAAGCAGGGGAACACACCGTTGAAACGAGCGCTGCTGTACGAACAGACGAACGTGGCAAACCTGCTGCGCAGCCTGGGCGCCACCGAGTGAGTTGGGAGGGCCGGGTGGATTGGCGCAGTCAAGCTTTTACATGATTTGTATCGCACCATCTACAGGCTCGGCCCCTTTTCCGGCCGCCTATGCTTGACTGCAATTGGTTTAAATCTAACCTGCTCGCAGTGAAGGCGCGGCCACCCAAGCTTGAAACTGAACCACCGAAGGATGATGCGGAGGCGCGTGGCTTGACCGCGGCTTGCGCCGAAACGACGGCGGAAGGAATAGACTTTTCATTGCTCGAGGACAGCCTGGCAAAAACACCCTGGGAGCGAATGCTGGCCAATGACGATGCGCTGCGGTTCGCCGATTCGCTGCGCGCCGCGGTGGAGAAGCGAAATGCAAAACCTGAGCGAATCGACGCGGCGACTCATTGAAGCGCGAGTCGAGTTCGTTCTGATCGGGGGATTTGCCGCTGTGGCCCACGGCGTTACTTTAGTCACCCGTGACGTGGACATCTGCTGCCGGTTTTCGGAGGCGAACCTGATGCGCATCCAGGGAGCGTTCATATAGGGATTGTGGCGTGGTGGTGTTCGATGCGATGGCGCAACTCCTTCGGAGTTGAGACCCGGGGGCGAGGTTACCCAGGGTTGCTCGTTCCTCGCAACCCTGGGCTTTGCGGCAGAATCCCTTCGGGATTCACTTTCACAGTTTCCGCACGGCATTGCCGCCAGGGTTACATCGCGGATCAAGCACGCCCGGCTTTGGCCAGCGTGAGCAAGAACAGTTGGCAGAATGGGCGCAACCTCTTTGAGGTTGAAACAACTGCGGCGGGCGTTGACCCAGGGTAGCTCGTTCCTCGCAACCCTGGGCTTTGCGTCAGAATCCCTTCGGGATTCCAGAGCTCCTGACATAGAAGGGCGGGATTTCGGCGAATTTCGAGCAATCTTGCGATTCCGAAGATAGCACGCGTGCGAACCCAAACCTGTCCGCTTTTGAAAGCGGACATTTCGAGAAGCCCTATGTCAGGAGTTCTGGATTCACTTTCACGGTTTCCGAGAGGGATTCGGGATTCCACGACTGCCGTCCAGCTAGGGCGTCGAAGGTGTCCCCAGTTCGAGTTGGGCCCTTCGCACACAAAAATTGTCGTCGCCGGAAAAGACCAGGTAGAGCGTTTTGCCGTCGGTGCTCATCCATTTAGTGGGAAAGCTGGCGGAGTCGCCGGGGCCGACGTCCCATTGCGTGGTGAAAAAGGCGGTCGTCCAGGGGCCCCAGGGAGAGGAGGCATCGTAGATAGCCAAACCGCCTGCAGACCGGGTGTCTATTTTCCCAGCCCGGTCGCGCGAGGCCGCCGTGGGGACAGGTTGAACCAACAGGTAGCGCTTCAGAGCAGCAGAATATGAAATGCCGGCGCGATAGCATAGTCCGGCCGCCGAGAAGACGGCGCCTCGGCGCCCAAGGTCCGGACTCCAGGCAGCCTGGCCTTCGTGCAGTCCCGTGAAAAACTCATAAGCGGCGCGCTGACGAATTTTAGTCCTGGCCACGCGTGCCAGCACCAGGCGGTCAACGGCCTCGTAGGCCGATTCGCTATCCGGCGAATAGATGTAAACGAATGCGTCTCGTGCCCCGCCATAGTTGCGCCCGAAGTTGAGAAAGGTCGGACAGCCGAAGCTGTTGGTGAATTTCCAATCGGCCCACGTCCAGGTTGCCCCATGGTCTTCGGACCAGACCAGTTGGGAGTTGGTGGCGTTGCGCGCCCAGAGATACAGCACAGCGTCAACGCAAAGCAAGCCGCTGGCTTTGCGGCCTCGCTGGCCGCCACCCCGCTGCTCCAGTGAGGGGGCGCGCAGGTTCTCGCCGGTGAAAGCGGAGGGGGTGCCGGTGATCTTCGCAAACCCAAGGCTCAGTTTCTCCGGAACAAAAGGCTCGAACCCGCTGCCGTCGCCATAAGCCGTATAGAGTGCGTCGTCATCGGCCCAGGCCATCGGCCAGTTGTCGCTGTCATGGGCCTTGCGGACGATGGTTTCCTTTGGGGCCCAGTCGATGCGGCGGAGCACCTGGCTGGGCGGATATGGCGCCGAGATTGGCGCGGGCTGCGCGAGCACCGTGGTGCCGGTGGCCGCCAGGAAGGCCAGGAGGAGAAAACATCCCCGGCCCGTTTCCATCGCGCGTGTCCGGTTGATCCTCATGGATAATGTGTCTGCCGCGATTACCTTGGACGCTGGTCTTAATGTTTCGGGTTCTTGAGGCGTAAAGAGCCTTGCGAGCCATTCCTGAGACAGTACAAAAAAAGGTGCCACTGTGGGAAGTGATTCGTGTTTCTTGTTTCCACACGTGCGCCAGCATTGGATCGCGGCCTTTAGGAGAGAGGTCGGCTGGAGCCTGGGTGCAAACCCCGTAGGGGTGGCCTGTTTGTAGTCAGGCACCCCACCTCCGTTTGCTCCTTTTTGTTTTTTCAGCGGCGCGGCAACGCGGCTCCACCCAATCGGACACCTTATTGCCGCGCCGCTGAAAAAACAAAAAGGAGAGTCATTAGTGGCGATTCAACTATAAACAGGCCACCCCTACGGGGTTTAGCCGGACCGCAACGGGTTTGCTGATTCAGGCCGGTTACGGTTTCGCGCGCGGCGGTTATCGCGCCTCTACGGTTAATTACCCCTTGAGGGCAAATGTGCAAGACAACGGCGCGGCGGGTGGCTAGTCTGCCGAGCATGGACACGGCGCAATCAGCGAAGTTGCAGAAAATGTTCGCTGTTTCGGCCTGCCTCGCCATGCGTTTGCTTGCGCCCAGCGCCGGGCTGGCGCAGACCAACGCCTCAACCTGGGATTGGACAACTGCCGCTCCGGAAAGTCAGGTTATGTCCGCCGCAAAGCTGAAGGAGATGACGGACGCCCTGGCAGCGCGAAGCACCTCGGGGCTGCTGGTCATACGCAACGATAAGATCGTTTGCGAGTGGTATGCGCCCGGCGCCGGCCCCACCATCCCGCACGGGACCGCTTCCATGGCCAAAGCGATTGTCGGCGGCGTGGCCACGGCGCTGGCCATCACGGACGGACGCATCGCCCTGGACGACAAGGCGGCAAAATTCATCCCGCAATGGCAGGCCGACCCGCGCAAATCGCGCATCACCTTCCGGCAGCTTGGCTCGCACACCTCCGGCCTGGCGGATGCCGAAGACCGGGACCTGCCGCACGAGAAGCTCTCGGGATGGCAGGGAGATTTCTGGAAACGCCTGGCTCCGCCGCACGACCCGTTCACGATCGCGCGCGACATCACCCCGACGCTTTTCGACCCTGGGGAAAAGCAGCAATACAGCAACCCCGGCATCGGCGTGCTGGTCTATGCCCTGACTGCCACCTTGAAAGACGCCCCGCAGAGAGACATCCGCAGTCTCTTGCGTGAGCGCGTGATGCAGCCTATCGGCGTGCCGGACGCGGAGTGGACTATTGGTTATAAGGAGACCATCACGGTGGACGGCCTGCCGCTGGTCGCCGCCTGGGGTGGGGGGAACTACACGGCTCGGGCTGTGGCGCGCATTGGCCGGCTCATGCTTCGGCAGGGCGATTGGAACGGCAAACAACTGCTCAGCCCCGAGGCGGTGCGGCTGGTGACTTCGGACGCGGGCACGCCCGGTACCTGCGGCATCGGCTGGTGGAGCAACAACGAAGGGCCATGCGCCAGGTTGCCCAGAGATGCATTCTGGGGCTCCGGCGCCGGCCATCAAGTCGTGCTGGTGGTCCCGAGCCTCAAGCTGATTGCCGTCCGCAATGGGCGCGCCTTGCCGGAGCCCCCGGCTTCGGCTGAGTTTCACAGCCCCCTCTACAAGTGGTTGTTCGAACCATTGGTCTCAGCAATAACGGATTCCTGAAAGATTAGCATGTCAGTTGTTGCACCCTTTTTCAGTTTTTCAGCTCACTTCCCAATGCAGTAAAGCTTGTGGCCGGTCCGGATGAAGAGGTTGCCCTGGCTAATGGCGATGGAGGAGCGCACCATGTCATCACCCTCGTCGCCCATCGGGATTTTCTTCAAGAGCTTGAATTCGTCGCCCGCCGCGGCGACGAAGACTTCGGCGCGAAAGTTCTGAAAATAGATTTTGTCGTCGGCTGCCGTCGGAGAAGATTCAATCTTGATCCGGCTGCCCAACTCGCCAGACCAGTCTATCTTGCCGGTGGCGGGGTCCACCCGCGAGAGCACGGTGTTCGGCGACTCTCCCCTGAGGATGTAGAAGTTGCCCTTGTAGAATAGCGGAGTCGCGACGTCGCTCGTCACCTCACGGCCGGAACTTTTCCAGGCCACCACCGAATCATCCTGTTTTCCTTTAGCTCCGGCCTTGAAGGCATAGACGGGCGCACCCTTCGGCGCGCAAACCAGGATTATGCCACCGCCGCTGACGGGCGAGGGCACGAGACGCCAATGGCCAATGCGGGACGGGTTCCACGTGCCCCAACGCCAAAGCTCCTCGCCATTCGCCGGATTGTGGCCGGTGATATCGTCCCCTCCCGCAATCAAAATCTCCTCCCGCCCGCCATCCACGAAAGGAATGGCTGTGCTATAGGCCTCCTGAGATTCGGCGTGGGCTTCCGTCGGGCGGACATGTTTCCAAAGCTCCTTGCCCGTGGCGGGCTCAAGCGCCAGCAAATAGGAATCATTGTGCCCATCTCCGTGGCCATGGACCGGTTCGTCGCGCTGCAGCACTTGCACATACAGTTTGCCTTTGTAAATGGTGGGGCTGGCCCCGTAAGTCCATTGATAGGTAAATGGGCCATATTCCTTTTGCAGATCGTGGGCCCAAAGTTTCCTGCCGGCGACGTCGAAACCGGCGAGCAGCCCGTTGCCATAGAGGTAAACCACGACCTTCCCATCGGTAACCGGCGAAGGGGACGCGAAATTGCTCTTATCATCGAAGTTGTACCCCGCGCCGACCTCCTCATTCCACAATTCCTTGCCGGTGCTGCGGTCCAGGCACAACGCCCGCATTGACCTGCCTTTTTCATCGGCTGAACTGACAAAAACCCTGTCGTCGTAGATTATCGCCGTCGCGGCCGAGGTGCCTGGCAGGCTGACCGACCATTTCACATTTTCCGTTTTCGAAAAGTCGGACGGCAGGTCCTTTTCCGGGCTGGAGCCGTTGTAATCGGGGCCGCGCCAATGAGTCCAGTTGGCTGAGTAGGCCGACGATGCAACGGCGAGGGCGGATGCGCAAAAAACGACGGATCGGTTCATGATTTTTCGAGAGCTTATCCCAAGCGAACTCGTGGACGCACGCCGAAAACGCGGCAACAAAAGCGGGGCCAGCCCCGCCGCCGGCTCCAACGCTCCCGGCGTTCCCACTACCCTGCTGCCTCAACCAAGAATCAGCGGATCAGCCGGTCGGCGGTGTAAACTCGTCGGCATGGTAAGAACTCCGCACCATCGGCCCGCTCGCGACATGGATAAAACCCATCTCGCGCGCCCTCATGCCGTAGCCCTCGAATCTTTCCGGACTCACGAACTCGGCAACCGGCAGGTGGCGAATCGTTGGCTGAAGATACTGCCCCAGCGTGAGCAGTTGGCAGCCGGCCTCGCGCAAATCTTCCAGCGCCGTGAACAGTTCATCCTCCGTTTCGCCCAGCCCGAGCATCAGGCCCGACTTGGTGTAAACCGCCTCGCCGGCCTTCTCCTTCACCTGCCTCAGCACCAGCAGCGAGCGGTCGTAAGTCGCGCGAGACCGCACGCTGGGCGTCAACCGCCGCACCGTTTCCAGGTTGTGATTGAAAATATGCGGACGGGCGGCCAACACCGCGTCAATCGAGACGCCGCGCTCATTGAAGTCCGGCGTGAGCACCTCAATCACCGTATGCGGGCTCAGGGTTCGCACCGCCTCGATGGTTCTGCGGAAATGCTCCGCGCCGCCATCCGCCAAATCATCCCGCGCCACCGCAGTGATGACCACGTGCTTCAATCGCATGCGATGCGTCGCCTCGGCAACGCGGGCCGGTTCGTCTGCCTCGAGCGGCATTGGTTTGGCGGTGGTTACCGCGCAAAAACCGCAGGCGCGCGTGCAGCGGTCGCCGCCGATCATGAACGTCGCTGTGCCCTTGCCCCAGCATTCCCAGTGATTCGGGCACCGGGCGCTCTCGCAGACCGTGTGCAGCTTCAGCTCATCGAGCAAAGCCCGCGTGTGCGAAAACGTGTCCGATGTGGGCAACCGAATCCGCAGCCATTCCGGGAGCCGTGGCCGCGGCGCGGCGTCAGCGGGCTTCAGTCCGGCCATTCTTCCTTTCCAATTTGCTCCAAAAATCCGCGAGCTGGTCCGGCCCGAAGTCGGCGAGCACTTCGCCATCGATTTCGATCACCGGCGCCAGGTCCTGGCCCGAGAGCCGGATCATCTCGTCAAATGCCGCCTCATCCGCGATGACGTCGATCCGCTCATAGTCCAGCTCCCGGTCGTCAAGCCAGCGCATCGCCTTGTGGCACCAACCGCAGTAAGGCTTGATGAACAGTCGCACGCGTCTCGGTTTCACAGCTATACAGTGCCGGATGATCGCGGAATTTTCAACCGCCGATCTGGGCGCGGTACCGGTCCGGCCCCAGCAAACCGTCCAGCTCGCCAGGGTTGGAAAGCTTGATCTTATAAAACCACCCCGCCTCGAAGGGATCGCTGTTTACCAGCGCCGGATTGTCCACAATCGCTTTGTTCACCTCGGTGACCTCGCCGCCCACCGGCGAATAGATGTCGCTGGCCGTCTTGACCGACTCGACGACTGCGCAAGCTTCGCCGGCTTTGAGCTGGCGGCCCACTTGCGGCAATTCGACGAACACGACATCGGTCAATTCGTGCTGCGCGTGGTCGGTGATGCCCACCGTGGCGACACCGGCCGCCACGCGCACCCACTCGTGAGACTTAGCGTATTTTAAATCTGAAGGAACATTGGCCATAAGAGCATTGGGTTGTTGAATGATTTCCAAGTCAAGCTGGTTTTCGATAAAGAGGCTTTGCTGCCACGACCGCCGGGAAACGTTTGCCGCGGATTTCAATTTCGAGGGGCGTCCCGGGTTGGGCGAATTCAACCGGCACGTACGCCATGCCGATTCCGAGCCCCAGCGAGGGGCTCTGCGTGCCGCTCGCGATTTCACCGAGTTGGCGGGAGCCGGTCCCTGCGCTCCAGATCGGATAGTGAGGCCGCGGCGGCGCGGATTTATCCGCCATTTTGAACGCCGCCAGTTTCTTCGTGACACCGTTCGCCTTTTGAGCGGCGAGGCTCGAGCGGCCAACGAACTCGCCTTTATCAAGCGCGACGAAAAAGCCGAGCCCGGCCTCGATCGGGGTCGTCTGCTCGTCCAGCTCATGACCGTAAAGAGGATAACAGACTTCGGTGCGGAGCGTGTCCCGCGCCCCGAGGCCCGCAGGTTTCAATCCGTGAGGTTGGCCGGCGGCGAGAAGCTTGTTCCAAATGGCTTCGATCGCTCCGGCGGGAGCCGCCACCTCGAACCCGTCCTCGCCGGTGTAACCGGTCCGGGAAACCCAAACTTCGCTCGCTCCAAATCGAAACTTGGCGATTTGATTCTTCTTGAGGTCGCCGGGCTTCGCCGCCGGTGTGCCCGCAATGGATGGCCCGGGGAAACACTGGCCGATGAACTCCACCACGCGAGGTCCCTGGACAGCGACAGCGCCGGTCGCGTCGGAGGCATCCTGGAGTTGCACTTCCGCGCGTCGCGCAAAACCGCTCAGTTGCCGCCGGAGCCAGGCGACATCCTCCTGGCTCCGCGAGGCGTTGATGATCAGCAAATATTCGAGAGCTTCGAGCCGGTAGGCGTACAGGTCATCAATCACTCCGCCGCGTTCGTTGCACATCAGTGTGTATTGGCCCTGGCCCTCGGCGAGCTTGCGCACATCGTTGCTCAAAACGTGGTTCAGGAACGCCTCCGCAGCCGGGCCACTCGCCCGCACCTCGCCCATGTGGGAAATATCGAACAAGCCGGCAGCTTTGCGGACCGCCAGGTGTTCATCCATGATGCTGGTGTATTGCACCGGCATTTCCCAGCCCCCGAATTCGATCAGTTTTCCGCCGAGCCGCTGGTGAGCGGCAAAAAGTGGCGTCCGTTTCATTTATCAGAAAGCAACCGAGTTAAATTGTCCGAGCCAGGAATGCGCGCCTGGTTAAGGTGTCTGTGGCAGCCAGCGACCCGACGGCGGCATGCGAATAGTCAATCGCCACCCGCCCGAGGCTTCCGCGCCGGCGGACCGTGGCCCGGGAACATAGTACGAACCCACGGGCGTGTAAAGCCGAGGTTGGCTCCATTGCGCAAAAGGAAAGTTATGGTAAGTATTAACCAGAAAAACTGCGCGCGGATGGCATTTTTATGAGCACATCGACGGAGCCGACAGCCCCTGCCCAGGCAGCGAGTCCTTATTCGCGGAAGAATCCTTTTGTGGCGGAGCTGGTTCGCCATGATCGCCTGACGAAACCTGGTTCTTCCAAGGATACGCGGCATTTCGTGCTCAGTTTGGCCGGGAGCGGGCTGACTTATACGCCGGGCGATTCGCTGGGAGCGTTTGGCCGGAATTCACCCACGGTCGTGGACGAGCTGGTCGTGTGGCTGGGGTTCGCTCCGGAGGCGCCGGTGAATGACCCGCGCGGACAGCCAACCACTCTGCGGCAAACCCTGGTGCGGGATTACATCGTGAACCGCGCCAACCGCAAAGTGATGAGCGGCCTTGCCCAGAGCATTCCCCAGGGCGAGCAGCGCAACCGCCTGATGGAGATCCTCGACAACAGCGAGCTGCTTCACGAATACATCGACAGTCGCGATTATGTGGACATCCTGATGGATTTCGACGAGGCCCGCTTTGAGTCGCCGGAGGCTTTCCTCTCGCAGCTGACGCCTGTTGTGCCACGGCTTTATTCCATCGCGTCTTCACTCCAGGCACACCCCGAGGAAGTGCATCTGTGCGTTGCGGTGGTACGGTACGATACGCACGGCCGTGAAAAAAAGGGGCTGGCGTCGGGCTTCCTCGCGGACCACACCGAACTGTTTGTGAAGAGCATCCCAATCTATGTGCAGGAGTCGCGCAGCTTTCGCCTGCCGAAGGACCCCTCGACCGACATCATCATGTGCGGGCCGGGCGCCGGGATCGCCCCGTTCCGCGCCTTTGTTGAGCAGCGCGTGGTTGAGGGCGCCACCGGCCGCAACTGGCTCTTCTTCGGCGAGCAGCACCAGGCCACTGATTTCCTCTATGGGGACGAATGGCTGGCCTACCGGAAACAGGGGAAGCTCTATCGGCTCGATCTCGCTTTCTCGCGCGACCAATCGTACAAAGTTTACGTCCAAAATCGGATGCTCGAGCAGTCGAAGGAATTGTGGGCCTGGTTGCAGAATGGCGCGTATTTCTATGTTTGCGGCGACGCGAAACATATGGCCAAAGATGTGCACCAGGCGCTGATCGACATCGCCCAAAAAGAGGGCGGCCTTTCAGCGGAGGCGGCCGCGGAATACGTCAATGTGCGGTTGATGAAGACCGAAAAGCGGTATTTGCGGGATGTATATTAACCCTGTTGAAACGCTGAAACGTTAGAAAGTTAATGGCTCAGGTCTCCGCCTCAGGGCAAAACTGCCTCACGACGCGTTTTCGGCAGTGGAAGGGTCAAACGGAATGCGTCATCGCGGCGTGAAGGAGTCAATGAAACGGCGCCCCGCTTGTCTCAACAGCGGGCAGGTTTGTCCCGATAACAGGCAGCGGGCAGCGGTTGAGGCCTTCGGAGAAATGGGCCTTGCTGCTTCCCGAAAATGAGCGCGGGCAGGCATAGAGGACTCGGCCTGCTTGACAATCGATAGGCAACAGAGCTAAACCGGAAGTCGGCCAACACCACCCATGGCCCTGAATGGTTCAAAGAGCCGAGTTGGTGTCGAACGTGCTTTATTAGCAGTGATTTACTGTCGAAACTGCCGCTGAATTGCAAGTATGTGTGACGAAGCCGGAATATGAATGTGCCGCCGTCTCAGGTGTTGCTCGTCGAGGATGATCCGCGCATGCCCGAAGTTTTGGGGGCGCTGCTCCACGACGATCGCGTCACGCTGCACAGCGCGAAAGACGCTCCCGAGGCGCTTCGGCTCGTGCGACAACGGCCAATTGATCTGATTCTACTGGACTTGGGCCTGCCGGGAGTCAACGGTTTTGAGCTGCTGCGGGAGCTCAAGGCATCGCCCGAAACCCAAGCCATTCCGGTGATCGTGCTCACCGCCTGGAACAGCACCAAGGATAAGCTGCGCGGGTTCGAACTGGGCGCGGTCGATTACCTGACCAAGCCGTTCGAGTCGGCCGAATTGCGCGCCAGGCTCTGCGCGGCGTTGCGCAGCAAGCAGCTCCAGGATGAATTGACCCAGACCAACCGCGAATTGCTGACGGCGCGGGTGGCGGCGGAAACGGCGGCCCGGGCCAAAGCGGAGTTCCTGGCAAACATGAGCCACGAGATACGCACCCCGATGAACGGCATCATCGCCATGGCGGGATTGTTGCTGGAAACACCTCTGAACCACGAGCAGCACGGATACCTGGAGACCATTTATTCGAGCAGCGAATCGCTGTTGACGATCATTAACGACATCCTTGATTTCTCGAAAATCGAGTCGGGACGCCTTGAGCTCGAAAATCAACCGCTCGAACTCGCAACGTGCATCGAGGAATCGCTGGACTTGCTGGCGGCTAAGGCGGCGGAGAAAAAGCTGGAGCTGGCTTATCAAATCGAGGACGGCGTTCCGGCCCGCATGCTCGGGGACGTCACGCGCCTCCGGCAGGTGCTGGTGAACTTGATCAGCAACGGCATCAAGTTCACGGCTGCCGGGGAAGTCGTCGTGCACGTCAAAGCGCTGTCAGACTCGGCAAGATCACCGGGCAGCCCCGGGCCGTGGCGCCTTCACTTTTCGGTGCGCGACACTGGCATCGGGATCCCAGTGGACCGCCTGGCGCGCCTGTTCAAGTCCTTCAGTCAGGCCGACGCCTCCACCACACGGCATTACGGAGGGACGGGTTTGGGATTGGCGATCAGCAAGCGGCTGGTGGAATTGATGGGCGGCAAGATGTGGGTGGAGAGTGTGCCTCAAAAGGGCTCAACGTTCCATTTCACGCTATCATTGGAGGCGGCGCCGCCGGCATCCGCCCTGGCGGATGCGTCGGGACCGCGGCTGGTGGGTCTGCGAGTGTTGATCGTGGACGACAATCCGACCAACGGCCAGATTCTGAGCGCGCAGACGCGCAAATGGGGCATGGTTCCGCGCGACAGCCGAGCCGCCGCCGAGGCTCTGGAATGGCTGCGCGCCGGCGAGCAGTTCGATCTCGCCATCCTGGACATGCAAATGCCAGGAATGGACGGGCTCATGTTGGCCGGTGAAATTCGCAGGCTCCCCCGGGGAGGAAACCTGCCGCTGGTGTTGTTGACTTCGATGGGGGTCCGAACCGACCTGCCGGGCTTCGCCACCGTTTCCTTTGCGTGCTGCCTGACCAAGCCAATCAAGCCTGCCCAACTACAGGAAGTGCTGGTCCGGGTTGTTTCCGGAGCGAAAGCGCCGCCGCCGAGGCGCCCGGCGGGCACCAAACTCGACCCGGCGCTGGCCCAGCGGCTGCCGTTGCGGGTGTTGTTGTGTGACGACAACGCGATTAACCAGAAAGTTGCGATGCGCCTGCTGCAACAAATGGGATACCGCGCCGACCAGGCAGCCAATGGCCTGGAAGCGTTGGCTGCCCTCAACACCCAGCCCTACGACCTCGTTTTCATGGATGTCATGATGCCGGAGATGGGCGGGTTCGAAGCCACGCGCGTCATCCGCGAGCGGCAGAGGCAGCCCTCAGCTTACCCAAACTATAAATCGCCCATCATCATTGTGGCCATGACGGCCAACGCCATGCAGGGTGACCGTGAACAGTGCCTCGCTGCGGGTATGGATGATTACATCGCCAAGCCGGTGCGGCTGGAAGATGTGCGCGGGATTGTGGAACGGTGGGGCGCGACGGCGGGTCGAAGCGAGCCCGCCGAGGCGACCACCGGCGCTTCCGAAGCCGCGACCGCTCATCCCCAAACACCGCCAGCAGAGGCGAGCCTGCCTCCGCCTGCCGACGCCCCGGTGGACATGGATCGGTTGCACGAGTTCAGCGACGGCAGCCCGGATAATTTGCGCGAGTTGATAAACCTTTACTTGAATCAAACCGCGGAACAGATGGAGCAACTGGCGGATGCGGTCGAAGCCGCCAAGGCGGCGGACGTGCGCCGCCTGGCTCACAGTTGCGCCGGAGCGAGCGCCACGTGCGGCATGCGACGGCTGGTGCCGCTGCTGAGGGAATTGGAACGCCAGGGTGCGGAAGGCAGGCTCACGAACGCCGCCGAGCTTTGCGCGAACGCAAAAGCCGAATTTCAACGCATCCGGGACTTTCTCGATGATTATTTGACCAGGTCCACCGACCTGGCCGCCAAAAGCTGAAATGAAGAAGATCTTGATTGTTGAGGACGATCAGATTGTTGCAAACATCTATTCCAACAAATTCTCTGTCGAAGGTTACAGAGTCGAAGTTGCGCATGATGGCCACGCCGGGTTGGAGGCGCTACGCAGGTTCCGGCCGGACGCGGTCGTGTTGGACTTGATGCTACCGAAGCTAACCGGCGTGGAGCTGCTGAAAAAGGTCCGTGCCGAGCCGGAATTTGAAAAGCTGCCGATTATCGTTTTCTCGAATACGTACCTGACAAATATGGTGCAGGACGCCTGGAAAGCTGGCGCCACCAAATGCCTCTCCAAGGCAAGTTGTTCCCCCAAACAGCTTGTGGAAGTCGTGCGAAGCACCCTGATGACGAATGGCGACTCGGTGGGCCAGGCGGCGGCCTCGGACCCGGTGCGGGCCTCCAATCAGAGCTCTGAAGCAAGGTCTGCACCTCCTTACCGGTCAGCTTCGGACAACGATCGCGATTTCGAATTTCAAGAAGGCCTCCGGAAGCCCTTCCTGCAAGGCCTGCCGGCGATTCTGACCGCCCTGCGGGCGTCGCTGCAAACCCTCATTAAAACGGACGATCAGGAAGAGCGGCTCAAGCACCTTCACGAGATGTACCGGCGCATGCACAGCTTGACCAGCAATGCCGGCATCACCGGCCTCCTGCACATCGCGCAGATGGCTGACGCGCTAGAGGCGCTGCTCAAGGAGCTGTTTGAGAAGCCCAAGAACATTAACGCCTCCACACTGCGCACACTTGCCTCGAGCATCGATTTCGTCGGCCATCTCATTACGCGCGGATTCCAGCCTGAGGAGAGGGAAACCCCTGTGACTAATATTCTGGTGGTAGATGACGAAGCCATCTCCCGGCGTGCAATCACCTATGCTTTGGAAAAGGCGAAGCTTAAATCAGTCAGCATCGAGGATCCGCTGATCGCCTGCAACCTGCTGGCCGAAAATAAGTTTGATTTGATCTTCCTGGACGTGGATATGCCCGGGATGAACGGCTTTGAGCTGTGCACCAAACTGCGGACCCTGCCGGCCCACAAGAAAACCCCCGTAGTATTTGTAACGGGCCTCAATGATTTCGAGAGCCGGACCCACTCCATGGTGAGCGGCGGCAACGATTTCATCGCCAAGCCGTTTCTTTTCATTGAACTGGCGGTGAAGGCGCTGGTGTATGTGATGCGCGGGCGCTTGGAGAGGCAGCCGTGAGCGTCGGGAAGCCACGATGCGGGCATTTTGACATTCGCAGGCCGTCTTACTAGTCTTGGCTAATGGAATCGCTCCACGCTCCTTGGCGCATCGAATACATCCTGGCGCCCAAACCCGCCCAGGTCGAAAGCCTGTTCACGAAGATCGCGCAATCCAACGATGATGAAGCGAATTGCGTCATCGCGCGGGAGCGAACCTGCTACGCGCTCCTCAATACGTATCCCTACACCGGCGGACATCTCATGGTCGTCCCGTACAAACAAGCGCGCGACCTGGATGAATTGACCGAGGAGGAAATGACCGACCTTTTCAAGCTCGCACGCCGGTGCCAGAACGCCTTGAAGCGGGTGATGAAGCCTGAAGGTTTCAACATCGGCATTAACCTCGGCAAAGTCGCCGGCGCGGGCATCCTGGAACACCTTCATATCCACGTCGTGCCCCGCTGGCAGGGCGATACCAATTTCATGCCCGTGCTGGCGGGAACCACGGTGGTTCCCCTGGCATTGAAAGAACTTGCCGGCCAGTTGCGCGAGGCGCTGAAAGGTTAAAACTTCAGACTCTTCCGCCCCCCTCAACTCATGGCGACTGAAACCCTCCATTTTGAAAACGCCCGAGTCGCGCAGCAGCTCTTTAACAACGACCCGCGGAACCTGCAGGCCATCGAGCAGCAGCTCGGAGTCAAGGCCACCTCCCGCGAAGGCTGGATCAAACTCGATGGTGAGCCCGATGCTCTGGACCGCGCCAAGCATTTGTTTCTGATGCTGGAGGATTCTCTGAATGCCGGCGCCCCGGTCCGGCACCGAGAATTTTCGCACGCCTTGAACATCGTCCGCCAGGAGGGTGTCTCGATGTTGAAGGACCTCATGACCGATCGTATCCAGACGTCGGAAAAGAAGCCAGGCGTTACGGCAAAAACCGTCGGCCAGAAGAAATACGTGGATGCCATCCGGCACCACGACGTCACGTTCGGAGTTGGTCCGGCCGGGACCGGCAAGACCTACCTGGCGGTGGCCATGGCGTTGGCCGAGCTGCGTGAAGGCAAAGTGTCCCGGATCATCCTGACCCGGCCGGCGGTGGAAGCGGGCGAGGCACTGGGGTTTTTGCCCGGGGATCTCTATGAAAAAATCATGCCCTACCTGCGGCCCCTCCATGACGCGCTGCACGACATGCTGCCGGCGGAGGAGATCCAGAAGCATACCGAACGGGGGGTGATTGAGATTGCGCCGCTGGCGTACATGCGCGGCCGAACGCTGAACCACGCCTTCATCATCCTGGACGAAGCCCAAAACTCCACCGCGGAGCAAATGTTCATGTTCCTGACACGGTTGGGCATCAGTTCCAAGGCAGTGATTACCGGCGACGAAACGCAGATCGATCTGCCCACGCAGAAGCGTTCGGGGCTTCTCGAAGCGCACCGCGCGCTCAAACACATCGAAGGCATCGCCATCGTGGAATTCAGCCGGCGGGACGTCGTGCGGCACGCATTGGTGCAACGGATCATAGCCGCCTATGAGGAGCACCGGGGCAAAGCCCGCCGGACCGGCGCCAGCAGTGAAGAATGAGGCCGCTGGCGGCTCGGCGGTACCATCCATTGACACCTGATTGCGCTCTAACCTGTCCACAGGCGACCGCATGCGCAGCAAGCTGAGCATCCGCAACCGTCAGCGCACCCGCCCGGTCGATTGCAAACTCCTGGCGCGGTTGACTCGCACTCTGTTTCGCGATCTGCTCCAGAAGGAGTCCTTTGACCTGTCCGTTTGCCTGGTGGACGCGCCCGAAATCACCCGGCTCAATGAGAAGTTTCTGCAACACCGCGGCTCAACCGATGTCATCACCTTCGACTACGGGGACGCCGCAGAACCGGAGTTGCTCTCCGGGGAAATTTTTGTCTGCCTGGATGAAGCAGTGAAGCAAGCGCGGCGTTTTCGAACGTCCTGGCAAAGCGAGCTCGTTCGTTATGTGGTTCACGGAATACTTCACCTGTGCGGTTACGACGACCGGAAGCCTCGTGCCCGGCGGACGATGAAGCGCGAGGAGGATCGCCTGGTGAAACAATTGACCGCTCGCTTTGCGGTCCAGCAATTGGGCCGAGTTTAGGATTTACGATTTGCGCGGGCGTTGTGAGAAGGGCTTGAGTATCAAGTGCCAACTCTTGCCTCGCTTCTCAGCCATCTTTGCTTGCCTTAGTATTTCCAATTCCTTTAGCCTCGCGGCTACTGAGCTATGATTACTTCCATCCGCTTCCGCCTGTTCGTAATGATGGTGCTCGAATTTTTCATCTGGGGCTGCTGGCTGCCACTCATCTATAGCTACCTCCCCAGCCTGGGGTTCTCAGCCTCGAAACCCCCATCGGCTCTCGTTCAAGTGGTGCCTCAGTGGCTGTGGGTTCTGTTTTCCGAACAAGCGCTCATCCTAAACGCCTTCCCGGTCGCGGCAGTCGTTGGAATGTTCTTCAGCAACCAATTCGCCGATCGACATTTTTCGGCGGAGAAATACCTCGCTTTCAGCCATTTCGTCGGCGGCGTGGCAATTCTGCTGCTGGCGTACACGCGGTCGTTCTGGCCTTTTTTCTGGCTGATGCTGGTTCACTGCCTGCTTTACGTGCCAACAAATTCCATCGCGAACTCAATCGCCTTTGCGAACATCAAGGACCCGCAAAAAGAATTCGGCCTGGTGCGCGTGGGCGGCACTATCGGCTGGATTCTCGCGGCCTGGCCCTTCACCTTCATCCTTGTTGATTGGGACAAGGTGCGAGAAGCGAATCCACAAGGCCTGTTCAATTGGCTAGGGACGGTCCTTGGCTCGGGCCTGACCGGCGAGGCCCTGCAGAAAGGCACCCGCTCGACATTTATCGTCGCCGGTATTGCCTCGCTAGTGCTAGCCGTCTACAGCCTGACCCTGCCTCACACTCCACCCAAGAAAGTCGAGAAGGGGGCCGATCGGTTTGCCTGGCTCGAGTCCTTCAAGCTCCTCAAACAGCCCTTTATGCTGGTTTTGTGGTTGGTGACGTTCGTCGATGCTTTCGTGCTCTACAGCTACTTCAACTGGACGGGCACCTTTCTGGGCGCGAGCACAGAAATGGGCGGAGTGGGACTCAAAGGCAATTGGATCATGCCGGTGATGAGCATCGGCCAGGTGGCCGAGATGCTCACGATGGTTATCCTGGGGGCGACCCTGAAGAAACTCGGCTGGCGTGTAACGATGGTCATCGGCATTCTGGGCCATGCGGCTCGTTTTACTGTTTACGCGTTCTGGCCCAGCGCGGCGCCGGTCATCGTGGTGCAACTCCTGCATGGCATCTGCTACGCCTTTTTCTTCGCAACCGTGTACATCTTCGCGGACGAATTCTTCCCAAAAGATGTGCGGGCCAGCGCGCAGGGATTGTTCAACATGATGATCCTGGGAATCGGTTCGCTGGTCGCGAATTCCATTTGCCCGTACCTCATGCAGTCAAAGTTTACGCATAACGGTGTGACGGATTTCCGCGGTCTGTTTCTGGTGCCGCTGGCCGCCGCGCTGCTCGCCGCGATCGTGCTGGCGTTGTTCTTCCGGCCACCCCAAAAGTCCGAGGCAAAAACGGCTGCTGCGGCCGCCGTCACGGCGTAACGTTTACGCTCAATTCTCGCGACCGGCCTCGCGAACGCGAATGTAGCGACGGAAAGCGATCAAGCCGACCGGCGCTACCGTGGCCAGCAAGCCTACAAACAGCCACATCGTTCCCGAATGCCGCACCCCCTGCTCCGGGCAGTACTTGGCCAGCAAAGTGCCTGAGACCGTGCCGACCAGGAGCTTTGCCAGCAGGAAGGGAACGTACGAGAGCGCGCCGTAAGAGGCCTCCTGGCCTTTGGGGGCAATCGCAGCCGCATACTCATAGACGCGGGGCGAGTAAAAGGCTTCACCGAAGGACAGCAGCACGACGAACAGCGCGCTCATGACGTAGTAAGGATGAATGGTGCCTTCCAGCCGAAGATATCCATGCCCCAGCCAATGCCCCGGCAAGCCCTGGGCCCAGGGCACGAACCAGGCGGTGGGCAACGCCATGACAAACACCGACGCGGCGGAAATAGCGCCGCCCAGGATAACCATCGTGTAGGCGGGAAAACGCTGGGTCAGAGCCCCGATGATGGGGACCATGAGAATCACCAGCGCGTAATTGATGCCCGAGAGCATGCCGACCGGCGCTCGCTCGCCCAATTCCCGAATGCCGAACTTCGGAAAGACGTAGTCAATTTGCATGAAAATCAACTTCAGAAACGCAATGAGCATCAGGAAGGCCAGGAGCCGGTAAAAGCCCTCCTGTCGCAAGAGTCCGGTGAAGAGACGGATCGTATCCTTCGCGGTATCGCGCACGGTGAGCTGCAGCGAGTTCCAGAGGGATTCGTGCCGGTATTTCCGCTCGATGGGAACCAGTCGAAGGCCTTGATCGGTGGCTTCAGCCCCTTCGCGCAGGCACCAGATCAACGGGAGCAGCGAACATTCCAGGAGCAGGCTCACGAGGAACAACGCCCGGTAAGTGGTGAGTTGGACGCCAAGCACCGGCAACAAGAAATGTCGGTACTCGCCCAAGTCGCGGCGAAGGAGATCGAACAGGAATGCTGCGACCAGGAAACCGACATTCATCATGGTGTAGAAGAGTGAGAACGAAATCGAGCGCTGCCGGGTATTGGAGTAGCGGCGGACCGCAGCGACCAAAACCGGGGCACCCAGCGCCTCGCCTATGGCCAGTGGGAATAGCCCGCAGGCAATGGCCAGCGGCTTGATTGTCGTGAAAGCCATCACGGTGCGGGCAAAAATGCAAACGCCTGTCCCGAGAAAGAAGGTACGCCGAAGCCCGATGGCATCGGTTAGAGAACCTACCAACAGCGTGAAGACCGTGATCGAAAGCGACCAGGCGGCCACCAGCCCGAGCGCACCCCGATCGCTGTAACCAAGCTCGGAGGACAGCCACAAGACCAACGTCTTGTTCGTGACAGAATAAGCGGCGATCGTTACGAGTTTTATCGCAAAGATGAGCCACAGCTCTCGCGCCGCGCCGAACAAAACGGTGAACTTCCCGAGAAAGCGGGCGAAGGCCGGCTTTGGCTCGGCGGGCGCGGGAGCGCCGGGCGGTGCCGTTGTCATTCGATCGGGAATGAAAGAGAAAAGGGGGGCGATGGTAAAGGCGGAATGCTCGGAATGCCCGGCCCCTGCTTGTAGCGCAGACTTCCAAGTCTGCCGTATCGCCGACTTCCAAGTCGGCTGACGGTCCCCCGTTGGGCAGAACGCGCGGTTTTCAAGGACTCGCAGGTTTGGAAACCTGCGATACGGCAGACTTGGAAGTCTGCGCTACGGGCCCGAGCCGCTCCGACCCCAGCCGGGGTATGCGCTACTCCAGCGCCAGTCTTCAGGTTTGGCGCACAACCGAGCGGTCGTCGGGTTGTTGCGTATATAGCGGCAGATGCGAGCCTTTTCGGTTTCGTCCCGAATCCAATGGTCGAACGATTCCCGTTGCCAGAACGCTTCCTCGCCGATCCCGACAATCCGCTTTGCGCGACGAGACACAAATTGCTTCCAGCTTTTCAGAATGTCGGTTAGCAGGCAGTTCGGCATGGGCCAGAGCACGGCGTGGACATGGTTCGGCATCACCACCCATTCGCTCAGGAGGTGGCGCTCTCCCTCGAAATGCAGCAGCGTGTTGGCCATTAGCTCAGCGATCTCGGGCCGACGCAGGTGACACGCGCCGTGGCCTTGGTCGAGGTAACGCTCCGCCTGGCGATGGAAATCGCGGTTAATCTCCTCGACCGAATCCGTTGTTGTCCAACCCTGGCGCTCGGCTTCATGGAGAAGGCGCAAACGCTCAACCCTCTCCCGTTCGAACCGGAGCAATACTTCACGCGGCAACGCATCGGCGAGTCGAAAGGTGACAAAATAGGTTGCACCTTCGCGTTTTACATGCGGCAGATAACCGCGAGTATGGACTCCGCTACGGAGAGGGTTTTGTTCAGGGCATTTAACCCCGTCCGCTCTCAATGCGTGGCTGACGCGATCAAGCGCAGGATTAGAGTCATCATCAGTAAACGGGAGCATGAGTAAGGATGTAAAATGACTGATGTCGTCGCAAGGCTTATTGTTGCGCCTACACGTCGTAGCGCAGACTTCCAAGTCAGCCGTCCTGCCGACTTCCAAGTCGGCTGACCGCCCCTTGTTCTTCAGCTCGCGGGTTTGGAAACCTGCGATACGGCAGACTTGGAAGTCTGCGCTACCGTTCAGCGCTACGGGCTACTTCTTCTCGAAGTCCAAATGGCCGTTATGGGCGACCACCTTGATTCGGTCGCCAGGCTTGAAATCGCCAACCAGCAGTTTGGTCGCGAGCGGGTCGAGCAGTAGGTCCTGAATGGCGCGTTTGAGGGGGCGAGCGCCAAACTGCGGATCATAACCTTCTTTGGCGATGAGTTGCTTGGCCGAGCGGTCCAGTTCGAGACCAAGCTGCTGCTGGGCAAGCCTCTTTTCGAGGCGCCGAAGCTGGATCTCGACGACGTGAGAGAGCTGCTGTTCGTCGAGGCTGTGGAAGATAATGATGTCATCGACCCGGTTGAGGAACTCGGGCCGGAAATGAGCGCGCAATTCCGTTTGGACGAGGCGTTCCATCTCGGCATATTCCTTGGGACCCAGCTTGCCGCTGTTGTAGTACTCCTGGATGAGGGGCGAGCCGATGTTGCTGGTCATGATGATGATGGTGTTTTTGAAATCGACCGTCCTCCCCTGCCCGTCCGTGAGGCGGCCATCATCGAGGACCTGAAGCAGGACGTTGAAAACGTCGTGGTGCGCCTTTTCAATCTCGTCGAAGAGCACGACGCTGTAAGGGCGGCGGCGGACGGCTTCGCTGAGCTGGCCGCCCTCTTCGTAGCCGACGTAACCGGGAGGCGCACCGAGCAGTCGGGCGACGGTGTGTTTCTCCATGTACTCGCTCATGTCGATGCGGATCATTGCGTTTTCGTCGTCGAACAGGAACTCGGCCAGGGCACGCGCGGTTTCGGTTTTGCCGACCCCAGTCGGGCCGAGGAAAATGAAGGAGCCGATGGGCCGGTTGGGGTCCTGCAAGCCACTTCGGGAACGGCGCACGGCGTTGGCGACGGCGGTGAGGGCTTCCTTTTGTCCGATGACGCGCTGTTCGAGGCGCTCCTCCATTTTGACGAGCTTCTGGCGCTCGGTCTCCATCATCCGAGAGACGGGAATCCCAGTCCAGGCCGACACGACGCGAGCGATGTCCTCCTCGGTAACCTCCTCGTGCAGCAAGCGCTGGCCGGCGGGCTTCTCTCGCAGTGACTTTTCGGCAGCCGCGAGTTTCTGCTGAAGCTCCGGCAGCCGGCCGTATTGGAGCTGGGCGGCAAGATTCAGGTCGCCTTTGCGCTGGGCCTGTTCCAGCTCGAGCTTAACTTGTTCGATTTGGCTGTTTACTACGCTGACCGCGTTGATGGCGGCCTTTTCGTTTTGCCACTGGGCCTTGAGTTGCTTGGATTTTTCTTTGAGATTGGCCAAGTCCTTCTCCAGTTTCTTCAACCGTTCACGAGAAGCCTCGTCCTTTTCCTTCTTCAACGCGTTTTGTTCGATTTCCAACTGCATGATTTGCCGTTCCAACTGGTCGATTTCGGTCGGCATGGAATCCAGCTCCATGCGCAGGCGCGAGGCGGCTTCATCCACGAGGTCGATGGCTTTGTCCGGCAGGAAGCGGTCAGTAATATAGCGGTGCGAGAGCGTGGCGGCGGCAACGAGGGCGGCGTCCTGAATGCGCACACCGTGATGCACCTCGTAGCGCTCCTTGAGGCCGCGCAGGATGGCGATGGTGGCCTCCACGCTGGGTTCTGTCACCATCACCGGCTGGAAACGTCGTTCGAGGGCCGGGTCTTTCTCGATATGCTTGCGGTATTCATCGAGGGTAGTGGCACCGATGGCGCGCAGTTCCCCGCGAGCGAGCTGGGGCTTCATGATGTTGGCGGCGTCGGTCGCGCCCTCGGCCGCGCCGGCGCCGACCAACGTGTGCAACTCGTCGATGAACAAAATGATTTTGCCCTCGCTGGAAACGATTTCCTTCAAGAAAGCTTTGAGGCGGTCTTCGAACTCGCCGCGGTATTTGGCGCCGGCGATCATGGCGCCAAGATCCATGGACACCAGGCGCTTGTTTTTCAGGGTCTCCGGCACATCACCACTGACGATGCGCCGGGCGAGCCCCTCCGCGATGGCAGTCTTGCCAACGCCAGGTTCACCGATAAGCACCGGGTTGTTCTTCGTGCGCCTGGTAAGGACCTGCATCACGCGGCGAATTTCCTCGTCGCGGCCAATGACCGGGTCAATCTTGCCCTGCCGAGCGAGAGCGGTGAGGTCGCGGCCGTATTTGTCGAGCGCCTGGAACTTGTCCTCGGGATTGGGGTCGGTCACGCGCTGGTTGCCGCGGAGGTCGGCGAGCGCGCGCAGGATGAGGTCACGCTTTAGGCCGTGGGCCTGGAAAATCTTTTTGAGGGAGGAGTCCCCCTGGTCCAGCAGGCCCAGGAGCAGGTGCTCGGCGCTGATGTAATCATCCTTGAGCTTGCCGGCTTCGGTCTGGGCGGCATCGAGTGCTTTCTTGAGGCTGGGGCTCAGAAACAGATCGGCCGAACTGGTGCCCTGGACTTTGTGGCGGCGGGTGAGTTCCTTTTCAAGGTCCGGTCGAAGCTTGGCAGGAGGAACCCCGACTTTTTCCAACAGAGCGGGAATCAGGCTGTCGGCCTGGCCGATGAGGGCAAGGAGGAGGTGTTCGCCATCGACCTCCTGATGGGAGTAGCCTTGGGCGATCCGTTGCGCTTCCTGGAGCGACTCCTGCGATTTGATGGTCAACCGGTCCATTTGCATGATCTTATTGATAAGTCCTGACGCGAATCCGTCAAGGGGGCGGAGCAAAAGTTCAATGGTATTGACTTACTCCCAGGGGACGATATAGTTACTTTATGAAGACGCTGTCTCCAACGGACGCGCGCGCCAACATGACGCGCCTGCTCGACCAAGCCATTGCCGGCGAGTCGATTGGGATCACGCACAAAGGCCGGGTTATCAAGCTGCAGCCGGTGCCGGTTACCGAGGACTGGGCCGCGCAGGAGTATGGGCTGAGCGGGGCGGAGTTGGACCGCGCGGCGGAGCGGCTTCTCAACGCGGGCAAAGAGACGCTGGAATCCGGGCGCGCGGTAGCCTGGGAAAAGTTCAAGCGGCGGCGCAAGCCATGATGAAGCTCGCCGTGTCGCCGCAGTTCGCGCGGCATTATGCGGCGCTTTCGGGAGCCGACCAGCGGCTCTGCAGCGAAGCCGTTGAAGCCCTGCCGGGCGCTTTCGGCCACCCTCACCGCCACGCAGGTTTTGGCGTGCGAGCCTTGCGGCGTGGCGTCTATGAGTGCCGGGCGAGCCAGGCGGTGAGGATTGGATTCACCCGCCACGGCGATACTTTGTTGCTTCAAACGGTTGGCAATTACGACTGCATCCGAGCCTGGCTGCGCCGCGCGCTTTGAGCTCGGCCTACTCGTGCCGCAACGCTTCAACGGGGTCCATATTCGCGGCGCGGAAGGCGGGGTAAAGCCCGAACACGACGCCGACCAGGGCCGAGATACTAAAGGCCAGGAAAGGAGACCAGGGGGCGATGATGGTCCTCATGCCGGCGGTGTTACTGACCACGAACGGGATCGCGACGCCCAGGAGGACGCCAATGATCCCCCCCGCCCCCGAGAGCAGAACGGTCTCGACGAGGAACTGGGAGATAATGTCGCGGCGGCGAGCGCCCAGGGCGCGGCGTATGCCTATCTCCCGGGTGCGTTCAGTGACGCTGGCGAGCATAATGTTCATGATACCGATCCCACCGACCAGCAGCGAGATGGCGGCGATGGAGCCGAGCACGATATTAAAAATCTCTTTGGTGCGCTCGGCGCGCCGCAGCAGTTCAAGCGGCACAATGATGTCGTAATCCTTCTTTTTGTGGTTGCGCTCCAGCACTTCCTTAATCGCGTCGGCCACGCTCGTGACGGCGTCGAGCGAATCGACCTTGACAGTGATTTCGTGAAGCTGGACGCGTTCGGCTTCGAAGCTGCCGCTCCGGCGGCGGATGAGGACTTCGCCGTAGCGAAGCTTGGCGGTTTCAAGGGGAATGAACATGCGATGGTTGGCAGCTTTCGCGGAGTCCTGGGTTTCGGTGCCGGCGGGTTCCTGGCTGCGCGGCTCCATGATCCCGATGACCTGGTAGTAATCGCCGCCGACGCGCACATGCTTTCCGAGTGGCGACTCGAGCGGGAACAACGCGGGGACCATTTCGGCGCCAATCACACACACGCTCGCCTGCGCGTCCATGTCGGTATCGGTAAAGAATCGCCCGGAAGCGACATGGTGGTTGCGCATCTCCGGGTACAAGGGGATGGTGCCGACGACGTCGCAATCGACGCGCCGGCTGATGTTCCAAACGTAATCGCGGATGTTGCGAGCCGGCAGGACGACGGTGACGCCGGGGATGGTGGCGCGGATACGCGCGAGGTCCTTGTAGGTGACGCCGTATTGGAGGACATAGTTCTGGCTTCCCTTGTCCGACACCTTTTGTTCCTCCGGCGGTTTGATGCTCCTGAGGATGATATTCTGGCTGCCGAGATTTTTGATCTGTTCCTGGGCTTCAAAGCTGGCGCCCTCGCCGATGGCCAGCATGGCGATTACTGAGCAAACGCCGAAGACGATGCCGAGGACGGTCAGCAGCGATCGGAGCCGATGGAGCCAGAGGCTGCGCATTCCGAGCCGGATCGAACGGCGGAGGCGAATGAGCGAGAATTCCCGCAGGAATCGCGCCAGGTTGTTATCGTTGGACATCGCTTTCGATTTGGCCGTCGCAGAGCCGGATGGCCCGATGGGCATGGTTAGAGACGTTCGGGTCGTGGGTGACCATGATCAGCGTGGCGCCCTGCTGGTTCAACTCGTCGAAGAGGCGTAGAATCTCGGTGCCCGAGGCGGAGTCGAGATTTCCGGTCGGCTCGTCGGCGAGCAGCACGAGGGGCTCATTGACCAGGGCGCGGGCAATCGCCACACGCTGTTGCTGGCCGCCGGAAAGCTCGAACGGCTTGTGTTCGAGGCGCTCTTCAAGCCCGACGCGCGCGGCGAAGCGGCGGGCCTGCGCGCGACTCTCTGCTTCGGACCGGCCCTGGTAATAGAGCGGCACCTCGATGTTCTCCAGTACTGTGAGCTGCTGGATCAGATTGTAGGATTGAAACACGAACCCAAGCCGTTTGCCGCGCACCGCCGAGAGCGCGTCGTCGTCCATTCGGGAAACATCTTCGCCGCCCAGGAGGTACTGGCCGGAAGTGGGCCGGTCGAGGCAGCCGAGGAGATTAAGCAGTGTCGATTTGCCGCACCCGGAGGGCCCCATGATGCTGATGTAGTCGCCGGGCTTCACCTCAAACGAGACGCCGCGCAGGGCCTCGACGGTGACCAGACCCATTTGGTAGGTCTTGCGGACGTTGTCAAATGCCACGAGTGAAGTCATGGGGAGGGAGAAGGAAAAAGGATAAAACCCACACAGACAGCACCTGGCCCCAATGCCTTTCGCGAATTCAACTGGCGCAGTTGCCATGTGGCTGTCCCGAAGGGACAACCGACAGTAGCCCAACGCTTCAGCGTTGGGTACGCGATGTCGCTGGTACCGAGTCCCGAAGGGACGGTTGAAACTGGCCTCCTCCTTAGCCCGTTCAGCCATCCCTTCGGGACTTCCTCGTTACCGCGGTCCAACCCAACGCTGAAGCGTTGGGCTATTTTCGGGATGTCCCTTCGGGACGAGGGCGCCGCCGAATTCGCGAAAAACATTGAGATTTGAGACTTGAGACTCAGGACTGAGGGCATCACGCCTTTCTGGCCTGAATGGGCGCGCTGGCGGGAGTTGTCGGCTGCGGAGTTGAGGGACTGGCGGGCTGGTCCTTTGCCTTTTCGGGCGGCTTGTTGTCCTGGCCAGCTTTTTGAGTCTCGATCCCATCCGGCAGCCGCAGCAACACGCGCTCGCCTTCCTTCAAACCGGACTTAACCTGGATGAACTCATCATTGAACTCGCCGATTTCCACCGCGCGGCGTTCGGGCTTGAGACTGCCGGCGAGGTAGCAAACCTGCTTGTCGCCATCGGGAGATATCGCCTGGACGGGCACGTAGACGCAGTCTTCGAGCCGGTTGACGAGGATCTCGACCTTGGTGCTCATGCCCGGTTTCACCCAGTCCTGGGTGCCATCGATGGTGATAGTGGTGAGATAGACCTTCAGGTCGGGATTCATCCAACGGTTTTGGGAATCGGGCAGGACGCCGACTTTGGTGACCTCGCCGGTGAGGACCTTGTCCGGGAAAGCATCGACGGTGACACGCGCTTTCTGGCCCTTCTTGATCTTCTTGATGTAGCTCTCGTGAATTTTGACCTTCACTGCCATGTGGGTCATATCGGGAATGGTGATGATGGCCTGCCGCTCGCGGACAGTGGCGCCTTCGCGAACTCGTTCTTCGCCGCCATAATAGAACATGTCATCGTTGGCGCTGCCATAGACGACCAGGCCGGGCTTTTTGGCGCCGAGCGTGCATTTTTCAAGCTGGTCGTTGAGGTCACTGCGCTGGCGAAGCTGGACCTGGTATTGGCCTTGCCCGGATTTTAGTTTGGCCCTGGCCTGCGCCAGTTTCGAGATGGCCACCCGGCGCGCTTTGTCCAGCTCGCGCACCGCCTCGGCATACTTCGACAGGGCCTCTTCGGCGGACCGAACGAAGTCGTATTTAAGGAACAAATCCCGGGCGCTCTCGGCGGTTTGGACTTTGAGGCGGCTGTTCTCGAATGCGATCTCGTCCCGCTCGCGATCAGTCTTGGTGACGAATCCCTTTTCAAACAGACGGCGGGTGCCGTCCAGCGTGGTCTGGGCCTGGCCCAGTTCCTTTTGGGCGACCTGCAAATCGTCCTCGAACTTGCGCAACTTTTGCTTGGCCTCGCCGTCGCCCAGCTTGTCGATGTTGGCGTAAGGCGAAAAATCGACCTTAATGGCATTGGTCCAGCCGGGCTCCTCAAGCTCGGAAAGGTCGGCTGCGGCGTCCGGGGCGTCGGCCGCGGGGCCCGGACTGGTGGCGGACGGAGAGGCGGCGACAACGGGCACCGCTGAGGCGTTGGTAGTCACGAGAACCACCGGACGCGCGCCGGAAGGCTGAGTCCCGCCCGAGGGCAGACCGAGAACGCCCGCGGTAGCCGCTGGAGCCGGCTTGTCACGGGCCGCCTCCTGGGCCCGGGTGGTTTGCTCGACATTGTTGGTGGTGGCTGACGCCAGCAGTTTGTCGAGGCCGAGCTGGTCGCAGATTTGGGTCGTGACCGTGTCACCAAGGAATTTGTCGAAGTCCATGCGGGCGAACCGGGCCTTTTGTTCAGCATCCTTGATGTCGCTCTGGTTCTGGCCCAACTGGATTTCGTAATTTTGCTCCGCGTCGATCAGGCTGGCGACGGCGGACTGATATTGGATTTCCTGCTGGACAATCTGTTTTTGGATGTCGGAAGAGTCGAGTTCGACCAACACCTTGTTGGTTTTGACGTCCTCGTCGGTGACGAGATAACCCTCTTCGACGATGCGGAGGATCTTGGTCCCCTGGTAGCCGACGCGCACTTCGCATTTGATTTCCTGGAATTCGAGCGCCTGCAGGCTGCCGCCTTCGAGCACGGTGATGTCGAGCGGGCCACGACGGGCGGCGAAGGCAGCGGCTTTGCCGACTGATTTGCCGCCGCGGTTCCACCACCAAACGCCGGCGATAGCGACCAGGACAGCCAGGGCGATTAATCTCCAGCGCGGCTGCCGGAAGAGCGCGGTGACGATTTTACGGAGCTTTTGCATCTTGTGTTTCCTCCCAACGGCCATTGTCTTTGATGTAAAGAATGCCGAGGTTGTCCCAGAACTGGAGCCGGGCGATGGTATGGGTGACCAGCGCCTGGGTGCGCTGGTTCTTCGAATCGCTCAAGGAGTTCTGAGCGTCCACCTGGTCCTGGGCCTTGGCCCGGCCCAGCTCGGCGAGCAGATTCTGCTCCTCGACCCGGCGCTCGGCGATTTTCACGCCGACCTCGCTGATTTCATAATTGCGTTTCGCCTGGTCCAGGGTGCGCCAGCTATCGCGGACCTGGAGTTTGATATCGTCCTCCTGTTGCTCGATGGCGCGCGCGGCGCGGTTGCGGGCAATGAGGGCGGACCGGTAGCTGTTGCGCTCGCCCATGCGGTCCAGTCCGGGATCGATGAACAACCCGGCGTTCCAACTGTAACGTTGCGGGTCCGGAATCTGGAACCCTCCGGTGCGGTTGGGGTTGCTGCTCAGAGTGACGCTCGAGCTGAAATCCACTTGCGGTTTCAGGAAGTTGACCGCCAGCTCGACTTTGCGCACCGCATCAGCAAGCTGGTCTTTGGCGTTGAGATAATCCAGGCGGGCGGCCAGGGCGACCTGGATGGACTCATCGACCGAGAGGCGCGCATCGCGGATCTGGAGCGACTCCAGCTCACCATCGTCCAGGACGAGGTTGCTGCCGACGTTCAAGCCGAGCTGGAGTTTGAAGTTGTCGAGCGCTTGCTGGTAGCTGCGGACGGAATTGATCCAGGCACTTTCGGCGCTGAGCACTTGTTGTTCGAGGCGACCGAGGTCGGACTGGGTGATGCGGCCCTCCTGGGCGAGGGCGCGGCTGCGTTCGGCATTTTTGCGCGAGCTTTGGAGGTTCAGGAAGTTGTTGTGCGCGGCGTCACGGTTGCCCAGCACGCCGTAATAAGCGGTGGCGATTTGGACGCTGAAATCCTTCCGATAACGCGTGAAGTCGCGGAGGTCGTAGAGGAGCTGGCGTTCGGCCTGAATCAGGGTTTCCTGCTCCGACTTGTAAGCGGCGTTGCGCAGCAAGGGGCGGGTAAAGGAGGCGGTGAGGCTCGATTGGTTCAGTGTGCTGAAAGGGTCTGCCGGGTCGGGGCCGCGGCTGATGAACCGCTGGAAAGTGGAGTTAAGCTGGGCGGTGAGCCGGCCCACATCGCGGATGAGCCAACTGGCGCCGATTGAGCCGGAATCGGTGGTGAGTTGCCGCTCAACCAGGTTGTCGCTGAAGACCGGGATGAGGTTTCCCGTAACCTGGTCGATGACGAAGGTCTCCGCTTTCGCCGTCTCACCTCCATAGTTTGCATTCGCGCTGGCGGAGAAGATGGGAGCGAACTGGTGCCTGTCCAGGGTGAGATTCAGGGCAGAGAGATAAAGCGATTCCTTGCGGGACTGATAAGCGCGGCTGCAACGAACGGCAATGTTGAGCGCTTCTTCAAGATTCAAGACCCGGGCACCGCGTTCGCGTTGGCCGTCGGCGCCCAGAAACTCCGGAACATTGGTGATAACGGGCAGTCCCTCGAGCAACACGAGGTTGGTCTGCTCGATGGTAAAATTGGTGTCCATGTTGGGCACCCCGGGTGTCTTGGACCGAATGGTGGAATAGACCTCCTTGTCCGCCGATTTGCGGTAATGGCTGGCCGTGCAGCCCGCCAAAAGGAGGACGAGCGACAGCCCGACGACCGCTTTTGCCCGCAGCGATGTCATTGTGAGAAAGCAGCTTGACTATAGACTCAAAAACCGACGGCTTTGTTCATTTTTAAGTTACTGGTCTGCTTGCCGGCCCCGAAAAGCCACGCTGGGGCCGTTCGTTCAAACCCCGCGTCGGCCGATTGGTTGCGCACGGCGCGAACCCGGACCGACTATTCCATACGCCCGCAGGTAGCGCAGGTTTCCAAACCTGCTGCATCGCAGGCTTCCGAGCCTGCGGGCAGCCCTACCGGTCCGGCCCCATGCCGACTTGGAAGTCGGCGATACAGCAGGTTTTGAAACCTGCGCTACGGCGCGCCGTGGTGGTTGCACATTATTCGAGCCAGACTGCGTCAGCCCGAAGCAAGTCCCCAAGTCGCTCCCCTCAGCCATTAAGGGTCAGACATTATTTCGACATGCCTGGCCCGCCGCCCTCACGCTGCGCAGCGAACCAAAAAACTTGGTGCGCCACGAGACGACTATTGTATTATGCTTCGACACGAGCAGAGACGATATCACTTTCTTTGGCCATTTGAGACAACAATGAAGACGGCGTTTTTCCCGGCGAAAACCCTGACGAGCTTGCCCGCGGACAACCTGGAAGGTCTGGCGGCGCTCTGCACGGAGTTCGAGCGGTTCGACGGTCATGCGCGGCAGACGCCGGAACACCATGACGATTACGTCGAAGCGCTGGGTATTCTGCGCGGTTTTGCGATGGCCCGGCACGCAAAGCTGGAGGAGTTCCCGGAGATTGGGCCGCAGCGCCATCAAAACATCACGAACATTGCCCTGTGGTTCGGCAAGGTGCGAATGCGGGTGCGGGGCGAGCTGACCGCCCGGCACGCGCGGGGCTACTTCGACACCAAGGCCGACGAATACATGTCGCTGTTCAACCGGGCCGCGATTTACCAGTTCTCGGACCCGGATTTTCAGCGGGTGCAGGAGTTGACCGCGCAGTTGGGCGACCTGTTCCGCACCAGCGCACTGATCGGCGAGGACCAGAAACGGAAGCTGTTGCGGCGCCTGGAAGCGATGCGGGCTGAGTTTCACCGCAAGACCAACGATATCGACCGGTTTTGGGGGTTTATGGGGGAAGCGGGCATCGCGATGCGGAAGTACGGCGCAGACCTCGAGCCGATTGCCGAGCGCGTGCTGGAACTCGGGGACATCGTGATTGGGGTCATCTTCGCCGCGGAAGGCGTCAAGGCGCTGCCGGAGCTGAGCCAGATGCTGATGGAGAACGGCGAAGGATGAGACGGCCTTAATACACCAGCACCATCGCGACGCCTTCTTCGGTTGCTTTGACGGCGTCTTCCGGAGTTGAGGCGGGGATGGTTTTGGCCAGCTTCAGTTGGGGGAATTGCTTCAAGAACTCTCGAACCACAGTTGCCTTCACCGCATAATTGACATTTTGGGGCAGGCTGCCGGAGACGGCCAGCACCCGCATTTCGTTGAGTTGAGCCACCACGACACCGATCGCCTGGCCGGTTCGAGCCATGAGGGGTCCGCCGGAATTGCCGGGCTGGACCGGCACGCTGATTTGATACTCAGTAGGGTCATCGTGGAGGCCGGAGAGGCTGCTGATTTTGCCGTCGGTGTATTTGGGTTCCAGGCCCTGAACTTCGACGTTCGGGAAGCCGATCGTGAACGCGCTCTCTCCGAGAGCCACGGCAGACTCGCCGGCTATCGGTAAAGGTTTGTACGGTCCACCTTCGACTTTCAACAATGCCAGGTCTTTTTCGCGGTCGGCCTTGACGATTTCCGCCGCGAGCACGCCGCTCCGGGTCCTGATTTTCACCCGTCTTGCATCCTGGACGACATGATCGTTGGTGAGGAGATAGCCGTCCTCCGTGATGAAGAAAGCTGTGCCGCTGGCTCGGAGTTTTCCGCTTTCGGGGAGCTGGGCCAGGGTCTGCTGAGTTCCTTTGGCGCCGAGCATTAGTTTGGCCCAAAGCTTGTTCTCCTTGCGGATGGCATCGGGAATTTCGTCGCGCGCGCATGGCCGGCCGACGTCGTAAGCGCGTATTGTTCGATCGAAACCGACCTTGTTGATGAAGCTGAAGGAACCGGCCAATTTGGCGGTGATGCTGATCCGGTCCATATCGGCCAATGTCTTGGGCAAGTTGCGGACCAGGATTCCCGTGACGTTATCGGGGTCGGTGGAGATGTTGACGATGACACCCTCGTCGATGACCTGGAGCACGCGGGCGTTGGCGAAGTAGGTCCAATCCGGCTGGGTTTTGCGCAGGTCATAAACGATGCCGCCGACCTCGCGGAACAGGCCGGAGCGCACGGCCCGCTCGAAGTCGTCTTCGGACTTCTTCACTCGGGCAGACTGTGCGTTTTGCAATTTCTCTGCGGTGATCCCCCAGGAGAGGAGGAACGCCGGAGGCAATTTGTCCTCGGTGGTGCTGAAGCCATTGCCGTTGGAATCCACGACGATGATGCGGCCATCCGCGCTGATGTGGACATCAGTGATGCCGGCGATTTCTTTGCCCTCCCAGGTGACGGTGGACAGTTTTTCGGCTCCCAGGCAGACGAGGGCGGAGAGGCCCAGCCAGGAGAGAAAAACCACAGCCTTCATGCCTCTGTGTATAGCTCGGGTGGAACCAAAGAACAATCGGAATTTGGCGCTTGCCCCCCCCCCGCCAGAAGGCTTGCCCGGGCATAAGCGCTACCCTCAGCCATCCGGCCTCCAAAGCTTGAGAGGAGGAGGCTCAACTTTCTCAACACTCCGCGCGTGGACCGTGGACTGTGGACTGTGGACTGAACTTGCCCCTCCCCCCGAACTTTGCCACCCTTCACCCAGCAGGCGCCATGACCTCTCAGGAAAAAGCCCTTCACGCCTTCGCCGACTTCGCCGCCAAACTAAAGGGTGACGAAAAAAGCGAAGCCCAAACCTTCCTTTTCCATCTCCTCGCCGCCTACACCCACGACCCCAACACCCTCCCCGAAGGCTCCACCTTCGAATACCGCGTCCGCTTCGCCTCTCCTTCGTCCCCCGACGGCGAAAACGGCCAGGCGACGGGGCGCTCCAGGGTCGGCTCGGCCGACCGCACCAAATTCGCCGATTTCGTCTGGCCCGGTCGATGCCTCATCGAAATGAAATCCCGCGGCGTCAAACTCTCCAAACATTACCAGCAGACCTTCGACTACTGGCTCAACCTCGTTCCCCACCGCCCGCCCTACGTCATCCTGTGCAACTTCGACGAGCTCTGGATCTACGACTTCAATACCCAGCTCCACGATCCCATGGACCGCCTGCTGGTCAAGGACCTGCCCACTCGCTACGCTGCCCTCAATTTCCTTTTCCCGCGCCCGTTCCAGCCCCTGTTCGGCCATAACTGGGTCGAAGTCACCCGCGAAGCCGCCAAAGACGTCGCCGGCGCCTTCAACTCCCTCGTCTTCCGCGGCGAAGACCGCGTCCGCGCCCGCCGTTTCATCCTGCAATGCGTCGTCGCCATGTTCGCCGAGGACATCGGCTTGCTCCCCCAGGACCTTTTTACCCGCCTCCTCGACGAATGCCGCCGCGGCGCCAGCTCCTACGACCTCATCGGCGGCCTCTTTCGCCAGATGAACGACCCCAACCCCGCCCGCGCCGGTCGTTACGAAGGCGTCGATTACTTCAACGGCGGCCTGTTCGCCAACGTTGATCCCATCGAACTCCAGCCGCCCGAACTCGGCCCGCTCTTCGCGGCTGCCCATGAAAACAACTGGAGCCACGTCCAGCCCGTCATTTTCGGTACTCTCTTCGAAAGCAGTCTCGGCAAAGAGGAACGCCACGCCCTCGGCGCCCATTTCACCTACGAGTCCGACATCCAGAAAATCGTCCGGCCCACCATCGTCCGGCCATGGGACGAACGCATCGCCGCCGCCAAAACTGCCCCCGACCTCCTCGCCCTGCTGAAAGAACTCCGCCAGTTCCGTGTCCTCGACCCCGCCTGCGGCTCCGGCAACTTCCTCTTCGTCGCCTATCGCTCCCTCCGCGAAATCGAACAACGCCTGCTCCTCCGCCTCTTCGCCCAGGACAAACGCCAGTTCCCCAAAGTCGGCCTCGCCTCCGGCATCTCGCCCAAAAACTTCTTCGGCATCGACGTCAACGAAAACGCCGTCGAGACCGCCAAGGTCACCCTCATGCTCGCCCGCCGCCTCGCCCATCGCGACGCCGAAAAATTCTGGGCCGACCACGCCGACGAGCTCCCCGGCCAGGACACCCATTCCCTCGAATTCGAACGCGACCTCCCCCTCGATAACCTCGACCAAAACATCCTCTGCGCCGACGCCCTCTTCACCCCGTGGCCCGAAGCCGACGCCATCATCGGTAACCCGCCTTTTCAGTCCAAGAACAACATGCCGGTCGAGTTCGGAAAGGCATACGTGCAAAAAGTCCGAAAGGCATACCCGGAAATTCCCGGTCGGGCTGACTTCTGCGTCTACTGGCTGCGCCGTGCCCACGACTACCTCAGGCCCGGCGGCCGCGCCGGTCTCGTCGGCACAAATACCATCCGCCAGAACTATTCCCGAGAAGGTGGACTGGATTACATCGTTAATAACGCCGGCACGATTACCGAGGCCGTCTCATCTCAGGTTTGGTCAGGCGCCGCGGTCGTTCACGTTTCACTGGTCAACTGGATAAAGGGGCAGTACACCGGCCGAAAGATACTAACCCGGCAGGTAGGCGACAACCGCGACAGCCCGTGGCAGAGGTTCGACCTCCAGAGAATCAATTCCTCTCTCTCACCGGGCATAGATGTCGGCTCAGCGCTCAGATTGTCCGCAAACGAAAACCCCAAGAACGTCTTTGTTGGACAGGTGCATCACAACGATCACTTTCTCCTTTCGCCGGAGCAAGCTGCGGTACTCCTTCGCGAGCACCCTGACCATCGCGAAATAGTGTTTCCCTACCTCACTGGGGAAGATCTTTTGAACGCCGGAAAACCAACAAGGTGCATTATTGACTTCGGGCAAATGGATCTTTTCCATGCCATGAAGTTTCGCGCTGCTTTTGAATACGCTCGCGAGAAGATAATGCCAGCCGTCCTGGACAAAGCTGCGCGCGAAAAGGCCGAAACCGGCGGAGACATCGGTCCCCGACAGAACCACGCAAAAACTTGGTGGCACTTCTGGCGTCCGCGCCCCGAAGTCATCGCACTGCTCCCGAAGCTCCCTCGGTATATAGTGTGTTCCAGGGTCACCAAGAGACCTATATTCGAGTTCGTCTCGCCGGCCATCCATCCTAACGAAGCAGTGGTGGCCTTCACCTTCCCGGATGATTACTCCTTTGGCATCCTGCAGTCTGGCCTGCACTGGGAGTGGTTCAAAGCGCGGTGCTCAACCATGAAAGCTGACTTCCGTTACACCTCCGACACCGTCTTCGACACCTTCCCCTGGCCGCAGTTCTCGGGTTCCGCACTCCGCAATCCGAATTCCGCACTCGAAAAGGTCCGCGCCGTCGCCCTCCGCGCCCTACGCCGGGAGATCATGGCCGCCAACGGCTGGTCCCTGCGCGAACTCTATCGCACCCTCGAAACCCCCGGCGCCAACCGCCTCCGCGATGCCCAAGCCGCCCTCGACTCCGCCGTCCGGGTGGCCTACGGCATGAACGACACCGAAGACCCCCTCACCTTCCTCCTCCGCCTCAACCTCGCCTGCGCCGAAAAAGAATCCAAAGGGGAACCAATAGAGGCGCCCGGCCTCCCGATACCTTTTCCCAAAGAGGCGTTCGTAACCACGGATTGTATCCAACCTGCCACCGAATGACCCTCTCGGCGATAACCCCGTACGTAACCATGCTTGGTCCTCTGTGGGTGGCCACAGGCACATTGGATTTAGTGCTCAAAGACCCTGTGAAGCACAGGGTCGCTGATCGACTTCGCCATCTTTCGAACGTCGGGAGTAAGCCATGCACTCTGGCATTCTATGGGCTCCTTGTGCTCGCAAGCTGTTGTTTCACCATCATGATCATTTCAGTGAACGGGGGCTTGCATACGATCCAGGAGCACCACGGATCCATGCGACTTGCTCTCGACTCTGCCGGCCCGCTTCTTCTTGCCGTAGCTCTCAAGATCCTTACCTGGGACTACCTCATGGCCTTGAAATCCTCAACCATATGCGAGGGTCTTCGCAGGGCGCGCAGGTTCAACAGTGCCGTCGGTGCCTGGAAAACCCTGCTCGCCCGGCCAGGAATGCTAGCAATAATCGCGCTCGACTTCTACTGTACGGCGGTCGCGACGGCTGCCTTTTTGAATTGGTCAGATCTTGCTCGCGTGTCCAGCCGAGGGGCGCAAGCTAACGGCGCTCAGACCGTCTATCAGGCACTGACAAGTCTTTTCAGGGCCATCGATTTTCTTCTGAATGAATCGATGCGCCAGTCCTTTTACATCTTAAACGGCTCCCTCTTCTTTTACATGGCCCTTGCATTCTCTAAACTGGCACATGGCGCTGTGCCCACGATCGATGTGGAACAAGCGACGAGAAACATCTTCAAGGTAATCGCCGCATTCATCTCGGTGATCCTGACAATCGTGCTGATATGCTACTGGATCGTCAGCCCTTGAACCGGAGCACGGCTAATTACGCCCAGGATGCCGCTCGAAGCAGGAGGACCGCCCAAAGACCGGATCATCGGCACGCCAGTACCCGTTTATCCGCGCTAATGGCGGGCTTCCGCTTTGAATCTTGAGACGTCGGGGAAGCCAGGAATGGACCATTCTTTGTTGCCGGCCCCGAACGACTCCAGTTTCTGAGCCTTCCCCTTAGGAAAAGGGATGGCGAAGCAGCCCATCCGTTCGGGGAGGATGTTGTCGAGCATAAGCCGGGAGTCCACGTTCTTCTTGCACCACTTTGCTGCTTTGGGGTTCTCCTCCAGTCGAAAGTGGCTGTGCTGCGCGTCGTAAACAAGTTTGTCCAGGTAAATGTTCTTCGGATCAGAGGATATCTCGGGCTCCTCACAATCAAATCTCGCGTCCACTCGGTGGTGGAACGTCCTTTCCTCGTCCCGCCTGAGGAGGATTTCTTTGCTTTTCCACCAGTAGAGGGTGTGCTCGTAGATGAATGACCTTTTGGGGCGGCGCCGGATGAACCGTAGGTCGGCGTTTTCAGTGTCGTCACATAACTCGCCTGCGAGATCCCTCCGGCGCTGGCTTTCGCTTTGTTCCGCCTGCCATTTCTGGACTTCTTTTATGAAGGCCGCGTTAGAAGGAGTGTTTGTGCGCAACCCCGAGATAGCCCGCAACACCACGAAATTCAGCAGCTGTTCGTTTCTTGTGCCTCGGGAGAGCAGAGCCTTGAGCGTTTCGCCGATTTGAATGCTATCCACCATGACCTTTCTAGTTGTTGTGTGCGGCGGCTTCCTGATTGAGTTGGTGTTCCTCCACGGCGTCCCAGTAGAGGTCGGACAACATGCATTGGATGTCCGGATCGGACATGCCGAGGGACCTAAGCTTTGTCGCGTAAAAGCAAAGGCGGCTAAAGGAGGCTCCGCACTTATTTTCGGGTGCCGCGCCAGTTGCAAGCCATTTCCGCCAGAGCGAGACGCGGTGATGCGGGAAATCAATTGCTGCAACGAGTTCTTCAACGGGCATCATGGCTTTTTTGGGCATGGCTTGCAGGGTGGAAAATGTAGCGCAGCGGTCAAACCCGGTTGCCCCTATGGAGCCGTGCTGCCATGCACGAGCTCGTCAGCGATCGTCCCAGCAGTACGTCTTCGTGGAATTCCTTCGTGAGCACTCGCTCGCGGTGCCAGTCGGGCCACCCTCCGTTGTAACAGCCTCCTTTCGGAAGCCTCTCGATGGTATGGAGACTGGGCAACCGTGTGGGCAAATCCTCAACGATGGCAAGCACTACCTGGTACATCTTGCGCCGTGATAGACCTGACATTGTACTCACCAGAGCGAGGGTGGAATCTGGCGCCTGCGACCGACAGTCGCGGGCAAGGGAGTGGATCAGTGCCGTGAGCCGTTCGGGCTCGACGTTCTTCTGAAGCAGCCCTTCCTCGCGCCATCGCAGCTCGGCCAGCACGCGTTCTGCGACCCTCATCTTAGACGTAAAGTGACCAGGCCAGTAGTGTCGGCACTGCGATGGATCAGCCCGGAGCGATTCGAGCTTGGCGGAGCAGTCCTCGATCTGGCGTTGCCAGTAATAGCATTTGGAACAGAGCTGCCTTGCTCTGATTTTACGGCGCGTGCTACTGCAGTTCTGACAAGATGTGGATTTCATTCCGGCCGTTACCGCCGCGGTACTGGGGGCGGTGCTGCCCGACCCTGGGGCGCTTGTCTGTTGCATTTGCCCGGAGTCGCGGATCGACATGAGCGCAGCGTACGCGCTTGCTTCCAGAAGATCAAGAAATAGCTGTTTATCTGCACTCTTGAGGGGAGTGCCCGTCCAAGGCGTCAGACCGTAGATTCCCCTGCTGCCCCCAAATCATTCTGCCCTAATTATTGTGTCTCCCTCCGCGCCGGCGTGCTCCCTATAGCACCACAGGCTGCCCCTCCTCCCTCTGGCCGTTATTCCCATCTTTGTGTTCTATGCGTTCTTTGCGGCTAGAACTCCCGGTTGCCCCATCTTTCCGTCCGGGCCGCTATCCGTGTGAGCAGCGCCATCCGCGGTAACTCCTCACTCCGGAGAGATGGGGTCGAGTCGTCGGCCGACGCTCCTCCGCAGATCCTCAGGCCAATCCGTTGCGAGCCGACTAATCAAGCCCAGAACTCCTTTAACGCGACGTTGGCCCACACCCGAATACCGACCTGCCGGCGGCAAGGTTCGGGGCTTCCCTTCGCCACGGGGACCGGTAATGCGTCAGTCGGTGTCGCCGTAACTCAATTCAAGAATCCAGCGAGCCAGCCGATTGATCCGGGCGCTGTCAAAGTAAGGTCCTCCGTACGGCATGCGGTTCCCGCAAGGCGGGTCCGTCAGTTTGAGATAAATCAGGCTATCGTTGGTATCCTTGGGAACAATGTATTGAAAGTAAGGGCTGCAAAGTCCTCCCGAGCCCGCGTAGACATAAATCACCGCCGAAGCACTGGAGGCTGAAAAATCAGGCGGAAAACCCGGCCCATGACACTCGAGACAAATGCCTTGCAGATACGGACCGCCGGGACGATCCGGCAGAATGTTCAGGT
>Ga0210409_10000359_pt1 | contig 82585 bp, 59 predicted proteins | sample IncBWH17MmetaG_FD_161649 | JGI IMG/M metagenome (GOLD analysis project Ga0210409, IMG submission 161649) | Forest soil microbial communities from Barre Woods Harvard Forest LTER site, Petersham, Massachusetts, United States - Inc-BW-H-17-M | ecosystem: Environmental > Terrestrial > Soil >... | reverse complement strand
GAGTTGTCCAGTTGTTGACGTCCTTGCTGCCGTTGCTGATCTTGCTGTTGCTGCTGTTGTTGCTGTTTTGCAGAATTGTTTTGTTTTTCCTGATCCTGTTGTCGCTTGGCTTGCTGGTTCTGTTGTGCAGCGTTGTCGCGCTGCTGTTTTTGCTGATCCTGCTGGCCCCTGGATTGTTGCTGCTGCCTCGCAGAGTTGTCCTGCTGCTGACGTTGTTGCGGCGCTTGCTGATCTTGCTGGCGCTTGGATTGTTGCTGATTTTGTTTCGCGGAATTGTCCTGCTGCTGATGCTGCCCTCCGGCTTGCTGCTTCGCCGAGTTGTCGCGTTGCTGTCCCTGTTGTTGCTGTTGTTGCCGTGGCTGATCCTGCTGCCCCTTGGCTTGCTGGTGTTGTTGCTGGGGCTGCTGCTGGTCTTGCCGCCGGCTGGCTTGCGGCTGCTCCTGTTTTGCAGGCTGCTCTTGCCGTTTTTCCTCGTTCTTGGGCTTGTCTTGTTGATCCTGGCGTGAATCTGCCGGGACGGCGCATCCTAGAAGCAAGAGCACAGCGGATGTAGCGATGATCGCTCGAAGCGACTTTAACATTCTATTCTCCATTGACTGGCACTCATGCACCCGCCGCAGTCTTGTCTACTCGGGCTCGAATCTCGATCTTGACGCTGCTATGCGGCCTGGCTATCCGATGCGCACTCGGGAGAGGGAGTGGAACAATCCAAATACGTTGAGGAGCCAAAGCACCACGCAAATGACCACGACCGCATTCAAAATTGACTTGATACTGCCTGCCATGGGGATGAATTGGTTCACCAACCATAGAAGGACACCGACCACGATCAGGACCACTAAAATCTGAAGAAGGGGCATACGTACTTCCTTTCTGTCTTAACTGCGAGACAGTTCCACGCTGGCCCCAGGAATTTCCGCGCACTCTCAGGGCGAAAACGCGATGAAACCTAATGCAAACGAAGGGGCCAAGGGTGGATATGGCGGACTAACCGCGTTAGCTTGCGTAGTGAATCGTAGACGTTGTGGGGGGCGCGTGTCTGTGCTGTTGTATACAGTTTGCAGTTTTTATTCTGGGAAATGAAGGAAGGCGACGCAAACCGACCCGTCTATGTAGAAATGGAATCCGGGAACGTCCGATGTAGTGTTACTCGGTGACGTTCCACACGTACAAGAACGTGGCGTCGCTGGCGGTGGCAACCTTACGCCCCGCTTTCCGAGTGGCACGATTCAGCGCGGAACGAACTTTCTCTTTTGATGCGCCAATTCAACAAAGGGAATTCTGATCGCGGAACCAGCCTTTGGACGATCGAGGCCCTCTATGCGAGGGCGTTTCTCGATGCTAAAATGCAAGACACAATTACGAGCAAGGTCCACGGGAAGGAGTATAAAGGATTGTTGAAGCGCAACTTCGGCGGGAAGCGGCAACCGATGACGAAATCACGAAAGAGCAACCCGAAAAACCATTTGCGGTGATGGAAGAACCATTTTTGGGCGACCTCTCCGAGTTTCTGGCCGAGGACTCATAGAAAGATCCATGAATCCCAGCAAGCGAAAAACGAAGGACAAACCCAAGAAAAAGAACGGATTTAACGCGCAAGCTTTCTTGGATTCAGCGGGCATGGCGAAGAAAGTCAAACATTTCAAGAAGGGCGAGATAATCTTTTCGCAGGGTTCGCCGGCCGATAGCGTCATGTACATCCAAGAGGGCGCTGTCAAAATAACCGCGCTTAGCGCCGTTGGGAAAGAAGCGATCATCGCCATCCTGCACGCCGGTGACTTTTTTGGTGAAGGGTGCATGGCGGGTCAGCCGGTGCGGGTAGGAAACGCCACGACGATTATGGCCAGCACGGTGCTCGTGATTGAGAGGAATGAAATGGCCCAGGTGCTGCACGACCAGCACGAGCTGTCCGACCTGTTCATCAATTTCGTGCTCACGCGGAACATTCGGATCGAGGAGGATCTGGTCGACCGGCTATTCAACTCGACGGAGAAGAGGCTGGCGCGCACGCTGCTGTTGCTGGCCCGATACGGCAAACAGGAGCAGCCGCAGAGGCGACTACCAAAGGTATCGCAAGAGACGCTGGCAGAGATGATCGGAACAACGCGTACGCGGGTCAACTTGTTCATGAACAAATTCAAGAAGCTGGGTTTTGTCCACTACAACGGTGGGATCGAAGTCAATACATCACTCTTGAGTGTCGTATTACACGACTGAGGCGGACGCCGGTTCTCGCCTGACGAGAGGGATGTAGGAATCGCAGCGACCAGCACCGTTGGCGGTTTCATTATGGCGATGGATCGCAATTGCCGCCAGACAGGTCGCGCGTTCGATCAGGCGAACCTCGCCTAGCAACGGCCGGCGAGGAACACAACCATACATCTCGATCGAGCCAAGTGTTTCATCATCGCCGCCTACAACGGTCGCGGAACAGAACTTGTACAAACCGAAAATTGCGGCGTTCTTGACGATGCTGGCAAGAAAGTTGGCGTCATCATTGGACAGCGAAACAAGTGAGACCATGTTGCCCATTTCGGAATTCAGAGCATCGCAAATTTTACGCAGCATCTCGGCAAGAGGAATACGGGCGGAGATCGAGTGGAGAAGTTGTTCTTCCGCTCTCAATAAGTACTGAACTTCGGCTGCAGAATCGCGATTTGGAGACGGCACCGGTAGTCGGTCCCGCGAGGAGAAATAATCGTTAGCCATGAGTGCCTCTTTTCCACGTCGTCTTGCGATTCTTATAGGCCCATGCGCGCTTTAGGCCGTCAAGCGTGGCCGTTCCGTGCAGCTTTCTCCTGATTGTTCTTCATCGCGTACAAGGCCCTGTCCGCGGCGTAAAGAAGAGCCGCAACTGTGTCCGCGTCTTTCGGGCAACTGGCAACGCCGACGCTAGCGGAAAGCATCGGCTCTTCCGCGTCCTTGGTAAGAAGATCGCAAATCCGCCGCGCAACCAGTGCGGCATCGGAGGGGCTGGTTTCCGGAAGAACCAAGGCGAACTCATCGCCGCCTTGCCGCGCAGCGGTATCAACGGACCGGCAACAGTCCTTCAGGACGCGCGCGAGTCTGCAAAGGACGCGATCGCCGGCGAGATGGCCCGATCGGTCGTTAATCTTTTTCAATCCGTCGAGATCCAGCAAGATTAAACAAAATTCTCGCTCGGTGCGCTTGGACCGCCCGATTTCTGCGTGCAGAACTTCAAAGAGACGGCGATGATTGGCCAGGCCGGTAAGGGAGTCACTCGAGGCCTGGTGTCGCAGATGTTCTTCCAGCGCGCGCTGTTCCGTAATATCAACGACGATGATTTCATAACCGACAAAATCTCCTTGTTCGTTATAAACACCGCGGCCGCTGACCTTAACCTTCAGGGTTGTTCCGTCTTTGCGTTTCCACTCCATCTCGACCGGCTCGATACGCGTCTTTTCGTTAGCGCGGCCGGGCGGCGAGGCTGCTGAACCGAGATCAAGCTGTACTTCAAAGGCCTGGTTGGCGAGCAGGACTTCCTCTCGAGTTTCGTAGCCCAGCATGGTCGCGAGGGCGTGGTTTACCTCGAGGAATTTGCCGCGCGCGTCGCAAACGCATATACCGTAGGTTGGATTGTCGGCCAGCGCACGATACAGGGATTGCGAATGTCGCAAGGCCTTTCCGGCTGCCTCCAGTTCGGCGCGCAAGTCTTTTTCATTCAGAGCCCGGCGAATAGCCATGGGCAACTGGCCGATATGTTCTTGCTCCACATAGTCGAAAGCCCCATGCGCCACTAATTCCGCGATGGATTCCGTTTCCGTGACCGTGGTCACGAAAACAAGAGGAGTCTCCCGCAGGGTTTGCTGGAGGATCTGCAAGTTCCGCGATCCTTTCCAACTCGGGCTAGGGTACTCGGCAACGACCACGTCATAGGACTGAGAATGAAGGCGTTCGGCACACTGCTCCAAGTTCAAAACAAAATCCGCGCTTACGGCGAATTGTGCTTTCTCAAGTTCCCGCACGGAGCAATCTATCGCGTCCGCGTCACGATGGATGAAGAGTGCGCGCAGTGGCCGGCGTCGATGCGCTGCGCCCGCCGAGCCAGGGGCCCGGTGACCTAGGTGTGTTTCGTTCTGACTCAGTTTTGAAATCGAAGCCATAGCCGGAACACAATCCGTCCTGAAATGGAACAGACCTCTGGGGCGGCTAGGAAATGTCCCCAGTGGCAATCGTACGGAGGTGAGAAAGGTGAATCTGTCGTGTTGTGGACACTTCGAAGATTAGGTGCTTTTAATGATACTAGAGGGAGAAATACGGGAGCGGCACGTCGCGCTCCCTCGCGTGTGCTTACAGGGCTCGATTTTGATGAGAATGTTACCTCTGGCGGTCGTTCTGATCGCGATCTGGGTGACTGTGGCGCCAGTTCCAATACGCCTTTTGGTCCCTCTCTTTTGTTTCAGCCAGGGGTCGATAGTCTCTGTGGCGCTCCTGGAGATATCCGCGATAGGCATGATCTTCGCTGTTATCCCAGTTGTGGTAGTCTTTGTGATAACGGTCGTAGACCCGATTCTGGTCCTTATCATCGCGGCGGTTTTCTTCCTGTCGTCGCTCATCTTGTTGTCCGACCGCAGCGCGTATCGCTGCAGGTGCTACAAGGGCTGCGGTAAGCACAAAGAAACTGAACAAATGTCGATGATTACGGTGCATATTCGACTTCCTCCTGGCTCAGAGATCCGTCAAGGACTTCTGGGCGCAATAAGTATGCAGTAATTCTGCTACTAAAAATGTCCGCTTGTGGACAGTCGCATGGAAGATGTTGGGTGAAGTTGGTGTCTGTAACGCCTGCACGCCGGGATTGGATTCTTCTAAGACTGCCGTCACGACCGCTCGACCAGAGGAGACCGATCTATTCTCGGCGTGGTTTTTTTACAGCGTCTACGTCCTCGTCGCCCTTGCCCTTGGTGAAGATCGGGCTGTCGATTGTTCCCCCGACGCGAAAAGGGAACTGCAACTTGCCGTCTTTCAACGAGGCTCCGGACATCCTTGCAACGGTGTTGGTGAAAAAGCTCTCTTTGGTCGTAATCTCCGCTAGTCCGCGGTAATCCAACTGATCGGAGCCAGACACGCTGACGCTGCCGGAACCATCCACATCCACGCCGTATCCGTCGATGTCTATGACTCTGCTCGAAATCCGCTGATTAGACAGCTCCAGATCGGTGGTGATCAAGTTAAAAGAGGAAGGATCGTTTTTTGCCGGGCCAAGATCGTTGAAGTGCGCCAGCTTCATCAAATTCGCGTTGAGCTTGAGACTCGGCACCTGGCCGTTGCGGACTGTTACGTGTCCGGCTCCGTGGATTCCAGCCAGCGGCCGGGCCGAGTGTTCGATATCACCCGCCAGCTTTACGTCCCCCTCCATTTTTCCGGTCATCTGACCGCCGCCGTTCTGGAAGGCCGCTAACAGCTGGGCAACATTGACTCCGGTGAATCGCGCATGGGTCTTGAAACTTGTGTTCTTTCCCGATAAGTCGAACGACAGCTCGCCCGCGGCCTTTCCACCATAGACTTGAGCTTTCAGGTCTGAGAAAGAAACGCCTCTCGATTCAAGGAGTAATTTGGATTCCAGATCTCTGGCCTCGACCGAGCCGAAGCGCAGAATGCTTGCCTTCAGGCTGCCCCGTCCATCCATCGAAGAAGACGCGGGATTGATAATGCCCACCAGGTTCACCTGTTCCAGGTCACAGGAGATCTCGTGGGCCTCGAAAAAGACGGGTCCTGCCGCGTCCGAGGGCAGAAGATTCGATGCTATCAACTGGCCGCGGTTGATCTGCACCCGCGTAATCACTCCGAGGCGGAAAGTGTTCGCGGAGGCCTGGGAATTCGGGTTCTCGAAATTCCATGGGCCGTCCGGATCGGAGGTCATGTTCAGGACTGGTTGCTCCAACGCGATGGACTTGATGACTATCCGCCGATGCAGAAGCGCCGCGACGCTAAGTTCAGCATCGATCCGAGCTACCTGCACGACATAACCAGCCGGGAATATGGGGGGATTTCTCACACCAAAACGATCAATGTGAATCGCCATCGGGAAGAATGTGAGCGACAACCGGCCAATTTCGATTTGCTTTCCGGTTTCTTGTTGGAGATAGGAGATTACCCGGGGCCGATAGCGGTCTACGTTGATGAGACGGGGTGCAACAAAAACAAGAGCGAGCAATAGTATTGCGACACTTCCGACTAGGATTAGACCTATTTTCCGACGCATTGTCATAGAGTTTCCGCTTTCTATTGATCCAGGCTTTTTTCCCTGAGCGCGCCTTCGGCCTCGCGACTTCGCGCGGTGAGTCTCATTTTTAAAATGTTCCCACGGGCATCTCGCACGCGCAGAGTGAGTGGGAATTCAGGCCCGTAGGCGGGAGCCAGAACCGACGCTTCGTCGTTCAGGCGCCATCCAGTTGTATGATCGTGTTTGCCGCAAATTGCCCGAATGCACGCGTCGCTGCTATCCACGACGCGGATCGAGATGGGAGGCGTCATCTTGTATCTGTCGACCATGCGCCACAGCCGCTCAAGACCGCGGTAAACCTCCAAGTCGCAATCGCCCATGTTCGTCGAGTGTTGCAAAGGGATCGTAAAGTCATCGACTTCGTGCGACATGCCGACTCTTCTCCAGCTGACCTCGTGTGTTAATGATGCTCAAATCGACGCTCTTCGCGTCTGCGATTACCATTCTGGGCGAGGGCAGAAGAAGATTGGAAAATCGAAATCTGTGACTAGACTAGCTCCTAAAGAACTGAGCGTCTGTCCGAAAAGGAACACATACTGCGGTCGCGACTGCATGGCGGCGAAGTAAAGCGCTGCTGCATGAAAATCCAATCCTCATCCGGCTATGCAGGTGAACTAGCCAATCAATCTTTCCAGGTAAACCTTCGCAGCCTGCACATCTTCCACTTGCTGGGGGCCAGAAATTTCCCGCTCGATAGTGACCGCGCCGCTGTATTTCAGCTGCTTCAAGCGAGTAATAATGCGCTGAAAATCCACCTTGCCTTTACCGATCGGCACTTCTTCGCCCAGCTCCTTCGGGTTTGTCGGCCACAGCCCATCTTTAGCGTGAATTCCCTGGATGTACGGGCCGAGCAATTCGATGGCATCGACGGGGTTAGCCTTGCCGTAGAGAATCAGATTGGCAAGATCGAAGTTGACACCCTGATTGTCCATTCCAACATCCTGAATGGCGCGTACCAGGGTGATGGGAGTTTCCTGCCCGGTCTCGTAACGGAAATCCTGCCCGTTTCGCTTGCAATAGGCGGCCACTTCACGCATTGCCGTTACCGTTTCTCGGTATGCCTCGTCATTGGGGTTTTCGGGGATAAATCCGCAGTGGGTTTGGACTGCCGGAATGCCACATTGTTTGGCGAAGTCCGAGGCTTTTTTGATGTGCGCTATACGAACTGCCCGCGTCTCCCGCGGAACCAAACCTATCGTCAGCGGCCCTTGATAAAAATCCCATACCTCCTTTCCAGGTCCGCCGACGACCAGCGAAGTAGCTTCGATTCCGTGCTTGTCGACGGCCTTACGCAGGCGTTCCTCCAGGCCCGGCTTGAAATCGTCCACGAACGCCTGGCAGGTTGGCAGGCCCAGATCGTGGACCTTGGCCATGGAGGAATCAGGGTCGTTGCCAACACCAATGATCAGGCCCAGACGCAGTGGTTTCTTGCCCTCGTTGGAGGCTACGGGTTGAGCGGTCTGTACTGTGTCAGCTTCCATGGCAATGTCCTCCGACATAAACCCAAGATTCAGCTTGGCGAACGGCGCGGGCCTCAGGCTCGATGCTAAGACCCCCGCTGAAGTTTGAAGAAAGGCGCGCCGGTCTCGTTTGTTCATAGCAATGTAATGTCCTTCCATCTCACCTTGAATCCACCACTAGTCTGAGTGCGTAGCGTCTTTGCTACAAGCGTATCTCCGCAGCTACTTGGGTGACCTAGCGAACCGACACGGTGGAGAAGAACGGTCCGAGGCGCATTTTCCACCGAACCCATTCTTGTAAGGTATCCTCGCAAGAGTAAAATGCCAGCAATGAGCCATTTGTCAAGAAACGCCGCGAGGTTGCTGCGCAGTTGCGCTGCGGCTTTATTGCTCCTGAGTTCCTCCGCGGTGGCTTTCGCGCAGAGCTCCTCTGGCGAATCGCGCGCCGCCGTCACCATTTCTGGCGTGGTGCGCGATATTTCTGGTGCCGTGGTTGGCGACGCCACGGTTGTTCTTGAGGAGAAAGCGAATGCGGCGTCAGTCGAGGCGAAATCGGGGGCGGACGGCACGTTTTCATTCTCGGGGCTCTATCCCGGCACCTTTGTTATTTGCGCGGAAAAAGCAGGATTCCGCGAAGCCGTCAGCGATCCCCTGGAACTGTCGTTAGGCCAAAAGAGACAAATTGAGCTCGTCCTGACCCTGAGACCAGGCAACCTCGCCGCTACTAACGAAACGCCAGTTTCCTTCTGCGCAACCAAGTTGAGGGCCAACTCCGCCTCCATGCAATTCGACGACAAGCCCAGCTTCACGGTAGCCGGCATCACGGATTGGACCAATGTGGGTGGCCACGGGTCCGACACGAAACTGCGCGCCAGCGAATCTCTCGCCAAGGAAACCGCCGCGCTCAAATCGAGCGCGCCCGCGGAAACCGCCGCGACCGCCGCCGCATCGCTCACCACCGCCGATGCGCATCGTCTAGCCGGGGATCGCGCCGAGCGTTCCGGCGATCCCCTCGCCGCTGAGCGGGAATACAGAGAAGCAGTCAACCTGGACCCAAGCGAGCCGAACTATTTTGCCTGGGGGGCTGAACTGCTGCTCCACCGCGCGATTGGCGCCGCTTCTCAAGTCTTTAGCAAAGGCGCCGACGCGCATCCCAAATCCGCGCGCATGCTCGCAGGACTCGGTGCCGCGCTCTACGCCAGCGGTAATTATGCGGAAGCCGCGCAACACGTTTGCGCCGCTTCCGACCTGCAGCCCGGCGACTCAACCCCATACCTCTTCTTGGGAAAAATGGAAAAGGCTGCACCGGACCCATTGCCCTGCGCCGAGAGGAAGCTTGCCCAATTTGTACACGAGCAGCCCAAAAATGCCTTGGCCAACTACTACTACGCTGTGGCACTCGGGAAGCGAGCCCGCGGAAGTGAGGATTCCGCAAATTTGCAACAAACCGAAGGGTTACTCCAAAAAGCCGTCGCCGCCGATCCCAAACTCGACGAAGCTTACGTGCAACTTGGAGTTGTTTATGCCGCTCAAGGGAATTTCCGGCAAGCTATCGCTGCGTATAAGAAAGCGATCGCTGCAAATCCGCAATCTGCCGAAGCCCACTACCGCCTGGCGCAAGCCTACAAACGCGCAGGCGAAGATCAAAAAGCCGAACAGGAAGTGCAATTGTACAAGCAGGCCGACAAGGCGGAAACGAATGCCGTAGAGCAGCAGCGCCGCGAAATACGGCAATTTCTGATTATTCTGTGGGACCAGCAGAAACTGCCACCACCAGCATAGGAATAGTTAAGGCCGCTTAGCGGACAGGCCACGCGGAAAGTAGGTCGAGCAAGAAGCGAAACAATTATTTCAGTTTCGGCGGAGCTGTTGAGACGATGCCGCTGCCTTCTCGAATTGTCAAAATCTGATTGGCCTTAACGGCAGTGAACCGCTCCAGTTTTTGCGTGGTCGGCCACTTCACTTCGATCGCGTCAATCGTCTGGGCCTTGCCCACCCCAAAGTGCAAACGCAAATCGCTTTGCGACATCACGCTCGACCCGCTATGCACTTCGTCGATCTGCGCATGATTTCCGGTAACCACGCGCACACGCGCGCCAATCGCCGTGCGATTGCATTTCGTCCCGATCAACTTAATCTTGATCCAGTTTTGTTTGTTTCCCCCGTCGTTGCGCAGCAGGGAAGGGAGATCGTTCATATTTAGAACCACTGCGTCGATATCGCCGTCGTTGTCGTAATCGCCGAAGGCGGCGCCGCGGCTGGAAAATCGCTCGGAAATTCCCGGCCCCATCTCCGCGGAAACATCTTTGAACTGTCCCTTGCCGAGATTCCGGTAAACGAGCCGCGGATTTTTGAAAGTTTGCCCGATGTTCTGGCCGTCAATTTCGGGATACACGTGCCCGTTGATTTGCATAATGTCCGGCCAGCCGTCGTTGTCGTAATCAAGAAACGCGCAGCCCCATGCGACATATTGATTATTGATGCCGATGCCCGACGCAAACGTCAGGTCGCTGAAAGTTCCGTCGCCGTTGTTGTGATAGAGATTGCAAGTGTCATCCGCAAAATTGGTTTTGAAAATGTCGAGCCAGCCGTCGCAGTCGTAATCGGCAACACCGATGCCCATGCCGGCTTGCTCGTGGCCATTCTCGCTGTACGCCACGCCGTTAAGCACGGCCACGTCGGTGAACGTGCCGTCGTGATTGTTGCGAAATAAAATGCTGGGCTGCGAATCGACCGCTACATAAATATCCGGCCAGCCGTCATTGTCGAAATCGTAGGAGACCGCGGTGATGGAATATTTCGGCCCGGGCTTCAAAATTCCGGATTTTTCGGAAACGTCGGTGAAGGTGCCGTTGCCATTGTTTTGAAATAGAACATTGGTATCCCCGGGCATGCCGCGCGGCCCGCACATCACCGGAATTCCTTTCCACTGACATAGCGGATCGCTGGGCGACGGCGCTTTTTCCGGATCGAGGCGAATGTAATTGCAAACAAAAAGATCGAGATGGCCGTCGCGGTCGTAGTCTAAAAACGTGCAGCCCGCGCCCCAGCGATATTTGTCGTCGTAGACGCCGGCTTTCTTGGTCACATCCGTGAAGGTGCCGTCGCCGTTATTGTGAAACAAAATGTTGTGGCCCCAGAAGCAACAGAAGAGGTCGTCCCAACCGTCATTGTCGTAATCGCCGACGCAAACGCCGGTCTGCCAGCCGGTGCGCGCGAGCCCGGATTTTTCGGTGACGTCGGTAAAAGTTCCGTCGCGATTATTTTTGTAGAGATGGGAAGTCGGTGCCTTTCCTTCCGGCCATTTGGCATCGAGGCGCGTGCCATTGGTCAAATAAATATCAAGCCAGCCGTCTTGATCGTAATCGAAAAAGGCGAGGCCGCTGCCTTTCGCTTCTATGATGTAGCGTTTGTGATCCACGCCGCCCCAAACATTTGGGGAATTGAGCCCGGCTTCTTTGGCTACGTCGACAAAAGTCACGGGGGACGCCGCTTGCGCGGCCGGATGCGCCGGGCTGAAACCCGCCGCTACGTTTTGCGGCGTTGCCGCTTGCAATATCGCCGAGTGTCTCCATTTCCAGAGCGGAGTGACTAGCGCATCCAGCAGGGTGTTGCCGAGAACGATCGCGGAGGAGCCGAGAAAATTGCGGCGCGGTAATTTCATCGGCTCGCCTTCGACGTAATTTTCGGAAAGGTATGCGGCACGATTCCGGCGCCTTCCTTTATCGCAATGATTTTGTCGATCGGCACGTTTGTCAGTTTTTCGACCAAGCCGCTGGGCCAGGTAATTTCCAGGGATTCGATTTTGGTGCGTTTGCCGAGCCCGAAGAAAATACGCGAATCGTTTGCGGACATGTAGCTCATGCCGCCTTTGGATTGCTCTACGTGCGCGATTCCTTCGGAGGTCAACTTCAGCGATGCGCCGATGCCGTCGCGATTCGACTTTGTGCCGATCAGCAAAATCTCGACCCAGTGATTAGCGTTGCCGCCATCATTGCGAAGAAGGAGAGGGTAGTCGCCGCGATTGTTGGTGACGATATCGATGTCGCCGTCGTTGTCGTAATCGGCGGTGGCCAGGCCGCGGCCGGCGATGGGGCGAATAAAATCAGGGCCGAGCGAGTCTGAAACTTTTGCGAATTGGCCTTTGCCCAGGTTGCGGAACATCAGCAGCGGCTCTTTGTAGGAGACTTCGTTGTGATAGAGCTGCACATTATCCAGCATGGCACCGTTGAGTTGCAGAATATCGGGCCAGCCGTCGTTGTCGTAGTCGAGGAATTTCATGGAAACGCCGCTCAGCAAGATCGCCTTGTTGCCGACGCCGGAGCGATATGTGTCGTCAGTGAAAGTTCCATCATGATTGTTGTGGTAAAGGCGATTCAATTCGAAATCGAGATGCGTGATGTAGACATCCTGCCAGCCGTCGCCGTCCACGTCGGCCGTGTCGATGCCCATGCCGGCTTCGTAGCGGCCATCTTCGCTGGCGGCCATGCCCGAGACGAGCGAGACGTCCTGAAACGTGCCGTCATGCTTGTTGAGAAAAAGAAAATTGGGCCAGGAATCGTTGGCGATGGCGATGTCCGGCCAGCCGTCATTGTTGAAGTCGGCGAGGACCACCCCCATGCCTTTCGATTCAGGCTTGCCGACTCCTGAGGCGTCGCTGACGTCGGTGAACGTGCCGTCGTGATTGTTGTGATAGAGCTTGGTTTTCTGGCCTTTGTAATTTCCCGGATGGCAGTAGGAACGGTAGCCAGGACGGTGTTCGCCGCAGTAAAGATTATTTTTCGGCGACCACTCGATGTAGTTGGTCACCACGAGATCGAGCCAGCCGTCTTTGTCGTAGTCAAACCATCCGGCGCTGGTGGACCATCCGCCTTCGTCGGCGACGCCCGCTTTTGCGGTTACATCGGTGAAAGTGCCGTCGCCGTTGTTGTGATAAAGGATGGCGCGGCCGTAGCCGGTGACGTAGATGTCCGGGTAGCCGTCGTTGTCGTAATCGCCTACGGCGACGCCCTGGCCGTAATGTCCTTCGCCGCCAAGCCCGGATTTTTCGGTGACGTCAGTGAAGGTGCCATCACCGTTGTTGTGGTACAGCGCGGACCTCAATGGATGCGGCGGCTTATAGATGTCGGTGGCAGCGGATTGCACGAAGAACAGATCCATCAACCCGTCCTGGTCGTAGTCGAGCCAGGCCACGCCGGTGCCCATCGTCTCCAGATAATATTTTTCCTCGGTCTGCGTTGCGTCCTGTAGAAAGGTGATTCCCGCCTCTTTGCGAACGTCGGTGTAGCGGACCGGAATGCCCACCTGCGGGGATTTTGCCGCTTGCGCTGCCAAGAGTAAGTGGCCGGCCGTGCCGAGTACGGAGGTCAGCGCGAGAAGAACAGCGAGGTTTGTGGCGAGACCCGGTCCTCTAGAGATGTTCTCGGACTTGGGCTGATATTTCAAACTCGTCAGGACGATTCTAGCGCAAGGAGACATCAAAGGGTGCGCTCGGCCAGCGACAACGCGAGCTGAAGTAATTGCTGGCGAGCGACGAGAGGCATGGGTTCGCGGGTGGAGGAAGACTGCGCCGGAGCGCGCGCGAGAGCTTCTTCGATGCGGTTTACGTCTAGGCCGCCGGCTGCGTTGCTGCCCTTGAAGCGATTGAGGACTTCGCGAGCTTTTTCGATTTGCCCGGTTTGGTAGTAGAAAACCCCTAGAGTCGAGTAGCTGCCGGCCCATTCGGGCAACAGTTCCACGGCGCGCTCAAAACGTTCGGCGGCTTGCGCGGTATTGCCTTCCATAACGGAAATCAGGCCCAGGCCCCAGAGGATTTTTCCGGACGCTGGGATGCGCCCCAAACCTTGCTGCAGCATATCTGTCGCGCCACGAACGTCGCTGCTGCGCAACTGCACCAAAGCCAGCGAGAGATAATACTGGTCGTTATCGGGATTGCGGCGAATGGCGTCGCGAAAAATTTCCGTGGCGCGCACGATGTCCCCAAGATGGGCTTGGATGTCGCCGAGCAATGCGAGATATGCGTCATCCTGTTGACCTGCGGCGGAAACTTGCTGCGCGGAGTCCAGCGCTTCGCGGAACAGGCCCTTGCGAAAATAAGCGTCGGCCAAATCAAATTTGACGTCGTCGGAATCAGGGTTCGCGCGCGCCGCGGATTGGAAATGCTGAATGGCTTCATCGTACAGGCGATAGCGCGCAAGCAGAACGCCGATTCCGGTTTGCGTACGGTAGTCATTGGCGCTGAGCTGGTCGAGCTGCGCGATGGTCTTCCGGGCATCGTCCGTTTTGCCAAGCTTCAAATAGGTTTCGGCCAGCAGGTAGAGATCCTGCGGCCGGTCCGGGTGTTTTTGAATTTGCTCGATGAGCTGGGTCTGGTCCAATTGCGTGCGCTCGCGCGGAGAGAGGGTCGCGCGATTGTCCAGATAATCGAAAAGGCGCTGATAAGGTTGGGGGCCGGTAGACGAGTTTTTGGATAGCGTCTGAAATACATTCAAGTCGCGTTGCGCCGCTTCGGTCTGATGCAGACTGCGCTCCACCATGGCGAGCTTGTAATAGCCGGAAGCAGGGTCGCGACTAACCTTTACATAATGGCGCAGAAGTGCTGCGGCGTCTTCAAATTGCTTGTTGGCGGCGCGCAGATTGGCCAGCTCCAGAAGCGCTTCGGAAAAATCGGGATTGGATTTGAGCGCTTGCAAAAAAAATGTTTCGGCGGCGGCGTGATTTCCTTGCCGCTCGCCGATGTAGCCCATGTTGAACAGGCACGAAGCATTATGCGGGTCGAGCTTGAGGCCCTCACTAAAATATTTCTTGGCTTCGTCGAAGCGCCCGAGATGCCGGTACGAAAGGCCCAAAAATGCGTAAGAGCCCGCCGATGGTTCCAGGGCGACCAGCGCCTTGAATTCCTCGATGGCCTTTTCCGTTTTTCCGGACATGAAATAACTCTCCCCGAGCGCGGCGCGGAGGTCCGCGCGTTTCGCGGCGATTTGCAATCCGGACTCGAGCAGGGGAATAGCGTCCTCGAAATAATTCTGGGTCATGCTGACGCGCGCGAGGAGAAAGATGATGTCCGTATTTTGCGGAGCCAGCTTGTGGGCGCGTACGAGAAGGTCCAAGGCGTCGACGGATTTCTTCTGGTCGGAATCGACCTGCGCCAACAGGTAGAGCGCTTCAGCGGAGTCCGGTTTCAGCTTCAGCGCGCGGTTCAATGCCAATTCCGCTTTCACATATTCGCCGGAGCGCAGATAGGCCTGGCCCAAGTTGTAAAGAATCTCGAACGTCTCCGGTTGCAGGGCGTTGGCCTTTTCAAGCTCAAGCTGCGCGGCGCGATACTGCTTTTCCGAAGCCAGCAGCACGCCCAGTGTGAAGTGAAGTTGCACGTCGTCCTTATTCTGTGCGGACAGGTCCGCCGCGCACTTCAAGCCCTCGGCCGTTCTGCCGGCGCGAAGATACGCGCGCGTGAGATTGGATTCGGTTTCGAGATTGGCCGGCCGTACCCGCTGAAAATAGAAAATGGCTTTCGCCGGCGAGCCCTGGGCCAAAAGGACTAAGCCAAGGTTGTAGTTCGCGTCACGATTCGCGGGCGTAGAGCCTAGCACCGCTCGGAACTCCCGCGCGGCGAGTTCGAGCTGGCCTTGCGCGACGTAAACGTTCCCGAGATCGTTATGCGTGCGTGCGGAGTTCGGCGCGAGCTTCAGCGCGTGCTGAAACGCCTCCAGGGCGCCGGGGTAATCCTTTTCGCTGACGTGAATGACGCCCAGCAGGTCGTAGGCTTCGGCGTTCGCTGGATTTCGCTGCAACTCCTCCTGGATTTTGCTCTTAGCCTCCGCTACACGACCATCCTGAATAAGCGCCTGCGCCTCAGCGACGATCGGCGATGTCGGCTTCGCGGGTCGCTTCGGCGCAGGTTGTTTGTCAGCAGGTAGCTGTGTGGCGCGGACCGCGGCACAAAAGAAACTCATCGACAGCGTAAGCGTCGATAGCGCAAGAATTCTCCAAAGCGCTGCGGTGGCGCGCCTCGGTCGCCAGGTGGCATCAAAAATCATCGCCAGCACGTCCCCACATGGGTTCCATCCAGTTGAAAACTAATTTAGCATCTCCAGAGCTTGTTGAGCCATCTTGTGCTGCGGCTGTTGGTGCAGCAGCGCTTGCAACACCTCTCGCGCCTTGTCTTTCTCCTTCAGCACGACGTAGAGGCGAGCGAGATTCAGATAGGCTTGGTCAAAACTCGGCGCCAAGCGGATGCACGTCGTGAATTTTTCTTCGGCTTCAGCGTAGCGTTCTTCGCGCACGAAAAACACGCCGAGGTTGTTGAGCGCGTCCGGATAGTCGGGACGCAAAGTCACGGCGCGCTGCAGATATCCCGACGCCAGCGAAAGTTGCTCTTGCCGCGCATAGAGCATCCCGAGGTTGTAATGGACTTCGGGGTTTTCGGGTTCAAGCTCCAGCGCGCGCTTCAGAAGCCTTTCCGATTCCGCGAAATTTCCCTGCCGCCGGTACACGTTTCCAAGATTAAGAAGCGCGATGGCGTAGTCCGGCCGCTGCGCAAGCGATTCCTTGAAATTCTGAATCGCATCGTCCGCTCGACCCTGCTGCGCCGCAATCATGCCGAGGTTGTTCCACGCCTCCGGATAGACAGGCCGCAACTTCACGGTCTGCTCCAAATATTGTTGCGCTTTCGCCAGATCATTTTTGCGCAAATATAGCGTTCCCAAGTTGTAGTAAGCCTCCGGCTCATTCGGCTTGGCCGCGATGACCTGCTGAAAGGACGCTGCGGCCTGTTCGAGATAGCCGCGCTGGAACAGCGCGACGCCATAAGTGAAGTCGTTGCGACGGAAAGCGTCTTTTTCGTAGAGCGTACCCGCAAACGGAAGCGCTTTGCGCGTTCGTTCCTCGGCTGTCGATGGAAGCGACGTGATGTCTTCGAGGAGGCGTTCGGTTGTGACCGCGCCCTGGTAGATTTTCACCATCATTCCTTCGCGGTCGATGAGGAAGGAACATGGCACCGGTAGATCGCGGCGTCGATCGAACAGGTACCGGTAGAGAATATTGTAGATGCCAATGACTTCTGGCGTGGCAACGAGGGTTGCAAGGGCAGGGAAGGAGATGCCCTTGGCCGCGTCGCCGGGCTGGTCCAGCTTGATTCCGACGATGCGAAGCCCGCGCTGGCTGAGCACGTCCCGATTTTTCTGCAAGAGCCGCAACTGCGCGCCGCCATCCGGCGAAGCGGTCGCCCAAAAATGGAGTAGCAGAGAGTTGCCTCGGAAAGAACCGAGGCCGGTCACTTTTCCGGCGGCGTCGGGGAGGGAAAAATCCGGCGCACGCAAAGCTTCAATGAGCCACGTTTCCGAATGCGCCGGTAAAGAATCTGATTTCACAGGATCGCCTGCTCCGCCGTATGCGCCGGATGTAGGCGCAAACGGTGTCGCCGCAAAATCCTGCGACCCTTCCTCGAGCACGATGCGCTGACTGGCAGGCAGACGGTCGAATGTTTGCGTCAATCCACTGGGCCAGCGCACACTCGCACGGATGGTTCCGTGGGCGTCGCCGAGTCCGAAAAAAAGTTCTTTCGTGTGTTGCGATAAGAATCCCGACCCGGCCTGAAGGAATTTCGTCTGCCGGCGCCCTCCCGATTCCACGGTGACCGCCGCCCCCACCGCGTCGCGGTTGCTCTTCGTCCCACGCAGTCGAAACGCCACGGCACTGCCGAGCTCTTTCATTACATTGCGCAAGACGCGAAGCTGCGGCCCATTGCGATTTTTGAGGACGATTTCGAGGCACCCATCGCGATCCAAATCGGCGAGCACGAATGCTCGGCTATCGTCGCGAAAATCCAATCCGCTCGCGCCGGAAATATCCGAAAATGTGCCGTCCCGATTATTGGCATAAAAGACGTTGCGCTCGTAGCCGTTCCAGCTAGCGTCCGAGCGGATCAATTCATTGATGGCGTTCCAACCCTGCTCGTAATGCGTCGATGGAATAGAATTTTGCGGAGACTTGCCCACCACCTGCCGCCAGAAAAAACTGGAAATATCGTCATTGGCGCCGCGCGCCGAGTCTGGCCCGGAAATGTAGCCATTGGCGATGTACAGGTCCGGATAACCGTCGTGATCGAAATCCCAGGCGTCGGAGGACCAAGCCCAGCGGCCCATTTCGACACCGGCTTTCTCGCTGACATTCTGAAATTTTCCATTCCCAAGATTGCGATACAGCGAATTGCCGCGTGCGTGCCTCCGGTAAAGGTCACGAATATTTTCTGGGTCGCCCGCATGGAATCGTTCCTGCTCGCCTACGCGAATGCCCGCAGCCGACCACATATTGGAGACATAAACGTCCTGCTTACCGTCGTTGTCGCAGTCGAACCAGCTTGCGCTCATGCCCGCCCCGGGATCTTCAACGCCGGCCTCGCTCGAGACAGATGTAAACGTGCCATCGCCATTGTTGCGATAAAGATTGCTGCGGCCGAAATCGTTCGCGACGTACAGACTCGGACGTCCGCTGGCATCGTAGTCGCCCCAGGCGCACGCGAAACTGTAGCGATCGTTGTCGACGTTGAGCCCGGCTAAATCGGTGCTATCGCGAAACGTGGCGTTGCCTTCGTTGTGTAGCAAAAAATTAGGAGGCCCGTTCCGCGCATCAAAATAGGGAACCGGATAGTGATACTGGTCCAGGCCGAGATAGTAGCTGTAGAGGCAGAAATAAATGTCGAGGCGGCCGTCGTTATCATAGTCCGCGAGGGCGGCGTGCGTGAAAGTGCCTTGCGGTGGGCGCGCGAACTGGAAAGCGTCCTGCTTGAGAGAGAACTTACCCTTGCCGTCATTAAGGAACAGAAGCGGGCCGCTGCCGCGAACGACAAGAAGGTCCTGCACGCCTTTGTTTTCGAAATCGGCGAATAGCGCGCACGCCGTCGCATCGAGCACCCCGACCCCGGCGGCCTCGGTGACATCGTCAAAGGTGCCGTCGCCGCGATTGCGATACATCCGATTCGGAAGTCCCGCAGGCTGGCAAACGTACAGGTCATCGAACCCGTCGTTATCGATGTCGCCTGCGGCCAGACCATTATTGCCGTACACGTCGATACCGCACGCGCCGTCGAGCGTCGTGCGCCAGTGGTCGACGCCGTGTAGCATCTGCTCTCTATAGGACGCGGTGTGGCCCAGGGCTTGCGCGCTCACATCCGCGAAAATCGCTTCGCGGGCGCGGCTCACGGTTTCTCCGCTGGCTTCCCAACGCACCACCCGCCACGTACTGGAATTATCTCTAGTCCAACGCGTCGACCAATTCCCGATGCGCTCTTCGCGACCACCGTCGGCGCGGGTGCTGGCCAGGCTGTAACGAACCTCGCTTTGCACCATCAGCGGGGAATTGGCGACTTCCTTGATACTCGTGATTTCAAACTCCGCGGTTTCCACGCGCGCGAAAGCCGACAGATACTTCTTTATTTCGTCCAGGAATCGCTCGCCAGTGCTCGTGGAGTTGGTCAGGAAGTGCCGCCGCGTGACCTCGATCCCCACACCCGAGCGCACGCTGCTCTCCTGCACGGAGCCGAGCGGAGTCGCCTGGAGCGAAGGATCGAGAAAAGTTGCGACCACATTGATCGCAGGCGACCTCGCCTTGAGCGCTTGGCCCCACTCGTTCAAAAGACGCCCAATTTCAAGAGCGTATTTTTCCGTGACGAACTCGTCGGCGCCGGGTGGCACCAAGCGAAGAACATCGTCCAGCGGAGATTTCGCCGGATAGTGTGGCGTAACTCGAAAGTCGGCGAAAGGGAAGGACGGAACAGCTCGCGGAGGCGCGGCCATTTTCAATCCTAAGGGCCATGCCTGCATAGGAGCGGGAACGAAAAGCACGGGGGCCCATCGCATTCCCCGAAGGAAAAGTCGACGCGAAATTCGTTTTTCGTCTTTGTAATGCGCCATCCGGAAGTGCCTGCCTGCAACCGCTTGCCTTCGCATGCTAGCACTCAGGCAAGGCTCATCCAAATGCTGAGGATCTGTGCTTATATTCGACTAGGGAATGAGGCCAGGAGCCGGGCCTGAGGAATCGCCAGGGATCAACTCTGCCGTAATCTGATATTCACGCCCCTGAGGATCGGCGGAACAAGAGAGCTCATGCAGCGCGTCGGCTGCCATTTGGCCGAGCACGTCGCGATGAATATCCACTGTGGTAATCGAAGGATTGCTATATTCCGCCAAGCGGGTTTTGTCAAAACCGGTCACCGAGATGTCTTCCGGCACGCGGCAAGCGGACTTCATCAGTCCCTTGATCACGCCGACCGCGGTCAGATCGTTCACGGCCATCACCGCGGTAGGTCTTGGATCAAGCTTCGCGATCGCCAGGCCCGCGCTCAAGCCTCCCTCGAAGCGCAAATCCCCCGGAAGGACCGGCCCAGGCTCGAGCCCTAGTGCCTTCATACACCTTTCGTAGGATTGCAGGCGCACTACGCTCGATTTCAGTCGTGGCCTTCCCGCGACGAACGCGATACGTCGGTGCCCATTCTTGTACAGATATTCCACGATTTGCCGGATCCCCGAATGATAGTCAATGCGCAAATTGCTCACGTACTGTCGCACCGGAGCAAGATCGAGAAAGGTCACGGCAATTCTTCGGCGCGCCAGTTCGTGGATCACGCGCAAGCTGATTTCCGAGGTCATCACCGCGACCCCGCGCACCTTATGCTCCATCATGCGCTCGGCGGCCTCTCGCGTTCTGCGCGGGTCGTAGTTGGTGTCGCTAAGAATGGCGTCGTAGCCCAGCGCTCGCGCTCGCGTCTCGAAGCTCTTGATGACCTCCGGGAAAAACGGATTCTCAATGTCGGAAACGATTATGCCCAGGGTGCGGCTCTCGCGCGAGGCCAAATGCCGCGCATGCACGTCGGGGAAGTAACCGAGGCGCTTCACCGCGGACAACACCAGGCGATGCGTGCGTGGTCCCACTTTCCCGGTTTTGTTCAGTACATTCGAGACCGTCGCGGTGGAGACTCCCGCGGCCTTGGCAACATCACGAATGGTTAGAGCCATAAGCAGAATTTCTCAGCGATGTAATTAACTCCGAACGAATTCCTGCTTTCAAGGAAAAACGGCTTGCAGTATAGATTAAAAAAAGTGCTTGACAACATCCAAAGAGCTGTGAGATTACCTTGCGCACAAGGTTAAGCGGTTAAGTAGCTTGGGTGCGTAAATCAGGGTTAAACGGTTTACATGCATTTACCGGGCTTGGGGTGCCAGATTCTCAGAACGCTTGTGTTGTGGGGCGCAGCTTGCCGCGCGTTTCGATCAGACCTTTGTCCGCAAAATTTAATTGAGTCGAGGAGCGTTTAGGGCGGCCTTCGCCGCCCCGACGCTCGCTGTCCGGGATTGCAGAAGTTGGGCCCGCCAAGGCCCGGGAGGAAGCGATGAACGGAAAGGCTCTTTCTGGATTGTTCGGCCGGGCGACGTTGTTGGCGCTGGCCAGCCTTGTCGTATTGTTGTGCAACTCGGCCCCCCTTCGTGCTCAAGTCGACGCCGGCAGCATTTCGGGAACTGTTACCGACGCCTCCGGAGCCACCGTAAGCGGTGTCGCCGTCACCCTCACCAACCAAGGCACTAACGCCTCGCTTAGTACATCCACCGGTTCGGACGGGGAATACAAATTCTCGCCGGTCAAAATTGGCATTTATAAGCTCAAAGCCACCCTGCAAGGCTTCCAGACGGTCGAGCAGCGCGATATCACCGTAAACGTCGACCAGAACCTGGTGATTAATTTCGCCCTGAAAACCGGATCCGTCACTGAAACCGTTGAGGTAGCCTCGACTCTCCCCGTCCTCGAAACGCAAGACGCTTCGGTCGGCCAGGTCATCGATTCGCGCAGCGTCGATAACCTTCCGCTGAACGGGCGCAACTTCACCTTTTTAGCCCAGCTCGCCGCAGGCGTAAACACTCCACAAGCGGACACTCGCGGAAATGCGGCCAGCGGCGCGTTCTCGGCCAATGGACTGCGTCCGGCGCAGAACAACTACCTGCTCGACGGTATCGACAACAACTCAGACACCGTGGACTTCTTGAACGGCACGAATTATGTCGTTCTTCCTCCCGTGGACGCGGTTCAAGAATTCAAGGTGCAAACTTCCGATTTCAGCGCGGAATTCGGACGCTCTGGCGCCGCCGTTCTCAACGCCACTATCAAGTCTGGTACCAATGAATTCCATGGCGCCGCCTGGGAGTTCTTCCGCAACGATAAACTCGATGCCGCGGACTTTTTCGAGAACGCGAACGGAGTTCCGAAAGGCAAGCTCCGCCAGAATCAATTCGGATTTACCGCCGGTGGGCCGGTGGTCCTCCCGAAACTGTATAACGGCCGAAACAAACTCTTTTTCTTCGGCGACTATGAGGGGCTCCGCAGAGTTCAAGGAACGATTCTTTCGGGCTCGGTCCCCACGGCTGCGGAGCGCGCCAGCGGTTACACCAATTTTCAAGATCTAATCCTAGGTCAATCGTCGGCGAACCCCAGGCTAGACGCCTTGAATCGTTCGATTCCAGTGGGGACGATTTTGGATCCCGCTACTACTCGTGCGGTTCCTGGCGGGTTCGTTCGTGATCCGTTTGGTGGCTGCGGGAATCTGCCGGTATATAACCTCACTACCTGTCCCACATTGAACATCCTGCCCGCCAACCGGCTCGACCCTAACGCGATCAAACTATTGAATCTCTATCCGACGCCCACCAACGGCAAGCTTTTCTCGAATTTTGCCAATTCGCCGAAATTGTTTGAACACCGCAACTCTTTTGATGCCCGACTGGACGCTAATTTCAATGACAAGAATCAGCTCTTCTTCCGCTTCAGCCTGGTTGACGACCCGCAATTCATTCCCGGTATTTTCGGTGGCGTCGCCGATGGTGGTGGTTTCCAGCAGGGCTTGCAAACAGCGAATGCCCAGCAGAGCGCTTTGGGCTATACCCATACCTTCTCGCCGACCTTCATCAACGAAGTTCGTGCCGGACTCAATTACCTGCACACGACGAGAGTTTCTCCTTCCGCTAACGATTTGACCGACATCCCATCGCAGTTTGGTATTCAGGGCATACCCCAACTGCAGGAAAATGGCGGTTTGCCCGCGTTCGGGATCAATGGACTGCAAACTCTGGGCAGCAACGCCTTCCTTCCTTCCGATGAAGTCACCTCGACGTTCCAGGTCACTGACACGGTCACGAAAATTTATGGCAAGCATACTTTCAAAATGGGCTTCGAGTGGCAGCACGTAAAGTTCTCCACCCTGCAGCCACCCTGGTCCCGCGGAGAGTTCGATTACAACGGAAACTATACGGACATCCCCAACGTCGGTGGCGGCAGCACCGGGCGCGCCGACTTTCTTCTCACGCCGATTGCATCCACCGTTGGCGGGCCAAACTTTGTTGGAGGCTCCAGCGAGATATTCGTCTCCAACATCTCTCTCACCGATAACGGTAAGGATTACTACGGCGCTTTCGTCAACGACGATTGGAAGCTGACTCCGAAACTGACAGTGAACCTCGGCTTGCGTTGGGACTTCTTCGGCTTGGTTGGGGAGCATCATGAAAACCAAGCTAATTTCTCGCCAGTAGCGCCACCAACCGGTGCCCCCGTTTATATAATTCCACCTGGAAAGAACGCAGGTAACGTGTCCTCCGGCTGCGCAAAATGTTTCACGAACTTGCTTGCGACGGACGGGATTGCCCTTGCCGTGACCAATCAGTATGGCCAGGGCCTCGGAAACTCTCAAAAGAATAATTTTGCGCCGCGCATTGGCCTGGCCTACCAGGTCAGCCCCAAGCTTGTCGTGCGGACTGGGTTCGGCCTCTTCTACAACGGTTTTGAAAATCGCGGCTTTTCGCCGAACCTGGGCGAGAATTATCCGTTCCAATTCAACTTCTCATTCGCCTCGCCCAACGACCAGACGCCTATTAGCGCGGGCACTCCTTTTGCTGGTTGCGCTGCAACCGCCCCCTACGGAGGCACCGCGACCTTCGAGGCCGGATTTGCGTGCACGCCGCTTAGCCCACTGCTGGTTACTGATGCCACAGGTTTAGGGCTGCGCGGAATTCAATTTAACTATCAGACCCCGTACACTATGGGCGCCAATCTCACCCTCCAATACCAACTGACCCCTTCCATGTCCGTGCAAGCCGGTTACGTCACTTCGTTGGCCCGTCATCTGGAATCGTTCCCGGGCTCTAACAACCCCACTTCCATTGCGCCTGCAGGCACAGCGGAAAAGACTCTCGTGCAATTTCCTGATTTCGGATTCGGCTCCAGCTATGCGGCTACCGCAGGCATGAGCGCTTACCATGGCCTCCAAACTAAAGTTGAGAAACAGTTTGCCAATGGCCTGAATTTCCTCTTTGCCTACACTTATTCGAAGACCATGACCGATGCCGGTGACCTGCTGAACGGTGGAAGCGTTTCCGGTTTCCGCGCGCCGAGCGTCCCTGGTCTGGGAATGGCCTTTGATTATGGCTTGGCGAACTTCGATGTTCGTAACGTCTTCCATTTTAGCGGCGGTTACGAGCTTCCTTTTGGCAAGGGCAAGCATTTCATGTCCGATGCCAGCGGATTTATGGACAAGGCGGTCGGGGGCTGGAGCATAATCTGGAGCAGCACGTTCCAAGGCGGTCAGCCGATCTCCATTGGCTGCCCGAGCAGTACGGCAGCAAGCCTCGGCTGTGGCGCTCTCTATACGGGACAACCCCTGAAACTGGGTATTTTCAGTAAGGTTGATCCGGGCACCGGCAAATCGGTTGTCGCGTATTTTGGCAATCCCGGCGCGTTCGTACAGCCTTGCGTCCTGGGAAGCAACCCGCCGTCGCCGGCAGGGTGCACGCCTTTGACGGGCGCCGCTGCCTTGGGTGGCGTAACCCAAGTTCCGGGACCCGGATTCCATCGGCTCGATTTTTCGCTCTTCAAAAATATCTCGCTTACGGAACGCTTCAAGCTTCAGTTCCGAACGGAGATTTTCAACATCTTCAACCACCCGAACTTCAACGCGCCGAATTTTGGCGGCAACGGCGTCACCGCCATTTCGAATTCGGGCAAGTACAACAGCTCGACGTTTGGCGAAATCGGGTCGACGCGCGATGCTCCTTATGATCCGCGGCAGATCCAGTTCGCTCTGAAGTTGTATTACTAATCCGGGTTGGGAATTCCCGAAGAGGCGCTTCGTAAGAAGCGCCTCTTTTCTTTTGGGCTGCCCGTTTCTCCGTTTGTAGACCTTTCCGAGCTGTATCCGTTTCTTCATGGTGGCGGTCTCTCCCCCGCTTTTTTTGCGCTGAAGGCTCGGCGTCTTCCGCTCGCGATGCTAAAATTCCAGAACCGTGATTCCAAGACTCTGCCTGTTGTGTCTCGTGCTTCTGGCTCTTGCGGCCGGGATGCAGGCCCAAGGTACCGCTGGAAGCGCTAACGAGCGCTTGGACCGTGCGTTCCAGGCTGCCGTGGCGGCCTACGAGTCCGGACGGCTTCCAGAAGCTGCTACGGCGCTGGAATCGCTGCTGCGCGAAGTCCCCGAAAGCTTCGAGGTCCAAGAATTGCTTGGCCTGGTCTACTCCGCGCAATCCCTGGACACTAAGGCGTCTGCGCACCTGGAGAAGGCTGTGCACTTGAAGCCGGACTCGGCTAGCGCGCGCATGAATCTCGCGATCAACCTTGTGCGGCTGGGAAAATTGCAGCCGGCCGAAGCGGAGTTCAAGAAAGCCCTCGAGCTGGAGCCAAAAAACTACGAAGCCAATCACAACCTTGGCGAGCTGTATGTCCGCGCCGGAAAGGTCGGCGCAGCCACGACTTACCTCGAACAGGCGCAAAGGATTAATCCCACCTCCTACGACAATGGCTACGACCTGGCGCTGGCCTACGTTGTTACCAGCCGGCTCTCCGACGCTCGCCAACTCGTTGGCGAACTTTTGAAGCAAAAGGACACGGCGGAACTGCACAATCTTCTCGGCGAAGTCGAAGAGAAAGATGGCAAATTCGTCGAGGCAGCCAACGAATACGAACTGGCCGCGCACCTTGACCCCAGCGAGAGCAACCTGTTCGACTGGGGCAGCGAACTGCTGCTGCACCGAACACTCGATCCCGCCATCACCGTTTTTCAGAAAGCCGCCGAGCGGTACCCGAATTCGCCGCGCGTGGCTATCGGCCTGGGCATCGCCTACTATTCACGCGGCAACTACGACGATGCGGTCAAGTCGCTGCTGCACGCTGCGGACCTGAGTCCTGCGGACCCGCGGGTCTATCCCTTTCTTTCTCGCGCTTACGACAGCTCGCCGAGCCAGGCCGAAGAGGTCATCGCGCGATTTCGGCGTTACGCAGAGCAGCAGCCGGGCAACGGCCGGGCGCAGTATTACTACGCGATGGGCCTGTGGAAAGGGAAGCGCGCGCAGGATCCCAGTCTCGACCTGACGCAAGTCGCCGCGCTGCTGAAGAAAGCCATAGCGCTCGAGCCGGGGCTGGCCGAAGCGCATCTGCAACTCGGAAATCTTTATTTTGACCAGCAAAAGTATGGCGACTCCATTCCGGAATATCGGCGCGCGCTGGAATTGAATGGCGACTTGGCCGACGCGCACTATCGTCTTGGCCAAGCGTATGTACACACCGGGGAAAAAGCGCGCGCGCAGGAACAGCTTCAGGTCTACCAAAAAATTCGCGAGCAACACCTTGCGGACCTGGAGAAACAGCGCGCCGAAGTTCGCCAATTCGTCTACGCGGCAAAGGACGCCCCTCCGGGAAAAGATCCTGCTCCGTCGAAGCCTTGAGTTCGACGTGCCAAATAGGGAATGCGAGAACATCTGGTGCTAACCACACCCCGTTTTTTGTCGAAGAGTGCGCAAACGATTGAAAACAAAGAGCGGAGGTGCGAAAAAGAGCTGCAAGAGAGGTAAAGAGTGCGCAAGTTGCTGAAAGAACGCGATTTGCCGCAGGGGCACAGAGACACAGAAGCTGAGGAAATACTGATGGGTGACACCCCGGGGGATTTGTATGGATGTGAATATAAAGGAGTTGCGGGCGAAGGGATTTGTAAGTTTATGAAAACAAAGGGTGATAAAAATCGAACGGTGGGCGGTTCGTGCGAAGACGGAATGGTGGCGGGGGAAGTTAGAAGAGCGCGAGTGCGAGGCATCGGTGGAACGTCGGGGTCGACCCCTCGACATTGATCGGGGTAAACGATAGCAGGAGGGGTACGCCGGGACAACTGGTCGGAGGGACGGTTGAGGTGCAGCTGGCCGAAGGAGATCTTCAGCAGCGATACCGGTTAACTCCGAATGCGGAGGTATGCAATGGTCTTGTTAGTTTGTGCTGGAGTCAGGTCTAAACCCGGACCCTTGCAAATCAAAGGGTCCGGAACCGAAATTCGCTAAGGGTGTTCCACCCGCCCCATCACTTGCCAGCGGAAGAGTTCCCGAATACCCAGAACCTGATCACTAACAGGAAGCTGAATACCATGAGGACTAAGCAGAGATCCGCCAGTAAGGCGAGTTTGCTTGCGGGATAGAATTGTTTATATCTCTTTCGAACTTCGGTACCCCACCAGAAGTAGGACATTCGCTCGTTTTCGGGCAGACGCTCGTTTATTTTGCCGATCATGATGAACGAAAGCATGTTGGCGAAGATGGCAAAGGATCCGCCAAGGAAGGCGATGGCAATAACACGGAGGGGCATTAAGGTCGTTAGTTGCATAGTTGTCGTACCAGCTGGCCTGAGAATCCATCGTTCGTGCCGTCTAATCCAAAAACCAGCCCCGTAGTTGGCGCGTGCGATACAGGACCGAGGCCGGCGCCAAAGTAGCAGCTCCTCTAGTTGCTGGAGATGTTGGCGCGATTCTTTTTGTCTGGGAAGAGGTTTTCTACGGGCATTTTTGCGTCGAAGACTAGGTTGAAGAAGCCGACCATCATTTCGTCCCAGGTTTGTTCGCCCCAGGTGACTTCTTTTGTGGGGTCGGCGTTTTCGGGATTGGAGGCGGAATTATCGAAGTGGGCGGTGCAATCGATTTTTGTGCCCTTGGGGAGGGCGATGGGTTCTTCGAGGTTGTACCAATTCTGCCAGTGCCAATCGTAGCGCGGGACGCTGAGGAGTGTCTTGCTTTCGCCGGAAGGATAGACGACGCGATATTCAAAATCTTTGCCGCGGCCGTGCATGTGGGGATGCAAGCCGGAAAGCTTCACATCGGTGGCCACTTCAAAGCTGGCGTCCACGCGGTAGTTGGGATTGCCGGGTGGAATTTTGAAAGTGCCGTTGGTGGCGGAGAGGGTGAGCACGCGTTCTTTCGGTGGCTCTTTCGCGAAGATAATGCCGAGGTGCGATTGGTCGCGCGTGGCATGGCCATGGGGCGTGTAGTGGACCTGAAAAATAAAGTCTGAGCCGGCCTTGATGAGCTTGGCTTGCCCGGGGCGAAGAATTTCGGCTGGCTGACCGGGCGCATAGCCGACGAGGAAATCGCTGGGAAGGGCGCTGGTGTCAGGCTGCTCCTTTGTTTTGACTTGAGGCGCGGTGAAGAATAGACCGGCTTTTTGTCCGCGGAACCAATTGGAATTAGGCTCGCGAACGTAGGCAATGATGTGATGAACGACCGAGCGATCGGTGGGGCGGACTTCGGCGGCCTGAACCCATTTGTCTTCGGTGAAGCCGGAGGGGACGATGACGTGCTGGTAGTCGATAACGCCGGAAGCGGGAACGTCGAAGGCGGTCGGCAGTTGGTAGACCGCGTCGGGTTTGCCGATGCCCCAACCTTCGACCCAGTCGACGGGCTTGGGCATGTCGTTGGGATCACCCTCGGGCGCGCCGGCATCGGCCCACTTAGCAAGCGTTTCGACTTCGGAAGAGTTGAGACTCATGGCGTTGGAGAATTTCCCGTAGCGAGGGTCCGCAAACCAAGGCGGCATCTTTCGCGATTGCGCGTCGAGTTTCATGGCCATGGCCCACGGCCTGGTCTGCTGGTAGGTCAACATGGAGAAGGGACCGGCCTCGCCAGGGCGATGGCAGACCTGGCAATTCTTCTGAAGGATGGGAGCTACGTCTTTAGCAAAGGTGGGAGCGGTTGAGGAGGAAGGGGAGCCTCCGGATTGGGCCCAGGACAAGGCTGCGCATAGGAGGATAACGAACAGAAGTGAGAGGCGGCGATTCATTTGCGGAACGCTCCAAGATTGAACGTAAACAGCGAGAGTATAAGTTGGAAGATGCGAGCGGACAAGGTGGTCTTAGTGGTTGTGCGCGACCAAGTCCAGCGGCGTGGGATGCCTTGACTTAGGCGCTGGCGCGTCGTACTTTCTTTTGCTCCGCGCTAAATTTTCCATGAATTCTTATTCTCCATCGCGAGCTACAAAAACAGGTGGTACGCGCCTGGGACGCGCTGGAGCGCGTTCCCGCAACGACTTGGCGCAGGAGCTGGCTTGGAACCGGCGGGAGTTCTTGCGGGCTGGCGCGGCTATGGCGCTGGGTAGCACGTTTCTTGGGAACCCGGTTGCACTGGCAGGGATTCCGAGCAAGAAGCGGAAAGTGGTTGTGATTACGTTTGGCGGGGGGGCGCGGGATCAGGAGACGTTTGCGCCGGAGGGGCAGGAAAATATCCCGCATTTGATGCGGGAGCTGATTCCGCAATCGACATTTTTCACGCAGGTGGTGAATCGGGGAATCCTGGGCCACTATGTGGCCACGGCCAGCCTCGCCACTGGGGTCTACGAGACAATCAACAACTTTGCTTCGCTTCCGCCGGAGCATCCCACCGTTTTCGAGTATTTCCGCAAGGACTTGAGGCGACCTTCCACGGATGCGTGGGTGGTGGCACCCAGCAACGGTTTCAACCGCATTGGAGAGAGCAGCAACCGGGGATACGGGCCAGGACTGGGCGCCAGCGTTATTTTGCCGAAGCATTTGCTGACGGCGGCGATGTCCGGCCGCACGACGGATTACGAGCATCTGTTGCGCGACAACTACGAGAGCCCGCTGTTCGCGCCGGACCTTGGCGGCAATGAATTTCAGCTGCAGCAACTGGAGATGATGCTGAAGCTGTCGGTGGACGACTTCAAGTCGCACGCGCTGACGTTGTCGAGTCCGGATGAGCTTAGCGTGTACATCGCGCGCCGCTTGATGCGGCAACTTGCGCCGAGCCTGCTGTGGATCACCATGCACGACATCGACATTGCGCACGCGGGCGCGTACTCGCTGTACATCGAGGGAATACGACGCACGGACCGGCTGTGTGCGGAAATGTGGAAGACCATCCAGAGCGAACCGGAGTACGCGGGTAACACGACGCTGTTCATCCTTCCGGATTTTGGGCGAGACTCGGATGACGACTCGGGCGGCAATGGATTTCAGCATCATCGCACGGGCGATGCGCTTTCGCGGACCACGTGGATGATGGCGATGGGGCGCGGGATTCGCGAGGGCGTGGTTTACGATCGGGCCATGGAGTCGACCGACCTTGTGCCCACGCTCGGCGCCATGCTTGGTTTTTCTCCATCACTCGCACAGGGCAAGCCCATCGCGGAGCTTTTGTAACGCCGATGCAGCCGCGCGACCTCAAACCGGAACTATTCAATGGCTATCCTGCGGAAGCCAAGCGACTTGTGGTCCATTACATCGCGGTGCTGCAGCGGCTGCCGCTGAGTTTTCTGCCCAGTTTGCTGCGCGAAGCGATTGAGTACGACTACAAATTTCCCGTGGAACGCAAGGCGCTGGAAACGGAACTGGGCAACCTAGATTCGCTGTCTGCGGAACAGTTCAAAGAATGGATGCAGGGCTTCGCGCAGATTCAAGTTTCCTCGACACTGGAGAATTTTGATTGGGTCAACGCGCCGGCGCAATTTGTCGAGCAGCTTTCCTCACATCTGTGGACCACGCATCAGCTTGACGCGTTTCGTGCCGCGGCCACGACCTATGCCGACCGCTTGCGCGCGGCCGTGCCGCCAGAGGCGCCGTCCGCGCCGCGATTGGGGATCACGGTAATCGGCCAGGGCGTTGCATCGTACGATGCGCCACTTTTCCGGAAGCTGCGTGCGCACGGTGCGTATTACAGCCGTGTCCATCCGGAAAATGGTTTGCGCGTGCTGCTCGATGCTGTGGCCTCGAGGGCCAAAGCGTACCCCGCCCACTATGCGCACTGGTATATCGATGGCGGCCAACATGAAGAGCACGACGCGGCGCTGACCATGGTGTCGTATGCGGAGCTACAACCTGCACGCGCCGCGCTGCTGGGCAAAATGCGCGCTGAAATCGACCGACCGGGTATGGGCCCGGAAGCGCTGCGCACGCGACTTGCGCAGTTGCGGCCCGCCGACCTCGGTTTCCACCAGGGAGACGAGGTCTTGGACCGGTTTCGCGTGAAGATGCTCACGGAAGGGTCCGGGACGCAAATTTTCAGCACCACCTTCGCGCAATGGACCGCGCGCGAAGCGCTGCGGCGTGCGCAGCCTCTCACGGTGCTGGTGCGTTTTGCTCCGCGGCAACGGCAAAGGCCGATGAACGAATTGCTGGCGGCGACTGCGGAGAGCGCGGACCTCGACCCGGTGGGATCATTGATCGATGGCGACATGGGCGCTTACTACAACTGGCTCAATCAGCAGCGGCTCCCCGGCGCGAATCAATCCGTGTTTCTGGTGTGGTTCGAGGGCCACAACCAAGCCCTGGCCATCGGCCCCGGAACTCCCCGCGGTACGTCCTCCGAATCCGAAACCGACCTGCGGCAAATACTAGCCGCGACGGCTTGAAGACATTTCCGAAGCGGAAGGCCGGATTACTAAAAATTTGAGATCGATGTCGTTGGGACGCCCCCGGTCTTGTGCTCACGCATGTGGAAATGCAACACACGCATTTCCAGAATGATACGAATTTTCCTCAGGTCGGGCTCAGGCAATCAAGATTCGTACGAAACGCAGACAGAGCACTGGCTCAGGGACAGAAATGACTGTAAGACCTTTTCTGGCCTTTTGGCCAGTAGCCCGCTCCAGGTTCCCTGACTAGGCTAGTTACTCGGACTCGGTCGGAGTTCGAGCCAGAGGCGGGCTGGCTGATCAAACCGCTCCGGTTTGCCCCGTTCTTATTCCTCCTCATCAACGCCGGAAGAAAAATTCCTGATTGGGAACGCGCTTTAAGGTCGCGCGAGCGCGTTCGTCGATTGTATTTGTTCGGTGAGGTCGGATTGCAAGCGAAGGCCGTTTGACCGATTAGAGCAACCGGTCGCTGATAAGTGAAAACGCTGGTCGCCCGTCGGTTCTGTTCTGCTTTCCTCACTGCCACGATTTGCCGGAACGAACAGGAAAGAACTCCGCAATTCCGCGGAGGCTTGGAAATACAGCGATCGCGATGAACAAAAAATGTCAGGAGAAGATCGCGATGAAGGTCAAATGTTTGCTCATGTCTCTTTTCTTCTTGTCGGGTCCTTTGGAGGCTTGGGCTTGCCCTTGCACCATCTGGCCGAGCGCGGCGACTCCGGCGATTGTGGACGCGGGTCCCGATGCGGCGATAGAACTTGGAGTAACTTTCAAAGCCGACAGCAACGGTTACATCACGGGCATTCGATTTTACAAGAGTGCACGCAACACTGGTACGCACACAGCCCACCTGTGGACAAATACGGGCACTCTATTGGCGAGTGCGACCTTCAGCGGAGAGAGTTCTTCCGGTTGGCAGCAGGTCAATTTTTCCAGACCTGTGGCGATCACGGCCAACGCTGTGTATGTCGCTTCGTACCACACGAGCGTCGGTCACGAAAGCGTCACGCGATATTTCTTCGCAACTTCAGGAGTAAACCGCGCGCCGCTGCACGCTCTGTCGAACGTCAATGGAAGCCCTGACGGGCCTTACAGCTACAGCAGCGGAAGGTCGTTTCCCAAGAACACAGATCGTTCTTCAAACTATTGGGTGGACGTCGTATTCGCGGCTACGACTGCACCTGTGGCGCTGCAAATTGTCACGCCTCAGTTGCCGGGAGCAACTGTTGCAGGTTCATACGCTGCCGCGCTGAGCGCAACCGGAGGGAAAGCGCCGTATGCCTGGAGTGTGTCAAGCGGAGCATGGCCTTCTGGGCTGGTGCTAGGCAGCAGCGGTGTGATCTCTGGCAGCGCCAGGAGCGCCGGAGACTTTCGTTTTACGGTTCAGGTGAAAGATGCGGCGGGGAATTCTGCGACTCGAAACCTTGGCATTAACATCGTGACGCCAGCGCCTACGGTGACGATTGGTTCGCCTGCGAATGGCGCCACCATCGCGGGCCGGGTTAGCGTGGCAGGTACCGCGTCCGACAGTGTGAACCTGGCGTCGGTACAGATCGAAGTAGACGGCGGAACTTACGTCAGCGCAGCGGGAACCAATAATTGGACTGCCAGCATCGACACCAATTCACTGACAAATGGTCTGCATACTATCTCTGCGAAAGTCAGTGACGTGGCGGGGATGACGTCGAGCAGTACACCTGTCAGCGTGACGGTGAATAACGGCGCGCTTGCCGCGGATTGCACGCTGTTTGCCTCGCCTTCGGGAAGCGATGCTAATTCGGGAACCACTGCGACGACCCCGAAGACCTTCGCGGGTGCCGCCGCGGTCACAAAACCCGGCTCCGTCGTCTGCCTGCACGGCGGTACTTATAACCTCAGCTCCTCTTTTAGTCCTCCGAGTAGCGGTACGCCTTCATCGTGGATTGTCTATAAGAAGTACGGAGATGGCGGTGTCAATTTTGTCTGGGCTGGCGCCGCGGACGCCTCTCCGATGTTCCGGTTGGGAACTGGGAGTTTTCCTGCGGGGCCCGCATATCTAGAGTTTCGCGGGCTGAATCTGGATGGCCGGGGCAACGCCGGTGATGCCTTCTTCTGTCAAGGTGGGCATCACTTGCGCTTTATCGAAAACACGATGAGCAACACTGGAGGGTCGGGGATCGGCACGCGAGAGTGCGACTACCTTACGGCTGATCACAACGTTATCCACCACAACGGTTACATGCCCGCAGCTACGAGTGTGCCGCAGTGGTATGGGTGGACGAGCGGCATCTCCTTCAACAGCAACCAGTGGTTTGACACGTATGGCGGCTTCCACAACATCATCTCTAATAACATCGTTGTGGGCGAGTACGACAGTTCTGCTAATCATACCGACGGCAACGGCATCATCTTGGACCTGAGCAACGGGTCTTATACCGCCAGCACTGCGAATACCCCACCGGCCCTGGTGATAAACAATGTTGTGTACGGAAATGGTGGAAGATGCATTCACGCATTCATCGTGACGAATTTCTGGATTGTGAACAATACCTGCTACAAGAACAATCTGGACTCTACATTGGGGAACGCCGGCTCAATCAGCACGAACAACTCTCATAACGGGTACTTCATCAACAATATTTCTGTCGCGTGGGACGGCAACAATGCGGCTTACATTCAAGAAGGAACGAACGCGAACCTTCACTATTACGCAAATCTGTATTTCGGAAGCGCTGTCACGTTCGCTCCTTCTTTCCCGTCGCAGTTCGTGCAAGCTGATCCACTATTTGTTGGTCCACCGAGTTTGAGTGGCGGGCAATATGCGACGGCCCTAGCACCTTCGTTGCTGGGCAACGGGCTGAGCGTACTCTCCGGTAGCCCCGCGAGAGGCAAGGGTATCGATCCCAGCACACTGACGAATGTACCGGCCGCTATCGTCACGGATTTACAGAAGTACATCTACGCGGACATCAATGGGAAGACACGGGTGCGAGGAAGCCTCGACTTGGGTGCGTACCAGTTCTAGCGAGGCAGGGTGAGGAATTAGAGGGAAAGGGTAAAGGAGAGGGAGGTGAAGTGTTTCGCCGGGGAACTAGTGCTGGGTTTCGGCTGATACACTATCTTGGCTGAGCGCCACGGCCGGAGATTCGATTTCTGGGCAGGGCGGAGCTTGAGATTTTGCAACGGCCCGGTGGTAAACGTCGATGGTTTTCAGGGCAATGTCTTCTGGCGAGCACTCCAATTCGATTTTACGCTTGCCATTGGCGCCCATTTTGCGGCGAAGGTTCGAATCGAGGAGAAGTCGTACCAGCGCGTCTGCTAGACATTTTTCGTTTCGAGGAGGAACCAAGTAGCCAGTCCGGCCATGTTCGACCATCTCCGGAAGTCCGCCCACGGTGGTAGCGACCACAGGCTTTGCAGCGGAGTACGCCAGAGGAATCACCCCGCTCTGGGAAGCCTCAACGTAGGGCAAAACGACGATGCTGGCGCGCCGGAAGTATTCGGCGGCGCGCTCCTCTGAAATAAATTCATTGTGGACGATGAAGCGGTCCGGATGAACCATCCTGCGCGTGTAGCGTGAGAATTCTTCACCTTGACCGGCAATCATGATGCGGACGTCCGGTACGCGTGCGCTGATCAGTGGCTCGGCGCGAATCAGGTATTCCAGTCCTTTGTATCCCCAAATGCGACCAAAGAAGAGAATCAAATGCTCTTCCTCTCTTGCCTGCGACGAGACGAGTTCCTGTCCGATCTGGATGTGAGGCATCAAGGAAATGTGCTTTCCGGCGCCCCGCAACTGTTTCACCATTAGCCTGCGAATGTGCTCGGAGTGCACGATGAGCTGATCGGCGTGGCGGCGGACGAACATTTCAACCCAAAACGGCGTTTTCTGTGAGAGCTTGTCACCGGGATGGGGCCGAAAATCATGAACGGTGCATACAAGCGGGTACCGGTGCCACAACGGCAGGGCCAAGTCGAGCCAGGGATGAAAACCTTGGTAGTGGACCACGTCCGGTGCGAAGTTTTGTATCTCGCGAAAGACTTTCCGAATCGTCTGAAGCTGCCGAATAGGCTGCCGCAGTCTGGGGCTTCGGAAGGAAAAAAGCCGTACTCCGTGATCTAACTTGTCCGCGTGGGGAGCAACAAGCCGATCAGGCGCTACGAACAAGACGTCGGCATATCGAGACAGTGCGTTCGCCAGGCGAACACAGTATTCACCGAAATTAGTGGAAATCAGAGCGACGCGCAAACGGTGCCTGGTGAGCATGAGTTTCTCTTTAGGTCTTCTGCGACAGCGGAACAAGGTACCTTTCCTTAAAGCGTCGCGGACCTCCAGAGCGCCAGATGGTGAGAGCTAGCAATGTTCCGCCATAGATCAGAGTTGCCGAAACACCGCGCCATATTGCCGGTTGATTCGAGGGCATCGCCAAGTAAGTGGTCATAACAGCCGCCGCGCTGATCGGCTTCCAGACAACTCTCGCGAGCGGGATGCCTGAGAGAAGCCGCGAGACAGGGATGTAATGCTGAATGAATCCCGCCAGTCTATTCATCAGCAGGGTAACCGCGGCGCCGCGCAAGCCAAAAAGCTTGATTAACGGCCAGCCCACGGCCAGGCTGATCGCGGTATTCACCATCACAATGCGCAACGTCATCTTCTCGCGGTGAGTCGCCAGCAACACTTGGCCAAGTACGTTTGAGAAGACCTGCAAGATCAGCGTCCAGGCAACGATGCGCAGCGCCGGCGCGGCCTGCAGAAAAGCCGGATTCTTGTAAAGAACTGAAAGTATCCATTCGCCGAGGAAAGAAATGCCGGCGATGGCCGGCAAAGCCAACATCAACAATATTTCAACGGCCTGCACTGCAATGCGCTTTAGAGTGTGTAGGCCAGCCTCGATGTTCCGGCACATGAGAGGAAAGATACTCTGGGCGATGCTTTGATACACCAGGAATAAAGGGACCATGACTTGTGTGGCCGCACTGTAAAAGCCCACTTCGCTTACCGTCGCGAGCTTGGAGAGGTAAAGAACGTTCACGCTGCCTTCGATGGCAAGCGTGCCGTCGATGCCAAGAAAAGTAACGGCAGAACGAAGGGTCTGGAGTGAAAACGCCAAGTTTATCGAGGCGTGACGGATGGGGAATTGCCGGAGAACGATCCACGTCTCTGCCCCAGCGATACAAAAGAAGGAACCCAAAAGAAGCAAGATAACCGAGTAAAGTCCGTGGCCTGTGGTGAGGAGCAGGATTGTACCAACGATTCTAGCGAGGTTAACCGGAATGTTGACCCACGGGATGAAATGCATTTTTTCCCAGGCCTGAAAGATGCCCTCGCAAACCGCTGAAATTGCGGTCGGAAACAGGCCAATGGAAAGAAGCAAGGCGACCAAGGTTGTGCCCGGCGGGTAATGCATCAAGCGAACGAGAGCGAAAAGAGCTAGGACGGACGTGAACGACGAGGTCATCACAATCATGCACCCGTTGATGAAATACAGGTTAGTTTGTGATCGATCTTTTGCGACTTGCCGGATGATAAGTACTTTCAAACCGGCGATGGCAAAAACCTGGAACAAGTAGAACAGCGAGAACGCCAGGGAGAGCTGTCCGAAGTCTTGTGCGCCGAGGTGCCGAGCGACCAAGGCGTACATCACGAAGCTGGTCGCACGATTCATGACGTCGCTTGACAGGATCGAAAGTGCGTTGCCGCCAGCGGTGCGCAAGTTTAGGATCATCGAGGCATTTCCAGTTATCGGGTCGCGCAGCGAGAAGGAGCAGGACAATTTGGTAAAGAGTAAGAGAGTAGTGGAAGCATTTTACGCATTTCTCTGCCGTTCCAGACGACGAGGGCTTTCGGGCCACGCGCGTCTGTTGGTATTGGTGATATTGCTCGCGTGCGGGACGATCGATTCCACCGGTTCAAGCGCTCTCCAAAGCCAACAGCCTTCCACCTCGGCGCCCTGCTCTCTATATGCTTCACCAGGCGGTAACGACAAGAAGTCTGGAGCAACGCGGATGGCCCCCAAGACTTTTCTCGGTGCCGCAAGGGCGACTCGGCCGGGGTCGGTAGTCTGTCTGCTGGGTGGAACGTACTTACTAAGTTCCACGTTCAAGCCCCCGGCGAGCGGCACGCCTGCAGCCTGGATAACCTACAGAGCTTTCGGCGATGCCCCGGTGAAATTCATCTGGACTGGCAGAGCAGATGCGTCTCCGATGTTTGATATGAACGGGGCCAGCTTTCCGTCTGATCCGGCTTACCTGGAATTCCGTGGGCTCCATCTGGACGGCGGAGGCAAGGCCGGCGATGGCTTTTTTTGTCGCGGTTCCCATCATCTGCGCTTCATCGGCAACAGCATCAGCAATACCGGGGGGTCTGGCATTGGGACGATCAAGTGCGACTACCTCATGGCCGATCACAACATAGTCGAACACAACGGCTACATCCCGGCTGATGCGGGCAGCAGCGCTAAATACTACAGTTGGACGAGCGGAATCTCTTTCAACAGCAATCAGTGGTATGACTCCTACGCGGGTTTTCATAACATCATTTCAAACAATATCGTCACCGGTGAAATGGACCAGAGTGAGAAGCACTCCGACGGAAACGGAATCATTCTTGATCTCAGCGACCGGACGTACGATTACAGTTCGGCCAATACCCCGCCAGCGCTCGTCGTCAACAATGTGGTTTACGGCAACGGTGGGCGATGCATTGAAGCATACGTTGTCTCGAACTTCTGGATTGTGAACAACACATGCTATAGAAATAATTTGGATTCTCGGGTCGGCCGCTCGAGCGCAATTAATGTCAATAATTCCCACGATGGGTACGTGGTCAATAACATCACTGTTTCCGGGAACACAGCTAGCCGCTGCTACGACCAGGAGAATGTCACTAAAAATATTCACTACTATCGGAACATGTGTTTCGGTGGCTCCGGCGAGGCAAGTTGGTCCGATCCCGCGCAGCTCATCCAGGCAGATCCCGGCTTCCTCAGTCCTCCATATTTCCAGCTGAAAGGCAAAAGTGAATACGACAAAGCCTTGAGTCCCGCTCTGCTTGGCAATCGCCTCTCCCTTGTAACGGGCAGTGCTGCGCTACGTGCGGGTATTGATCCCGCCACACTGCCGAACTTGTCGGAAACGCTGATCATGGACTTGAAGAAGTACGTCTACACTGATGTCAACGGAACCGCGCGGCCGCCGGGAGAACCTTTCGATTTAGGGGCTTATCAGCGGTAGTCCCGTTCGCTAGAACGTGACGCCGCGTACACATCTTGCCGCACGCTAATCGCAGTTCACGTCGATGCAGTCCTGGCGATTTATGTGAACAACCTATACAGATCCTCGCCCGCTCTCTCGGTTACCGGGTCGGGTACCATTCGGTCCGTGAATCGGTGGGTCAGCTGAGCGAGCAGATCGCGGGTTAGCTTTTCGGCTAGCGTTGCCGAGCCATTCAGTGTGGAACGAAGAAAAGAGATGGTCTTTTCTTCTGTGCCAAACTTCCGTTTATATCGCACGAGGCCCTCCTGATCGATGTCGCTTAAACCAAAATCCAAAGACTCAAATCCTCGTGTCTTACCGCGTTGGATACCTTCCCAAATCAGGAGGTCATTCGGCCTATGGGAGAGATCCGCGGGAAGAGACGCGTTAAACTTGTAATACAAGGTGTCCTTCCACTCCAAAAAGAAATCGCCGGCCACGATCTTATCCTGATAAAGAGCCAGAAGGAGGAAGCCGTGCTGCCGATCGACGAACTGGCGCCAGATATTCTGGAAGAACTGAAAGGGCTGGGCCAACAGGCCAAGCTTGTACTTGCGGACTTTAAGGTGCATTTCAAAAAATGCGCGCAGTTCGTTTTCCGAATTGGCGATCCGAACAACCAGGCCCTCACGCTGGGACTTTCGGATGGCCCGGTGCGTGGAGTCCTCCATTCCATGCCACAAATCATCGAGGTCAGGCGTCAGATCCAGGCCGTGCCATTTGGCTTGCTTAACGACCGTGAAGCGCTCGTCGGCGAGCGGAAGGCTGTTATGTAGGCAACGCAAATTGATCGGGCAGCGCTCGGGCAAGAGGCAGTCAACCAAGATCTGCCAGTATTGCGGGTCTGTAACCAAAGGATCGCAGTAATCCGAGAAAGGCAAAGCCAAGATGCGCTCTCCCATCATGTCGGCAACGCGACAGAAAGGAATGCCCGCCTGTGGTTCTCCACGACCATCGAGGACTACATAAGCCGAGGCTTCCCAACCGTAGGTGTCGGTCAGCACCTGGATCCAAGCAGGAGAATGAAAAACACTACTCGGAGTTCGGTTGACCAGCGTTCGCCAGATCGGGTCGGTCCGAGGATCTACGCGGGCAATTTTCATCGTGTGTGGCCTTTCATCATCACGTCGAGCACGAGGGCTGAGAGCGTCTTGAAACTGCCGCGAGGGAAAATTGTATGGTGTGGCCGCGAAGGATATTGAAGCGGAGCTCTCAGACTGCAGCTTGTCTTGAACTCATGGCTTGCGGGCGAAGTTCGTGCGCTTCTGGAATGACGGAATGGTCGGCGACCCCGGAATTCGGCAGGACTTTCCGGTAAACGTCAAGAAGATTGGAAGCAGAGAACCGCCAAGCTAGCTCGGCTTCGATGCGATGTCGTCCAAACGCTCCCATGATCTTTCGCCTGGCGGGGTCATCCATGAGTCGCGCCAAGGTGACCGCGAATTCGCGCTCATCGTTTGGAGTCACATACAGCGCGGCTTGTTTCGCGGTGACGCGATGTTCGGGCAGATCGAACGCGACAATCGGCTTTGCGAAAGCCATGTACTCCATAATCTTTATCATTGTAGAACGATCGTTATAGGCATTGGAGGGGTCGGGATCCACGCAGATATCCGCTGCAGATAAATAGCGGAACTTCTCGTCGCCTTGCACCTGCCCGGTGAACCACACATAGTCGTCAAGGCGCAATTGCTGGGCTAGCGTCTTTAAGCTTGCCCAGGCGTCTCCATCGCCCATCAGAACACAGTAAAAATCCTTTCTGCCGAGGTCGTGCAGCAAGTGGTGCAGTGCGCGCAGAAGGTAGTCCACGCCATCTTGAAATCCCATCACACCAATGAAACCAATAATTGTAGTCCCTTTTTTTCGCAGGCCCGCGTCCGGCTGAATCGGGCGACCGCGCTGCACTTCCACGCCATTGCGCACGACGGTGATGCGGTTCTCAGGCACGTGATCTCGCTCAATCTCAACTTTTCTGTAGGACTCGTTCGTGGCGATGACGTGGTCGGCGACAATGCAAGTCAGTTTTTCCAACGAGACCAGGGCGTGGTAAACGAGCGTGGAACCGCCATCAGAGAAACGTGCGCGGTACATCTCCGGTGACAGATCGTGGTGGTCGAAGACAAACCGCTTGCCGAACAATTTGTAGAAAGCGGCGATAAATACAAAGGTTTCGGGCGGATTATGGGCGTGCACGGCGTCGAATCCCTCTCCGAAGAACACTAGCAGCGACATGGCAAAGGCCGCAGCCGTGGAATAGCCGTACTCCCAGAGGTACCCGAAAAAACTGTTCACTGGTGATGATGCCCAGAAACGATAAACGCGAACATCCTCCACGGCTTCTCGCCAAGGCTGCCCCGGTGAGGAAGGACAGATAACCGAAACGCGGTAACCCGCGGCCACCAGGGCGATGGCCTCGCGGCGAACACGATGATCCTGCGGATAAGGCTGGTTCTCAAGCAGCATGAGCACGCGATTATTTGCGAATGCTTTCACGGGTATTCCCTTCATTCAGGCTTGCAGGCACTTCCGGCTGCCGCCGTGTGGCGTCGCGAGTGACTCCAGCGAGGTCGATCAAAATTTGGTCATGCAACAACAGCTTCGGAAGATCACGGAGTGCACTGCAATAGTTTCCAATCACCACGACCTCAGACTCCCGGATAACTTCCTCAAGGGAGGAGCTGGTGAGTTTCAAGACGTGGGGGAGGTCTTGGGTTTCAGGGAGTGTGTTTGTGTCGGTGAATCGAGTTCGGTGTAGGTTTTCGTCGAAGATCCTTAGCTGGTACCCCTTGCCCATTAATATTTCGACGAGACGGACGATTGGGTTCTCAACCAGATCAGAAAGGCCTGTTTTAAGGCCGAGACCCAAAATCGCGACTCTTGATCTGCCGGTTCTTTCGACGAGCTCAATCGCACGAAAGACCTGTTTTTGGTTACTTAGCAACACCGCGTTCAAGAGTGGGCAGTCTACGTCTTGTTCCTTGGCGCGATAAATGAGGGCCCGTAAGTCCTTTGGCAGACGTGGCCCGCCAAAAGCAAACCCTGGTCTGAGATACGCAGAAGAGATGTTTAGGCGCCGATCCCGGCAAAAATACTCCATCACCTCTTGGGCGTCGATTCCATGTGCCGCGCACAAATTTCCAATTTCGTTCGCAAAGGTGACTTTGACGGCATGAAAGGAGTTGTTCACATAGTTCAGCATCTCCGCGATCCGGATCGTCGTGCGGACGATGGGTGCACCCATATTCTGATAGAGTGGCTGCGCGGTGTCGCCGCTCCGCGAGTCCAGTTCGCCGATTACAATTTGACTTGGATGGTCAAAGTCTTCGATTCCGCTCCGGTCCCTCGACAGCGTGGGATTCACGCAGATCCCAAAATCGTCGCCCGCTTTACGATCGGAATGCTGCTCGAGGAGCAGCATGAGCCTGCCTTCGACCGTTCCTGGGAGGACGGCACTGCGCACAACGACCAAGTGGTATTCCTTCTTAACGGCCAGCGCCGTTCCAATTTGCCTGCAAACGCGGTCGAGGTCACGCAGGTTGAGGCTTCCATTGTCGTTGCTCCACGTCCGGGCGCAAATGAGACTGACATCACTCTCTAGAACTGCGGACCGCGCATCGACCGTCGTGGGGAATTTCTGTGAACCGGTGGATTCGGCGATCAAGCGATCCAAGGCAGGCTCCAGAACTTGGACGCGCCCGACGCTAGCGACCGCCGTCTTTTGAGGCTCCGCATCTACGCCGATAACTGTGTGACCGTTGCGAGCCAGGCCCGCGGCGGAAGCGCAACCGTCATAGCCGGAGCCGAATACACTAACTCTCATTTGTTGTCTCTACCGCTTCCCGACTATTGGCGTCTCGACGACGCAGTACATTCAGCAAATCGGCAAAGCGCGGCAGCCTCACCTTGGCTTGCCGCTTCTGCTTTCTCAGAACTTCCTCGTAGACCTCGATGACTTTCCGTGCCACGAAGGATGATTCAAAATGCCGAATGCGTTCCCGGCCATCGGTTCTCCGCCGATGCACCAGAATTTCGCTGACTCGCGCCGCGAATTCCGACACGGTTGGATTGCAAATGTAACAGTCTTTCGTGGAGCCAATAACTTGACGAACGTCACCGACATCCGTGGAGACGATGGGAAGGTTGCACGCCATGGCCTGTTTGACAATGTTTGGCGAGCCTTCCTGATAGGACGGAAAGACCAAAACGTCGCAAGCGCTCATATAAAGTGCGAGGCGTTGCTGAGTGTCCTTGGAAACTACCAGCAGTTCCAGAGAAGGATCTTGACTGGCGAGGCGCTCGGCTACGGCTTTGGCCAGGGGAAAGCGTTTAACTCCAACTTTTGGGTTGGCAGCAAAGAGCAGGTACTTCTTGCAGGGTTCCAGTCCCAGCATTGTTCTGGCCTGCTTTCTCTCGGTGGGGTGGAAGATCTTGAAATCGACTTCATGCGGGATAACGTAGGCGTTCGAATTGTGAAGTGTAGCCGCCATTTGGTCACTCTGAATAATCGCCGCATCGATATATCGCGCGAGCATGCGACCTGCGCAGGCGATCAGTGCGCCTAAACGCTCCCTCTCGCCCCTGCTATTGATCCATCCAAGTATGTCGCTGCCGTGATAAGTCACCACGACCGGTACTTGCCACTGTGTACGCGCCACCATGCCCACAAAGCCGTAGTGGGCATGAACCAGGTCAACCGAGCCGTTAGCTAGACGTCGCCGCAATTGAAAGATCGCTTTCGGATAGATGAGTTTCCGGTAGCGATCGTTCAGGACAAGCATCTCGACATCGACGCCGGCGGCCTTGAGTGATTCCGCTTGCGTGCGAACATAGGACCCAAATGCCGGATTATCGGCTGTGGGATAGATGGCCGTCACGATGAGCACCTTCATGGAGAAATCCTGTCCGCGAGCATCATTGAATTAAGTGACGTTCGGTAAAGAGACCAGTTGTGGCCGGTGAAAAAGCTTTAGGTGATCGACGACAACGTGTCGAAAGAGGCAGGCTGCGCGCGTAAGATACCGTGTATCGCAAAGAGCAGACCGGCTACCAGCCAAAGCGATTGCGTAACCGCGCGATCATGGAAAATGTCCACACCCTGGTGGACGATATTTCCGACCATGGCGGCTGTGAGACCCAGAGCGAGGGTCGATAGGAGGCGATCATTCTGCCTCCAGCATGCCCACCCTTTTTGCAACGCGCCAAAGAGAAACGCAAGGTAGGCCAGCAATCCTGCAAATCCGATCTCGGCCCATACGAGCAGGTATTTGTTATGAACTGTGTATAAGAATCCCTGACGGAACTCAGGTGTGAGGTAGCCGTCCATCACAGCAGAGAAGTTGTTACTGCCTACGCCTAATATCGGATTGTCCGCAATGATGCGAAACGCCAGGTTCATCAGGGGAATGCGAGACTCTGCCGAACCGTTATCATCGGCAAATAGGCGGGTCTTGATCGCGTTGTGGAATGGTAGATATGACAGCAACAGGATCGCGAAGAACGCAACCGGAGCTTTTAGGGAAGAGCCGTTCCGGCGCCACAATGACAAGCAGAACAAAACCATCGCTATGACCAAGGATATCCAAGCGCCTCGCGAAAACGTGAAGATCAATGCAGCGCTGCCAAATGCCAGAACCGCCGCTGCCAACAATTTGTACTTGCGTCCAGCAGGGGTGAATAGCACGCCGATCGCCAGTGAAAGCATCAGACTGAGATAGGCTCCGGCCTCATTAGGTGACCCTACTGTTCCGCCAACGCGCGTGAACTCCCCGTTCACCTGTGTATCGACGCGAATATGAAGAGGTCCCCACAGTCCAGAGGGTACGCTGGCAAAGCCGAGCGCAATCATTACCAGGCTTTCCATCAAGCAACCTAGCAAGAGGAAGAACACCACAAACAGCAGATCTTCCCGGCTGCGAACGAAGTTGGCCGCGTAAAGGAACACCAAGTACATTTGCAACAGCAGGAACAACTCGAACGAGGAAAGCCTGACGTCCCGCGCCGCAAGCAGGCTTATAGCGACGAATCCCAAGTAAAATAGCAGCGGCAAATTGAATCTGGTGGAAGAACTGGACTTGTGACTTCGGTTCTCAAGCGCACGAATGAACCATGACGCGTACAGCCCAAATAGAGCTACCGTTGTTGCCGAGATGCTCAATCCCGCTAAAGCGCCAGACACGGCGTCAGCGTCACGGTAGAAAAGATGGGTCCCCAATTGAAAGGGGATATCAAGTATGAGAATCGCGAAAAGCACTTTCTGAACGTGTCCAACCCTCAGGGCCAGGTAAGGGCTGAGGAGCGCCAAAACGAGCCAAGAGAGCCCGGATTCAGGCGGGCGTCGAATGGCAATGCGTGCATCGCAGAAGCTGCGACGCAGGACATCCGGTGAGCCGCCTTGTTGGTGGCCCAGCTCTTCAATCACTTGGGTCATGGATTCAAGCTTCGATTCGGCTGTGGGACTTGACCGGGAGACGGTCGGTTTCGTGGGCTATGGGATTACAGCTATCCCTTCGTCTGGCGAGCCGGTTAATCACTCTATAGGTTTTGCCCGTGCCGTCCGGATTGTTGAGAATGAGGCCCGATGCGGCGACGGCCGTCTTGAGCTTAATCTTTCCAGGGCTGTCTTCTCCGAAGACCTGCAACCGGGGCAGCCGCCACAGCGGGAAGCTTTCGTCAGCCCATGTTGGTTCGGTCGTCATCACCATTTTGACGCCGCACCGGACAGCATGTTGGGCAAGTTCGGCCGTGTAGTTCCCATTCGGGAACGCAAAGCTGGTGCACGGCGCACCGATTTCCTCTCGAACTTTTGCGATGCTTTTTTCGATGTTTTCCAGCGCCGCAGGCTTCGTTTCGCGGGGCAAGATGGCATGAGTAAACCCGTGAGCTCCGATGCTGAAGCCACGCTTATGAAGACTCCGAACCTGTTCCCATGTCATGACAGCAACATCATCATCGCCGAGATCGGCCTCGACGCTGTATTGCGCACACGCTCGCTCCATCCGTTCAACCAAAAGACCATAAGGAAGCTGTTTCAGGACCTGCAATTCCAAATCCGGCGGAACCGTCACTAGCTTCTTCCTAAGAGCCTTATAACGATCAAACCACAGGGGCGTTTGGCAGCCAATCGAACTCGCAACGACAAAGAATACGGCAGGCACTCCGAGCTTCTCCAGCTCCGCTGCCACCATGGTCGCATTGCTCCGCTTACCGTCGTCAAAAGTAAGCAGGCAGAACGGTCGATTTCCACGCCGCTTTAAGCGTTCAGGCAGTTCGTTCATCGCAATGAAATCGAACCACCGACCAAACACTTCGACATGCCGGCGCGTTTGCTCGGGATTCAGTGTGTGTTCATTGACAATGACACCACCGGTCTTGAAATGCTGGACCAGGGCAAGAGAGATGGTGCCGATAGCATTCAGCATTCGATCGCTCGTTCGATTAAACTGCCGTTCGACCCCGGCGCGTGACCCCTCGTCAAAATTAAGGCACGATTGGTTACGATGTGCTGCATACGCAGAGAAGGAAGCTGCTACGGATCAGACCAAGTGACTCGCGCGTACCTGCGTAAACCTTGAGTACGTAACTGGCGCCTGACTGGCGGCAGCAAACTCGTTTGTTGTTTCCGCAACTCTATTTACGATTTCGGGTGTAAGTTCCGCATACATCGGCAACGAGAGAATTCGGCGCGCACACTCCTCGGTGACCGGAAAATCTCCCGGTCGATAGCCCAAATCCCGGTAAGCCGGCTGCAGATGAATAGGAATCGGATAATGAATACCTACACCGATGCCATGACTGGCAAGATATTCTTTCACGGCATCGCGCTGATCGGTCTGAATGACGTAGAGATGCCAGACTGACTCGGAGTGCGCAGCCGCGCGCGGCACTCCAATTCCGGTTTGCCCCAGCAGACGACAGTAGGTCTTAGCGTGCTGTCGGCGCGCGTCATTCCACTCTTCCAAATGTGTCAATTTTATTCGCAAGACCGCTGCTTGTAGCGTGTCGAGCCGGCGGTTGTAGCCCCGGAACATGTGTTGGTATTTTTCCCTTTGCCCGTAATTTCGTAACATTCCAAGGCGCTTCGCAATGGCGTCGTCGCTCGTTACCACCGCGCCGCCGTCCCCGTACGCACCGAGATTCTTTCCGGGATAAAAGCTGAACGCGGCCGCATGCCCCAGTGAACCTGCTCTCTTGCCTTTGTAGCGGGCGCCGTGAGCTTGGCAAGCGTCTTCAATAACGACCAGACCATGTCGCTGAGCCAGTCGCATAATCGGCTCCATGTCGGCTGGATGACCGTAAAGATGCACAGGAATAATGGCCTTCGTGCGCGAGGTAATAGCTCTCTCGATTGCGGCGACCTCGATCGTGTACGTATCAGCATCAACGTCGACGAGCACCGGAGTTGCTCCAGCATGAGAGATGGCCAGGGCGGAAGCAATAAAACTGTTTGCCGCGGTGATGACCTCATCGCCCGGTCCGATCTCATACGCGCGAAGAGCCAGCTCGAGAGCCGATGTGCCGGAGTCAACGCCGACCGCCCACTTCGCTTCGCAGAACGAAGCGAACTCCTCTTCGAACCGACCGACCTCGCGGCCCAGGATGAAGTCCGTTTCCCTGATTACTCGTGACACCGCCTCGTCGATCTCGGCGGCGATGCTGCGGTACTGAGAGGCTAAATCAACGAACGGTACTTGCGATTGCTGTGTGTGCATATTGATCGTCTTTTTCCAACTCTACTTGTTGTCCTTTGCTTTCAATGGACCGATTGACGGCCTCGAGGACGCGGACGACGTCCCGTCCTTCTACGCCGCTGCTGATTGGCCGCTGCCGCAACCGCGCGCACTCCAGGAAATGGCGGACTTGGTTCTTTAGAGGCTCCGTGGGCTTGATCCGCGGGCTGATAATGTCGCCGTCGCGAATCTCGAAGCGAGACTCTCCATAATTCAGAGGCTCCTCCTCGGAGGTACTTACCCCTTTTTCAAAGACTCGCACCTGTTCAACGCCGTTGAGATCGTTAAAAACGATGCGCTTGTCACTTCGGACGATGACCACCTCGCGGGCTTTGTCCGGATCCGCCCAACTGACGTGAATGTGGCCGATGATGTTGCCTGGGTAACCCAACGAAATGAATCCCACATCATGACGGCAATTCCGCAGGACCTTGCCGCCTACCGCGCTTACCCATTCGGGCACGCTGTCCAGCAAATAGTTGAAGATGGCGACATCGTGGGGCGCCAAGTCCCAAAGCGCATTTACGTCGTGGCGGATCGGGCCGAGGTTTGTTCTGCGCGCGTATAGGTAATAGACACGGCCTTGGCCCGTTTGCACGTACTCTTTCACCTTCTGGATACCTGCATTGAATACGAACGTGTGTCCGACCATCAGCACGGCCGATCTTGACTCGGCCAAGGCGATTAATTCCTGGGCGTCGGCAGTCGTTGTCGTGAGCGGCTTTTCGACGAGGACGTGCTTTCCAGACAGCAGGATGCGACGCGTCACGTCGTAGTGTGTTGTCGCTTCGGTGCAAACCACGACGGCGTCAATTTCCGGATGCGACGCTATATCTTCTACATCCGTTGTCAGATGTACGCCGGGGAATCGCCCACCGGCCTCGCGCAACCGGTCGGGTCGCCCGTCGCAGATGGCGATCAGGCGCGACTCCAGAAGTTCGCTAAGAATTCGAACGTAGTTCATTCCCCAGTAGCCGCAACCGACTACCGCCATTCGCAGGGGATGGGCAATGGGGGGTATTGCGCGCACTCCCAGCGGTAGAATCGTGGAACTCATTCAGCACCTCTTCCGCAGAATACGGCTGGAATTGTTAGCAAGAGAATCTCAAAATCGACCCACAGGGATGCACTGCGTATATATTCGAGGTCCATTTGAATCATTTCCTCAAAGGATACTCGGCATCTCCCATTTACTTGCCAAAGGCCCGTAATCCCGGGAAGCGCTGCCAATCGCTTATGATCGCCAGGACGGTAACAGGCCACCTCATAAGGGGGAACCGGACGTGGCCCGACTAGGCTCATCTCCCCTTTCAATACATTGAGCAGCTGAGGCAGTTCATCCAGGCTTGTGCGACGCAAAACCCTGCCGATTCGCGTAACTCGGGGATCGTTGGTCAGCTTGAATTTTCCGCCTTGCTCTTCGTTGGGTTGCACCCGACCCTCGACGAAGTCCCGAATGTATGCTTCGTGCATCGAGGAGTCTGCGTCTTGAATCATGGAACGGAACTTATGCATACGAAAGTTACCGACGACCCACCGGGCTTGCCCCCGAACCTGCGACCTTTTGGCTCCTACGCGTTCATGCGTGAAGAGAACTGGTCCGGAGGAATCTATTTTGATCAGCACTGCGATCAGTAGCAGCAGGGGAAGTAGAAGAATCAGCAGCACCCCCGCCAGGCACAGATCCGCACAGCGTTTGCACACAAAGTAGGTCTCTTTGTCCGACGTTTCCGCGGAAAGAGTGACCTGGTTTGATCCTTGCCATGATTGCGGTACCGCCATTAGTTCTCCTGCAAGCGCGCGGGGAGCACGTAAATCATCTTCGTTGGTTCTGTAAGCTTTCCGCCACCCGATTTGCGTACTGAGGACGCCAATGCGCCGCAATTGTCGCGGCCGTTGCTCGCCAGGCGCTGCCCGGTTCGCTCGCTCGTGCGGTTCCGGGTTTGCCATGTCGTAGGGGAAATCGACCTCTAGAATTTGCGATAAATTGCATCGGGGATTGGGAACGTGCGGTTGTTCAGGACGACTCCTAGCACTCGCGTTCCGGCAATTCGAAGCTCTTCCATAGCTTCACGCACTATTTCGCGCCTGGTGGCGTTCGCCTCCACGACCAAAACGATTCCGTCCGCAGCAAAGCTAGGTAAGGCTGGTGCTTGATCGAGGTACAACGGAGAATTGATAACGACATATTTGAAGAGCGTTCGCAGCTCCATCATTCTTGATCTCAGCTCCTCCGAAGCCTGAGGAGACCTCAGCTGCGAGCCTGCAGAACCGCCCGGCATCACCCAAAGGTTGCTTTTCGCAAGATGCAAGGTGAAGTCTTGTACCGGGCCCGATTCACGAACGGCTTCTGAAAAACCTCTCCTGTTCTCGACGCCAAAATAGCTATGGAGAACTGGCGACCGGAGATTTGCGTCGACCACACAGACAGGCCCCTCGCCGCGGGCCGCCAATATTTCGGAACAGCGAGCGCTAATCGCGCAAGCGTCGACTTCATTCTCCAAACTGGAAAACAACACCAGCTGCGGCGACGCTTGAGCGTTCACTGGGAAGATGCGCTGCACTAGCTTCACTTCCTCTCGATATCGGATCACCTCCAAATCACTCTGCTGCTTGGCTCTTCTCGGGATTTCCTGCCCCACATTTCTGGCTTTTTCCCTAGCCACGTCGAGGCGGGAAATCTGCAAGGAGGGCGTCTGCGGCTGCATCTCCCGAGGCCCAACATTCGGGCGTATGACCTCCTGGGTGGGAAGATCGACAGTAGGGACAAGAGCGGATGGACTACCCGATGTCTGAAACAAGTCTTGCGCCTTGCCGGCTTTTCGAAGGAGTGTGAAATTTTTGCTCATGAATTTGAGTAGCCCAGACTACGAAGTCGGATTTAGTTACGTGCGCTTAACGAGAGTGACGTAGGGGCAGCCGGATCTCCTGCCCCACCTCGATGCGGTCTACATCGCTCAGGTCGGGGTTGAGCTTGCGCAGTTCGGCGACGGCGGTTTCGTCATAGTGGCCCAGAGTCCGTACGCAGACGTTCCAAACGGTGTCATTTGGCTGCACCACGTACGTGAAGAATTTCGACGAGTCGGCATCTCCGCTTGCGCGCGCAGATCCAACAAGGTCGGTAGCGGCCAAGGTTGCCGACCTCTGCGCTGCGGATTCCGCGCCAAGAGTCGCAGCAGGGGAAGAGTGGGTCACCCCGGGGGCGGTGTGTGCGCCAAGGTATGTAGCGAGGCCGCCCAGCAGGGCGGAAAGAGCGGCAGTCTGAACCGTCCGGCTGGTAAAGACCTTTTCTCTTAACCATCCCAGAGAAAAGCGCGGCGCAGCGGTAAGCGTGGGAGTCCCATGACGCAAGATTCCAGACTTCGCAACAAAGCACTCCAGAGACAAATCGTTTAGTGCTTCCTGCACGATCTCCGATCCAATTTTCCTGCATCCCATAGCGCAGGCCAGTGACATGGCATTAAAGCAAATGTTGTTTATGTTCCGCGGAATACCCTGGCTAGCCTTTGTGATGAGTGCCAGAGAACAGGACGTAAACACTTCGGGCCCCTCGTAGCCGGCGATCTCAAGTCTGTGACGAACATACTGTGAGGTTTCCGAGGCGGTCAGATGTTTCAACCCTGTAAGTACGGCTATGCGCTGACTTAATTGCGCTAACCGCGGATTTTTCAGTTTGCGTGCCAATTCCGGTTGTCCCGCCAGCACGATCTGAAAGAGTTTTCGGTCCGTGGCCTCGAAGTTGGAAAGTAGGCGCACGGTTTCCAGCGCCGAGTCGGAGAGATTCTGGGCTTCGTCGATAAAAACCACAACGCGCCTGCCTGCCGTCGCCTCGGCTAAGAGAAATTGATTCAGGCGAGCATGCAATTGCACAAGGTCGGTTTCCTGGCTGCCGATTCCTAAAGCTTCCAATAAGTAACGAAGGAGCTCTCGTGAGTCACACTGCGTTTGAAACAAGAACGCACTGCGGATAGAACCCTTCAAGCGCTCCAGCAATTGAAATAGGAGCGTTGTCTTGCCCATTCCGGGTTCCGCGATCAAGGCAAGAAACCCACGGCCCGTCTCGATGCCATAGAACAAGGACGCCAGCGCCTCACGGTGGCCTGGGCTGAAGTACAGATACCTTGGATCGGGGTTAACTCCGAAAGGCTGTTCTCGCAATCCATAAAAGTCTAAGAACATGAGGTCACTCACCGCTCTTTGGAAAGGCTGCTAGCACTGGGCTGCCTAGAAAATCCTGTAACTCCTGGGGCGTGCGGAAGGATGGGTCCCAGCGATCAATGACGAACCCGGCCATGACGCTCGCTAAGCTCGCGAACAACATGCCCAGGATCACGAGCGGCAGCCGCCGGCTCTTGGCCTTGAACGGCACCGTTGGCGCTTCGGCTACTAGAACGTTGGAAATCCGTTGGCGGTCTAAGGCGTCGGAGATGCGCGCTTCTTCTTGCTTGCGGAGGTAGAGCAGGTAATTTTCTTCATTCGCCTTGGCAGCGCGAAGCATGTCTTGCTGAAGGACTTCCTGATGATCCAGTCGTTGACTCTCAGCTCGGTAAGAGCGAATCATGCCGAAGGTCGCCGTAGCGCGTGCCTGCAAGGTTGCGAGCTCGGTGTTGGCCTTCGCAAGTTCCGCGCGAAGAGCTTCGTATGTGGGGTCGCGATCCGTGGTTTCATCCTTGAGCGGCGCCTTCTCTGCCGCAACGATAGCCTCACGTGTCTGCACAATCTGCTGATCGACTTCTTGAACGGGCCGGTAAGTCGGTTCGAATTTTGTCAATAAAGCACTTCGTTTCAGCTGTAGCTCTAACAAGGTGGATTTCAGTTTCTCCATGAGTTGCGGATTGTCCAAGGTCCGGATTTGTGTCGTGTGACGAGGAGAAAGAGAAGCCAGTTGCGTCTCAAGCGTTTGAATGCGCTGCTTGGTTTCGAGGATCGTCGCCTGGGCTTCTTGCTCTGCCGCTTCGAATTCACTCAACTTACGTACCGTGATTTCCCGCGTCAGCATCGGGGAAACAACCCCTTCTTGACCTCCAAAGTCCGCCAGCCGTGCCTCGCTTTCGGCTAAGGCACTGCGATATTGCTCAGCTTGCTGATGAAAGAAATCAAAGGCGCCAGGCACCCGGTGCATCGCCAGATGCTTCTCAAGATAGAGACTGGAGAGAGTGTTTAGTACGCGCACCGCTTGGCGCGGATCGGTTGCTCTGTAACTGACACTGATCAGATTTGTCAGCCTGATGGGCTGGACGTCGATGGTTTTTTCCAGCGCCAGAACTGCGCGCGCGATCTGTTCGTCAGCGGCAACGCCGGGAATGTCGTCGTTGGCTGAGTTGATCTTGCGACCCAGCCAGGCTGAAAAAGAATGCTCATCTTGTTTCTGAAGATCGCACGTGGTGACCACCTTGGTGAGCAGGTCCTTTGACTTTAATAGCTCTGCCACCGATTGTAGTTCTTCCTCGCTCACCTCCGTCCTCATTTGTTGAGGCGCTTCGCGTTCCGCCGTAACAACCGAGTCGGCACGATCATGTCTTACAAGGATTTTCATCTGCGATTCGTACTGCTTCGGCAACAAAAACGCGATGAGGATGACTGCTGCGAAGATCGTAAGGAATGTTGTAGTGATCAGCCTGCGCTGGCGGAAACCTATGGCCAGCAGGTCGCGGGTCGTGGCGTGGTGACTGTTTTCATCGGTACGTTCTTGCAGATTTCTATGGAACATAGCTCGGAGCCTCATTCTCCGCGGGGCGTGCTAGGGGAGGACTGGGCTTGCGTACATACCCATCGACGACGTAGGTATGAAGCGCTGAATTTTGGAGAAGGTATTTTTCGGCACGTATAGAAAATCACCGGGCTGCAGGTAAGCGTCCTCTTCTAGATTCGCTTCGTTGAGCATTTTCTTCAGGTTCAGGCGTTTGGCCTGCATCCAACCATGCGGTACGCGATGGAAAAGCAACACCTGCGAGTGCTTGGCTGAGTCCTTAAACCCTCCGGCGATGGCCACGGCTTGGGCCGCGCTGGTGTCATCGCGCAGATCAAACTTTCCCGGATGCCCGACCTCGCCACCCACGATGAAATAGGGCTTTTCGAAATCCTTCAGCCCGATGTTTATCACCGGATCGTGCAACACCCGGCTGTATGCTATCCGCAGCGAATTGGAAACTTCCGGCAGCGTTTGCCCCTCAACGCGAATATCTTCCGCGCCGCGCAGAGTAATGTAACCGTCTGGTTGGACCGTCACTGTCTGATTGAATTCAGGCGTAAGAGGAAAGGTCAACTCGAGAACATCGGCGGAATGCAGTTCATACCGCTGATTGCGGTGCTGAAGCAGGGGCAGCCGGCCGCTGCCCGTTCCGGCGGGATTCCCGCTAGGCTCTTGAATGCTTACGCCCTGGGCGTCCGTCTTCTGCGCTTGTGCTGTTCCCGATCCCAGGCCAATAAGCCCAAGGATTGTAGTCGCTACCGCCAGACCCTTCATGAGCATGATGCTCCTTGCATTTCTTGGCTTTTCCTTTTCTCTGCGGCCACGAGAATTTGGATCGCCGCCATCCGGTCAAAGCGGAACATCGGGGCCTATATTCGTGAGGCGATGGTGGTGGCGAGGAGGGCAACCAACGTGGTTCACTTCTTTATCCTGTGTCGGAGCTACCGCCCAAAAAGTCCCATCGGCTGGGGCTTGGCTGGAATAGGCTCGGCCACAATTCTCCCGAGCGCGCGATTCTATTGCAATTAGTTGACCAACAAACAAACCTGCGGGTAAGCTGCGGGAATTCAGCGCTGAACTCTCCACTGAAGAAAAATAGGCAGCACCGTGGTACACGAAATCGGTACGAAAGTCCCTGTGTTTCCTTCGGAATAATCGTGAGCGTCCGTCTCGGACCACTTTGCGGCGCGGCGAATTTGCAGGTCTATTCACGGTGCAAGCGACAGCGATCGTGTACAAAGTAAGTATTTCCCACTACATGGACTCAAGGAAGCGCTGTATTGCGCCGTACATAGCGATTGCCTAATTTACCCGAGGCTCGTGATGGCCTCTTGAAGCTTCTCTCGAGCTGCTCGCCGCTTGTCCCCGGAGGAGCACAAATCTGCTGATTTTTCGCCCGGAGTGGCCGCGCAAGTGGTCATTATGTGAAACAAAATAACAAACGCATGACCCCGACAACGGTCTGATAACACTTTCTTACGTCGGCGAATCATCGTCGTTGTATTAGTTAGGTTTGCGCCGAAACGCTGCGGCAAAACCTGTTCTTAGGTCTTCTTTTCCAGCCAAAGAAGCCTTTCGCTTAGTCATTGGAGACGGTTGTTTACCACCGAGGTGAGGCGGATGCTTATTGGCAGGAACTTAACGATACCCCCGCGGGAAGTTTCGACCCACACTGACAACGATTTCTCCGAGGCGCTCAGCAACGGCTACGTTCTGCCCGCCATTAGCCCGCTGACCGCCAAGATTCGTTCCTGCATCGAAAGGGTCGCGCGCGTGGATGTTCCCGTTCTGATCCTGGGAGAGAGTGGCGTCGGCAAAGAAGTCGTGGCTCGGCGGATTCACGCGCTGTCCAACAGAGCCCAGCGGACATTCTTGAAAGTGAACTGCGCTGCGCTGCCCGCGGAGCTACTGGAAAGCGAACTCTTTGGATACGAAGCTGGGGCCTTCACCGGAGCCAACCGCGCCAAACCCGGACAGTTTGAACTTTGCAACAAGGGAACGATCCTCTTGGATGAGATCGGGGAGATGCCGCCAGGCCTGCAAGCGAAACTTCTGCACGTATTGCAGGGTGGGCAATTTTCACGGCTCGGAGGCCGCTCGCTCATTGAAGTGGACGTTCGCATCCTTGCCGCGACCAACGTGAACGTTCCCCAGGCACTCGCAAACAAGCAACTACGCGAGGATCTCTATTACCGCCTGAGCGCCCTGACAATTCATCTCCCTCCCTTGCGGGAACGCCCCGAAGAAATTCCCATATTTCTCGGCTATTTCATGCACCGCTTCGCTGCGCAGTTGGGATGCCCAACCAAACCCTACCCTGACACCGTTCTCAACGCGTGCGTGCATTACGCGTGGCCTGGCAACGTTCGAGAATTGGAGAATTTCGTAAAACGCTTCTTGATTCTCGGTGACGAAGACCTCGTGCCTGCGATTTTGGGGAGGACCGCAAAGGCCTCTGACGTGCGTGACAAAGAGGTTGGGTCTCGATCGCTGCCCGATAACCTGTGGTCGCTGCGAACGGTCCGGGCTGAAGCGGAGAAAGAGGCCATTTTGCTTGCTTTGCAGCAGACTAAGTGGAGGCGCAAAGATGCGGCAAGAAAACTGAGAATTAGCATGAAAGCGCTCTACAACAAACTTCGCCTCTACGGGATTGCCTCCGCCGATCGCGGCACACTCCTTGAGTTCCAGTCGGCTCGACCATCTCCGCCCGCTGCATGATTGGTCATAGGGCTCTGCGAACACACTCTTCCGGAAAAGTTGTAGAATTAGGTTTTTCACCAGCCCGACGCAAGCCAGCCCAGCGCCGCACCATGAGAAGGAATTTATGTCTGAGACTTGCCTAAGGGACTAACTTTAGGTTCCCCTATGGAGGAGCGAGGTCGCGAGGGTCTCAACGGCTGTACCGGCGGAGTGCCAGTTAGCGTCTCTCTCAGTCTCGCAATTAATATGAATATCGAGGACGTCTCCACCCCAGTTGTCGTTCTGCGAGGAGTCGAGTCAGCAAGCCACGGCGCCCTTGGAGTTCTGCGTAGCCTCGGCCGATTAGGCGTGCCCGTCTATGCTGTGGCGTGCCAGCCGCGAACCGCTGCGTTCTTCTCTCGATATTGCGCCGGAAAGTATGTCTGCGACGTGGCCAACGGCGATGCGGAAAGGTCGCTGGATTTCTTACTCGACATTGGCCGAAAAATTGGGGGGCGTCCGATCCTGGTCCCCACCGACGACAAGGCTCTTTTGTTCTGTGCGAATCATGGCCACGCTTTACGGGAGCAATTTTCATTTCCTGCCATGTGCCCCAACCTGATCCGCGAGCTCAGCAGTAAGCAGGGGATGTACCATTTGGCCAAGAAACATGGCGTTCCGACGCCGGAAGCAGCCTTTCCCAAGTCCCGCCAGGATGTGCTGGAGTTTATTTCCCGCGCTACATTCCCCGTGATGGTCAAGGGAGTATTCGCCTCCGTGCTGTGGAAGAGCACCGGAGAGAAAATGTTCATCGTGCACAGCGCATCCGAACTGCTCGCAAAGTACGATGCGGGGGAAGACCCAGCAAATCCGAACTGGATGCTGCAGGAATATATTCCAGGAGGAGATGACACAGTCTGGATGCTCAACGGGTATTTCGACGAGCGCTCGGAATGCCTTCTCGCATTCACGGGGAAAAAGATTCGACAGTACCCTTTTCACCACGGCTCGACGTCGCTAGGAATTTGTCTCGAGAACGAGACGGTGCGAAAAACCACCGCCGATTTAATGAAGAAAATCGGCTACAAAGGAATCCTGGACATTGGCTACCGGTACGATGCGCGTGATGGGCTTTATAAGCTCCTGGACGTTAATCCCCGTATCGGTTCGACGTTTCGGCTGTTCGTCGCAGAGAACGGCCTCGATGTGGCGCGGGCGATGTATCTCGACTTGACGGGGCAACCTGTAGGTACGGGGAAGCCGCGAGAGGGCCGCAAATGGTTTGTCGAGGATCAGGACCTGATTTCCTGCATTCATTATTGTCGGGAGGGAACCCTAACGCTCAACCAGTGGATCCGCTCTTTCCGAGGCGTCGAGGAAGCGGCGTTCTACGCGTCTGACGATCTGTATCCCTGTGTCACTCGCGCCATGGCCCTGTGTGGAGAGGCCTTCGAACGATTCCGGTCCCGCAGAAAAGACCGTCTGATCGGGCACCCGAAGGCGACTCTCGGAACATCCGGTGTGGCAAGCCGCTAGTTCAATCACAGAACATCAATCACAGAATACTTTAGAATTAGAACCGAAGGAGTGAGGTGAGCAAGTTGAAAGTGGCGGTCTTGAAAACCGTTAGGCTCTAAAGGGTCTCGGGGGTTCAGTCGCAACTGAGGGGCAGGTCAATGGGGCCAGGGCTTTCGCGCAGTTACTAGCAACGGACGATCGTGGTCGTCGCCTTCTTCGGCGGCATCAGCCCCGAAATCGAAAACCTGAGAGATAACATCAATCCATCCGGTGCGCCGCAGCATATCTTCGTATTCGGAAATGCTGCGATTGTGAACAGGAAGCGAAACATCCTCAAACCAGCCTTTCGGCTTGTGATCGTCTCTGAACAAGCAAAGCAGCAAATAAAGCTGCCCTCCGGCTTGCATGACGCGAAAAAGCTCTTGGAGCACCTCGTCTTGCCGTTCAAAGTAGTAAAAGGCCTCGATGCTGATGATTTTTGTGAAGTAATTAGCGGGCCGCGGAATGTGCTGAGCCTGGCCACATTGATAGGTCACATTGCACAGCGAAGGGCTGTTCTCCCGGGCCCGTCGGATCATCTCATCGGATATATCGATGCCCATCACTAGGCATCCTTGCGGAGCGCGTTGAGCCATGACCCGGCATGCCCAACCTTGACCGCAACCCAGGTCGAGGATGCGGTCCGTTGCCGACAACTCCATTCTTTTCCAGATCGTTTGCGCGATTCGCGCATGACCGCGCTCCATCGACTCACCGCGCCCCCGCCTTGCCCAACGATTGAAACGCCGCTGAAGCAGGCGATCAGTGCCGTGCGTCCCTAAAACCCATTGCACTTCAAGGAAGGCAAGCAGTTTGCGGAGCGAACGACGCAGGCTAAAAAGATGTGAGGCAATCGGGGATGTGCGAGTGTCTATCCTGTTTTTCGGGAGAGTTTTTGTTACACCCATAACGGTTCCCTCCACAAGGGAAGACGTATTCCAAGGCCACGTTGGCAGGCGGTCTGATAGGCGGCCCAGGCGAGTGCCACGTCATCTACTCCCATGCCCATGTGGGCGTAGTGAATCCTCTCGTTGTCATTCTCGCGTCCAGGTTTGATTCCGAGGACCAACTCTCCGAGATTGGCGTAGATGTCAGTGTCTTGAAGCAGTTCTTGTTGATGCATCAGGGCAGGCGTCATGATTCCCCGATGCTTCACGACATCCCAGTCGTCAACGACAATTTTTCGGCACTGCTGAATTACGGCAAATTCGCATTCGTGACCAGCGAGTTGCACCGTTAAGGCACCCGGCTTGATGTGACGAGCGAACATCAGCGGCTCATGGGCAGTCGTTATGGTCAGCGCCACGTCGGCATCGGTCAATGCTGCCTCGATTGATTGGACGGCGCGCACGGGCGCTCCCCAACGGCACCTGCATTCCGCAGCAACCGCTTCGGCATGCGCGAGGTCGCGGTTGGCCAAAGCAATCTCCTCAACTTCGGGGAGCGCCGTATACAACCCAAGAATTTGCGTGCGAGACTGAACGCCCGCTCCAATCATGCCCACCTTGCGGGTCTTCCGCGGGGCAAGGTAACGCACTCCGAGGGCAGTCATGGCCCCTGTGCGCATTGCGCTAATGACCGTGCCATCCATCACTGCCAATGGCATTCCTGTCTCGGGGCAGTTCAAAATGATGAGTGCGCTAGCACGCGGCAAGCCACGGTCGCGATTCGTGGGGAAGCTTCCGATCCACTTCATTCCCATCGCGCGCACCGGACCAGTGATCGAAGCAAAAAGCGCGTTAAAGCGACCGCGGTCTTCTGATTCGGCAGTATTCCCTTCTCGCAATACGACTTTATGGGGATGACGAACCTGGCCTTGCACAAACAATGCTTGCGCCTGCCCTACTGCTTGTATCGCACGGGGCATGTCGAGAAGGTCTGCCGCGAGCACGGCATCCTGATCAAGGTAAAGAAAGTCGACCGCTCTCTGGTTATCGAGAGTCGTCCGCGTTGTGGGATTCGGGGCGGCAATGGGCGGCCCCTCAAGGATGGCGGCTGTCAAAGGGGGCGTACCAGGCACTATTTGTGTACTCATTCAGAAGCCCTCCGAAATCCGTGGGTAGCAGCGAAATAGCTGAGCGGTGGAGCTTGAAAATGGGTCCTAGAGGAAAGTCGAAAGGACGCACTTCCCTCAGAAGGGTCAAATAAAAACAATCAGCCGCCCCGAGGCTACTGTTGGCCGCTATCAGTTTCAATACGGGGATGCGTGTAGTGAGGGTCAGGGATAATTCTGTAGGGTGTGCACCCCGCGAGCGAATTCGGGTGAAAGCCATAAGCTAGAGTGTGCGCCAGCTGTCGCATTGATATCCCGGCATCATGGCCTGCTTGCGTCTCAATATCGAATCACTGTGCCCCCTTGGGACCAATTGCAATTCCTCTGCGACAAACGTTTGCTCCACCAGACCGCACGTGAACTCAGCATTCACCAGCCCTGGACTGTATGGCCTCGCACCCGCGAAGAACTCGCTGCCCTCGACTGCCCATTCCCCGTCATCCTCAAGCCGGCTACCAGGCTTCGAGCGAGTAGTCTTGCGGTCCCGAAGGCATGGCGTGTTGTGGATCGTGCGTCACTCCTCGCTTGCTATGACCAAGCGTCTGCGCTGGTGGGGCCCGGGAATTTAATGGTTCAGGAGATTGTGCCGGGAGCAGGAGAGGGTCAAATTTCTTATGCCGCCGTGTGCAAGGATGGCCGCCCCCTCGCCTCTATTGTGGCGAGACGGAACCGACAGTATCCCAGGGATTTCGGCCAGTTCAGTACGTACGTCGAGTCGGTGGATGAACCCAGAGTTATTGATCCTGCAGTTCGACTGCTTGCGTCACTACATTTTACGGGGCTTGTGGAGATCGAGTTCAAGCAGGACCCCCGCAATGGCGAATTCAAGATTCTTGACGTGAATCCGCGAGTTTGGGGATGGCATACCCTTTCCAGCCGCGTGGGTGTCGATTTCCCATACCTTCTTTGGCTCCTTGTGCACGGTCAGACTGTTCCGGTAGCCCACGGGCGCTCAGGCGTGCGCTGGATGCACACGACCGCGGACGTGCGAGTCGCGGTGCAGGACATACTGCAAGGCCGGCTCTCGCTCCGGTCGTACTTGCGTTCGTTTCAGCGCCCTCGCGAATCTGCCATTTTTGCATGGGATGATCCCGCGCCTGGATTCTTAGATCTGCCTCTATTGGCTTACGCGCTCGGTAAACGACGCTTTTCGCGAGAAGAAGCTCAGGTCGGCTCTTAAGTACTTGTTGTGAATCATGGGACAAGTGGTGCGGATGGCCTGGAACATCTTCCAACACGAAAAGCCCGACTTCATCGAGCCGATGGAAATGCGCTCTCGTTTCAAAGCTTCCTGCCCCGATTCGAGGCGCCAAGGCCCACCAGCGAAATTAGCCGAGAGCGAACCTATCACTGTTTTGCAGCGTAGACGCGGCATGCTGACGTGAGAACGACGCTGAAGGTGTACGCACACGCCATCGTGCAGTCGCAGCGTGATTCGATGGAGCGCATCGCTCGGCGTTCAATTGGAACAAATGTTCCCAATGGAACACGAACAGTCGCTTAACGTGTTGATATGAAAGAAGGTTGGTAGGGGCGGTGGGGATCGAACCCACGACCTTCGGCTTAAAAGGCCGCTGCTCTACCACTGAGCTACGCCCCTGCGGTCAAGATTTTCCATTGTAGCATGGCGCTCGCGTGCATCCGACCAGGCGCGGTCGTGCCAGAGACCGCGGCGAAAACCGACGACCGCTTTGAGACCTGGCAAGAAAGGTCTGCGCGTTTACGACCCGAATCTTTCGGAGATACAGAAGCGGAGCGAAGGGGACGATGCGTCGGAGAATTGGAATAGCCTGTGCGCGCTAGCCTTGATGCGCGTGCGCTAGGCCAAGCTGAATTTCGCGCTAGGAGGCGCCGCCTTGCGGATCCATGTCGTCTGGACTCGGGGGCTGGGGACCTAACTGGATATGGTCGACATCCGGATCCCCGCTGGAGGTGTCGTTTTCGGAGCGCTTATCAAGCTTTCTTTGCGCGCGGCGTGCCGCCTTTTCGCGTGCCTTATCCAGCCGTTTCATCTCCTTCTGGCGTTTTTGAAATGTCGTCGTCATAAAATCTCCTTTAAATAGACGCATTGCTACGCACGCGGCTGCTGAGCTTTGAAGCTACCAGCGAGGCTCGCGTGGCTGGCGCGTGGCTTCGCGATAATCTTCGTTGGAAAATTTTTCGCGGCCGCGACCGCCGCCTCCACCACCAGGACGACCGCCGCCTCCGCCAGGGCGAAAACCGCCGCCTCCCGAAGCTTTTGGGCGCGCCTCATTGACCTTGAGGTTGCGTCCGCCGAGCTCTTTTCCATCCAATGCCGCGATGGCTTTGGCCGCTTCGTCGTCATTGGGCATTTCCACAAATGCGAACCCGCGGGCTCGGCCTGTCTCTCTGTCGGTGACCAGGTGGACGCGCGTCACTTGCCCAAAAGGCTTGAAGAGCTCGCTTAATTCGCTTTCCGTGGTTTGAAAACTCATGTTACCTACGAATAGATTCTTCATTTCCCATCTCCTTGATTCACTAATCGCTAGCTCGGGCCTTCGAGAAAGATCCGGAACCGGTCGGAACGTGATGAATGGCGTAGTTTGCGCAGCACTTTGGCTTCGATCTGGCGGATGCGCTCGCGTGTAACGGCGAACGTATGGCCTACTTCCTCGAGAGTGTGATCGGTACCGTCATCGAGGCCAAATCGCATCCTGATGATTTTTTCCTCGCGGGGAGTGAGCGTCTTCAACATCGAGGCCATTTTTTCTTTCAGATTGAGATTGATGGCCGCGTCGGAAGGCGATTCAACATTCTTGTCTTCAATGAAGTCGCCCAGATGCGCCTCGTCTTCTTCTCCGATAGGAGTCTCGAAGGAAAGAGGTTGTTGCGCAATTTTCTTGGTGCGGCGCACCGCGTCCACGGGAATGTCCATGCGCTTGGCGATTTCTTCGGAGGTAGGCTCACGGCCAAGCTCCTGCAAGAGTTGCTGACTGGTGCGCACCTGTTTGTTGATCGATTCAATCATGTGCACCGGGACGCGGATAGTGCGCGCCTGATCGGCGATAGCACGTGTGATCGCCTGGCGAATCCACCATGTGGCGTAGGTAGAGAACTTGTAGCCGCGACGCCACTCAAATTTGTCGGTGCCTTTCATCAGGCCAATGTTGCCCTCCTGGATCAGATCCAGGAACTGCAATCCGCGATTGGCATATTTCTTGGCTATGGATACGACGAGGCGGAGGTTTGCCTCCGTCAGCTCCTTCTTTGCCTGGTCGGCTTCCGCTTCGCCACGGCGGATAAGGGCCAGAGTGCGCTTCAAGCTGGCCACACTGACCTCGCTAGTAAGGTCGATTTCTTTGAGTTGCGAGCGGCACAAACGTAGTTGCCTGCGTGCTTCGACAGCGGCATCCCCGCGGGAGGCAACGGATCTGCGGTGCAGCTTCGCAGCCTCGCGCTCAAGTGAGTTGAGGCGTTCAACCGTATGCCGCATGATGTCGATCAGGCGTTTTTTCTCTTGTTCTTTGAAGTCGATGGAGCGAACCAATTGGGAGAGTGCAACGCGGGTGCGTGCCACCTGCCCGCGGGCCGCCCGATATGCGCCCTTGTTCGATTTGGGCACGTTCTCCAAGCGAACGGCCTGCTTGAGCCCGAGGGTGTAGAGCTTGTCGATCTTTTCGATGACCCGGACAGTACTGCGGGTTCTGGCCAGAAGAATTTCGTCGGTCAGCTCTTCTTCATCAAACTTCACGACTTCCTTAATCCGCCGGGTACCTTGGCGCAGTTCGGCGCCCAGGGCCACGAGCTCTTTCACAACAATTGGAGAGCGGGAAATGGTCTTGAGCACGAGTAGCTGGCCGCGCTCGATCCGCTTGGCGATGGCAACCTCGCGTTCGCGGGTTAGCAGCGAGACCACGCCCATTTCCCGAAGGTACATGCGAACGGGATCATTGGAGGTGTCTGAGCTGCGCGGCGCGAAATGGAACTCGGATTCCTCGCTGCGGGCAGGCTCGTCGCGAGTGATTTCGATGTGCTCAGGGGCGGCTAGCGTGGGGTTTGCGGCCTTTGCGGCGGCCGCGTCTTCGTAGATTTCGATACCGTCACGCTCGAAACTTGAGAAGAGTTTGTCAATCTCTTCCGTGGCCTGTTCCTCGATGGGTAGAAGCTCAATCACTTCGTCATGCAGCAGATAGCCGCGTTCCTTGCCAAGATTGACGAGATTACGTACTTGCTCACTTTTTTCCTGTATCGCCAGTGACAAAGTCCCCCCAAAAGCAGCTGCCACGGTTGGCCGTGCCTTCTTTTTTAGAGCCGTACTATCGCGGAGCAAATACTGAACGTCTTTTCGTAGAGGAAAGGACGGAGTACGGAGCACCTGTATTGTAACAGCTTCGTGCCGGAAGCGTTCAAAATAGCAGCGGGCCAGGCATAGGCCGCGCGCTGGAACACACTACCAATGGAGGACGTGGTGCCGAGTCCCCGAGGACGCGCCCACCAGGCGATTAACCCTGCAATTGTGCTTGCAAGACTTCGCCCGGGAGCAGGATCATCCTTGACTGCTCTACTGAGCGCAAGGAAGCGATTTCCTCTCGGATCCGACTCTTGCGTACAGGCAGGTCGCCACCCAAGGTCATTCTCTCCAACTTTGTGCCGAGCGTGCGCTCCAACTGGAATAGCTCGGATCGCTGGTCTCGCGTGAATAGAGTAGAAGCAACACCGTGTTCGCCGGCGCGTCCGGTGCGGCCAACGCGGTGGATGAAGTTTTCGGCCACTTCCGGCAAATCGTAGTTGATCACGTGAGCGATGTCCTGTACGTGAATACCACGCGAAGCGAGATCGGTCGCAACCAAGACGCGGTAGCGGCCCTGTTGAAAGCCGGTCAGCGCTGCCGTGCGCTGCGATTGGGAGCGATCGCCGTGAATCATGGCGGCTTGGATGCCTTGCTGATTCAAGTTGCGAGTGATCCGCTCGGTTCCGCGTTTGGTACGCGAGAAGACCAGGCAGCGGCCGGTCTCTTTCGTGAGGAGGTGATGTAACGCGCCCTGTTTTCCGTCGACGGTGACCTCAAAAGCTTGGAGGCGGACATTTTCCGACGGTTTTAGGGTGGACCCGAAGGCCAGCCGCACCGGATTTCGCGTGTACTCTTTCACGAGGCTTGCCATGGCGCCTTCCATGGTTGCGGAAAAGCACATGGTTTGGCGGTCTTTGGGCAGAATCGCAGCGATGCGTCGAATCGCGGGAAGAAATCCCATATCGAGCATGCGATCGGCTTCGTCGAGCACTAGGATCTGCAACTCGCGGAAGTGAATCAGGCGCCGGCCGAGAAAATCTTCGAGCCGACCGGGGGTAGCCACGACTAGGCCTGGACCTTTGCGGATCACGTGTAACTGTTGAGTTTCGGACAAGCCGCCGACAACCAGTGAGGCAGGCGAGAGTTGTTTGCCGCGCAAGGCGTTGTATTGATCCACGACTTGCATCGCGAGTTCGCGCGTGGGAACCAGGACGAGTGCTGCGATCCCGGGCGAAGTACGCTTCAGGAGCTTTTCTAGCACCGGAACCAGGAACGCGAGGGTCTTGCCCGTGCCGGTTTGCGCCGTTGCCAGCACATCTTTGCCTTCCAAAGCGTGCGGGATTGCCGCAGCCTGGACGGGCGTCGGCGTCGAAAAGCGAGCAGACGACAAGCGCTCCTTTACATAAGTAGAAATCGGAAGTTCTGAAAAAATTTGCATTTAGCTTTCTTGCTGGGATCGTCGCGCGCGCGCGCGAATGTCGAGCGAGCTGGGCGACTAAATAACCAGTCTTAGTTTAAAATTACGCTGAAAACGTACGGAGAAGACTGAGGGCGGGGTTTCTCATGACAGCATCGAACCAGAGGGACCGCACAACACAACCGCGGTATTAAGCGCAAAAAGAGTATACCACAGATTGACTGGGACAGTGCAAGAGTTCAAGGGTGGGCGATCACTACATTCGCAGTTGCTGCTTGGATATGGGAGTGTCCACATGCGAGACTCTGCCGAGTGAACAAGGTTCTATTCTTCGGCGGAGTGATTCTGGCGGCTAGTGGGCTGGTTTCACCCGCAATCGCATTGCTAATTGGACTCGTTTACGGGATGACTTTGGCGCACCCGTACCAAGTGGAAAGCAGAAACGTGACAAGGTTTTTGCTGCAGGGGTCGGTGGTGGCATTGGGCTTCGGGATGAGTCTTCGCGAGGTCTTACGCGCGGGGCGTTCCGGTTTTGTCTATACAGCGCTGAGTATCACCGCAGCGATGCTCATTGGACTGGGGCTGGGGGCCTTGATTCACGTTGCCAAGAAGCCTTCCTTTCTGATCAGCGCCGGAACCGCAATTTGCGGTGGCAGCGCCATCGCAGCGGTGGGGCCGATTGTCGGCGCGAGTGAAGAGGAAATGGCGGTGTCGCTGGGAGCGGTTTTTATCCTGAATTCGGTCGCATTGTTCCTGTTTCCGCCGGTCGGCTTCGCGTTGCACTTGACTGAGAGCCAGTTTGGGCTCTGGTCGGCGTTGGCAATTCACGACACAAGTTCCGTAGTCGGTGCGACCGCGAAATACGGTGCGATGGCGCTGGCGATCGGGACCACCATCAAGCTTGCGCGGGCGCTGTGGATTGTTCCCCTCGCTGTTGGGACGGCGATAGCGTTGAAGCGTAAGGCGCGAGTTCCCTGGCCCTGGTTTATTCTCTTTTTTTGTGTGGCTGCGCTGCTTAACACCCTATTACCGCAATTCAATCCCGAGTTCGGCGCGCTGAACCATTTAGGGAAGCTCGGTCTGACCGTGACGTTATTTCTGATTGGCGCCAGTCTCAACAGGGAGACGCTGCACACAGTCGGAGTTCGGCCATTGCTGCAGGCGTTGACGGTTTGGATTGTTGTGGGCGCCGGCACGCTGGTGCTTGTTCTGTTCAATTGGATTCGCGTGTAGGAAAGTGCTCCCCGCTGGCGCGGTCAAAGCGCAGAGTCATTGCGGATTTCGGCAACCGCCTCGATGGCTTTCTAGTGTTTTTGCGACTTTTATCGTACCGTCAGGCGAATAGCTTAATCGCCGCGAATCGACCAGGATCCGAGAGTCCGGAGACGCCGCCAGTCTGTGCGGTTAAGACGAGGATGCAACGCTTTGCGGCATCTTATCGTCCAATGAAACGTCGCTTTGTGTTCGGTGAGGGTGAATGCTTCGATGCGGAATGAGTTCTGGAGTTGCCTTACTGCTGCTTGCAAGCGCCGGAATTGCTATAGGCCAAGATAAGCCAGACGCTCCCACGCCAAAGGCCCCGCCGTCAGCCTCCCAGACACGACCGGCGAGCGACCAAAATCCGGCTACCTCCTCCGATCCGACCGTGCAGCCGGACGACAACCCCAAACGAATCCTGGGAATTATCCCTAATTTTCAGACCAAGAACGATCAGCCTGTGGCATACGAGCCGATGTCGGTCAAAGAGAAGTACGTGCTCGCCTGGCACCAGACGGTGGACATCAGCGCGCACTTTGGCAACTTATTTCAGGCGGCCATACAACAGGCCGACAACGGCCAGCCTCATTACGGACAGGGCTGGGGAGCATTCGCGTCGCGATTTGGAGCTGAGGAAGGCGACCAGGCAACGTCGGCATTCTTCATTTTTGGATTTTTGCCGCACGTCTTGCACCAGGATCCACGCTACTTTCGACAGGGAAAGGGTTCGATCTGGTATCGCATTCACTATGCCGCTACGCGCACTGTGATCAGTCGTAAGGATACTGGCGATCCAACGTTCAATACGCCGCAGGTTTTGGGTCAACTATTTCAGCAGAGTATTTCGACTGCGTACTACCCGGCGCAGGACCGGTCAGCAAGCGCGGTCTTCCAAAATTGGGGTACCAACCTCGCGTACAACAGCGCGTACAACGTCTTGAAAGAGTTTTATCCTGATTTTCTGCGCATTGTGTTCCACCGGCACAAAGAACAGTCCGCAGGCGCGCCCTCTAATTAGCTTCTTTTTTCGATCACTCGACACATTTTGCTGCATCGCTTTACAATCCATGCGAGCTAAATGGCCCTGAAAATGAAAACTTTCAATATTGCCGTCATTGCGGGCGACGGCATCGGTCAGGAAGTTGTTCCCGAAGGCATGCGCGTTCTGGATGCCGCTGGGGAGCGCTTTGGATTCCGATTTGTGTGGCGTCAATTCGATTGGAGTTGCGAGACCTACGCGAAGACAGGACGGATGATGCCCGCGGACGGTCTCGCACAATTGCGACCGTTCGATGCTATTTTCCTGGGCGCGGTAGGGCATCCGACTGTTGCGGACCACATATCGCTTTGGGGACTGCTGATCCCAATACGGCGAGGCTTCCGGCAGTACGTGAACTTGCGGCCGGTGCGGCTTTTGCGCGGCATCGATTCGCCTTTAAAAAATTGGCAACCAGGTCAAATCGACTTTACGATCGTCCGCGAAAATAACGAGGGCGAGTATTCCAATATTGGCGGGCGTCTGTATGAGGGCACTCCCGAAGAGATGGCCGTGCAGCAAACGGTCTTCACGCGCCGCGGCGTCGAACGCGTTCTGCGTTACGCGTTCGATCTTGCGAGGACACGCAAGAAACATCTCACCTCCGCGACTAAATCAAACGGCATCATTTACACGATGCCTTTCTGGGACGAATGCTTTCAGCAAATGGCCGCCGATTATCCGGACATCCGCACCGACCAATTTCATATCGACATATTGTGCGCGCATTTGGTGCGGCACCCGGATTGGTTCGATGTGATTGTGGCGTCGAACCTCTTTGGCGACATTCTGTCGGACTTGGGGCCGGCAGTTGTGGGATCGATTGGTATCGCCCCATCAGCGAATTTGAACCCGGAGAAAGAGTTCCCCTCGATGTTTGAGCCCGTGCATGGATCGGCGCCGGATATCGCAGGGAAGGGAATCGCCAATCCTGTCGGGCAAATATGGTCAGGCGCGATGATGTTACGGCATTTGGGCGAAGAAGAAGCTGCGGGCGCGATAGAAGATGCGATCGCGAGGGCACTCGTCCGGCCGGAAGTGCGCACTACGGACATTGGCGGTAACGCGAGAACAAAAGATATGAGCGATGCGATCGTCTCGGCGATAGCTGGCAATACCTAAGAGCTCGGGGAGTCTCGATTCTCAAAACGAGTTGGCGAAGAATTCAGCCCGCGGCCGCCCGGCTGCGAGCGGTTCGCACATAATTCAGAAAGCGATGCGCCAATTCGCGGATTCGTCCTTCTTGCCGCTTCTGTACCGCTTCGCCGGGAATTAATTCGCGTCCGATGCCCAAGGCAACCGCACCCGCCAGAATGAAGTTTGCCGCCGTCTGTTGATTGACGCCTCCGGCGGCGATTAAGGGAATCTTGGGGAAGGGCCCTTTTAGGGCGCGGATGTAACTGTCACCGCCAATTTGCGCGCACGGGAAAACTTTGACGAAGTCCGATCCGGATTTCCACGCCGTGACGATTTCCGTGGGGGTGAGTGCGCCGGCCATCATTGTCAGATTCTTATTCTTTGCGAACGCTACGATGTCCAGGTCGAGTCCCGGGCAGGTCAGAAAGCGCACGCCAGCATCCATGCAGTGCCGAGCGGTTTCAAGATCCAAGACGGTCCCGGCACCGACAATCACGTGGGGAAGGTTTTTCACAAGGTGGGAAATAACCTCCAGGGCGCCCGGCACGGTCATGGTGATTTCAACGATGGGAATGCCGCCACGAGCAACTACTTCAGCAGCGAAGAGGGCGTCTTCCGGGGAGGAAGTACGGACCGCTGGAATGATTCCGATTTCCTGAATCTTGGCGCAGACCTCATGCTTTTCCAAGTGGTTTCCTCGGGAACGGCTGCGGCGACGCTGGCAAGGGTAAATTCATAGACACTGAGCGACCGCCCCAAGATGCACGTTCGGTTCTCTGGATGATATCCTTACAACGTACTAATGAGGCGGGTCAAGAGTATCGGTGCATAGTTGACTGGCAGGTTTGCAGACTCAGGTTCGTATGAACGCTAGAGATCATAAATGCTTTCTTCGGCGCGCTGCGTTTTTCGTAACCGCGGCACTTGCCTGTCTGCTGGCGTCATCCGGGCGTGCGGTGGCCGCGCCCGCCGCCGGTGCGCAAGCGCCTGCGCATTTCACCATTGCCGATTTTGATGGAGATAGCCGACCCGATCTCGCGAGCGTTCAAGTCGGCCAAAGCGGGTCGCGCGACACTCGCTACTGGATTGCATTTGAATTCAGCGGCGGTTCCGCGCAAACCGTGGGTATAACGGCGCCCTCTGGTGGTTTGCAGATTTCGTCGCGCGACGTGAACGGGGACAGCTTCCCCGATGTCGTCATCACGACAGCCTGGACAAACACACCTATCGCCATTCTTTTGAATGATGGTTTGGGAAATTTCACTCCCGTTAGTCCCTCTAAATTTCAGAGCGCTTTCGCGACTCCGGACACCAACTGCGCACCGAGATCCGATGAAATAAGGGACGCCAGCGCGCTGCTTTATTCACGGAGCGCTCCCAGTAATTGCCAAGAAGGGAGCAGGTCTTCGTCGCCCAGAAGAATGCGGGGGCTGCTCCTTCGATACTCTTGCGGTGCTTGGATTCTTGCCTCGGTCTCGCCCTTCGTTGGTCGAGCCCCTCCCTCTGTAAAGCTTTGACGCACAATTAACAATCCACAGAATAGTCTGTTTGGCGGCGGCAGCCCCCGATACGCAAATGCATCTTTGGATTGGGACCGTGCCGGCCAGCGATGCTCTTACGCTAACTTCACTCAAAGATGTCCGGTCGGTGACCGGCGCCAAGGCACTGGGAGGTTTCATGAAGCGGTTATTGAAGCGCCTGTGGTTCGGGCTCTTCCTCGTTGCGGTTTCAGCGCGAAGTGGTTGGGCGCAAAAAGCGCTGACGTGGCAGGAAGTTCGCGACAGGTTTGAGCATGCGAATCCGACTTTGCTCGCCGGTGAAATTGGCATCGATGAGTCCCGCGCGCAGGAGATCACGGCGTTTCTTCGCCCGAATCCGAATTTCACTCTGTCAACGGATGGGACTCAAATCGCGCGCTACCAGGGAGTCTGGAAGCCGTTCACCGGTACTCAGGTCACACCCAACTTTAGCTATCTGCACGAACGCCAGCACAAGCGGGAATTGCGGCTGGAGAGCGCTCAAAAGGGGACGGGAATAGCCATTTCTGAGCAGGCGGACCTGAGTAGAACTCTTCTCTTTAATTTGCGAATGGCCTTTATTCAAACGCTTCAGGAAAAAGCCGTCTCGGACCTGGCAAAGGAAAATCTTTCGTATTACGACCACCTTCTGGACGTGAATCGCGAGCGTTACAAAGCAGGGGCGATCGCCCAGGTGGATTTGGACCGCCTGGAATTGCAACGCGTGCAGTACGAATCGGATCTACAAACCGCGGAAGTGAATCTGCGAACGGCGAAGATTCAGCTTCTCACGCTATTGAACGATCGCACGCCCATCGAACAATTCGACGTCACCGGGCCGTACGATTTTTCGACGCAATTTGCTTCGCTAGATGAGGTCCGGCGGATGGCATTGGATGCGCGGCCGGATCTAAAGGCAGCGCTGGAAGCCATAGACAAAGCCCAAACCGATCACAAGCTCGCTGTTGCCAACGGCTCAACGGATCCGACTTTGAGCGCGTGGTATTCGTACAATCCCTCCTTCAACAACCCGTTTGCGCACCAAACGCTCGGCCTCAGTGTCAGCATCCCCTTGCGCATCTTCGACCGGAATCAAGGAGAGAAGAAGCGCACGGAACTGGACATCGACCGGAACGAGAAACTGATGGAGGTGACGCGTGCGCAAGTCTTCAGTGACGTGGATTCGGCGTATGCCACGGTCAACAGCACGGTAACCCTACTCCTGCCCTATAAAGAGAAGTATTTGCAGCAAGCGTCGAGAGTCCGGGATACCATCGCGTTTTCCTACCAACATGGTGCGGCTTCTCTTCTGGATTTTCTGAACGCGCAAGCCGATTACCGGAGTATTCAGGTTAACTACCTGAACCTGGTTGCTTCCTATTTGAACGCCGCAGGTCAGCTGAATCTTGCCGCGGGACGTGAGGTTATTCAATGAAGCGCGCGAGCCTCGCAACGATGGCCGCGTCTTTTGCCGCGACTTTTTTCCTGGCGGCTTGCAGCCGCGGCAAAGCGGATCCGAAGGCGGAAGCTCCGCCAGCACCTGCGGTCGAACATGAGCAGGACCTGAACGTGGTGCAGGTGGACCATCCGGAGCAGTTTCCGTTGGCCACGGCCATCGAGCACGCTTCCGCGTCGCAGTTGACGGCGACGGGAACGGTCAGTCCGGACATATCTCGAAGCGTGCCGGTAATTTCGATTGCCACCGGGCGTGTAGTGGAAATCAAAGCGCGCCTCGGCGACCCCGTGAAAAAAGGTCAACTCCTGCTGCGTCTGCAGAGCGCGGACATGTCCGCGGCCTTTTCCGACTATCGAAAGGCGGTCGCCGACGAAAAACTCGCGCGAATACAAGCCGACCGCGCCAAGCTGCTCTACGACAAAGGCGCTATCTCTCTGAACGATTTCCAGACCGCGGAGGATGTTGAGAATAAGGCCCAGGTCGACGTGGAGAACACGACGGAGCGGATTCGCGTCCTCGGTGGCAGTATCGACCACCCTACGGCAATTGTTGAAATTGTCGCTCCCGTTTCCGGTGTCATTACCGACCAGCAAGTCACCAGTGCCGCGGGAGTGGCCGGCCTGGGCTCGCCAAATCCCTTCACGATTTCGGACTTATCCAACGTCTGGATTCTTTGCGATGTATACGAAAATGATTTGGCCAACGTGCATGTGGGTGAAGACGCGGAAGTCCGCTTGAATGCATATCCTGACCAGCTCTTCACCGGACGTATCAGCAATGTGGGACCGGTTCTCGATCCAAACCTTCGCACCGCCAAGGTGCGCATCGAGGTGCACAATCCGGGACTGCTGCGCGTGGGAATGTTTGTCACCGCGACATTCCACGGGCAGAAGAAAGAAGTTCGCGCCGCCGTGCCGGCCTCTGCAATTTTGCATTTGCACGATCGCGATTGGGTCTACGTGCCGATTGGCGGCAACAAGTTCCGGCGCACGGAAGTCGTTGCTGGAAATAATTTGCCGGACAAAATGCAGGAAATCGTATCGGGCATAAAGCCCGGGCAGCAGGTCGTCAGCAACGCGCTCGTGCTGCAGAACACGGTGGAGCAGTAAGTGACGGGGCACAACAGCTATCCAAGGGTGGCGCGGCCATGCGAGGGCTGATCGATTTTGCGCTGACCAATCGCTTCATGGTGCTGGCGCTGGCGATTCTCTTGCTGGTGTGGGGCGCCATATCGTTTCATAACCTTCCTGTAGAAGCATATCCGGACGTGGCAAACAATTACGTCCAAATCATCACGCAGTGGCCCGGCCGAGCCGCGGAAGAAGTCGAGCAGCAAGTAACTATACCCGTCGAAATTCAGATGAATGGCATTCCGCACCTGGAGCACTTGCGTTCCGTCTCGTTGTTCGGGCTCTCTAGCGTGATGCTGATCTTCGACGACCAGTCAGTCAATGATTGGAACCGGCAGAAAGCCTTGGAGAGACTGTCGCAAGTGACGTTGCCGCCAGGTGTGCAGCCGCAGATGGGGACCGATTGGAGTCCGGTGGGGCAGATTTTCTGGTACACGCTGAAGAGCACTAACCCGAAATATGACCTCATGGAACTGAAATCCATTGAGGATTGGACGCTCGAGAAACAATTCAAGTCCGTACCCAACGTGGTTGATGTGTCGAGCTTTGGAGGGACCACGCGCGAATATCAGGTTCGCGTCGATCCGAACAAGTTGGTGTCTTATGGATTGAGCATCGGGCAGGTGGAGCAGCAACTGACCGGAAACAATACGAACGCGGGCGGGAGTTTTATCGAAGCGGGTTTGCAACAGGTGAATGTGCGCGCCGTTGGGCTGTATACGAGCGTTCAGGACATCGAACAGACAGTATTGAAGGCACAAAATGGCACGGCCTTGCGAGTGAAAGACATCGCGATAGTCACGCAGGGACCGAAGATACGCCTCGGGCAAATCGGAAAGGCGATTCACCGCGCTGATGGCACTATTGTCGACAATGACGACGTGGTTGAAGGCATCGTTCTGCTACGCAAAGGCGCCGACTCCGACGAAACGCTTGCAGGGATCCACAAGAAGGTCCAAGAGCTCAACGATCATATTCTTCCGCCTGGCGTAAAAATCGTGCCCTTTCTGGACCGCAGCGAACTCGTCCACTACACGACCCACACGGTCCTGCACAACTTGACGGAAGGGATTATCCTCGTCTCTGTCATTCTCTTTCTTTTCCTCGGCAACGTACGAGGCGCCATCATCGTTGCCCTCACCATTCCATTTTCGCTGCTGTTTGCTTCGATTTGTCTCAGCCTCAACAAAATTCCAGCCAACCTTCTATCGCTCGGTGCCTTGGATTTTGGAATGGTAGTGGACGGTGCCGTCGTGATGGTCGAAAACATCGTTCGGCATATGACGCACAGAGACCAAGCGTATAAGACGCCGCTGGAGCGAATCCGGCAGGCTGCCTATGAAGTGCAAAGGCCTGTCTTCTACGCCATTGCCATCATCATCACCGCTTACATGCCGATCTTCACTCTACAACGCGTCGAGGGGCGGCTCTTCAAGCCCATGGCCTGGACCGTGGCCTTCGCCCTTCTCGGGGCGCTCGTTTTCTCGATGCTGATTGCGCCGGTCATGTCCAGCGTTCTATTCAAAGAGGGAGTGCGTGAATGGCATAACCCAGTAATGGAGTTTTTGCGAACGAAATATCGCCTGGCCGTCCGCAAGGCTATCGAGCATCGTCTAATAACGGTGGCTCTCGCGGGTTTTGCGATGTGCTTGACGCTGTTTCTCGTCTTCGGTGGCGTCATCGGCTCTGAGTTTCTTCCGCACTTGGATGAGGGCGCAATCTGGGCGCGCGGCACGCTAGCGCCGAGCACAGGTCCCACGGAAGGCGCACGGGTCATGAATCAGGCGCGCATTGTATTCGCGTCTTTTCCGGAAGTTACCCAGGTCGTTTCGCAGGTGGGCAGGCCCGACGACGGCACCGACACTACCGGTTTTTTCAACACCGAATACTTTGTCGACTTAAAACCCAAGGAAAAATGGCGTTTGGTATTTGCTCAGGATAAAGAAGAGCTCATCGCCGCGATGGACCGCGAACTCAGCAAGATTCCTGGGGTGCTATGGAATTTTTCGCAGCCGATTTCCGACAATATGGAAGAGGCTGTCAGTGGAGTCAAAGGCGAATTGGCCGTAAAAATTTATGGCGACGACCTGAAAGTCCTGGAAGCACGCGCCGATCAAATAGTGGGCATCATGCGCAATATCCGCGGCATTGAAGATTTAGGTGTTTTTCGCGTGATAGGGCAACCCAATTTGAATTTCATCGTCGACCGAAAGCAAGCAGCTCGCTACCAAATCAATGTTGCTGACATTCAGGACGCGATTCAGACCGCGGTGGGCGGAAACGCCGTCAGCCAGGTGCTTCAGGGCGAACAGCGCTACGATCTTGTCGCCAGGTATCAGGAGCCTTACCGAAATACGAAAGAAGCTATCGAAAATATTCGCCTTTTGGCTCCTTCTGGCGCGCGCGTGGCGCTTTCACAGCTCTCGCAGGTGGAAGTCAGCGACGGCGCATCGGAAATTTACCGTGAAGAGAATTCGCGTTATGTCGCCATCAAGTATAGCGTGCGCGGCCGCGACCTCGGGGGCGCCGTCGAGGAAGCCATTGCCAAGGTGAACGCTCAGGTAAAACTGCCCGTCGGCTATAGCATCGATTGGGCTGGCGAATATGAAAGTCAAAAGCGTTCGGAGAAGCGCTTGATGATTGTGTTGCCGCTGACCGTCTTCGGGATTTTCGTCATTCTTTACATGATGTTCAGCTCAGCCAAGTGGGCCCTACTGATTCTGGCGAATGTGGCTATGGCGCCCGTCGGCGGACTGCTCGCGCTCCTCATCACCGGCACGCACTTCAGCGTATCTTCCGGCGTTGGCTTTTTGGCCCTTTTTGGCGTGTCGGTGCAGACCGGCGTCATAATGCTCGAATACATCAACCAGCTTCGCGTGCGTGGCCACACGATCGAGGAAGCGGCCATTAGCGGAGCGGTGCTGCGCCTGCGTCCCATCATGATGACCATGCTGGTCGCGACGCTGGGTTTGCTTCCTGCGGCGCTCTCCCATGGGATTGGCTCCGACTCACAACGGCCCTTCGCCATTGTCATCGTGGGCGGACTTGTCGGTGCGCTGCTATTGAGTATTTTCTTGCTGCCCACTCTGTACGTTTGGGCTGCCAGAGACGGCGACCGCTTGCCCATGCCCGAGGCGGAGTTTGACGAAGGCGGCTAAGAAAGAAACGCCGAAGCTTGCTCTGGCGCCGGCGGTGGCGCGGTCCGCTTCCTTCATTTTCTGATTTGACAGCTCCGCTTTCGCGCCCCGATACTTTCAGGGAAGACGACTCGAAACCTTTATTACGCCTCCCAGCGCGAGGAGTCACCATGCCCATCGAAATCGAAGTGAACGGTAAGCGCTATCCGGTTCACTACCATCCCGATACTCCGCTGTTGTATGTCCTGCGAGATGATTTGGGGTTCACCGGCACGAAATACGGCTGTGGAGAAGGCCAATGCGGCTCCTGCACCGTCCTGATCGCCGGCCAGCCGCGCCGCTCCTGCCAAATTTCTGTGAGCGCTGTCGTTGGCAAGCCGGTGACCACCGTTGAGGGTCTTGAGAAAGACGGCCAGCTTCACCCCATACAGCAAGCTTTTATCGATGCGGGTGCCTTTCAGTGCGCTTATTGCACGCCGGGCATGATCATGAGCAGCGTCGGCCTGCTGCAGAGTAATCCAAACGCGAGCACCGACGAAATCACCCAGTTTTTGCAAGGCAATATCTGCCGATGTGGCACGCAGCCGCGCATTGTCGAGGCCGTGCGCCAAGCTGCCAAGGCAATGCAGGAAGGCGCACGATGAGCACAATCGTGGGCGGCCCATTGCAAAAGCTCCTCCTCGAGCCGGAACGCTACGAACTCACCTCCGGCTCCGTTCACCATTTTGATCTCGCGCGCCGCGAATTCTTCAAGCTCCTCGGTGCCGGCATAGCTGTGTTCGCCGTCACGAAAAGTGTAACCGCGCAAGAGACTGGTCCTTCCCACAGCTTTCATCCGCAGGATTTGCCATCCGACATCAGCGCCTGGCTGCACATCGGCGAGGACGGCGCCGTTACCGCCTTCTGCGGCAAAGTGGAAATCGGCCAGAACATTCGTACGTCACTGGCGCAAACCGTCGCAGACGAATTGCGCGTGCCGTTCGCAAGCGTGCGCATGGTCATGGGCGACACAGCGCTCACTCCGTTCGATGCCGGAACCTTCGGCAGCCGCACCACTCCGAGCATGACTCCGCAACTGCGCCGTGTCGCGTCTGCCGCGCGCGACCTCCTGATCGAAGCCGCCGCTCACGAATGGAACGTCGCTCCCGATCATCTCAAAGCCGCGGACGCAAAGGTTACAGACCCTGGTTCAGGTCGTTCCCTCGCCTATGCGTCGCTCGCTCGCGGCAAAACGCTCGCGCAAAATCTTCCCGCCGAAGATCCCGTCACTCCTCCGGCGGATTGGACCGTCGCCGGCAAACCCATTCCGAAGGTGGACGCACGCGAGTTCGTTACCGGCCGCCACCAGTACACACCGGACCTGCGTCCCGTCGGGATGTTACACGGCAAAGTTTTGCGTCCGCCCTCTTTCGGGGCAACGCTCACGTCTTATGACGACTCGGCCGCAAGAGCGATGAGTGGAGTCGTTATCGTTCGCGATGGCGATTTCGTCGGCGCCGCTGCTCCCACCGAGCGCGAAGCGACCGCTGCCCTCGCCGCCGTTCGCGCGCAATGGAAGGAAGTCCCGCAAATCTCCAGCCGCGAAATTTTCGCATACTTGAAAAGCAACGCCGAAAGCAAAGCCGACGACCGCCACCGCCAGCAGAAGGGTTCCGTCGATGAGGTTTTGGCTAGCGCTCCCCATCGTCTCGACGCCACCTACAACGTCGCCTACATCGCCCACGCCCCGCTCGAGCCGCGCGCCGCCGTCGCCGAGTGGTCCGGTGAAAAACTCACTGTCTGGACCGGCTCACAGCGTCCCTTCGGTGTTCGCGATGAGCTCGCCGACACTCTCCGCATTTCCGAGGCAAACGTCCGCGTCATCGTCCCCGACACGGGCTCCGCCTACGGCGGCAAGCACACCGGCGACGCCGCGATCGAAGCCGCCCGTCTCGCCCGCGCTGCAGGCCGGCCCGTCAAGGTCGTCTGGACTCGCGAGCAAGAATTCACCTGGGCCTATTTCCGCCCCGCCGGCGTTATCGAAATTAAAAGCGCCATCACTCCCGAAGGCAAGCTCATCGCCTGGGATTTTCATAATTATCATTCCGGTTCTTCCGGAATCGAAACGCCGTACACCGTGCCTAACGTGCGCACCCAGTTTCATTCCGTGCCATTGATTCTGCGCAGCGGCTCCTACCGCGGCCTTGCGGCCACTGCCAACCACTTCGCCCGCGAAACGCACATGGACGCGCTCGCACATTCCTCGAAAATGGATTCTGTCGAATTTCGTCTCAAGAATCTTGACGACGCGCGCCTCCGCGCCGTCCTGGAAGCTTCCGCAAAGCGGTTTGGCTGGCCGCACGCGCGAGCGGAAGGCCGCGGTTTTGGCATCGCCGCCGGCCACGAGAAGGGAAGTTACGTAGCGACGTGTGCCGAAGTCGCGGTCGACTATAATTCCGGCGTCGTTCGCGTCGTGCGTCTCGTCACCGCCTTCGAGTGCGGCGCCATCGTTAATCCCGACGGCCTCCGCAATCAAGTCATTGGCGCAAACATCCAAGGCCTTGGCGGAGCGCTCTTCGAAGCCATCGAATTCGAAAACGGCCGCATCACCAATCCGCGCTTCTCCCGCTATCGCGTGCCGCGCTTCCGCGACATTCCGGAAATCGAAGCCGTCCTCCTCGATCGCAAAGACATCGCCCCCGCAGGCGCCGGCGAAACGCCCATCATGGCCGTAGCGCCCGCCATCGGCAACGCTATCTTCAACGCCACCGGCCAGCGCCTAAACAATCTCCCTCTTGTTCCGAATGGCCTAAAGAAAACGTAATGTGGAGTGCGGCGGTCTCGCCGCCGCTTTAACGCGTGAATCCGCGCCACACAAATTTTCATTGCGAGTGAGGTTGCGTTACCGTCGGCACGGTCCACTTTGCTTCATCGCAAATGCTTCTGCCTGCGATGAATCACAGCTAGGTTGATTGACGCAGCTCACCACTGCCCACCATTGACACCCAGTCCCATCCGGCATACCGTTCCGCGCGAATGAGAAGCAAACTCCTCTTTGTCACAGCTGCGGTCGTAACGCTCGCCATAGCTGTATCGTTTTTGAGGGTTGAATTCATAGCAAGCATATCGATTGTGAGTGAAGTCCTTCGCTGGCTCGGCGTCGTCCTGATTGCCGCCAGTGCGATCCGTCGTCGCTCCTTGACGTCCTGGATTCTTGTGGGCCTGCTCGCTGGCGCCGAGTTGGGCCACGATTGGCCCAACATGGCCGTCAACCTTCAATTCTTGGGAATTATCTTCCTCCGCCTGATCCGCGTAATCATCGCGCCACTTCTCTTCGGCACGCTCGTGGTAGGCATTGCGGGCCATGCCGACCTGAAGAAAGTAGGCCGCCTCGGCCTCAAATCCCTCATCTATTTCGAAATCGTTTCCACCATCGCACTGCTCATCGGTTTCGCCGCCATCAACATCAGCCGCGCCGGCGAAGGCGTGCATCTTCCGCCCTCCGCGGCGACCCAATCGCTCAACGCCACCCCGCACAGCGCCACGCAACTTATCATCGACATTTTCCCCGAAAACATCGCCAAAGCCGTCGCCGATAACCAAGTCCTGCAGGTCGTTATCTTCAGCATCCTCTTCGCCATGGCTCTCGCGCTCGTCCCTGAACCCAAGCGCCGCCCAATGCTCAGCTTTGCCGAAAGCCTTTCCGAAACGATGTTCAAGTTCACAAACATCGTCATGTTCGCCGCACCCATAGGGGTCTTTGGTGCCGTGGCGTACACCGTCGGCCACTTGGGGCTCGGCGTTCTCCTTCCTCTGCTGAAACTCTTGGCGACGATGTATGTCGCGCTAGTCGTGTTCATCACCTGCGTTCTGTTTCCCATCGCGCTGGTCGCCCGCGTTCCGATAAAAAAATTCCTCAGCGCCGTGGCCGAGCCCGTCACCATCGCCTTCGCCACCGCCAGCTCCGAAGCCGCTCTCCCCCGCGCCATGGAGCAAATGGAAGCTCTCGGTGTGCCCCGCGAAACCGTCGCCTTCGTCCTTCCCACCGGCTACAGCTTCAATCTCGATGGCTCCAGCCTCTACCAATCCCTCGCGCTAATCTTCATCGCGCAAGCCGCCGGAATCCATCTCACCGTAGCCCAGCAAGCCATCATGCTCCTCACCCTCCTCATCAGCAGCAAAGGAACCGCCGGCGTCGCCCGTGCCTCCCTGGTTATTGTCCTGGCCGCCGCCACCTCCTTTCATCTCCCCACCGAGCCGCTCTTCCTCCTTTTCGCCATCGATCAACTAATGGACATGGGCCGCACCGCCATAAACGTCCTCGGCAACTGCCTGGCCTGCGTCGTAATCGCCCGCTGGGAAAATGAATTTCCAACCCAAAAAATGGCGTCGTCGCAAGTCTGAAAAGGATAGTTAGCCGCACCTGCGCAGCCTCATGTATAACCGTTCCCAACCGAGGTGTTGCAACAGAGCCCCGGTTTAGAAAAACAGGGAGAGATAGAAATGAAAAAGTCACTAATTGTATTGGCAGTCGCGACGTTGATCATCGTTTTGGCCGTTGTGGGCGTTGCGCGGGCTCAGAAAGGGAAGCAGGTCATCTACGCGTCTTCAGAACGAGGCACATATAAGCCGATGAACGGGGTTTCCATGAATGTCCTCGTGGGCGACCCGGACAAGGGCTCACACGCAACATTTACTAAGTTCGAGCCCGGTTTCGACGCAGGCATGCACTCCCACACGAACGATGTTTCCATCGTCGTGATCAAAGGCGCCTACCTATACAAGGATGAATCCGGCGAAAAACGTGTCGGGCCCGGCGAATTCCTCTTCGTTCCAGGTGGACACAAGCACTGGAGCGGCGGCGACAAGACCGAAGGGGCGCTCTTCTACGAGGAAGGTCCCGGCAAGTTCGACCGCGTCGCAGCGAACTAGCGAAACGTCTGGAACTATCGCACGTCGCGTACGGTGTTTGTATCCGTAAGGACCAAGCGGGCGTCGCACCGCGTCATTGCAGAAGAGAGGCTTGTTGGCTTCCGACGCCCGCTAACCGACTCCTGCCACGTTACTTTCTCCTATATCGGTTCTCTCCAATTTAGCTCTCCTCAGAAATTACGGTACAATTGAAAGGTTATGCTGTCAGTGAATAACATCTCCATGCGCTTCGGCCCCCGCGTCCTCTTTGAGGACGTCACCTGCACCTTTATGTCCGGCCGTCGCTACGCCGTAACCGGCCCCAATGGTGCCGGCAAATCCACTTTCATGAAAATTCTCACCGGCGAACTCGAGCCCACCAAAGGCTCCATCACCGCGCCAAAGAAGATGGGCGTCCTACGCCAGGATCAGTTCGCCTTCGACGAGTTTCGTGTTATCGACACGGTTGTAATGGGCAACAAAGTCCTATGGGACGCCCTGCAAGAACGCGATGCTCTTTACGCCAAGCCCCACGAGCAGCTCACCGATGCCGACGGCATGCGCCTGGGCGAACTCGAGGGCGTCGTCGGCGAAGAGGGTGGCTACACTGCCGAGGCCGACGCCGGCATCCTGCTCGATGGTCTCGGCATAGAAAGCTCGTTGCAAGAGCGCAAAATGGGCGAGCTTCAGGGCGGCCAGAAAGTTCGCGTGCTCCTCGCGCAAGCCCTCTTCGGCAATCCCAGCGCCCTGCTTCTCGACGAGCCCACCAACCACCTCGACCTCGATTCCGTACACTGGCTGCAGGATTATCTGCGCGAATACGAAGGCGTCCTCATCGTCATCTCCCACGACCGCCATTTCCTCAACAGCGTTTGCACCCACACCGCCGACATCGACTACGAAACCATCATCATGTACAACGGCGGCTACGACGACATGGTCGTCGCCAAGACCCACATCCGCGCCCGCATCGAATCCGAAAACGCCCAGCGCGAAAAGAAAATCGCGCAACTCAACGAGTTCATTGCCCGCTTTTCCGCCGGTACCCGCTCCGCGCAAGCAACCTCACGCAAAAAAGAAGTCGAGCGCCTGCAAACCTCCGAGCTAGCCCGCTCCAACATCCAGCGCCCGTACATCCGTTTCGAGATGAAGCGCGCCTCCGGCCGCCATCCGCTCGAAGTCCGCAGCGTCGAGAAATCCTACGATGGCCTGAAGGTGATTCCGCGCTTCTCCGCCAGCGTCACCCGGGGCGAAAAAATCGCGCTCATGGGCCGCAACGGCACCGGAAAGACCACTCTTCTCAAATCATTGGTCCGTAACTCCACTGGCTACATCGAAGACTCCGACCGCGAATTTCCCATCGATAGCGGTGCCGTAGTCTGGGGACACGAAGTCGCCGTCGGCTACTTTGCGCAAGACCACGGCGATTCCATCACCAAAGGTATGACCGCCATCGACTGGCTCTGGCAATTCGATCCCAGCGCCAACCAGCAAGAGCTCCGCGGCCTAATGGGCCAGATGCTCTTCAGCGGCGACGACGCCCTCAAGCCCACCAAAGCTCTCTCCGGTGGCGAATCGGCAAGGCTAATCTTTTGCAAGCTCATGTTGCAGAAGCCCAATTTCCTCGTCTTAGACGAGCCCACCAACCACCTCGACCTCGAATCCATCAACGCGCTCAACATCGCGCTCCAAAAATACGACGGTACAGTACTGCTAGTTACCCACGACCACGACGTCATCGACGAAGTCGCCACCCGCATCTGGCACTTCAAGGGCGGCAAGATCGAAGACTTCAAGGGCCCCTATGAAGAATACTTAGCCTACGCCCAGGAAAAAGCCTCCTGATATGGAGTGCGGCGGTCCAACCGCCGCCTTCACGCAGTAGTCAGCGCCGCCAAAGCTCACGTTCAAGCGATCTCCGTCCAAGCGTTCTCACTGTTACAGCCAGTTTTCTGCCAAACCAACAAATGCTAACCAACCCTCATCATAAGATGACTCCCTTTT
>Ga0210409_10000357_pt1 | contig 83084 bp, 83 predicted proteins | sample IncBWH17MmetaG_FD_161649 | JGI IMG/M metagenome (GOLD analysis project Ga0210409, IMG submission 161649) | Forest soil microbial communities from Barre Woods Harvard Forest LTER site, Petersham, Massachusetts, United States - Inc-BW-H-17-M | ecosystem: Environmental > Terrestrial > Soil >... | reverse complement strand
GATGGTGATCTGGGCCGCGGTCGGCGGCCGCGGCTCGCTGGTCGGCCCCATCATCGGCGCCTTCTCGGTGAACGGCTTGAAGAGCTGGTTCACCGGCGCCTTCCCCGATCTCTGGCTGTATGCGCTGGGCCTGATCTTCATCCTGGTGACGCTGTTCATGCCGCAGGGGATCCTGGGGCTGGCAAGCAATCTGAAAAACAAACTGAAAAGCAAGCCGGAACGCCAATCCGAGCCTGAAGCCAGCAGCAAGGAGGCGACATGAGTCAGCGCATCAGCCCCATCTACGATCCGGCGCAGCCGTCGGAAAACGTCGACAACACCCGCCATGCCGACTACGGCACCTCGTATGCGCGCATCAAGCCGGAAGGCGTCGACACTACCCACGGCGCCATCCTCTATCTGGAAAACATTACGGTATCGTTTGACGGCTTCAAGGCGCTGAACAATCTCAACCTGGATATTTCGGTGGGCGAACTGCGCTGCATCATCGGTCCTAACGGCGCCGGCAAGACCACCATGATGGACGTCATCACCGGCAAGACCCGCCCGACCGCCGGCACCGCCTTCTTCGGCCAGAGCATCGACCTGACCAGGCTGACCGAGTACGACATCGCCCACGCCGGCATCGGCCGCAAGTTCCAGCGGCCGACGGTGTTCGAACAGCACACCGTGTTCGAGAACCTGGAGCTGGCGATGAAGATGGACAAGCGGGTCAAGACCACCTTGTTTTCACGCCTGAGTTCGGAACATGTCGACAAGATCGACGCCTGCCTGCGCCTGATCCGCCTCAACGGCAACGAACGGCGGCTGGCCGGCCTGCTGTCGCACGGGCAGAAGCAATGGCTGGAAATCGGCATGCTGCTGATGCAGGAACCGCAGTTGCTGCTGCTGGACGAACCGGTAGCCGGCATGTCGGATGCGGAAACGGCGCGCACCGCGGAACTGCTCAACGAATTGCGCGGCAAGCATTCGATCATGGTGGTCGAGCACGACATGGGCTTTGTCGCCGAGATCGCCCAGCAGGGCAAGGTCACGGTGCTGCACGAAGGCTCGGTGCTGGCAGCAGGCAAGATGTCGGAAGTCCAGGCCGACGAACGGGTAATCGAAGTCTATCTTGGGCGCTAGAACAACATGTTAAACGTTGACCAACTGAATCAGTACTACGGCTCCTCGCACACTCTGCGCGGCATTTCGCTGTCGCTGGAAAAAGGCAAATGCCTGGCCCTGCTTGGCCGCAACGGCGTCGGCAAAACCACCTTGCTGAAATGCCTGATGGGGGTGCTACCGAGCGCCAGCGGCAAGATCATGCTGGAAGACCGCGACATTACCAGCCTGAAGCCGCATCAGCGCGCTGCTCTGGGGATTGCCTATGTGCCGCAGGGGCGCGAAATCTTTGCCCGCCTGTCGGTGGAAGAAAACCTGCTGATGGGCATGGCCACCAAATCCGGCAAGCAAGCTTTGCTGATCAAGGAAGAAGTGTACGAGCTGTTTCCGGTGCTGAAAGAAATGCTGCAGCGGCGCGGCGGCGACCTCTCCGGCGGCCAGCAGCAGCAGCTGGCGATCGCCCGCGCCTTGCTGGCGGAACCCAAGCTGATCATCCTGGATGAACCGACCGAAGGCATCCAGCCTTCCATCATCAAGGATATCGGCCGCGTGATCCGCCTGCTGCGCGAGCGCGGCAACATCGGCATCCTGCTATGCGAGCAGTACTTCGATTTCGCGCGCGAACTGGCCGACAATTTCGTGGTGCTGTCGCGCGGCGAGGTAGTGGCCGCCGGCGGCCATGAAAGCATGGATGACGAAAGCGTGAAACGACACTTGGCGGTATAGTGCCGCATGGATAATCTGACTCTTTCGCCGCTGCCGGACACGATGCCGGCCGAGCAAGCTCGTCACAGCGCCAACCAGGCCTGGCTGTCGCTTGCCTTTGGCGACGACCGTGGCACGACGCGCCTGCTGGAGCGCGCCCACTACGGCCCCTTGCGCGTACAAAAGGCGCTGTATCCGGAGCACCCGTCAATCTGCCATGCGATCATTGTCCATCCGCCCGGCGGCGTGGTGGGCGGTGACGAACTGACAATCAAGGCCAGCGTCGGCGCAGGCGCCCATGCGTTCCTGAGCACCCCGGGCGCCGCCAAATGGTACCAGGCCAATGGCAAAATCTCCCGCCAGCATGTGCTGCTGCAGCTTGCCGCCGGCGCAGCGCTGGAGTGGCTGCCGCAGGAAACCATTTTTTTCGACCACGCCGAGGTGGCGCTGGAACATCGGGTCGAGCTGGAGGGCGACGCCCGCTATATCGGCGGCGAAATCCTGTGTTTCGGCCGCACCGCTTCGGGCGAGTCATTCACCGGCGGCCGCATTTCGCAGCAGACCAGCATCCGCCGCGACGGCAAATTATTATGGTTTGAACAAGGCGCGCTGGGCGGCGGCAGCGCTGCCATGCAGAGCCGGCTGGGATTGGCGGATTGCAGCGTGTGCGCCACCCTGACGGTGGCCGGCAAAGCATTCCCGGCCAGCTTTGTGCAGCAGTTGCGCGACTGCGCCAGCCAGCTGTCGGACGGCCGCGCCAGCGTCGGCGCCAGTCAGGTGAAATCAGTGCTGGTATTACGTCATCTCGGGCACTCCAGCGAACTGGCGCGGCAATGGATGATGCAGGCCTGGCAAATGCTGCGTCCTGAATTACTGGGGCATGCGGCGCATATACCGCGTATCTGGAACACTTGATATGGCGACGCTGCGGGCCGTGATAAAACGCAGCACCACCCTGTCCACACAACATCAAAGTCATCGCGAAGAAAGAACAACATGGATCTGACGCCAAGAGAAAAGGACAAGCTGCTGATTTTCACCGCTGCCCTGCTGGCCGAGCGGCGCCTGGCGCGCGGCCTGAAGCTGAATTATCCGGAAGCGATAGCCCTGATCAGCGCCGCCATCATGGAAGGCGCGCGCGACGGCAAGAGCGTGGCCGAACTGATGTCCTACGGCAGCAAGATACTGACCCGGGCCGACGTCATGGACGGCATCGCCGAAATGATTCCCGACATCCAGGTCGAGGCCACCTTCCCGGATGGCAGTAAGCTGGTCACCGTGCATCATCCGATTCCCTAGAGCGGAGAAGACTCATGATCCCAGGAGAAATGCAGATCCAGGCCGGCGACATCGAACTCAATGTCGGCCGCCGCATGCACGCTGTCACGGTTGCCAACAGCGGTGACCGGCCGATCCAGATCGGCTCGCATTTTCATTTTTACGAAGTCAATCCGGCCTTGCGGTTCGAGCGCGAGGAAGCCTACGGCATGCGGCTCAACATAGCCGCCGGCACCGCGGTGCGTTTCGAACCGGGCCAGAAGCGCACGGTGGAACTGGTGGATCTGGCGGGCGACCGTATCGTCTACGGTTTCAACGGCAAGGTCATGGGCGCACTGACGAAACGGACAAAATCATGAGCAAGATCTCTAGGCATGCTTATGCCGAAATGTACGGACCGACCACCGGCGACCGCATCCGCCTGGCCGATACCGAACTCTTCATCGAAATCGAAAAGGACTACGCCACCTACGGCGAAGAAGTGAAATTCGGCGGCGGCAAGGTGATCCGCGACGGCATGGGCCAGTCGCAGCGCCTGCACAAGGATGTGATGGACACGGTGATCACCAACGCCGTGATCATCGACCACTGGGGCATCGTCAAGGCCGACATCGGCATCAAGGGCGGCAAGATCGCCGCCATCGGCAAAGCCGGCAATCCGGATATCCAGCCGGACGTCACCATGGTGATCGGCGGCGCCACCGAAATCATCGCCGGCGAAGGCAAGATCGTCACCGCCGGCGGCATCGATTCGCATATCCATTTCATCTGCCCGCAGCAGATGGAAGAGGCGCTGATGAGCGGCGTCACCACCATGCTCGGCGGCGGCACCGGCCCGGCGGCAGGCACCGCCGCCACCACCTGCACTCCCGGTCCCTGGCATCTGCATGCGATGCTGTCGGCGGCCGATGCCTTTCCGATGAACCTGGGTTTCCTCGGCAAGGGCAACATCAGCTTGCCGGGCCCGCTGGAGGAACAGGTGCGCGCCGGCGCCATCGGCCTCAAGCTGCATGAAGACTGGGGCTCGACCCCGGCCGCCATCGACAACTGCCTGAGCGTGGCCGACCGCATGGACGTGCAAGTTGCGATCCACAGCGATACCCTGAACGAAGGCGGCTTCCTGGAGCATACCCTGGCGGCGTTCCAGGACCGCACTATCCACACCTTCCATACCGAAGGCGCCGGCGGCGGCCATGCGCCGGACATCATCGCCGCGGTCGGCAACAGCAATGTGCTGCCCTCCTCCACCAATCCGACCCGGCCGTTTACCGTCAACACGCTGGACGAGCATCTCGACATGCTGATGGTTTGCCATCACCTCGATGCGGCAATCGCGGAAGACGTCGCCTTCGCCGAATCGCGCATCCGGCGCGAAACGATTGCCGCCGAAGACATCCTGCACGACATCGGCGCCATCAGCATGATGTCCTCCGATTCGCAAGCCATGGGCCGGGTCGGCGAAGTCATCATGCGCACCTGGCAAACCGCGCACAAGATGAAAGTGCAGCGCGGCGCGCTGGCGGAAGATAGCGATAGAGCAGATAACTTCCGGGTCAAGCGCTATATCGCCAAGTACACCATCAATCCCGCCATCACCCACGGCATCGCGCATGTGGTGGGTTCGATCGAAGTCGGCAAGATTGCCGACCTGGTGCTGTGGAAACCGGCCTTCTTCGGCGTCAAGCCATCCACCATCCTCAAGAGCGGCATGATCGCAGCGGCGCAGATGGGCGATCCGAATGCTTCCATTCCGACGCCGCAGCCGGTGCACTATCGCATGATGTTCGGCGCCTATGGCGGCGGCCTCAAGACTTCGCTGACGTTTGTTTCGCAAGCGGCTTACGACGACGGCATCGCCGAGCGCTTGAAACTGAACAAGCCGGTGATCGCGATCAAAGACGTGCGCCATCTGCGCAAGCATCACATGATTCACAACGGCGCCACGCCGCACATGGAAGTCAATCCGGAAACCTATGAAGTACGGGCTGACGGCGAACTGCTGGTATGTGAGCCGGCCAGCGTGCTGCCGATGGCGCAACGCTATTTCCTATTCTGAATTTCTCATTCACGGCACAAGATGTTAATCCTAAATACCAAAGTAGAACACGCGGACCTGATCGAAGGCGAACTGATCCTGCCTTACGATTTGCGTGAAAAGAGCCGCCTGCGCGCGACGCTCAGCAACGGTGAGGAAGTCGGCGTATTCACCGTGCGCGGCACGGTACTGCGCCATGGCGATCTGATCAAGGGCATGGACGACAGCGGCAGAGAACGCGTGGTCAAGGTGCTGGCGGCAGCCGAAACCACCTACCGCATCGAGTGCCAAAGCCCGCATGCCCTGCTGCGCTGCGCTTTCCACCTGGGCAACCGCCACACGCAGGCGCACGTCGGCGACGGCTTCCTGCGCATCCGCAAGGACCCGGTGCTGAAGGAAATGCTGGAGGGTCTGCAGGCCAAGGTGACCGAAGAACTGGCGGCGTTCGAGCCGGAATCCGGCGCTTATGGACACGGCAGCGGCGACCACCATCACCATCGCGACAATCTGCTGGCGCCGGTGCCGTTGCGCCAGAAGATCCATCGCCCCGGCGACGCCGACGGCAACTGAGCGCTCACTTAAACCAATGCATGACATGCAAGCGACCGCGCTGCTCCACCTGCTGCAACTGGCCAGCCCGTCGCTGCCGATAGGCGCTTACAGCTATTCGCAAGGACTGGAGACAGCCATCGACAAAGGCTGGGTCAAGGATCCGGCATCGGCGCGCGGCTGGATCTGCGAGCATTTGCAGCAAGTAGTAGCGTTGTTCGAAGCGCCTGTGACATGGCGCCTGCTGCAGGCCTTCGAGCGCCGCGACAGCGACGCCGTGCAGCACTGGACTGAACGCTTCATCGCCGCCCGCGACAGCGCCGAGTTTCGCGCCGAAACCATACAGATGGGCTATTCGCTGGGCAAACTGGCGATCGAACTGCAGATCGGCGACGCCGCCCTGCTGGCCATCCTGCAGGCGCAGCCGGAACTGCCGCTGCCGACCGCCTACGCCTATACCGCAGTGGCCTTGCAAGTGCCGCACGAGGCTGCCTTGCTGGGCATGCTGTTTTCCTGGGCCGAGAACCAGGTGCTGGTATGCGTCAAGACCATCCCGCTTGGACAGGTCGCCGGCCAGCGCCTGCTGCTTTCCTTGCAGGCGGAACTGCAGCTGGCCGCCGAGCGTGCCCGACAACTGGCCGATCACGAATTATCAAATTGGGCGCCCGGCCTGTCGCTGCTGTCGATGCAGCACGAAGAACAATACAGCCGTCTGTATCGCTCTTGAATTGCTCCTGAAACCAAACACTCACTATTTTTTAAGCGAACCTCAACATGAGCACTTCCTCCACATCCAATCCCCTGCGCGTCGGCATCGGCGGCCCGGTCGGCTCCGGCAAGACCGCATTGTGCGAAATGCTGTGCAAAGGCATGCGCAACCATTACGACATGGCGGTCATCACCAACGACATCTACACCAAGGAAGACATGGAAATCCTGCTGCGCGCCGATGCGCTGCCGGCGGAACGCCTGATGGGCGTGGAAACCGGCGGCTGTCCGCACACCGCCATCCGCGAAGACGCTTCGATCAACCTGGAAGCGATCGCGCGCATGAGCGCGGATTTTCCGAACCTGGACCTGATCCTGCTGGAATCCGGCGGCGACAACCTGGCCGCCACCTTCAGCCCGGAACTGTCCGACCTCACCATCTACGTGATCGACGTCGCCGGCGGTGAAAAGATCCCGCGCAAGGGCGGCCCCGGCATTACCCGCTCCGACCTGCTGATCATCAACAAGACCGACCTGGCGCCGTATGTCGGCGCCAATCTGGATGTGATGGCGCACGACGCCAAAAGAATGCGCGGCGAACGGCCGTTCATTTTCACCAACCTGCGCAGCGGCGACGGCGTCGAACAAGTGATCGCTTTTATCCGTAAACAAGGATTACTTGATCAAGCTAAATGAGCAATCCAAATAAGTGAGTAGGGTGGGCACGCTTTTGTGCCCACGCGGATGGCGCAACAGCGTGGGCACAAAAGCGTGTCCACCCTACCTTTTTCCTCACAGAAGAATCTGAACACCCACTTTTTCACAGGAGTCAGCCATGTCCCATCTATCCGTAAAAACCTGCGGCCGCCTCAGCGCCTTAGCCATCGCCGCACTCGGCATCGGCTCCGCCTTCGCCCATCCCGGTCATCCCGACGCCTTCGGCTTCAACGACGGCTTCGCCCATCCGTTCAGCGGCCTCGACCATTTGCTGGCGATGCTGGCGGTCGGTCTGTGGGCAGCGCAAAACAAGCGCTCTGCGCTATGGCTGTTGCTGCTGGCGTTTCCGCTGATGATGGTGGCCGGAGCCCTGCTGGCGTTCGCCGGTGTGGCGCTGCCGGGAGTGGAAACCGGCATCGCGGCTTCGGTCGCAGTGCTCGGGCTGCTGATCGCTTTCGCCATCCGCATGCCGCTATGGGCCAGCGCCACCGTGGTGTCGGTATTTGCCGTGTTCCATGGCTATGCCCACGGTAGTGAACTGCCGCATGGCGCATCGGCGCTGTGGTATGGCGTCGGCTTTGTCGCCGCCACCGTCCTGCTGCATTTGTCGGGGCTGACGATCGGGCTGGTCGCCAGACAGAAAATGGCGTCGCAGGCGGTGCGGGTTGGCGGCATTGCCATTGCCGCGGTTGGCGGTTACCTGTTAAGCGGGGCGCTCTGACGCACTGGTGGGCGGTAACAACCCACTAGTCCATGGCGGGGCGGCGCATCTGCCCGTGCGACGCGGAATCGTGCTCGACCGTGCTTTGCATCGGCGCAACCGGATCGGCGCCGCCGGCAACGAGCAACGCGATCGATGCAAACGTTGTCACCCACCGCGGGCAATCCGACTCCGGCCGCTCCGCAGCCGCCTCGACCAGCGCACAACCAAGCGCTGCGTGATTGGCCAGCATCTCAGCGGTAAGCTGTTGCACCAGCTTGTGTTTCACGGCGACACCTTCGGTCCGGGTCCGCCGCGCCTGTGGCTCTCCTCATTTGCCGTCGACTCCTGGTCGGATCGCTCCATCAGCAGCCGCAGCCAGTGTGAACCTGCTCCAACGGCCCCAGCGCGCGGCTTTTCTTCGTTGCGGCTCTCCCACATGGACCAGCTGCGATCCTTCCACAGACTCTTCATATCCGCTTTTTGCTGCGCACGCATCTGAACGTTATCGGCGTGCGCCACTATCTTTTCGAACTGCACCAACAGTTCGGGATCGTCCTTTGTCTCTTCTTTCAAACGATGCCAGAGGCCTCGCAGATTCCAGCGCCGAAAACGCATGTATGCCGTGTTCCACTTGCCGAATTCAGTCGGCAGATTGCGCCATCGATGTGTGCCTGCATACCAGAATACCGCCTCGACGAACAATCTATTGTCGCGCCCCTGCATGCCCGGATCTCCCTTTTTTCCAAGCAACAGCGGCTCCAGTTTTTCCCATTGCTCATCTGTGAGTATCATTTTTCACCTGTGATGGTTTTCAATAAAACGTGTCGGCATGTGGGGCGAGGATGTATGGCGCGCCAGGAGATGCCACTGCCCGCGTCTTGGCATCGAGTATCTTGAGATAAGTTCCGGGCGACATTTTCTTCTGCTGGCGAAACACCCGGCAAAAATGCGACTGCTCGGAAAATCCGCAACGCCAGCCAATCTCAGCCAGAGACAGAGCCTGCGCCTCCTTGACCGCGAGCAAACGGGTCGCGGCATCCAGCCGGATGTCACGCAGGAGGCTGTGAAAGCTGGCGCCTTCTGCATTCAGGAAGACGTGATGGACATTCCGTACCGACATGCCGAAGGCATCGGCCAGGGTTTGCGCTGTCACGCTTGCATCGTGATAATTCTGCTTCAGCCACAGCACCATGCCGCGGTGCAGTTCGGCGCGCTGCCGGAGATTGCGCACCTTGCTGCTTTCCGTTTTTGGCAACCCCACTTCTTTGAACGCGAAACGCATCAGGCAAGCGATTTGATCGGCCATCAATGCCTGTTCATAAAGGCTCGTCGATGCTTGCAAGGTCTCGATACCGAGGTTGCCAAGATATGCGGACAGCATCGCCCCCCAGCCGCGATCGCCCTTGAGCACATGGGCGACGCAGCCTTCGACATGGGGAATCCAATGGCTGGCGAAAGCCTCGCTCAGGGAAACCATGCGTGCAACAGTGGCCCGCTCTTGCACACTGGAAGAGAGACGGTGCGCATCGATCAGCACCATGTCGCCGCTGGCGACCTCGACCGTGCGGCCAAACTGCTTCAACACGTGACGGCCGTCCTCCACCAACAGCAGATGGAAGCGCAGCGACGGCATGCTTCGCATCAGAGATTGGGTCCGGTCGACGGCAGCTTCCTGTACGGAATAGCGCGTCACGACAACGGCCCCCAGGGACGTCGATTCGGTACCTCCGCCGAATGCCGCCTGCTGCCGGCATCCTCCCTCCGGCATATGCAGACGGCGGCCGCGCCCCTTGGTCCAGCATTCCAGCTTGAAGCGTTCAGGCGGGCTCTTTGAAGTAAAAGCGTGGTTTTTCAAACTTTCCATTTGCATACCTATAGCAATCCGATGAAAAATTTCGGCATGCCTGATCCAGGCAGTGCACGGCCAAGCGCAGCTGCAAATAACTACATCCGCGTTGTTTTCATGGTTACCCATCCATCCGATCCCGTAAATGGGTCAAATGTCCCATCCGGGAGCGGGCATGCTGTATTTTGAGTGGCGGCATCAGGCCTGAGGCCCCATCGCCACGGGCTGCGATAGACCTGTTCGCGGCTTCGGCGTTGTGGCCGCAACGAATGTCTACACGTCGTGACGCTTGCGAAGCATTTACTACATCTGCTATTTGAGCAAGGCGATCAGCTTTGATCTCTTATGCACGCCAAGTTGCGCATAAATCTTTCCAAGTTGATTACGCACTGTCTTTTCTGCGATATTCAAGGTTCGGCCGATTGTTTTGTCATCCATGCCGGCGGCGAGGTGGCGGACGATGGATCTTTGTTGCGCAGTCAATGCATCCAGTTCTAACGGCGACCTTTCCGACTTCAGATAAAAATGAGCAAGCAATAAATCATTCAGCAGCGGCGTCATCAGTTTCAGCGCTTCGAGATGCCAGTCGCTCAACGGCCCTTCGACTCCGGAAAAGCTGAAATAGCAGCCTGCATTGGCTTTGATATTGAGTACGCCATGGGCAACCACGTTACCCAAGCCAAAACGCTGGATCTCGTCGATCTCGAAAGCGCTGGCATAGGCAGGCGGATTTTCCGGATCTATGAAAAATGGCTGCCGGCTCGTACGCCACCATTTGATGGAGCTGCGGTCCGCCGTCTCATAAGCCGTTGGCAGGTAGTCTAAAAAAACCTGGTCGTGGCCACTTGCCAACACATGCGTTGTCTTCACTTGGCCGACAGTCAACTCTCCATAACCGAGAATGACGGCTTGATACGGAAAGAATTTTTTCAATGGGCCTTCGAGCCACGCCAACAGCGTGGCGGGCGTCGCCAGCGGATCAGCAATCACGGCAAGCCATGCGCGCAAGTCAGTTTCGGTAAGATGCTTCATGTGATAATTTTCCTCTTCCTGCTATCAACAAATAGCTTGGCATGGGGAACCGCAAGATTGTTTTTCTCCCACTGCCGGATCCTTGCAAACATGTTAATGTCACAACCGACAAGGCCGATTCTACCTATTTAGACTGGAAACATCATGACTTCATCGATTGCTTATCGCATTCCGGGACGCGCGCGCGACCTGGGCGAACTGGTAGTGCGCCGCGTGCTGCCCGCCGGCCATCACCAGAGCGTCGGCCCGTTCCTGTTCTTCGACCATATGGGGCCGGTCGAATTTGCCAGCGGCCAGGGCATAGACGTGCGGCCGCATCCGCATATCGGCCTGGCCACGGTCACCTATCTGTTTGAAGGTGCGATCCGTCACCATGACAGCCTCGGCAACGATCAGGAAATCATCCCCGGCGACGTCAACTGGATGACTGCCGGCCGCGGCATCGTCCATGCCGAACGGACACCGGCCGCGCAACGCGCCAAAGGCTGGCGCCTGCACGGCATCCAGACCTGGGTAGCGCTGCCGCTGGCCGACGAGGAGTGTGCGCCAGCCTTTGCCCATCATCCGGCCGCCAGCCTGCCGCTGATCCAAGGCGAAGGCTACCAGTTGCGAGTAATCGCCGGCCGCGCCTTCGGCCAGGAAGCGCCGGTCAAGATCAGTTCGCCGACCTTGTATGTGGCCGCGGAAATGACCGCAGGCGCGCAGTTCACGTTGACGCCGGAATATCCGCAGCAAGCCGTGTATGTCGCCAGCGGCAGCGTCACCGTCGACGGCGAAGCGCTGGAACTGGGCGTGCTGGCGGTGCTGCAGCCTGACGTGGCAGTCAGGATTGCGGCCAGCGAAGCGGCCCAGGTCATGCTGCTGGGCGGCGCGCCTATCGACGGCCCGCGCTCGATCTGGTGGAATTTCGTCGCCAGCCGGCCGGAACTGATCGAGACCGCCAAGCAGAACTGGCGTGAACTGCGCTTCGACCCGGTGCCGGGCGATCCCGAATGGATTCCCTTGCCGGAGGCGTGAGCACGAGCCGGCAACGCGCCCCAGACGGGGCGTTTTTCATTTTCCGGGCACATCGCGCATCCCTCACCTGCAGGGCGGCATGAAAATGCGCATTTCTCCGTAGTTTTCTCCAATATGATGTTGCCAAAATACAATGCTACGGCGACAATAAGACACTAATGCAATGATGCAGGGGTTCCCCTCGCAGCGCATGTTTTCCGTAAAAATGGCGCGCGAATCGTGTGCGCCGTCTGGTAGCTTGAATTTTGTGCCACATCACATCAGGGATACTTATGCCGCGTTCAGCGACGACTTTGGCAATCATGTTAACTACCTCACTCCTGACCGCAGCAGCCGGCGCCGCGAATGCCGAAAACACCCCGCTGCAGATTATCGCTGCCGCCGGAAAATCGGTGTGCCAGTCCACGGTCCGCCAGTTTGGCGAAACCTCGCAAAAGATCGAGCTGTGCGTCTCGCAAGGCGATTTCGCGCATGACGTTTATGTGCTGAAGATCAATGGCGACCCGATTCTCAAAGGCATTGACGACGAGACTGCCAAAGGTATTGTCTCGACTAACCAGGGCGAAAAAATCAGCCTGACTTGCGCACCGCAACTGGAGGAGCCGACCCAGGTGGCGCCGGAAAAAATCGAAGCAATGCAAAAGCTGATGCCGGCGCTGTCCGCCGACGAAGCGAAAAAGGCTGCGATCTCATTAGATGCAGTTGAGGTAGGCCGCTTGTGCACCGCCCAGCGCGGAAGCAACTCCTTGATAGACGTACAGGTTACATTCCACTGAAGCGTCGGCAGCCAGGCAACATCGATTTCCTTGCCGGCGGCAGCTGATAATGTGAGACGATGCAACTTCCGTTGCCGCCGCAACGTTACATAAACTGGAAAGCGATTATGACCCGCAGCGTCCTCGATGAAGCCCACATCCACCCCGCCATCCGCCAGGCCATCACCGATAGCCATGCCGACATCGTCCGCGAGGTGCAAGACGCCATCGCGAGCAACAAGGTAGTTGTGGTCGGCATGACGCAGAATCCTTTTCCGCGCAAAGCGCGCAAGGCACTGGATGCAATTTCCGCTCCCTACAAATACCTTGAATATGGCAGCTACCTGGGCCAGTGGAAGCGCCGCAATGCACTCAAGATGTGGACCGGCTGGCCGACTTTCCCGATGATATTCGTCAACGGCACACTGGTAGGCGGCGCCAACGACTTGCAGCGCCTGATCGATAGCGACGAGTTTGCGCGAATGGTTGCCGGCTGAGACGGACTGAACTATTGCAAGGCCGGAGCTCGTCGAAAAACATTGAGCCGCTCAGGCTGAACCCGAGGGCTACCAGATATAAGGCAGCAAGCGGTAGCGAACCTTCTGGCAATACTCTACGTATCCCGGCAAATTCTGCCGCAGGAATTTTTCCTCATGCAGCAGCCGCCAGATCAGCGTCGGCATGAACAGCAGCAGCACCAGCAAACCCAGCCACGAGCCCAGCGCCAGCGGCATGCCGACCAGCAGCGGAAAAACGCCGGCATACATGGGGTGCCGCACCAGCGCGTACGGCCCGCTTGAAATGACTTGCTGCCCTGCGGTGACCTGGATCGTCGATGCCGCGTAGGTATTCGCCTTGAGCACAATGAACACCAGCAGGAAGCTAAAGGCGACCAGTACATCTCCGGCCAGCGACACATAGGGGGGCGCCGGCGACCAGCCGAAACGATGATCGAGAGCGGGGACGACGATCAAGGCAATGAACCCTGCCATGGCAAACAACATCACGCGCTTTTGCGTGCTTTCCTTTTCTGCCGTCGGCCCCGCTTTCATGCGCCGCTCAAGTAGCGCCGGATCTCTTACCGCCAGATATACGGTGACGGCCGACGACGCTCCCACGAAAACGGCCATGAACAGCCATCCCTGCCAGTAATCCAGAGTCCCGGCGGGGATAAAGAGCAAGGCCGCCAGCGTAATGGCGCCGAGCAGGCTTGCCTTCAATGCCCGAAAGTTTAGCGTATTCACGTCACAATGATAGTACTGTCCGCTCCGAAAGTCTTTGCGACGCACGAACCGGCCATATAGAAATGGGGCAATACGCGTTATAGTTTCGCATCTGCCTGAAGCGAGAACCTCATGCATCAAGCTGCCGACATCTACAGATGCCGTGCATGCTTCCCCAAGATAGCCATCCAGAAGCCCATTCCTGCTTATGTTCCAATTGCCTGTAATTGAAACCAAACGAACCATTCTGACCATCCTGCACCCTGACATGGCGCCTCTGTTGCTCGCCTACAAGATGGCAAACAAGGAACATCTGGCGCCATGGGAACCGATAAGAGACAGCGATTTTTATACTGCTGAATCTTGCCGTCAGCGCTGTGAATCGGCCTATCAGGCATTCATCGGCGGCACTGCCGTCAGTTTCATTGCGCTTGAACGCAAGTCGAACAAAATGATCGCCGGCTGTAATTTCACCAATATTGTCAGAGGGCCTCTGCAGGGGTGTTACCTGGGTTATTCAGTGCATCGGGAGTTCGAAGGCCAGGGGCTGATGCAAGAGGTCGCGGAGGCAGCGATACGGTACGTATTCGAAGAGCTCGGACTACATCGCATCATGGCGAATCACCTGCCATCCAACCTGAGAAGCCAGAAATTGCTGGCAAGGCTGGGATTCGAGCGCGAGGGCTATGCCAGGGCCTATTTGAAAATTGCGGGAAAATGGGAAGATATGGTTCTTAATTCCCTGATTAATTCGGAAGCGTAAACCGCCTCCCTTGAGCACGCATAGTGTGTTCACAGCTGCATTCAGCGACTATTTCTACCTTTTCAAGGCTTCGATGGACAAGCAACTGATATTCATTTGTTTCCTGACCTTCGTCATCCACATCATTGGCACCCTGGCATATTCCGTACGCATCGCCGGGATCAGGACCCGACGGATTGCCGTTTCGCTTGCGCTGTTCAGTATCCTTGTCCTGGTCTCGCGGACGTCGAATTCGTTTCTTGGACCCTTCCTGGCCAAGCGGGTCGAATCGAATATCGGCAGCCAGCTTGCCGCAGAAGGCCTGCTTTCCGACTTCCGCTGGCTGCTAGTCTCCGCTTCGCTTGCGACCATCGTCGGCGCGTTGCTGATTCCGACTTTTCAGCGCGTGTTTTGCCGGGCCGTCGAGCATTTTCAAGTGCATCGCTCGGTGCCGAAACTGATCCTGCACGGGTTCTTCAAGGGCGGCCTGTCCTATATTAAAGACGTCGCAAGTCTGCCGCGGAGCGCGAATGTCGCCGCACTGCGCGATAGCGGCAGCGTCTCTCTGTCCATGACCTCGCTCAACGTTGCTGCTGTTGCGCTCTGGACCGTGGGCGTATTTGCCGCGCTCTATGCCGGCGCCCTGGACCCGAGCGTCCGCGTGACATCCAGTACGCTTTCGTCAATCATCAACGGCGGCGCCACCGTCATGATGGCGGTATTCATTGATCCGCATATGTCGGGTATGACTGATGACGTGATCGAAGGCCGGGTGAGCGAATCGCAGTTTCGGCGCGCAGTAGTCTGGCTGGTGGGCAGTCGGCTGGCAGGGACTGTGCTTGCCCAGCTGCTGCTGGTCCCCTCTTCGATGCTGATTGTGGGCGTGGCGAAATCTCTGTAGTAATGACTTTTGCTTGGCAGCCATAGTGATGTGATTGCGATGCGTGCAGCATTTGGGCTACCGACTTTACTTCTATTGCGCGCGCCTACCATCAATTCGATGGTATTCTGAAAAGTGCCTGCCCTGCAGGCGTTGGACGCATTTCCGTTGAATGCACCAACTGAATGGATGTTCCAGAGTCGCTAACCACAAACCGCCATCCAAGATACGCGAGGAGCAGCCGTGACATATTCCACAGTTAAGCGCTGGCACGAGATCGTCAAGTCGCGCGACATCGCTTCCCTAAAAGCATTGCTCGCCGATGATGTGATCTTTGAATCACCGGTTGTCCACACGCCCCAAAACGGCAGCGCGATCACCGCCAAATACCTTGCCGCCGCCCTGCACGTCTTGAATAACGATACCTTCGAATACTTGAACGAATGGCTCGGGCCCGATTCCGCAGTGCTGGAATTCGAAACAACCTGTGACGGAATCCTGATCAATGGCGTAGACATGATCAAGTGGAACGACGAGGGTCTGATTACCCACTTTAAAGTGATGATCCGACCACTAAAGGCAGTCAATAAAATTCACGAATTGATGGGCCAGATGCTCAGGCTTGATGCGGCACAACAGCGATAGAAATGATATTCCGCCGCCATTGAAGCTGCGATATGCGATATGCGCGATGCAGTTTTGGCGGCTTCAGAACTTGCCGCCCAATTTTCGGCGCCAGTTAATTTGCACTGCACACCTGAGTCACTTTATACCGCAAAAGAATGCTCCGACTCGCCAAAATCTCTGATGCGCCGGAAATATTGCAAACCCGCATACGTGCAATTCGGGCGCAGGCCTCTTTGCATTATCCAAGGGAAGAGATAGAAGACTGGTGCACCTCTCGAACCGCCGAAACATATCACACTGCGATTGAACGGAAAGCCATCCTCGTAGAAGAGATCAATGGAAATATCGTCGCATTCGGTCAATTGAATCCAGAGACAGCATTCGTCGAGGCCATCTATGTCAGTCCGTCTCAATTCCGGCAAGGCATTGGCCTGAAGATCCTGCGCGCGCTTGAAGCCATGGCATCTTCATGTGGAATCAAAGCGCTTACTCTTGAAGCTTCTCTCAACGCCATTCAGTTCTACCGTCGGGCCGGGTACGTTCCTATCTTCGAAGAAGAACATTCATCCGCCCCAAAGACTGCTTCGGCGACTCTTCGCATGCGTCATGAAATTCCGGCGCCCGCTGCCGGAAGCTGGCAATTCGTTCCGATCGCAAACAAACAGTGAAATCCGATAACCATGCTGACGCCATCCCAAATCGATTTACTGATAACGCAACGCTCAATCTCCGGCCGGCAACCCTGGGCCAGCAACGACTCGCAAAAGATCGACGACTTCTATCGTACCGTCTGCGCTGCTGTTGCTCAATCCAGCGGCGCACTCTCGCGCATCGAATGGAGCCATTACGGCTCGGGATACGCTTCCTTCATCGACGCCTGGTTCTACAAACCCGAAGTAGGATTCAAGGTCGACGAAGCGCTTGGCAAAGGCGGTGAATACAAAGGCTTGGTTGTCTTGCTGAGCCGCCTCTCGCCCTACTTCGTTTTCATGGAAGGCGAGAAGCGTTGGCATACCAAAGGCGGCAGCAGCTACCTGCCGGAAAGCGCCATGCTGGACCGGCTGCTGGCGCCGGCTATCGTGACGTTGGCGGCAGAGGTGCAAGCGATCCTGGAAAAACATGGCTTGGTCAGGCTGTTCAAGGCCGATCTGTCGACAGCGCTGGCGCCGGAGATCGAAGTTCCTACCATCCTGGCCGATCAGTTTACTGAATACGATGCGCTTTACTATTGGGAAGATTAAGCGTGCAAAACCGCAGCAGCTTCAAGCCGCCGATGGCCATGCAACGCCGGTCAATTGCTCCGACACTTCCCACAGGCGGACGCCGATAGCGGTATCGCGCGCCGCTTCCCCGACCCTGGCGTCGCCGACCTCCCCTTTCATTTCCATGAAACCTTGCGGGCCGTAATAGCCGGCTGGCCGCGCCTGCGGTGCAGTCGCCGCGAACAAGGTCGGCAAGGCGCCGGCGGCGGCCGACTGCGATGCAATCGGCTCGAGCAGCTTGCCGATGCGTTCCAGCAGCGACCGACTGTTGCGTCCCAGGCCGGGACCGGCGCTCTGCAGTCCGGTCCTGGCGTAGCCTGGATGGGCGGCATTGCTCATCAGGCCCCAGCCGAAGGCCTTGCTGCGCCGTTCCAGCTCGAAGGCGAACATCAGCATGGCCAGCTTGGACTGGGCGTAGGCTGGCCAGGGCTGGTATTTTTTCTGCCATTGCAGATCGTCGAAATGGATCGCTGCCTGGATGCGGTGGGCGCCGCTGCTGAGATTAACCACTCTTGCCTGCCGCCCATTGCGCAGCAAGGGCAGCAGCTGTGCGGTCAAGGCAAAATGGCTGAGATAGTTGGTGCCCAGCTGGAGTTCAAAACCGTCCACGGTCTGGTGGCGGGTGGGCGGCATCATCACGCCGGCATTGTTCACCAGCAGGTCGAGGCCGTCGGTTTCACCGCTGAGGCGCTCGGCGAACGCTTGCACCGAGGCCAGGCTGGCAAGATCCAGATCGGCATAGCGGATCTGCGCCGCCGGGACGCTGGCGCGGATGGCGGCCAGCGCAGCTGCGCCCTTGGCCGGGTTGCGTCCGGTCAGCAGCACCTCGGCGCCGGCCTGCGCCAGCGCCAGTGCGGTTTCATAACCGAGGCCGCCGGTAGCGCCGGTGATCAGCACCCTGCGTCCGGCCTGCTGCGGAATATCCTGCGTGCTCCAGCTGTTCATCATTCCACCTCGCTGACAGGAAACGGCGGCAGCGGCGCGTCGGCGTCGACATCGGTGGCCACGCTGACCGTGCGCCAGGCCGCGGCGTCGCTGTTGCGGACTGCCTCGGCGGCGCCGAAATAATGCAAGGCATCGCTGCCGAGCAGCAGATGCGCCGGCGGATTGTCATGGGCGGCGATGCCCAACACCACTTGCGCCACCTTGGCCGGATCGCCGGCGGCCTTGCCGGCGTAGGCCGCCAGCATCTCGGCCAGGCGGCCGACCGTCGGCTGGTAGTCCGCCAGCAGTTCCGGCAGCCGGCTGCCGGCGATATCGGCCCAGTCGGTGCGCATGCCGCCTGGCTCCAGCGAGATCACTTTGATGCCGAGCGGGGTGACTTCCTGCGCCAGCACTTCGGTGAAGCCGCCCACCGCCCATTTGGCTGACTGATAAGCGCTCAGCCCCGGCGTTCCGGTGCGGCCGCCGACCGACGAGATATTGATGATATGGCCGCTGCGCTGCGCGCGCATGGTGGGCAAGACGGCGCGCGTGAGGTTCACTACGCCATAGAAATTGGCGTCGATCTGGGCGCGAAAATCCTCATCGGCAGTCTGTTCGAACGGTGCGAGATGGCCAAAGCCGGCATTGTTGACCAGCACATCGAGCCGGCCGAAGGCGCTGAGGGCGAGCTGCACCGCGGCCTGCGCCGCTTTGGCGTCGGTCACGTCGAGCGCAGCGATGCGTACCTGTTCACCATAGCGCGCCTGCAAATCAGACAGGCGGCTGATGTCGCGCGCAGTGGCGACCAGCCTGTGGCCGGCGGCCAGCACCGCTTCAGCAATATGCAGCCCGAGTCCGCGGGCGCTGCCAGTAATTAACCAGACTTTAGACATTGCGTTATTCATGTTCAAGCTCCTTGAAGGAATATAAAATGAGTGCTTACACACTCAACTAAATAATAAAATAAAACGGCTCATTTTTTTGAAACAGCCCCCCAGAACGCGTCAAACCCGGCCTGCTTGTAATGCTCAAGCGCCGCCGGTTCGCGCGCAATGAAGGACAAGGTGGTCTCGGCCAGCGATTCCATGATGCCGGCGATGAACGCCGCCGACTGGTTGTCAGCGCCGCTGGCGGCAAGGATTTCATCCAGCATGGCACTGACTTCGCGAAACGCCGCCCCGCCCTCTTGCTTGCTGGCAGCGGTGATACGGTCCGACACTGTCAGCTGGCTCATTGCCTTGCGCTGCAAGGGCTGGCCCGCACCCCACTCGATATAACGGTCCCACACATGGCGGCAACGTACTTTCAAGCTCTTGGCGGATGGCAGGCCGGTGGTCATGACGCTGGCCAGGTCAGCCTTGATCCACAGGTACAGCTCGTTGAGCAGCACATTTTTGTCGGCAAAATAAGTGAACACGGTACCCTCGGCAACCCCGGCCTGCTTGGCGATTTTCGCGACCGGGCCGCTGACGCCCTGCTCCGCAATCAATGCCGCGGCGGCAGCCAGGATGGCGTGACGTTTTTCTTCACTGAGAGGCCTTGCCACATCTGCTCCATTAATTGAGTGCTTACTCAAGCATATAAGATATCGGGACAATTTGCAAGCGCCGGCCATGATCGATTGTTGATCATGGCCGGCAGCACCAGTTGTCATCAGGCAGCGCCATCGGCGCTATCTCAGAACTGAACCACGGCTTTGCCCCGACCCTGCCCGGAGTGGCCATAGTCGATCGCGTCTCCTGCGTGGTCCAATTGGAACAGACTTGCCACCTCGGCCTTGATCTCCCCGCGCAGCACCAGCGCGGCAATCGCGGCCAGCCGCTGCGGTTCGGGCCGCATCTGGAACCACAGGCCGGTGCGATTGGCAGGCGTGCGTGCAGTCAGCTCCGGTGCGGCGGTCGATACCAGCACGCCGGCGTCGCGCAGCACCGGCCACAGCAGGTCTAGCGCTGGGCCGCCGGCCAGGTCCAGCACCAGATCGACGCTGGCGGCCAGATCCGCGAACGGCTGCGCAGTACGATAATCGATGACCAGGTCGGCGCCCAGCGCAGCAACATACTCCAGGTTGCGCGCCGATGCCGTGGCGATCACGCGCGCGCCGGCACGCTTGGCCAGCTGCACCGCCATGCTGCCGACACCGCCGGCGGCCCCCTGCATCAGGACGGTCTGGCCGGCTGTCAGCTTTCCGCTCTCGAACAGGGCTTGCCATGCGGTCAGGCCCGCTACCGGCAACGAGGCGGCGACGGTATCAGGCAAGCTGTCCGGCGTCGGCGTCAGCAAACCCGCATCGATCTCGACATAGTCTGCGAACGCACCCAGCGTTGGCATGAAGCCGAACACCCGCGTGCCGACAACGAAGCCATCGACGCCGGCGCCGACGGCATGCACCGTACCTGCCAGTTCCGCCCCCAGCGTGATCGGAAACGGCAGCGGGAAATAATCCTTCAAGACGCCTTCCCTGATTTTGCGGTCTATGGCATTGACGCCGGCTGCATGTACCCGCACCACGACCTTGCCCGCAGCGGGCTGGGGGATATCGATCAAGTCGATGCTGGTGACTTCTTGATTGCCGTAGCTGTGGATGCGTACTGCTTTGTTGAGTTGTTTCATGATTTTCTCCGGTTGTTGAGACTCCAGAATAGTTGTCTCACAGAAGATCCGATAGACGATAAAATGACACTATCCGTCTCAAATATGGAACATCATGGATCTCAATGCCTTGCGTGAATTCACCATGGTCGCCCTGCATGGCGGTTTCGGCGCCGCCAGCCGCCAGGCCGGCATCCCCAAGGCCAGCCTGTCGCGCCGCATCAGGCAATTGGAAGACGAACTCGGCGTGCGCCTGATCGATCGCAGCAGCCATGCCTTCCGCCTGACGCCGGAAGGCGAGTTGCTGCGGCAAGACGCGGCGCCCCTGATTGCAGAACTGGCGCAGCTGCGGGAACGCATGCATCCGGACCAGGAGCCGCGCGGACCGCTGCGCATCAGCGCGCCGATGCTGCTGGCTCATTCGACGCTGGGCGCGCTGGCGGCGCAATACCGCAAGCGCTATCCGCAGGTGCAGCTGGAGATTGTCGGCGAAGACCGTTTTGTCGACCTGATCACGGAAGGTTACGACGCCATCATCCGCGTCAATCCGAAGGAAGACGCGGACTATATCGGCCGCTGCTTTTTGCGCGAACGGCAGGTGCTGGCGATCAGCAGCGCCGCCGGCCAGCTCGAACATGCCCGGCCGCTGCCGCTGGTCTGCCTGCCGCAGCGCGCAGACCAGCGGCAGCTGGCCATCCAGCGCGACGGCCGGAAAATGACGCTGGAAACGGCCACGGTGCTCGCGCTGTCCTCGCCGTTCATGATCCGCGACGCCGTGCTGGCCGGCGCCGGCGCCGGTATCCTGCCGCCGTCGCTGATACGCCAGGAATTGCAGGATGGGCGGCTGCGCGAAATCGGCGCGCTGGCCGATAGCGAAGCAGAAATCTGGCTGCTGTACCCGTCGCGGCGACATGTCAGCAGCAGGTTGCGGGCATTTTCCGATCTGCTGCTGGAGACCTTTCCGGATGCCAGGATGCGCTGATCCAGCGCAAGCCGCGTTTCAGCGGCTGGAGCGGGAATCCTCGGCCTGCAGCTTCGGCTTCCACAAAGACCAGCCGAGATTCATGCCGGCGGCGGCGGTCAGGATGGCGGCAGCGCCAAACAGCTGGCTCAGCTGCAAGCGATGGCCGAAAGCCAGGTAATCGACCAGGATGGCGACGATCGGGTAGATGAAGGAAAGCGAACCGGTCAGGTGCGTCGGCAGCTTCTGGATCGCGCCGTACAGCAGGATGTACATCAGCCCGGTATGCACCACCCCCACCGTCAGCAAGATGCTCCAGGCATGAGCGCCGGACGGCAATGCCGACCAGTGTGCGAACGGCGCCAGCATCAGGATGCCGACGCAGACCTGGATCAGGGCGATCAGGTGCGGCGGCGTGCCGGCCAGTTTCTTGGTGATGATGGCGGCGACCGCATAGCAAAACGCCGCGCCCAGCGCCATCACGATACCGGCAAAATAATTGCTGCCGCCGCCACCGCCTTCCGGCTTCCCTTGCACGATCAGCAGCATGCCGATAAAGGCCAGCGCCAGCCAGGTCAGCTTGGCGACAGTCAGCCGTTCCGAGAAAAACACGGCGCCGAGCGCCACCAGCATGAAGGGCTGGGTGTTGTACACCGCCGTCGAAATCGCAATCGTCGCACGCGAGTAGGAAACGAACAGCAGCAGCCAGTTGAGCACGATCGCCACGCCGCCGAGCGCCGCCAGGGCCAGCAGGCGCCAGTTGAACGCGCCGCGCAGCAATCCCAGCGCCGCGCACACCGCCAGCAGCGTCGCTGCGCCGAAGACGCAGCGCCAGAACACCACGTCCAGCACCGGCTGGCCCGAGACCACCACGAACCAGCCTATGGTGCCGGAGATCACCATCGCCGCCGTCATCTCTAACGTGCCGCTTACTTTCTTGTCCATGCCTCGTCCCTGGAAAACGTCAGGAATTGATAATCGCATTTAGTCGTGGGGGTTTCCATGCCTGTGAAAAGGATTTTTGTCGGATTTGCCTTACTATATAAGGCAAGGTGGAAAATTTTCCAAGGAATCGAAAATGCTCAACAATATGGACCAGCGCATCCTGGAAATACTGCAGGGCGATGCGCGCATTTCGCTGAAAGACCTGGCCGCGCAAGTCGGCCTGTCCTCCCCCAGCGTCTCTGAACGGCTGCAGCGCCTGGAAGAACGCGGCGTCATCCGCGCTTTCACCATCGACATCGATCCGCAAGCGCTGGGCTACCAGCTGCAAGCCATCGTCCGCATCCGCCCGCTGCCCGGCAAGCTGCAAGCGGTGCAGAAACTGATCGAACAGACGCCCGAATTCTGCGAATGCGACAAGGTGACCGGCGAGGATTGCTTCATCGCCCGCCTGTTCGTCCGCTCCATCGCCCAGCTCGACCAGATCATCGACCGCATCGCCGACAAGGCCGAGACCAACACCGCCATCGTCAAGGCGCAGCCGATCAAGCGCCGGCCGCCGCCGTTCGGACTGGCCTGAGCGGCCTGTATTCTAAGTTGTGTAGGATGGGCACGCTTTTGTGCCCACGCTGTATCGGTATCCGCGTGGGCACAAAAGCGTGCCCATCCTACACACTGAGCGGCCGGTTCTTCATTCGTCGTTGAGAGCCGCGAAGCGCTGCGCCAGATAATCCAGCAGGCTGCGCACTGACGGCAGCAAGCCGCGGCGCGAAGGAAACACGGCATGGATGATATCGTTGCGCGGCGCCCAGCCGGGCAGCAGGCGCAGCAAGCTGCCATCGGCCAGTTGATCGCGCACCATCATGCTCGGCAGCTGCACGATGCCGACCCCGGCCCGCGCCGCATCGCGCAAGGCGATCATGTCGCCGGTGAGGAAGCGCGGCGTGTGGTGCACGCTGGCTTGCGCGCCATCCGGTCCCTGCAGGTTCCAGACATGGGTCTGCTGCGGCGTCCCCAGCGCCAGGCTCGGCCAGTCGTAGAGATCGGCCGGCGCGCGCGGCAATGTCCGCCCCATGCACAGCGAACGGCTGGCGACCAGGCACTGGCCGCGCTCGGCCAGCACCCGCAGCACCAGGTCGCTGTCGGCCAGCGGCGGCGGCCGCACCCGGATCGCAATGTCAATCGCTTCCGCCACCAGGTCGACGCGGCGGTTAGTGGCTTCCAGGTGCAGCGTGACACGCGGATGGCTGACCATGAAATCGGCCAGCATGACGCTGACATTCGCCTGCAGCAAAGTGACCGGGCAACTGATGCGGACCACGCCACGCGGTTCGGCGCGGGTGATGTCGATTGCATCCTGGGCACACTCGGCTTCCACCAGCATCGCCTTGCAGTGCTCGTAGTAAGTCTGGCCGACTTCCGTCACTGAAAAGCGGCGCGTGGTACGTTGCAGCAGCCTGACTCCCAGCCTTTCCTCCAGCAGCGCGACGCGCCGGCTGAGCTTGGACTTGGGCATGCCGAGCGCGCGGCCGGCCGGGGCAAAGCCGCCATGTTCGACTACCTGGGCATAGTAGTAGAGGTCGTTCAGGTCCTGCATCCCGCTCTCCTCATCGTTCACAATATAGAACACTGAATATGAATTTTACACTCTACCGCCGCCATCGTTCCTGCCCTATCATTCTTGCATCAACAGCTTTTGCAACCTTTACCAGGAGATGGCAATGAAAAAAGTCCTCGGCGTCTATAGCGCCCCCCGCCCACACTGGGTCGGCGACGGTTTTCCGGTACGTTCGATGTTTTCCTATAACAGCCACGGCAAGCAACTGAGCCCGTTCCTGCTGCTGGACCATGCCGGACCGGTCGATTTCACTCCGGCCAAGAAGCCGCGCGGCGTCGGCCAGCATCCGCACCGCGGCTTTGAAACCGTGACCATCGTCTACAAGGGCGAAGTGGCGCATCGCGACTCGACCGGCCAAGGCGGCCTGATCGGTCCCGGCGACGTGCAGTGGATGACCGCCGGCGCCGGCATCTTGCATGAGGAGTTTCATTCGGAAGAGTTCACCCGCAGCGGCGGCGCCATGGAAATGGTGCAGCTGTGGGTCAACCTGCCAGCCAAGGACAAGATGACGGCGCCTGGCTACCAAGCCATCCGCAACGCCGACATCCCGGTAGTGGCATTGCCGGACAAGGCTGGCACGGTGCGTGTGATCGCCGGCAGTTTCGGCGGCCAAGCCGGACCTGCGCACACCTACAGCCCCATGAACGTGTGGGACCTGCGGCTGGCGCAAGGCAGCGTGACTGAACTGACGCTGCCGGACGGCTGGAACTCGGCCCTGATCGTGCTGCATGGTACGGTGCTGGTGAACGGCGAAACCGTCAGCCGCGAATCGCAGATGGTCCTGCTGGACGCCAACGGCAGCAAGCTCGCGCTGGAGGCCAACAACGACGCTGTGGTGCTGCTGCTGAGCGGCGAGCCTATCGATGAGCCTATCGTCGGCCATGGCCCGTTCGTGATGAACAGCGAGGAAGAAATCGTCCAGGCTTTCACGGACTTCAAGAACGGGCGCTTTGTGCCAAAAGCAGCGCAGCAGTAATCCGCCAGCTTGCTGTAAGCAATACCCTGCCGCCCCAAAAGGCCGGCAGGGTATTTTTATATCTGTATTCCCCGATTCGGCTGATCCGCCTGAACCGCTCAAAATATTTCCTTAAAGATATTTTTTGGCAGATGCATCAAACTACCGCGCCCCACTCCGGTGCAGCCAGCATTTCCCCTTCCTCATTGCATGTCAATCGCTAACATTTTGTTGGTGCTAAAACCCAACTGCGAATAAACTTCATCCTTTGAGATGAAATTTCATCCCTCGGGATGGATGCAACCGTCATCCAGGCCAGCATAGCCCGCCAAAAATTGGCAATCTGCAAACGAATTCAGTGAATTCAGCGCGCCCTTAAGCTTGGTGAAAGCAAACACCAATATCATGTGGCGGCACCAACCAACGCATCAACCGCTAGGAGAGTTACAGTGACTGCAAGTAAATCGACCATCATCTACACCCTGACCGACGAAGCGCCGCTGCTGGCGACCGCTTCCTTCCTGCCTATCATCAAGACTTTCGCCGCACCGGCAGGTATCGACGTCGTCAAGAGCGACATTTCGGTGGCCGCGCGGATTCTTGCCGAATTCTCCGACAACCTCAAGCCCGAACAGAAAGTGCCGGACAACCTGGCCGAACTGGGCCGCCTGACCCAGCTGCCGGAAACCAACATCATCAAGCTGCCGAACATCAGCACCTCGGTGCCGCAACTGATCGCGGCGATCCGCGAACTGCAGACCAGCGGCTACAACATCCCTGACTTCCCGGAAGATCCGAAGTCGGATGAAGACAAGGCGATCCAGAAGCGTTACTCGAAAATCATCGGCAGCGCCGTCAACCCGGTCCTGCGCGAAGGCAATTCCGACCGCCGCGCGCCAGCTGCAGTCAAGCGCTATGCGCGCAAGCATCCGCACTCGATGTCGAAATGGAGCCCTGCTTCGCGCACCCACGTTTCGCACATGCACGGCGGCGATTTCTACGCCAGCGAAAAATGCATGACGCTGGCCGAAGCCTGCGACGTCCGCATGGAACTGGTGACCAAGGCCGGCGAAACCATCGTCCTCAAGAACAAGGTATCGCTGCTGGCCGGCGAAATCATCGACAGCATGTTCATGAGCAAGAAGGCCCTGTGCGCCTTCTACGAAGAACAGATGGAAGATGCGCGCGAAACCGGCGTCATGCTGTCGCTGCACGTCAAGGCGACCATGATGAAGGTGTCGCACCCTATCGTGTTCGGCCATGCCGTGAAGATTTTCTACAAGGACGCTTTCGCCAAGCACGGCAAGCTGTTCGAGGAACTGGGCGTGAACGCCAACAACGGTCTCTCCAGCGTCTACGAAAAGATCGCTACCCTGCCGGAATCCAAGCGCGATGAAGTGATCAAGGACCTGCACGCCTGCCACGAACATCGTCCGGAACTGGCGATGGTCGATTCGGCCAAGGGTATCTCCAACCTGCATGCGCCGAACGACGTTATCGTCGACGCTTCGATGCCGGCCATGATCCGCCTGGGCGGCAAGATGTGGGGCGCCGACGGCCGTCCGAAGGACACCAAGGCGGTGATTCCGGAAAGCACTTTCGCCCGCATCTATCAAGAGATGATCAACTTCTGCAAGACCAACGGCGCTTTCGATCCGACCACCATGGGCACCGTGCCGAACGTCGGCCTGATGGCGCAGAAGGCGGAAGAATACGGTTCGCACGACAAGACCTTTGAAGTGCCGGCCGACGGCGTGGCGCGCATTGTCAAGCTGGATGGCAGCGTGCTGCTGGAACAGAACGTCGAGCAAGGCGACATCTGGCGCATGTGCCAGGTCAAGGACGAGCCGATCCGCGACTGGGTCAAGCTGGCGGTGAACCGCGCGCGCCTGTCCGGCATGCCGGCGATTTTCTGGCTGGACGAGTACCGTCCGCATGAAGCCGAACTGATCAAGAAGGTGCGCGCCTACCTGAAAGAATACGACCTCACCGGTCTTGACATCCAGATCATGTCGCAGGTACGCGCCATGCGTTACACGCTGGAACGCGTGATCCGCGGCAAGGACACCATTTCAGTCACCGGCAACATCCTGCGCGACTACCTGACCGACCTGTTCCCGATCATGGAACTGGGCACCAGCGCCAAGATGCTCTCGATCGTTCCGCTGATGGCGGGCGGCGGCATGTTTGAAACCGGCGCCGGCGGCTCCGCGCCTAAGCACGTCAAGCAGCTGGTAGAAGAAAACCACCTGCGCTGGGATTCGCTGGGCGAGTTCCTGGCGCTGGCGGTTTCGCTGGAAGACATGGGCATCAAGACCGGCAACAACAAGGCCAAGATCCTGGCGAAAACCCTGGACGACGCCACCGGCAAGCTGCTCGACAACAACCAGTCGCCATCGCCGCGCACCGGCGAACTGGACAACCGCGGCAGCCAGTTTTACCTGGCCCTGTACTGGGCGCAGGCGCTGGCGGCGCAGACCGAAGACAAGGAACTGCAAGCGCATTTCGCAGTGCTGGCCAAGACACTGACCGAGAACGAGCAAAAGATCGCCGCCGAACTCAAGGACGTGCAAGGCCATGCAGTGGACATCGGCGGCTACTTCCTGCCTGACCCGAAGAAGATGGAAGCCATCATGTGCCCAAGTCCCACCTTCAATGCAGCGTTGAGCGCCGCGCGCGTCTGAAGATAAAGCAGCCGGACCGATCTGTGCCGGCAAGCCGTGATTGCCGGATGCAGATCCGGCACACATGAAAAACGCCCCGTTCGCGTGAGCAAACGGGGCGTTTTTTTACCTCTGGCAGATGACAGTGATTTGCTGCGCTTTAGCGATGCGCTGCCAATGGCGGCATGTTTGCCGATAAAGGAGAAGACTCCCGAGACCCAGTCCTATCTGGAAAGTGGCCCCGGCGAAAGGTGAATCTACTCGTTTATCGGCTCCCGCAAGGGAAACTGCCAGGCTCAAGAAAATGCCGTCGACCGCAGCATGCATACCGATAAAGGAGAAGACTCCCGAGACCCAGTCCTATCTGGAAAGTGGTCCCGGCGAAAGGTGAATCTACTCGTTTATCGGCTCCCGCAAGGGAAACCGCCAGGCTCAAGAAAATGCCGTCGACAGCAGCATCCATACCGATAAAGGAGAAGACTCCCGAGACCCAGTCCTATCTGGAAAGTGGCCCCGGCGAAAGGTGAATCTACTCGTTTATCGGCTTTCGCATGGGAAATGGCGGCGCCCGAAAATGCGGCGGATGCCGGCATTTTCACCGATAAAGGAGATGACTCCCAAGACCCAGTCCTATCTGGAAAGTGGCCTCGGCGAAAGGTGAATCAGCTCGTGTATCGGTTCCAGGGAAAGCGATAGTGCCGCGTGTGCGGTACTCCATAACAATCGCACAGACGTGGAAAAACCACATTGCGCATCAGGAGAAAAATCAAGGTGGGATTTTCTTACTGAACCGACCAGGAAGGTAATAATACCTTCCTGGCCTGGCATTTGGAGCGGGAGAAGAGGCTCGAACTCTCGACCTCAACCTTGGCAAGGTTGCGCTCTACCAACTGAGCTACTCCCGCGTAAGGAGTTTTTGGAGGCGGGGGTCGGGATCGAACCGGCGTAAACGGCTTTGCAGGCCGCTGCATAACCACTTTGCTACCCCGCCAGGGGTGTTGCGCCAAAATACTAAATCAATATTGGTGTATCACCTTCTACAACCAATATCTCGTTCAAGCTTAATAAAAAAAGGAAGCTTTACCAGCTTCCTTTTTTTGAATCTGGAGCGGGAGAAGAGGCTCGAACTCTCGACCTCAACCTTGGCAAGGTTGCGCTCTACCAACTGAGCTACTCCCGCATTTTGTTTCTTTTTACTACGCCATTTCTGCATCAACTACAGAGACGACATTATAGTTGATCTACAGAGTTTGTCAACGAAATTTGAATTTTTTCACCAACTTTTTTCAAATCACCGACTTTTACTTCACTGCTTGTTGTTTTCGCCGCTTGCCGCGGTGCTCTCCGCGGTACTCTCTTTAATCAGAGGCCAGGCTTTACGTAAATAGTAAAACATCGACCAGACCGTGAGCACTGCTGCAATCCACAAAAGCACCTGCCCCCAGAATCGAGTGCTGATGCCAAACAGATCGCCATAATACAACAACATTGGGATTGCTACCATCTGTGCGGTGGTTTTAATTTTGCCGATGGAGCTGACCGCCACCGATTTCGAGGCGCCGATCTGCGCCATCCATTCACGCAAGGCGCTGATTGCAATCTCGCGGCCAATGATCACGAAAGCGATGATCGGATCGACCCGCCCCAGGTGCACCAGCACCAGCAAGGCGCCAGCCACCATCAGCTTGTCCGCGACCGGGTCGAGGAAGGCGCCGAAGGCCGAAGTCTGGTTCCAGCGGCGCGCCAGGAATCCGTCGAACCAGTCGGTGACGGCGGCGACGATAAAGATGATGGTCGAAGCCAGGCCCAATTGCAAAGTCGAGAAATTCGAAAAACCGAGATCAGGAAGATAGAAAACGCCAACCACCAGCGGGATCAGTGCGACCCGCAGCCAGGTCAGTAAAATCGGAATATTAAATGGCATAAATAGTTTTATTGGTAAGGAGCCCGACGTCCATGTGCTAATTATCTAGGAGTATGCAGCCGTTGGGAAATAAAACCTGCAAAAGCGACAAGCTGAACCGCAATTGCAACACATGCCGTGTTCCCGCAGGGTGGACACGTCTTTGCGCCCCCGACTATCTTGATCCGCCAGCGCTCTTTGCAAGAGCGCCGCCGGATTCAATGCAATTGCCGATAGATTTCCTCCGCCAGCTGCCGCGAAATGCCTTCCACCGAAGCGATATCCTCGATGCTGGCATCCGCCACGCCACGCAGGCCGCCGAAGCGTGCCAGCAGCTTCTGGCGGCGTTTGGCGCCGATGCCTTCGATCTCTTCCAGCCGCGAACTCTGGCGCGTCTTGGCGCGCTTGGCGCGCATGCCGGTGATGGCGAAGCGGTGCGCCTCGTCGCGGATCTGGGCGATCAGCATCAGTGCGGCCGACTCCTTGCCCAGCTCGCGCGCCGCCCGGCCGTCGGCGAAGATCAGGGTTTCCAGGCCGACCTTGCGCCCTTCTCCCTTGGCGACGCCGACGATCAGGCCGATGTCCAGCCCCAGTTCGGCCAGCACCTGGCGCGCCATTTCGACCTGGCCCTTGCCGCCGTCGATCAGGACGATATCGGGCATGAGGTTGGACGTAATGCCGTCGCCATTCGCCACTTTTTCATAGCGTCGCATCAGCACCTGGCGCATCGCCGCGTAATCGTCGCCGGGGATGATGTCCTTGATATTGTAACGACGGTATTCACCGTTCTGCATGGCGTGATGATGGAACACCACGCAGGAAGCCTGGGTCGCCTCGCCCGAGGTGTGGCTGATATCGAAACACTCTGCGCGCAGGCTGTCGATATCTTCGACCTCAAGCCCGAGGACTTCGACCAGCGCCCGCGTGCGGGCCTGCTGCGAACCCTGCTCCGACAACAGCCGGGCCAGTGAAATCTCGGCGCCCTTGTGCGCCATTTCCAGCCACTGGCGGCGCTGCCCTTGCGGCTGGAACAGCAGGTTGATGCGATGGCCGCATTGCTCCATCAGCGCCACCATCAGCGCCGGTTCGTCGAACTCGGTGTTGAGGATCAGGATGCCGGGAATGAACATGTCGATGTAGTGTTGCGCCAGGAAAGCCTTCAGCACCGCCGCCTCGATAGACTCGCCTGAAACTTCCTCCGGATTCGACAAGGCGCCATCGACATGACTAGGAAAATAAGCGCGGTCGCCCAGGTGGCGGCCGCCGCGCACCATCGCCAGGTTGACGCAGGCACGCCCGCCCTGGACGATGACGGCGATGATGTCGATATCGCTGTCGCCCACGGTTTCCATGCTTTGCTGGTGCAGCACGCGCGACAGCGAGGTGATCTGGTTGCGCACGCCGGCGGCCTGCTCGAACTTGAGTTCGGCGGCATAGGCATGCATCTTCTGCTCCAGCGTGGACAGTACTTCTGTCTGGCGGCCGCGCAGGAACTTGGCGGCATTGTCGACATCGGTCAGGTAGTCTTCATGGCTGACCAGCTTGACGCAAGGCGCGCTGCAACGCTGGATCTGGTGCAGCAGGCAGGGCCGGGTGCGGTTGGCGAAGACGCTGTCCTCGCAGGTGCGCAGCAGGAATACCTTTTGCAGGATCTGCATCGATTCCTTGACCGCCCAGGCATTCGGAAACGGGCCGAAGTACTGGTTCTTCTTGTCGACCGCGCCGCGGTAGTAGGCCATGCGCGGATATTCCTGGCTGCTGATCTTCAGGTAGGGATAGGATTTATCGTCGCGGAACAGGATGTTGTAGCGCGGCTGCAGCGACTTGATCAGATTGCTTTCCAGGATCAGCGCCTCGGCTTCGCTGCGCGTCACTGTCGTTTCCAGACGGGCGATGCGCTCCACCATCATGGCGGTGCGCGGGCTGGCCAGGTTCTTCTGGAAATAGCTCGATACGCGCTTCTTCAGGTCGCGCGCCTTGCCGACGTAGAGGATATTGTCGGCAGCGTCGAAATAGCGATACACGCCGGGCAGGTTCGGCAGCTTGGCGACGGTTTCCAGCACCAGTGCACGCGGATCGGGCAGTTCAGCTTCTTCGGTCATGGGTCCGCTCGCTCAGGCCGGCAACGACTGCGCCAGCGACCTTGCGGCCTGGTAGCGGGCGTCGGCCTGCAATGCATCCCAGCCGAGCGCCGCGCTTTGCGGCAGCAGCGCCATCAGGCGGGCGCGCGAAGCGACGGCACGAACGTCGTCCACAGCGTTGCCGAGTCCGCTCAGCAACTGGTCGGCCTTGTCTGGCGAATTGCAGATCAGGACCACGTCGCAGCCGGCCTGCAATGCCGCCTTGGCGCCGTCCAGCACGCCGCCGGCGGAACTGGCCGCCTGCATGCTGAGATCGTCGCTGAAAATCACGCCGCCGAAACCGATATCCTGACGCAGGATCTCCAGCCATTTTTTTGAAAATCCGGCCGAATGCTGGTCCACCTTGGCATAGATTACATGCGCCGGCATCACCGCCGCCAGGCTCATGCCGAGCCAATCGTAGGGCTTGATGTCTTCTTCCATGATCTGTTCCAGGCTGCGCTGGTCGATCGGCAGCGACAGATGGGAATCGCCCTCGACGAAGCCATGGCCAGGGAAATGCTTGCCGCAGTTGGCCATGCCGGCCAGCGCCAAGCCGTGGTTCAGGCTCTTCGCCAGCAAGGTCACCACGCGCGGATCGCGGTGGAAAGCACGGTCACCGATGACGGTGGAGTCGCCGTAATCGAGATCCAGCACCGGCGTAAACGACAGGTCGACGCCGCAGGCGCGCAGCTCGCTGGCCAGCACGAAGCCGACCGCGGTGGCGGCCTTGGTGGCGGCCAACACGTCTTTATCCCACAGCTGCCCGAGCAGGCGCATCGCCGGCAGGCGGGTGAAACCGTCAGTGCGGAAGCGCTGGACGCGGCCGCCTTCGTGGTCGACCGCGATCAGGATACCGGGACGTGCTGCATGGATCGCAGCAGTCAGCGCGCACAGCTGGGCACGATCCTGGTAATTACGGGTAAACAGGATCACGCCGCCGGTCAGCGGGTGCCGGATGCGGCGGATATCGTCCGCGCTCAGGCTGGCGCCGACCACGTCCAGCATGACCGGACCCAGCGGTTGTTTTTCTACGGAATTACCACCACTCATTTTTGCTCCACAATGACGAAGGCGACCGCATATTCGGCCTCATCGGTGATCGATACCTGCGCAGTCAGGCCCTTCTGTTGCATGTATTCTTCCAGCGCCGGATTGACCACCACGATCGGCTTGCCGCTGGGCGCGTTCAAGGTCTGCATGGCGCGCCAGGTCATCGGCATCTTCATGCCCAGCCCGAGCGCCTTGGAAAACGCTTCCTTGGCGGCAAAGCGGGTAGCCAGGAAACGAATCCCGCGCGCTTCCACCTTGGCTTTGCGCCGCAGATATTTTTCCATCTCTTGCGGGCCGAGGATCTTTTGCGCGAAGCGCTCGCCATTGCGCTGCAGCGCCGCGGCGATGCGCGGGATCTGGATGATGTCGGTGCCGATGCCGTAGATCATGCTGATTTTCCTGTTGAAAAATTCATAAACTGCGTTAAAACCTTCCACGGATTTTCGTCGCGCTTAGGCCACGCAGCTAACTGGGGTCGGGGTGTAGTTCTGCGCGCTTTTTGCAGAAGCTTCACTCCGACCCCACTTAGCGGGCTACGTAGTACTGCCGGTCTTTCTCCGAATCCGTCATCTGGGGTCGGAGTAATTTACGACGATAAAACCGTCGTAAAAAAACTCTGACCCCAGATGACTCTGTCAGCTTAGCACCCTACTTTGCCAAGTTCGCTAGTCGTGCTTTCACCATTAGCGCCTTCATTTCACTGACCGCAGCCTGCCAGCCGACAAACACTGCATGCGCTACGACAGCGTGGCCGATGTTCAGTTCGACGATATCAGGAATCGCGGCGATCGCCTGGACGTTGGTGTAATGCAGGCCGTGGCCGGCATTCACCTTGAGGCCGCGCCGCATGCCCTCTTGCACCGCCTGTTGCACCCGTTCCAGTTCCGCGCGCTGTTCCGTTTCGTCATGCGCTTCGGCATAACGGCCGGTGTGCAGTTCGATCACCGGCGCCCCGGCTTCGGCGGCAGCCTGGATCTGGTCGGCTTCGGGATCGATGAACAGGCTCACGCGTATGCCCTCGCCTTGCAGCTGGCGTACCGCCGCCTGCACCAGGGCGAAATGCTTGACGACGTCGAGCCCGCCTTCGGTGGTCAGCTCGTGCCGGCTTTCCGGCACCAGGCAGGAATCGTGCGGCTTGATCTTGCAGGAAAAATCGATCATTTCCTGGGTCACCGCGGCTTCCAGGTTCATCCGTGTGCGCAGCTGCGGACGAATCAGTTCGACATCGGCGTCGCGGATGTGGCGGCGGTCTTCGCGCAGGTGCAGGGTGATAGCGTCGGCGCCCGCTTCTTCCGCCAGCAGCGCCGCCCGCAACGGATCCGGATAGGTGGTGCCGCGCGCATTGCGCAGCGTGGCGACGTGGTCGATATTGATGCCAAGGTCGATAATCGACGATGTTGGGTTGAGATAGCTCATCGTAGGCTTAGTGGTTGGATGGGTTTATCGAGTATCAAGATTGCATTAATTCTGCCGTGCTGGCAATGCTTCCGGCGCGACAGGACGCTGCCAGTTCAGGACAAAGAACGCTATCGCGCCCGCCACCAGCCCCCAGAACGCAGCGCCGACGCCAAACAGCGTGACACCCGAAGCAGTCACCAGGAAAGTGATCAGCGCCGCTTCGCGCTGGCTGTCGTTGGCCATCGCCATGGTCAGGCTGTTGGCGATGGTGCCGAACAGCGCCAGGCCGGCAATCGCCAGCATCAGTTCTTGCGGGAAGGCGGCAAACAAGGCGCCGACGGTGGCGCCGAACAAGCCCACCAGCAGATAAAAGCCGCCGGCCGCCACCGCCGCCCAATAGCGCTTGGCGGGATCCTCGTGTGCTTCCTTGCCCATGCAGATGGCGGCGGTGATCGCCGCCAGGTTGAGCGAGAAGCAGCCGAACGGCGCCAGCACCAGCGTGGTCAGCCCGGTCCAGGTCAGCAGCTGGGAAATCGGCGTGCGGTAGCCGGAAGCGCGGATCACCGCCACGCCGGGTGCATTCTGCGAAGCCATGGTGACCACGAACAAGGGAATGCCGACGCCGATGATGGTGGACCAGGAAAAGCTCGGCATGGTGAATACCGGCGCCGCCCAGGCGAAATGGAAATGTTCGAAATGCAGCAGGCCGCGGCTGGCCGCCAGCCCGACGCCGATCAGCAGCACGATGATGATGGCATAACGCGGCAGCCAGCGCTTGCACAGCAGATAGACCATAAACATGGCGAACACCATGAGGAACTGCGGCTTCATGGCGACGAAGACGTTCATGCCGAAATGCGCCAGGATGCCGGCCAGCATGGCGGCGGCAATCGACAGCGGGATCTTGCCCATGGCGCGCTCGAACCAGCCGGTGACGCCGCACAAGGTGACCAGGGCGGCAGCGAACATGAATGCGCCGATCGCTTCTGCCATTGGAATACCGGAAAGGCTGGTGACCAGCAAGGCCGCGCCTGGCGTTGACCAGGCGGTGACCACTGGGGCTTTATAACGCAGCGACAGACCGATGCAGGTCAGCCCCATGCCGAGGCCCAGCGCCAGCATCCAGGAACTGATTTGCTGCGGCGTGGCGCCGGCAGCCGCCGCCGCTTGCAAGACGATCACCGCGGAACTCGTGAAACCTACCAGCACCGTGACAAAACCGGCGGCAACGCTAGACCAGGGGAAGTTTTTCATCGGCTATCTGCTATGGCTATCTGCTATTCGGGCGGCTGCTTGCTCTGTTCTATAACTGCATCAGGTCGATCAGGATCTGGCGAGTGTTCAAGGGCGCGCCGCCCAGGTGATGCGCCAGCAGGAAGCGCATCAGCACCTTGCTTTGCGCCTGGGTGGCGGGATCGCTGTAATCCTCACGCTCCATGTCGAGCAAGGTCTTGCCGCTGACGCGCGGCCAGGCGTCGGCCGCGCGTGCCAGGCGCGGGCCGCGCTCGGGGTCGACCACGTAGCTTTCGGCCGGATCGACCGGCTGACCGCTGCTGGTGCAGCGGGTGAAATCGCCGGCCACGCCGGTCTGCTTGAGCAGCGCTCTTTCAAACTGACGCAGGACAATGGGGGCCGGCTCCAGATGCGCCAGCTGATTGAGCGTGGTGACGTAATGATTGAACAGGACGGCATGCGGATCGTCGCGCGCCACCAGCTTGACCAGCAATTCATTGAGGTAGAAGCCGCACAGCAGCGCCGACTTTTCCAGCGGCAGCAGGCCGCCCACCCATTCGGCGGCGATCAAGGTGCGGATTTCGGCTTTGCCGCTCCAGCTCAGCGAGAGCGGCTGGAAGGTTTGCAGGACGCCGCGCAATTTGGAGAGCGGCCGCTTGGCGCCTTTGGCGACCAGGGCGATGCGGCCGTAGTCGCGCGTAAAGACATCGATGATCAGGCTGGTTTCGCGGTGCGGATAGCTGTGCAGCACGAAGCCGGGCTGGGCGGTGACGCGGGTATCGCGTTCCGGCGTCCTGGCGCGCCGCTTGGGTGCGGCCGCAGCCGGGCCAGGGGCAACGCTGATCAGTACTGCGCTATCCTCCGGCAGTGCTTGCTCGGCATCGGCTTCAGCGATGATCGCATTCATGTCTGGCAGGTGGCTGGCGGGTGGTTCGGGCGGCTCGAATGGCTTACTCGTAGCCGTAAGCGCGCAATCCGGCTTCATTGTCGGCCCAGCCGGATTTCACCTTGACCCAGATTTCCAGGTAAACCGGACCGCCGAACAGACGCTCCATGTCGAGCCGGGCCTGGGTGGAAATATCCTTGAGGCGCGCGCCCTTCTGGCCGATTACCATCGATTTGTGGGTGTCGCGTTCCACCAGGATCGCCGCAAACACGCGGCGCAGATTGCCTTCCAGCTCGAATTTCTCGATCAGGACGGTGCTGGTGTACGGCAGCTCATCGCCGACGAAACGGAATACTTTTTCACGGACGATTTCGGCGGCAAGGAATTTTTCGCTGCGGTCGGTAATGTCGTCCTCGCCGAACATCGGCGGATTGGCCGGCAGGTGCTTGCGGATCTCGCCCTGCAGGTTGTCCAGCTGGAAACGCAGTTTGGCCGATACCGGCACCACCGCGGCAAAGTCGCGCATGGCGGCGATCTTCTGCGCGAACGGCAGCAGCACGGCCTTGTCCTTGACGCGGTCCGACTTGTTGATGACCAGGATGCACGGCACGTTGGCCGGCAACAGCGCCATCACTTGCTGGTCGGCCGGACCGAAAGTGCCGGCTTCGATGATGTACAGGATGACGTCGGCCGCAGTCAGCGTGGTGGTCACGGTGCGGTTCAGCGTCTTGTTCAGCGCATTCGAGTGGCGGGTCTGGAAACCGGGCGTATCGACGTAGACGAACTGGGTATCGGCGACGGTCTGGATACCGGTGATCCGGTGCCGCGTGGTTTGCGCCTTGCGCGAGGTAATGCTGACCTTGGCCCCGATCAGTTCATTCATCAGGGTCGACTTGCCTACATTGGGGCGACCGACAATCGCGATATAGCCGCAACGAAAATCAGCTGCCGGCGATGCTGCGCTTGGTGCCTGGGGTGTAGAGTCTGTCATGCGGTTTTCGATTTACTCGTAGTATGGGGTGCTGCACTAGGGGTGGATACAGTCGCCGCGGCAGGACTACCCGCTGCAGCGACAGATTCGATGGCGGCATGGGCTGCCGCTGTGCCGGTCTTGGCCGAGACGGCTGGAGCAACGCCTTCGGCGCTGCCGTTGGCGGCCTTGGCTGCCGCTTTCAGCGGCGCCTCCGCCAGCGCTTTTTCCTTGGCCGCGGCGGCGGTCTTGCCGCTGACGGCTTCTGCCGACAGCGCTGCGGCGGCGCTGGCCGCCTCCGGCGCGTCCGGCTGGATAGTGGCAATGCCGCTCAGTTTCAGCTGCGCAGTACGCGGCTTGGCTTTCTTGGCAGCCGAGGGAGCTTTGACAAAGGCTTTTTGCACCGCCTCCAGCGCCAGCTTGGCTGCTGCCTGCTCGCCGGCGCGACGGCTGCCGCCGCTGCCGAACACCTGGATATCCAGCTTGGGCACCAGGCATTCGATTTCAAATTCCTGGTTGTGCGCGGCGCCATGCGTCGCCACCACATTGTATTGCGGCAAAGCGATCTTTTTCCCTTGCAGGTATTCCTGCAGCAGGGTCTTGGCATCCTTGCCCAAGGTTTTGGGATCGACCGTATCCAGGATCGGGATATACAGAGCGCGGATCACATCCCGTGCGGCGTCGAAGCCGGCATCCAGGAAGATCGCACCAAACAAGGCTTCCAGCGTATCGGCCAGGATCGAGGGACGGCGGAAGCCACCCGATTTCAACTCGCCCTCGCCCAGCCGCAGGAATTGCGACAACTCCAGCCTTTGCGCGATTTCATATAACGATTGCTGCTTGACCAGATTGGCCCGCACCCGCGACAGGTCGCCTTCGTCTATCTTGGTGTAGCGGTCGAACAGCAGGGACGCAACCACGCAGTTGAGAATCGAATCGCCAAGGAACTCCAAACGCTCGTTATGCAAGGTGCTATGGCTGCGATGCGTCAAGGCCTGCTGCAAGAGCGTAGCATCCTTAAAAGTGTGGCCTAGCCGATTTTGCAATAACATGAGGTCCATTTTTTTCGCCGGCCCAGGAGGCCGCCGTCTGCTGCCGTTGTTGTTTGATGCGGTTATTCGATGCTGCTATTCGACGCTATTATTCGACACTTCTATTCAATTATATTGCTGTTTTACTATTTCGCCGTGCTGCCGGCATAGTCGATCAGCAAGCTGACCGGCCCGACCAGCGGAATCTTTTTCTGGTACGCAAAGCTGATCTGGATATCATCGCCGTTCTTGCTGATGTCCAGGTCCTTGCCTGAAATCGCATCGATATAGCCCACTTCAGCCTGCTTGTTAAACGCGTTCTGGATTTCCTGCACCGTGGTGCCGGCCGTCTTGGCGCTGACAATTGCCTTCTTGATCGAAAAATATTCGATCGTGGTCGGCGTCACCTTGGCGACCAGCACGCCGATACAGCCCAGTATTGCCAAAACAACGATCAAGCCAAATAATGTGATGCCTTGCTGCTTGCGTGGTGCTCCAGACATTCTTGTCATCCCTGACTCCGCTTTCGATTTATTTGATTTATTTAAAGAAAGTACCAATACGCTTGAAATTACCCAGGTTCATCCAGACCAGGAATGCCTTTCCAACAATATTTTCATCCGGCACGAATCCCCAGTAACGGCTGTCTTCGCTATTATCCCGATTATCCCCCATCATGAAATAATTTCCAGCAGGAACTGTGCAGGTGAAGCCCTCCGGGTTATAGGAACAGGCATCCTTGTTAGGAAAATCCATCACGCTTTCCAGCGAAATCGGCGGCCGGTTGCTGCGCACCGCGATCGTATGTTGCACATTTGACAGGTTCTCCGTGTACTGCTGGGAGTAATCCAGGCTGTCTTCATTCAGGTAATCAGGCAACGGCGCATAAGAAAGAGCTTGACCATTAATTGTTAAGCGCTTGTTTTGGTAAGTTATTTTATCACCGGGTACCCCAACCACGCGTTTGATGTAGTCGAGCGACATATCCTTCGGATATTTGAACACCATCACGTCGCCGCGCTGCGGATGATTCATCTCGATCACTTTTTTATTGATGATCGGCAGACGGATGCCGTAAGTGAATTTATTCACCAGGATCAGGTCGCCCACCAGCAGGGTCGGCACCATCGAACTGGATGGAATCTTGAACGGCTCATACAGGAACGAGCGCAGGAAGAACACCATGGCGATCACCGGGAAGAAGCTGCCTGAATACTCGACCCAGGTCGGCTGGCGCAGCAGGTCTGCTTCCAGCGCGCCGCGGCCGCTGTTTTCCAGCTTGATGCCGTCAGCGCTCAGCTTGGCGTTGCGCGCATCGAATTCGGCCAGCGCGGCGTCGGCCTTGGCGCGCCGTTGCCGGCTCAAGACAAAGCGGTCATAAAACCAGATGACGCCGGTGACAATGGTCAGGACAAACAGAATTAATGCGAAATTTCCTAAGATCGATTGCAATGTCATTTTTCATCCACTTGTAAGATTGCCAGGAATGCTTCTTGCGGGATCTCGACGGAACCCACCTGCTTCATGCGTTTTTTACCGGCCTTCTGCTTTTCCAGCAGTTTGCGCTTGCGGCTGATGTCGCCGCCGTAGCACTTGGCCAGCACGTTCTTGCGCAGCGCCTTGACGTTCTCGCGCGAAATGATGTTGGCGCCGATGGCGGCCTGGATCGCGACGTCGAACATCTGGCGCGGAATCAGTTCGCGCATCTTGGCGGCCACGGCGCGGCCGCGGTACTGGCTGTTGGCGCGGTGGACGATGATCGCCAGGGCGTCGACTTTTTCGCTGTTGATCAGCATGTCGACCTTGACCACGTCGGCCGAGCGGTATTCCTTGAACTCGTAGTCCATCGAGGCATAGCCGCGCGAGGTCGATTTCAGGCGGTCGAAGAAATCCAGCACCACTTCGGCCATCGGAATTTCATAGGTCAGCTTGACCTGCTTGCCGTGGTAGCTCATGTCGATCTGCTGCCCGCGCTTCTGGGTGCAAAGGGTGATGACCGAGCCCACATATTCTTGCGGCATGTACAGGTTGACCGTGACGATAGGCTCGCGCACTTCTTCGATATTCGACGGATCCGGCATCTTCGACGGATTGTCGACCAGCATGATGGTGCCGTCGCGCTTGACTACTTCGTAGATCACGGTCGGCGCGGTGGTGATCAGGTCCATGTCGAACTCGCGCTCGAGACGTTCCTGCACGATTTCCATGTGCAGCAAGCCGAGGAAACCGCAGCGGAAGCCGAAGCCCAGCGCCTGCGAGACTTCCGGTTCGTATTGCAGGGCGGCGTCGTTCAGCTTGAGTTTTTCCAGCGAGTCGCGCAGCGCATCGTACTGGTTGGCTTCGACCGGGAACAGGCCGGCGAACACTTGCGGCTGCACTTCCTTGAAGCCAGGCAGGGCTTCGGCCGCAGGCTTGGATGCCAGCGTGACCGTGTCGCCCACCTTGGCGGCCTTCAATTCCTTGATGCCGGCGATGATGAAACCGACCTGGCCGGCCGACAGCGATTCGCGCGACTGCGATTTCGGCGTGAACACGCCGACGCTTTCGGTCAGATGCTGGGAGCCGGTGGCCATCAGCAGGATCTTGTCCTTCGGCCGCAGCGTGCCGTTCTTGATACGCACCAGCATGACGACGCCGACATAGTTGTCGAACCAGGAATCGACGATCAGCGCTTGCAAAGGCGCATCCGGATCGCCCTTCGGCGGCGGCACCTTGACGATCAGCGACTCCAGCACTTCGCGCACGCCGAGGCCGGTCTTGGCCGAGCAGTGCACGGCATCGTGGGCGTCAATGCCGATCACGTCTTCGATTTCGGCAATCGCGTTGTCCGGATCGGCCGACGGCAGGTCGATCTTGTTCAGCACCGGCACCACTTCCACGCCCAGATCGAGCGCGGTATAGCAGTTGGCCACGGTTTGCGCTTCCACCCCTTGCGAGGCATCGACCACCAGCAGCGCGCCTTCGCAGGCCGACAGCGAGCGGCTGACTTCGTAGCTGAAGTCGACGTGGCCCGGAGTGTCGATCAGGTTCAGGTTATAGATCTGTCCATCCATCGCCTTGTAGGTCAGCGCCGCGGTCTGGGCCTTGATGGTGATGCCGCGCTCGCGCTCGATATCCATGGAGTCCAGTACCTGAGCCTCCATCTCACGGTCGGACAAGCCGCCGCAAGACTGGATGATACGGTCCGCCAGGGTGGATTTACCGTGGTCGATGTGGGCGATGATGGAGAAATTACGGATGTTGTTCATTGACAGACGCGATTACAAAAAAAGCGCTCTGAGCCGGGCTCAGTGCGGTGTCTTGTGTTTGGCGGCACAAAGGAATTTTTACTCCACGACCGGCACGCATCGGAGCGATAGTAAACTATCGCGAGAATGCGCAACGGCGGTTGGGGCAAAAAGACGAGCTGTGCCGGCAAGTACGAAACACTGCACTTGTGTCCCAGGCGAGCGCCTTTTATGACAGGTTATTCAGTGCCGCCATTTTACCGGATTTCAGAGGTGAAAACCGACAAATCAGCGGCCTGAGAGTATTGCCTTCCAGTATAACAAGGAAAGCAGAATATCAACATACTCCTACAAGTATCTTAAAAACACCTTAAGAACAGCCTGATACCGGGCTGTTTTTGAAAATTGATGCCGGGGTATAGGCACACAAGGCGTGTTTGGCGCGAATCGGGCAGGCACGACAGGCTGCCGCTCGCCCATTGAAAATAAAACAACAGGAGATTTGAGCGGCGGCCCCGCCTATTCGCTCAAAAACTGCTTTACCGCCCCGGCATCCAGGAAATAGTGACAAAGCTGGATCGCCTCCCCGTCATCCCTGCTGCCCACCAGGACCGGCACCAGCTCATCGTATTGCGCCACCAGCCCGGGATCGGCATCGACATCGGTCACATCGACGGTAAACCAGCCGGCATCGTCCTCGTTCGCAGGCCGCAAGGCCAGCAGCGCCTGCAGCATGTCTTCGCAAAGATGGCAGTAAGAACGGCTATATAAAATGAAGTGTTTTTTTGACATGCATCCACATTATTAAAAAATGCCGGACCGGGAAAACAAAAAGCTGCAGACCGGTAGGATCTGCAGCTTCAGGCAAGCAATAGCGCTAATCTCAGTTATTCGGACGCAACGGTACGAATTGCGAAGATTCGCCGCGGCGCACCAGCAGCACTGCCATCTTCTTCGATTCCAGCTTGGCTACCAGAGCGTTGAACTGCTTGGCGTCCTTGATATCGGTGTTGTTCAGGCGCTGCACCACGTCGCCGGCACGCAAGCCGACCTTGGCCGCGCTGCCTTCCGCCGATTCAACCAGAACGCCGCCGTCGACGCCCAGTTCTTTCTTCTTGGCTTCGCTCAGATCGCTGACGATCAGGCCAAGCGCATTGGCAACCTGCTGCTCTTTCTTCGGCTTGGCGTCATCATCCGTGGCGACCTTGTCGGCGGCCAGTTCCGTGATCATGATCGGGAAGTCGCGGCTGGCGCCCTTGCGCCAGACGCTGATGGTGCCGCGCGCACCGGGCTTGGTATTGCCTACCAGGCGCGGCAGGTCATTGGCTTTTTCGATCGCCGTGCCGTTGAATTTCAAGATGATGTCGCCCGCCTGCAGGCCAGCCTTGGCGGCCGGACCATCCGCTTCCACCCGCGCGACCAGCGCGCCTTCGGCCTTGGGCAGGCCTAGCGACTCAGCCACATCCTTGGTGACTTCGCCGATCTGCACGCCGATGCGGCCGCGGGTCACCTTGCCCGAAGCTTTCAACTGGTCAGAGACGCGCATCGCTTCATCGATGGGCACGGCAAACGAAATCCCCATGAAGCCGCCGGAACGGCTATAGATCTGCGAATTGATGCCGACTACTTCGCCGCGCATATTGATCAGCGGACCGCCGGAATTGCCTGGATTGACCGCAACGTCGGTCTGGATCAGCGGCAGGTAGTCGCCGGTGTCGCGCGCCTTGGCGGAAATGATGCCGGCGGTCACGGTATTCTCCAGGCCGAACGGCGAACCGATCGCCAGCACCCATTCGCCAGCCTTGATCTTATCGGAATCGCCCATGGTCAGGCGCGGCAGGTTGGCGCCATCGATCTTCAGCAAGGCGACGTCGCTGCGGGTATCCGCACCGATTACCTTGGCCTTGAATTCACGCTTGTCGGTCAGCGTGACATACACTTCGCTGGCGCCGTCGATCACGTGAGCATTGGTCATCACATAGCCGTCGGCGGAGATCACGAAACCGGAACCGACGCCGCGCGGCACTTCTTCCTGCGCCTTCGGATCAACCTTGCGGCCGCGCTGGCCAGGGGCCTGTGGACGCGGCATGTTGGGCACGGGAACGCCAAAGAAGCGACGGAAGAACTCCTGCATCTCGTCGTCGCTCGGGTCGCCCGAATCGCCCTGGCCGGACTTGATTTTTTCGGTAGTGCGGATATTGACTACTGCCGGCCCGGTCTTTTCTACGATGTCAGTAAAATCCGGCAGGCCGGAGACCGGTGCGGCGATTGCCTGTGGGCCGATGCCGACCATGGCTGGAACAAAAAAAGCGGCAGTCGCACTGACTGCCATTGCAGATAAAACACCACGAACCGGCCCAAGCATTTTCATAGTCATAAAGTTTTATTTGTTTTTGAGTTCAATCGAATTCGCCACCTGCTTCATCGCTGCTGGCGGCACGTCACCAACAATCGTCAGCCAGTAATCCCCCTGCCGCTTGCCGACGATGCTCAGCGCGCCCTGTTGCAAGGAGCCCTCGGTACGGCTTTGGCTGCCCGGTTCGATGAATATCGAAATCGCCACCAGTCCGTCCGAAAAAATCAATTGCGATACTTCGCGCCGCGCTGCCGGCGGCACGCTGGCGCCGTTCTTGGCCGGCGGGCCTTCGATCACCAGGCGTTTCAGCTCGCGCACCTTCTTGAAACCGGGCGGCATGCCACTGACGCTCCACTCGTTCAGCGCGGCCGGATTGATGACATTGCTTTCCGTATGCCAGGTATTGGTGCTGCCAAAACTCGGCCGCAGGCCGCGGCGATCGACGTTGCCTATGCCAATCTGGGTAAATGAAATCTGCTCGATGATTTCATTCTTGCCATTCAGGGTCTGCACGCGCAGCAGCAGAGAAGAGTTCTTTTCCGCCCATAGCTTGTAGCCGTAGCGCATATTGTCTTTCGGCTCCAGCAGCACCGCCTGGCAATCGAAGCCGGCAACGCGCCCGGTTTCGCCCATCTTGATATTGTAGTATTCGTTCAAGTCCGAAGGCAACGCCCCCAGGATGGCAGGAAAACCGTCCTGGGTGACGCGCTTTTCGACGATCTTGGTTTTCGTCTCCGGCAGGTAGCCGGTGACATCTTCATTGCGCCGGATATACTCGCGCGGCTGACCGTCGAGGATTTCCAGTTTTTCTATTTCATTGCGGCCTTCGAGCACATGCGTAATACGTGAAGTGCGTATCTGGTTCGCCTGCTGATAGATGAAGGTGCCGGAATAGTTCAGTTTTTGCGCCGCCGACTGAATCTTCCTCAGCAAGGCTTGCGCTTCCTGCTTGTCCGCGCCATTTCCGGCATCCGTGCTTTGCGCCTGAGCGGAAAGCACGATCATCGACAGCAATACTCCCAGCAATACTCCCGGCAAAACTCGCGCCTGCCGCATATTAGTTATCAGCATCAGGTGCAAATTTGGCTGGCCGTGCATACTGCGCAGCGCTATAAAGGGAAGGAGAGAAACGTTGATGCGCCGACAGATATTCATCCATCCGCGAATCACGCAACACTTCTCCGGCATGCGTCATGACACGAACGTCGCCAGCATTAGACGCCAGGGCCAGTTGCGGGGTTGCCACCGCAGCAGGCGCCGGAGCGCTGACAACCGCCAGTTGCGGCGAAATGATGAACGCAGCGGCTGCGACTGCCGCCGCCGCCATGCCTGGCAGGGCAAAGCGCTTGATGCTGCGTCTGCCGGCCGCCACGCCGATATGTACAGGCTGGCCGCCACCGACAGCAATCTGCTCGGATGGCTGTGCGGTGACGGCCAGCGGCGCAGCAATGATCGTCGGCTCGGCATCCAGCCGCGCCGCCATGCGCGCGGAAAAATCCGAACTCATGCTCAGCGCCATGTCGTCCGAACGCAGGATATCGCCTATCTGGTGATAGACATCCCATGTATCGCGGCTTTCCGCTTGACGCAAGGCCGCCAGCGCCATGTCAATGTAGGCGCTGGATAACTCCCCATCAGCCAAGGCAGAAATCTGCTCTTGGGTCATATCTTTGGTATTCATAAGTCACCTTAAAACCTGGCCAACCCCTTCGTTCCCGAAAAACCACTATCTTTTTTACCAACGTTTGTCGATGGCCGTACCCAGCAATGGCCTCAACTTATCTGCGATAGCTTCCCGTGCCCTAAATATCCGACTGCGTACCGTACCTATGGGACACCCCATTGCCTCAGCAATTTCGTCATAACTCAAACCCTCGATCTCGCGCAAGGTGATTGCCGTACGCAACTCTGCCGGCAAAGCCTCCATTGCAGTATTCACGGTTTGTGCTATCTGCTTGGTGGCCAGCAAAGATTCAGGAGTGTTTATATCCCTTAGTTGCTCGCCGTCGTCAAAAGTTTCTGCTTCTTCTGAATTTGCCTCAGTCGAGGTCGGCGCCCTGCGCCCCTGGGTCACCAAATAATTCTTAGCAGTATTAATGCCAATCCGATACAGCCAGGTGTAAAAGGCCGAGTCGCCCCGGAACTGAGGCAGCGCCCGGTAAGCTTTGATAAAAGCTTCCTGCACAACATCCTCGGCTTCTGCCTGATCGCGCACCAGACGCGAAACAAGACGCATTAGCTTTCGCTGGTATTTGAGAACCAGCAGCTCGAACGCCTTCTTATCGCCGCGCTGTACGCGCTCGACAAGCAGTTGATCAATTTCGCGTTCTGTCGTCAAACCCCATTCCCTTGTTTTGTTGCGACCTGCATACGGGACCGGACATAGATAGTAAGCAATAGCATAAGTTCAATGAAAATCTTATTCATTAGCCAAGCCGGCGATCCCGGTTTTGTGCGTGCTGCTGCGGTGTGCTGCAATCCAGCGGCAAGCCACGGACAAAACTCTAAAAGTATCGTTAGAAACGCAATCAGGCAGTATAGCGATTGTTCGGACCGAGCCGCTAGCCAATCGGAGGCGCAGCAACAGTAAATATGACCAGATGGTGGTGCTTTCAAGCAATTGCGCCGGCACCAGCGTCGGTCTTAAGATTTGATTGCCTTTTTTAGCGGCAATATCAGCCAGCCTGATCTGGCCGTCGGCGCCGATCTCGACTTGAATGGCGCAGCGTTCTCGATAGTAGCGCAGCATGCCGTAAATAGCTGCCGCAAGGCATAGTGTGGCCAGAACAACACGTGCCGGCAATAGCAGAGTGCCTACAACGCCGGCGGCAATCAGAACGCCGGCAAGGCCGGTCAGCGTGCACTGTATCGCCACCAGCGCCAGCAATAGTCTGGATGGTTTGACAACCGCGGAGAGTGCGATCGACATGAGGCTAGCTCAAGGCGAAATTTGAACCGGTCGCCATGGAGACCGGTTCAAAGTCGTTTTGCAAATGCTTAGATTTTGCCAAAAACCAGGGTGCCATTCGTGCCGCCAAAGCCGAATGAGTTTTTGACAGCGATGTCAATCTTCATGTCCCGCGCGGTATTGGCGCAGTAGTCAAGATCGCACTCAGGATCCTGATTGAAGATATTGGTGGTCGGCGGCGAAATCTGGTTATGCAGGGCCAGTACCGTAAATACCGACTCCAGCCCGCCTGCGCCGCCCAGCAAATGTCCCGTCATCGACTTGGTGGAGTTCACCACCAGCTTGTAGGCGTGATCGCCGAAAGCCGCCTTGATGGCATCGGTTTCATTCTTGTCGCCCAGCGGCGTCGAAGTCCCGTGCGCATTCAGGTACTGCACCTGGTCGGCATTGACGCCGGCATCGCGCAAGGCATTGCCGACACAGCGGCGCGGGCCGTCCAGGCTTGGCGCCGTCATGTGATAGGCATCGCCGCTCATGCCGAAGCCGAGCAGTTCCGCATAGATCTTGGCGCCGCGCGCCTTGGCGTGTTCGTATTCTTCGAGCACCAGTACGCCGGCGCCCTCACCCAATACGAAACCGTCACGGTCCTTGTCCCAGGGACGGGAAGCCGTGGCAGGATCGTCGTTGCGCGCCGACAAGGCACGCGCCGAGGCAAAACCGCCAACGCCCAGCGGCGATACGCTGGATTCTGCACCACCGGCAATCATCACGTCGGCGTCGCCGTACTGAATCATGCGGCCGGCTGCACCAATGCAATGCAGGCCCGTGGTACAGGCAGTGACTATCGCCAGATTCGGTCCCTTCAGACCGTATTTGATCGACAGGTTGCCGGAAATCATGTTGATGATCGATGCCGGGATGAAGAACGGACTGATGCGGCGCGGGCCGCGGTTAGTCAGTTCGGCGTGTGTTTCTTCGATCAAAGGCAAGCCACCAATGCCGGAGCCGATGATGACGCCTATCCGCTCAGCATTAGTTTCAGTTACTTCCAGGCCACTGTCTTGCATCGCCTGCATTCCCGCCGCCATGCCATAGTGGATAAAGGTATCCATATGCCGGGCTTCTTTGGCCGGAATGTAATCTTCGATATTGAAGCCTTTGACTTCCCCCGCAAAACGCGTGGTAAAGGCAGTGGCGTCAAACTTGGTGATGGTTGCGATACCCGATTTGCCTGAGATAATCGCACTCCACGCATCGGCAATAGTATTGCCGACCGGTGAAATGCAACCCAGGCCGGTTATCACAACGCGGCGTTCACGTGTGCGGCTCAAGCGGTTCTCCTGGATACATTCAAAGCGTGCTTAGGCTGCCTTGACGTGGGCCTTAGCGTAATCAATTGCCTGTTGCACTGTAGTGATCTTTTCAGCTTGTTCGTCAGGGATTTCCATTTCGAACTCATCTTCCAGCGCCATCACCAATTCAACGGTGTCGAGCGAATCAGCACCCAGATCGTCGACAAACGACGACTCGATCTTGATGTCAGCTTCTGCGACGCCCAGTTGCTCAGCGACGATTTTTTTAACGCGTTGTTCGATATCGGACATGTGATGCCTCCATTAGGTTACAGAAAGTGCGCGCATTTTAGCAGGTTTGCGCATTGAAAATTTACTTTCGACATTAGTCTTTAATTTTTAGCAAAACCATGTCAAAAGCTTCTAAATAGATACTACTTACATCTAACCCTGAATCAGGCCGGGCTCCGGCATGACGCAAGGCACCGGCCAGAAGCCGGATTTAGCTCATGTACATGCCGCCATTCACGTGCAGGGTAGTGCCCGTGATGTAGCCCGCTTGCGGCGATGCCAGGAAAGCCACGGCGGCGGCGATGTCCTCTGCGGCGCCCAGGCGCCCCAGCGGGATCTGCTGCAGCAGGGCAGCGGTTTGCTGCTCGCCCAGCTCCTTGGTCATGTCGGTATCGATAAAGCCCGGCGCAACGCAATTCACAGTAATGTTGCGGCTGCCGATCTCGCGCGCCAGCGCACGGCTCATGCCGGCGACGCCAGCCTTGGCCGCAGCATAGTTCATCTGGCCTGGATTGCCGGCCGAACCGACCACCGAGGTGATATTGATGATGCGGCCATGCTTGGCCTTTATCATGCCACGCAAGACGGCGCGCGACAAACGGCCGACCGCGGTCAGGTTGGTGGCGATTACGGCATCCCACTCCTCGTCCTTCATGCGCATCGCCAGTTGATCCTGGGTAATACCTGCATTATTGACAAGAATCGACAAGCCGCCGAATTCTTTCTGGGTCAACTCTACCGCAGCGGCGCAGCCGGCGACATCGTTAACGTTGAGCATGATGCCGCGGCCGTTGCCGGCATGAGCGGCTTGCATGTATTCCGTAATGGCGGCAGCGCCGGCTTCCGAAGTCGCCGTGCCGATCACCTTGGCGCCACGCTTGAGCAGTGCCAGCGCGATGGCGCGGCCGATGCCGCGCGAAGCGCCGGTCACCAGGGCGACCTGGCCTGCCAGGTCTTGTACGTCTGTATTTGGTAAAGTCACTTGAATGTCTCCAACATTTTATCCAGCGACGCCTGGTCGACGATGACATCGCCGATCAGACTGTCGTTAATCCGCTTGGTCAAGCCAGCAAGAACCTTGCCCGGACCGCACTCAATCACATGCGTGACGCCTTCGGCAGCAATCTTCTGCACCGTTTCCACCCAGCGCACCGGGCTTGCAGCCTGGCGCACCAGCGCATCCTTGATGGCTTGCGGATCGCTGACGATGGCGACATCGACATTGTTGATCAAGGCGATCTGCGGCGCCGAAAAGACCAGATCTTGCATGTATTCGCGCAAACGGTCCGAAGCCGGCTTCAACAGCGAGGAATGAAATGGGGCCGAAACCGGCAATGGCAAGGCGCGTTTTGCACCTTTTTCTTTCGCGATGACGCAGGCGCGCTCGATTGCACCTTTATGGCCGGCGATCACTACCTGCGCCGGCGCATTGAAGTTCACCGCCTCGACCACTTCGCCCTGCGCCGCAGCCAGACAGACCGCGCGCACATCGTCGTCTGCCAGACCCAGGATGACGGCCATGCCGCCCTGCCCGACCGGCACCGCCTGCTGCATGGCTTGCGCACGGAAACGCACCAGCGGCACGGCATCCTTGAACGCAATCACGCCGGCAGCCACCAGCGCGGAATACTCGCCCAGGCTATGGCCAGCCACCAGCGCTGGCGCCTTGCCGCCAGCCGCCAGCCAGGCGCGGTAGAAGGCTACCGCAGCGGTCAGCATCACCGGCTGGGTATTGGTGGTCAGGTCCAGCTCTTCCTTCGGCCCCTCGGCAATCAGCTTGCCAAGGTCGAACTGCAGCGCCTCGGAAGCTTCCGCCACCGTGTCTTTCACTACCGGGTTATCGGCAAAGCCGTTCAACATGCCAACGGCCTGCGAACCCTGGCCCGGGAAAACGAATGCGAATTTATTCATGCCTTACCTGTGGATATCAAATTTATCAAATACGCGCCGGCGTAGCGCAGCGCGCTGGCAGCAAGCTGCCATATTGAAGCCAATGTGCAGAATGCGTTTTACATGCGCGCTAAAATTGCGCCCCAGGTAAAGCCGCCGCCGACACCTTCCATCATGACGTTCTGGCCAGGCTTGACGCGGCCGTCCCGCACCGCCTTGTCGAGCGCCAGCGGAATCGATGCCGCCGAGGTATTGCCGTGCTGGTCTACCGTCACCACCATGCGTTCGTTATCCAGGCCCAGCTTGCGCGCGGTGCTCTGCATGATGCGGATATTGGCCTGATGCGGAATCAGCCAGTCGATCTCGGAGGCTTGCATGCCGGCGATCTGCAGCGCTTCGTTGGCGACCTTTTCCAGCACCGAAACCGCCAACTTGAATACCGCCTGGCCGTCCATATACAGGAAAGCACTGCCTTCGACCACGCCGGAACTGACCTTGCCCGGCACGCACAGGATATCCTTGTAGCGGCCGTCGGCATGCAGCTTGGTGGCCAGGATGCCAGGTTCGGCCGAAGCCGTCATCACCACGGCGCCGGCGCCGTCGCCGAACAGCACGCAAGTGGTGCGGTCTTCAAAATTCAGGATGCGCGAAAAAACTTCAGTGCCGATCACCAGCACGTTCTTGTGTGCGCCGGACTTGATGAAGGCGTCGGCGATCGACACTGCATAGACGAAACCGCTGCACACCGCCTGCACGTCAAACGCCGCTCCGCCGCTGGTGATGCCGAGCTTTTGCTGGACCACGCAGGCAGTGCTGGGGAAGCCGCCGAAATGATCCGGGGTCGAAGTGGCGACGATGATCAGGTCGATGTCCTCAGCCTGCATGTGCGCCATCTCCAGCGCCTGCTTGGCGGCGGCGACCGCGAGGTCGCTCGACTGCACGTCGGCTTCAGCATAGTGGCGTGCGGCGATGCCGCTGCGCGAAAAAATCCATTCGTGGGATGTCTCTATCCCCTTCTCAGCGAGCTGCGCCGTGAGTTCCTGGTTGCTTACCCGCTTCGGTGGCAAATAGCTGCCGGTGCCGACAATTTTGCTATATTTAGTCATGCTGTCTTTTGTTGAGTTGATTCGGTATTGACGATTTCACCGGAGACCTCACCCGCGCCGGCATCGGCAGCCTTGGGTAGGGCGTCGGCTTGCGGCATCAGCTCCGCAATCGTGGTCGCAATACGAGACAATACATCATATTTGGCTGCGTCGAATGCACGCTGTATGGCCCACTCGTAGCCATAGGCGTCGGCGCCGCCATGGCTCTTGAAAACCAGTCCGCGCAAGCCAAGCAGGCTGGCGCCGTTATAGCGCGAAGGATTGAGGCGGCGCGAGATGGCCTTGATGGCGCCGCGCGCAATCACCGCGCCCAGCATGTTGAGCACGCCGCTCTTGAATTCGGTGGTGAGGACCGTCTTGACGAAACGCCCCAGGCCTTCCGAGGCCTTGAGCGTGACATTGCCGACGAAGCCGTCGCAGACGACGATATCGGTAGTGCCTTCGAAAATATCGTTGCCCTCGACATTGCCGTAGAAATTCAGGATGCCTTTTTCATGATCGGCGCGCAGCAGTTCGGCGGTCTGCTTGACCACTTCATTGCCCTTGATATCTTCCTCGCCGACATTCAGCAGGCCGATGGTCGGCCGCGGCTTGCCTTCCATGGCCGACACCAGGGCCGATCCCATCAAGGCGAACTGGTGCAAGTGCTGCGGTTCGCAATCGACGTTGGCGCCCAGGTCGAGCATATAGGTCGGACCGTCTTTCTGGTTGGGGAGCAGCGTGCAGATCGCCGGGCGGTCGACGCCATGCAAGGTCTTGAGCAGATAGCGGGAAACCGCCATCAGGGCGCCGGTGTTGCCGGCCGAAACGCAGGCCTGCACCTGCTGGTCCTTGACCAGCTGCAGGGCGACGCGCATCGAGGAGTCTTTTTTACGGCGCAAGGCGGTTTCGATGGAGTCGTCCATCGTCACCACTTCGGAGGCATGCACTACCGACAAGCGCGGATGCGCGCCGGCCTTGTGCTTCTTCAGCTGGGCGCGGATTTCATCCTCGAGCCCAACCAGCACCAACTCAGCTTCTGGCTGGCGATTGGCGAACGAAACTGCAGCAGGTACGGTAACCGACGGGCCGTGATCGCCGCCCATGCAGTCAATAGAAATTTTAATTGTCATTGTTTTGATTCAGTGCCTACTCTAACCCCGACATTATGAGGCAGATTGAGCGCGATTCAAAATGACGCAAGGATTTATTACGCATACGTTACGCATACAAAAACGGCGCTGCTGAGAAAACTCACCGCGCCGCCTTCAACCTGCATCACAAGAACAGATATTACTCGTCGTTCTTGGTCTTCAACACTTTACGGCCACGGTAGAAGCCGTTCGGGCTGATGTGGTGACGCAGATGTGTTTCACCAGTCGTTGGCTCGATAGCCAGCGGAGGCGCAACCAGAAAATCGTGGGCACGGTGCATGCCGCGCTTGGATGGGGTCTTCTTATTTTGTTGAACTGCCATGATAACTCCTGCTTTCTTAAGATCTAAAATTTAACATATCCAACCCTCAGAACAGGGAAAGGCTGGACACTCCTGCCGCGTATGGATGCGCGGATTTTACTACCTATTGCCACACCTTGGTCACACATCATCGAAATCACACTCTACGACTGTGAAAATCAGCGCGACAAATTTACCGCAATTCGTTTTACCATCTTAATTTTTCAGACTTTTAAGCATCGCAAACGGCGACTCTTTTTTACTGGCTTTGAGCCCTTCAAGCGCAGACTGGTCCGGACAGACCGGATGCTTGGGCGAGAGCGGCAAGGCCAGCAAGGCCTCGTCTTCAATCAATTCAATAATATTCAGTGATTTGGTGCCGACGATGACGTCAATCTCGTCATTATCGAGCAGCGCATCGATTTCATCGGCGCTTTCTTCATCTTTTGCCAACACCAGCACGGATTCCGCGTCGATATCGAAGGCAAATGGCGTCAGGCAGCGCTGGCACATGATCTTGATCGCGCCGGTGACCGACATCGTCAGTTGCGGGTGCCCCAAGGAATCAGTACCGCCTACCAGGATCCAGTGCAGCACGCCGGAGCGGTCTGCCGACTCATCCGCCAGGCGACCCAGGTCAGCCACGGCGATTTCGCCTTCACGGCGCTCTTTATGGCGCGAATACTCAAAGGCGTCGATTACAAAAGCACTCATATGATATAGCCGAACTCTGCCGAACCCGGAAAACCTGCGATAATAACAGCCTTTTCCTTTATCCGTCAAAGTGTTAGCGCATTTTCTGCCTTTTATCGCCGGGCATGCACCCAAATGACGGAAATCATGGCCTCTTTACAACAGACCGCAGGATGACTGAACCCGTTATGTTACCACCCTCGCCCCCTCTGCGCCTGATTCTGGGCTCCAGCTCGAAGTATCGCAAAGAATTGCTTTCCCGGCTACGCATCCCGTTCGACGTCATGACGCCGGCCATCGACGAAACCGCCCTTGCCGGCGAAACCCCGCAAGCCACCGCCCTGCGCCTGGCGCTGGAAAAAGCCCGCGCTGTAGCGCTGCTGGCTCCCGGCGCGCTGGTGATCGGTTCGGACCAGGTCGCCACGCTGGACGGCGAACAGATCGGCAAACCCGGAGATCACGAAAATGCACTGAAGCAACTCCAGAAAATGCGCGGCCGCCGCGTCATCTTCCATACCGCCCTGTGCCTGTGGGACGGCCGCGAAACCAAGCCGGAACAGGCGGCGCAGATCGAAAACGTCCAGACTTTCGTCACTTTCCGCGACCTGCCCGACGCTGAGCTGGACGCCTACTTGCGCATCGAGCAACCCTACGATTGCGCCGGCAGCGCAAAAAATGAAGGCCTGGGTATCGCCATCCTCGAAAAAATCGAGAGCACTGACCCGACCGCCCTGACCGGATTGCCATTGATCGCCCTGACCAGTATGCTACGCCGCGCTGCCCTTCCGTTTTTCACAAACAAAATAATTGCGGGACAGAGTTTGTGAGCCACCGCAGCGTGGCGAACTACTCTAGCCGTGCGCCTCTGCCCCCAACTGACTAGACCCCAACATGCCAGGCACCCTGTACTTGATTCCCAACACCCTTGGTCTAAGCGATGCCACGCCGGCACAGCAACTGGCCGCCGTCATTCCAGCCGAAGTCCAGGCGCTGACCGCCAGCCTCGCTTATTTCATTGCCGAAAACGCAAAGACGACCCGTGCCTTCCTGAAGCTGGTCGATGCCGTCCAGCCGCTGGCCAGGCCGCTGCAGGAAATCCAGATCGCCGAACTGAATGTGAATACCGCCAGCGCCGCGTTGCCGGCCTTGCTGGCGCCTATCCTGGCAGGCCAGGACGCCGGCCTGATTTCGGAAGCCGGCGTGCCGGCGGTAGCCGATCCCGGCGCCAACCTGGTGCGGCTGGCGCATGCGCACAACATCCAGGTGCGACCGCTGGTCGGCCCTTCGTCCTTGCTGCTGGCGGTCATGGGCAGCGGCCTCAACGGCCAGAGCTTTGCCTTCAACGGCTACCTGCCGACCGATGCCGAACAGCGCAGCAAACGCATCAAGGCGCTGGAACTGCGTTCGCGTCAGGACCAGCAGACTCAGCTGTTCATTGAAACGCCCTATCGCAACGGCGCCTTCCTGGAAGCGCTGGCCAATAGTTGCCAGGCCGGCACGCTGATCTGCGTCGCCACCGACCTGACCCTGCCTAGCGAAACCATTCGGACACAGACCGCAGCCAAATGGAAGAGCGCGCTGGCCGCCGGCAAGCATCCTGATTTTCACAAGAAGCCAACCGTGTTTTTATTTTTGGCGCAGTAAGCAGCTCCCGACTACGCTCCCCGGTCATTCCCGCGAACGCGGGAATCCAAGTTACTCAGTAGGACAGGAAAAATGGATCCCCGCGTTCGCGGGGATGACGTGGCCGACGAGACGGCGTCGACTAGAAGACGCTTTTTAGAAATCCCGGATCGTGACCCACACCCAAATGCAAAACGGCAACGGTATTGCGCCGTCGCCGTTCTTGCTAGTCTCGAAAGACAAGGGTTGAGAAGTCGAAAACTTCTCGGTGCCGCATCCATGATGCGGTGGTTTGTCCGGTAGTCAACAATCATTCCAAAGCAAGGGGTTGTATTGCTGCTGGAAGTTTTTTTGCTACCGAAGCAATTGCAACTGAGTGGCCAACGAGTTTGCTATTTCTATAATCGCCTCCTCCGTTCGCTATTCCTTTGGTCCCTTTAATATACGCCAGGATCGCCAAGATACAAGGCGAATTACGGTAATACAGTATTACCTTATGACGCTTTCAACATGCGCCGTTGAATTAAAAAATCCGCCGGCGATTTCTCGCGAGCGGACTCGTTAAACAAAAATCAATGCAAGAAATTCAACGCAGAAAACTCAGCGCAAGCTAGGCCGCACCTGGTTCGCCAGCGACTGCACCACGCCCGCGCCCATCGCTACGCCGAATTTTTTCAGCACCCGCTCAGGCAAGCCTTCGCTCTTGGTGTAATCGACGATGTCTTCCTGCTTCAAGACATCGCGCGCCACGCTGTCGACCGTGCCGTAGCCATCGGCCAGGCCCATGTCGATCGCCTTGGAGCCGCTCCAGAACAGGCCGGAGAAGGTTTCCGGCGTTTCCTTCAGGCGCGCGCCGCGGCCCTTGCGCACCACGTCGATGAACTGCTGGTGGATTTCCGCCAGCATGGTTTGCGCATAGCCTTTCTGCGTTGCGCTCATCGGGCTGAACGGATCGAGGAAACCCTTGTTCTCGCCGGCAGTCAGCAGCCGCCGCTCGACGCCGACCTTGTCCATCAGGCCGGTGAAACCGAAGCCGTCCATCAGCACGCCGATCGAGCCGACGATGCTGGCCTTGTTGACGTAAATCTTGTCGGCCGCGGCAGCGATGTAGTAACCGCCGGAAGCACACATCTCGTCGACCACCACATACAAAGGCTTGTTCGGATATTCCTTGCGCAAGCGGGTGATTTCATCATTGATGATGCCGGCCTGCACCGGGCTGCCGCCAGGGCTGTTGATGCGCAGGATCACACCCACTGAATCATCGGCGGCAAAAGCGTTATCCAGCGCGGGCACCACCACGCCGGCAGAACCGTTGCCCTCTGATTCGATGGCGCCGTTGATCTTCACCAACGCGGTATGGGCGCCGACGGTTTGCGTGTCCGAGCCTTCATAATTGATGCCCAGCCAGAAAGCAAAACAGACCACGCCGAGCACCGCCAGCTTGAAGAAAATGCCCCAGCGGCGGCGCGCGCGCTGCTCGCGCAGCGAGGCAAACGCCAGCTTTTCCAGCAGTTCGCGTTCCCAGCCTTCTTTTTTGGCCGGCGACGCAGGATCCACATTGTCAAATTCGTTATTGCTCATGGTGCTCACTCATGTCGATTATCAGGGATCGTTCAATATGCACAGCTCGCCAGGCCAGACTAGGCTAACGCCGGCCGCACATATTCATCAGGGATCCAGAACACCTGATTATTGCTTTCTTCAACTAAAATCTTGTGCAGCCGTCCGCCGCGGCATGGACCGCCGGCGCATCTGCCGGTCTCCGGCTCGTACACCGCGCCATGAGTGGCGCACATCAGATAGAGGCCGCTGGACTCGAAGAAGTCGCCCTCGTTCCAGTCCAGCTCCATCGCTACGTGCGCGCAGCGGTTCAGGTAGGCATGCGCGACATGGTCGTAGCGGATGACAAACGCCACCGCATCGTCGCCCCACGCCGTCACCGGAAAACGCACGCCCTTGCCGCGCTCTGCCAGCGCAGAGGAAGCACAGATGGGAATGCGCAGATTATTTACGGCTTGCTCAGACATTGCTTGTCACTCTCGTTAGCAAACGGTCAGGCGTTATTGATCAGCCAATCGTGCAACTGCGGCGTCGACGTCGCGCTGAACAGCGGCTTCAAGGCATTCAGCTCATGCGCCGGATGGGCGCCGTACTGCACCGCGATGCCTGCGGCGCCGGCATTGATCGCCATCTGCAGATCATGCGTGGTGTCGCCGATCATCACTGTGCGCTTCAGGTCCTGGCCCAGCTCACGCGTCAGTTCCTGCAGCATCGCGGGATGCGGCTTGGAGAAGGTCTCGTCGGCGCAGCGGGTAGCATCGAACACCGACAGCAGCTTGGTTTCATGCAAGGCGCGGTTCAGCCCGACCCGGCTCTTGCCGGTGGCGATCGCCAGGAAATACCCTTGCTGCGACAGATCGGCCAGCATTTCGCGGACACCGTCGAACAAGGTCAGGTCCTGGTCCTGCGCCAGATAGTGATAGCGATAGCGCTCCACGACACGCGGATACTGGCTGGCGTCCAGCCCCGGCATCGCCAGCTGCATCGCCTCGCCCAGGCCCAGCCCGATCACGTGTGAAGCCGCCTTGTTGTCCGGAATCGGCAAGCCCAGGTCCCTGGCAGCAGCCTGGATACATTTCACGATGATGGCGGTACTGTCCATCAAGGTGCCATCCCAATCAAATACGATTAAATCAAAATTCTTTCTTGCCATATTGCCTGGCAATTGCTTGCCAGCTCCTGTTGTTGGGTTTTGCCTGCCGGCCAAAGAAGTACACAAAAACACGCAATCGGCGATCGGCAAACCAATAGATAAATACTAACTGATATTTTAATCGCCCGTAGTGCGTGATGGCGCAGAAGCAACATCCGATTTATTTTCCTGAGGCAAGCTTTTCAGGAATTTTTCGCACTCCGGCGGCAATGGCGCCTTCAAGGTCACCGGCTTGCCGGTCTCGGGGTGGACAAAGGTAATCTGATATGCATGCAAAAACATCCGCTTCAGAGCAATCCGCTGGCCGTCCGCTTTCTGCAAGGCGCGGTTCAGCGCAAAATCGCCATACTTGTCGTCGCCGGCAATGGCAAACCCGCTGGAGGACAGATGGACCCGGATCTGATGGGTGCGCCCGGTCTTCAGCTCCGCTTCCAGCAAAGCATAGTCGCCATAGCGCCGGATCAGGTTGAAGATGGTGTGCGAAGCCTGGCCGTCGGCCTGCACCCGCACCCGGCGCTCGCCATCGGCCGCCGTATACTTGTGCAAAGCCAGCTTGACATGCTGGCGCTCGTTTTGCCAGTCGCCGTGCACCAGTACCAGATAACGCTTGTCGGTATCGCCGTCGCGCATCTGTTCGTGCAGATTGGTCAGCGCCGAACGTTTCTTCGCCAATAACAAAATCCCAGAGGTATCGCGGTCCAGCCGGTGCACCAATTCCAGGAACTTGGCGTCCGGACGCGCCGCCCGCAGCTGCTCGATGACGCCATAGCTGACGCCGGAGCCGCCATGCACGGCGACCCCTGCCGGCTTGTCGATCACCAGCATATGATTATCTTCCAGCAAGATCTTGAATTCCGCGCCAGGCACGACTTGCTCTTGCTTTTCAGCAATGCGGATCGGCGGCACCCGGATCACGTCACCTTCCAGCAAACGGTAAGTCTGGTCGATGCGGCCTTTGTTGACTCTCACCTCACCCGAACGCAGCACGCGGTAAATATGGCTTTTAGGAACACCTTTACAAATACGCAACAAAAAATTGTCGATCCGTTGACCGGCATCCTCTTCGCCTATGGTCAGCAGTTGAACTTGCAGCGGTGCGGAAGGCGGCTTCACCTCTTGCTCCACGGCTACTTTAGGCTCAGCCTTGTGCTTGAGCGCGGCTTGCGTCCGCGGCTCCGGGCGAGACTTCACCCGCCCTCCAGAAAATCTCGCTAAGTCCTTCATTTTGAATATATAATTGTTGCGCGACTGTTCAGAAACAGTTGCTGGTGTAAGAATAAAAAGACCATTCTACACAGGGGCGTCCCCATCAGCCTCGCCAATTTGCAAATTTGATGGGAAATGTGTACGCATCACCCCTGCGCGAGTCAAGGTCGCACCGTTGTTGTCATCGGATAGCGCGCACGGATGCTGAACAAGAATGTCTGGATGATTAGGATAAAGTCCGGCGAGCCCGATGCGATCAAGTCGCGACGAGCTCGCCGGTTAATGCAGTGCTTATAAACAAGTCGATTAACTTTACTGAAACCAATGCTTCATTTGGCTCTATCAAGCTGCTCACCGCCTGGCGTCATGCTCGCGATCCGCGAACTGCAAGATGCTGTGCCGGTGCACGCTGGTAGTCTTCTGTAATACGACAGCACTGTATCCGCGCCTGTGCATTGCGCCCTACTATGTAGATCAGGCGCAGCACACTAAGGCAATTCTCTCCCCCCAGACACTCCGTTCTCGCGTACATCCCTGTACTTTTTGGCGCTGACAGAATGCTGAAGAACAGCATCATTAAGCGCCATTGAATTGACCCAAGGGTCACGGAGCGAAAAAATGAAACGCATGTTGTTTAATGCTACGCAGCAAGAAGAACTGCGCGTAGCTATTGTTGACGGGCAAAAGCTCATCGACATCGATATCGAAACCACCGGACGCGAACAACGCAAGTCCAATATCTACAAAGGTGTGATTACCCGTATCGAGCCGTCGCTGGAAGCCTGTTTCGTCAACTACGGTGAAGAGCGTCATGGCTTCTTGCCGTTCAAGGAAGTCGCCCGCACCTATTTCAAGGAAGGCGTCGACGTCCGTACCGCATCGATCAAGGATGCCCTGCGCGAAGGCCAGGAAATCATGGTCCAGGTCGAAAAGGAAGAGCGCGGCAACAAGGGCGCGGCCCTGACCTCCTTCGTCTCGCTGGCCGGCCGTTACCTGGTCCTGATGCCGAACAATCCGCGCGGCGGCGGCGTATCGCGCCGGGTCGAAGGCGAAGATCGCCAGGAACTGCGCGAAACCATGGATCAGCTGGACCTGCCTAGCGGCATGTCGGTGATTGCCCGCACTGCCGGCATCGGCCGCAATGTTGATGAATTGCAATGGGACTTGAACTACCTGATGCAACTCTGGCGCGCCATCGAAGGCGCCGGCACCCAGGGCAAGGGCGCTTTCCTGATTTATCAGGAATCGTCGCTGGTGATCCGTGCGATCCGCGATTACTTCCAGCCGGATATCGGCGAAATCCTGATCGACACCGACGAAATCCACGACCAGGCCCAGCAGTTCATGGCCCACGTCATGCCCGACATGGTGCACCGCGTTAAACGCTACCGCGACGACGTGCCGCTGTTCTCCCGCTTCCAGATCGAACACCAGATCGAAACCGCGTACTCGCGCACCGTACCGCTGCCATCCGGCGGCGCTATCGTGATCGACCATACCGAAGCCCTGGTTTCCGTCGACGTCAACTCCGCCCGCGCAACCCGCGGCGGCGACATCGAAACCACCGCCTTCAACACCAATTGCGAAGCAGCGGAAGAAGTTGCGCGCCAATTGCGTTTGCGCGATCTCGGCGGCCTGATCGTGATCGACTTCATCGACATGGAGAATTCCAAGAACCAGCGCGAAGTCGAAACCCGCCTGAAAGACGCCCTGCGCTATGACCGCGCCCGCGTCCAGATGGGCAAGATCTCGCGCTTCGGCCTGATGGAACTGTCGCGCCAGCGCCTGCGTCCGTCGCTGTCGGAAGGCAGCCACGTGACTTGCCCGCGCTGCAACGGCACCGGCCACATCCGCGATACCGAATCGTCCGCTTTGCAAGTCCTGCGCATCATCCAGGAAGAAGCGATGAAAGAAAACTCGGCGGCGATCCACGTCCAGGCGCCGGTCGACGTCGCCGCTTTCCTGCTCAACGAAAAGCGCGGCGAGATCCTGAAGATCGAGACGCGTCACCGCGTCGGCATCATCCTGATCCCGAACAAGCATCTGGAAACCCCGCATTACAAGCTGGAACGCCTGAAGCACGACGATCCGCGCCTGGAAGAAACCCAGGCCAGCTATGCGATGGCAGAGCAAGCCGATACCGACATCGGCTACAGCAAGACCCAGAAAGAAGAAGGCAAGCCGCGTCAGGAAGCCGTGGTCAAGGGCATCACGCCAGACCAGCCGGCCCCGATCGTCGAGCGCAAGCCGGTGGAAGTGCAGCCGGTGGCAGCAGCCGCTCCGGCAGAAACCGGTTTCCTCGGCAAGATCTTCGGCTTCTTCTTCAGCAAACCGGCGGCGCCAGTTGCTGCGCCTGCGGCAACTGCCGAAACCAAGAGCGCGCAACAGCGTGACCGTAACGACCGCGGCGACCGCAACAACCGTGGCCAGCGTGGCCGCAACCGTGGCGGCCGTAACCGCGACGGCAGCGAAGCGCGTGACGACAGCGCCAAGAAGCCAGTGGTGACCGAGACTGCTGAAGCCAAGAGCCAGCAAGCCCGTCCGCCACGTCCTCCGCGTGAGCCTAGAGAGCCGCGGGAACAGCGCGAAGCCAACGAAAGCAAAGCCGACACCCGCAGCACCGAAGGCCGCGAAGGCAAGCGCGAACGCAGTGAACGCCCACCGCGTCCGCCACGTGAAGAGCGCAAGGAAAACCTGAGCGAAGTCAAAGTCGATGAAACCTTGCTCAAGGGCGGCGTAATTGCTGCCGCCGGCGTGGCGGTAGCCGCGGTTGCCGAAAGCGGCGACGCAGCCCTGCTCGATAGCGGCCGCGTCGAAACCAAGGCAGAAGGAGACGAAGAACCGCGTCGCCGCCGCCGCCGCGGTGGCCGTAACCGTAATCGCCGTGATCGTGATGCAAGCGATGCTACCGAAGGCAGCAGCGAAGGCAGCGATGACATGGAAGCAGGCGAAGGCGTGGCAGCTGATGCAGTTGCCACATCGGCCGATGCAGCTCCGGTCGTTGCTCATGAAGCCGAACCCGTCGCCGCGCAACCTGTTGCCGCAGCGGCACAAGCGGTCGATAGCCATGTACCGATGATGGCCTCTTCCGTACCTGTCTCGCAAGAAGTTGCCGCGCCGGCCCAGCCAGAGACGTTTGCACCGACAGCACTGTCGAATGCAATCGCCGCACCGCTGGTGCCGCAAGAAGTTGCCGTGACGACGGAAGTCGCGCCGGCAGCAGCAATCGAAGAAGCGCCAGTGTGGATTCCGGTTGCGCCTGCGCCAACGATCGCCGAGCCTGAAGCAGTCGTCGCAGCGCCGGTAGCAGCCGATCCGGTGGTCGAACCACTGGTGACGACAGTTGCCGCGCCAGCCCCGGTTGAGCATGTTGAGCTTGCACCGCAGGTCGTCGAAGCACCGGCCGCGGTCGTCGCTGAAGCTGCCCCGGTTGTGCTGGCACCAGCACCGGTTGCAGCTGCACCAGCACCGGTAGAAGCAGCGCCGGCTGAAGTCAAGGTCGCTGTATCGAGCGCCTCGCCTAAGGTGGAAGATCTGCAAACCGTTCTGGCGGCAGCAGGCCTGACCTTGGCAGCGACCGACCCGAGCAAGCTGCGTGCAGCCCAGGAAGCCACTGCCGGCATCGTCGCCGCGCCACGCGTACCGCGTGAACGCAAACCGGCGCCGGTCCAGGTCAGCGAACCGCTGGTGCAGATCGAAACCCAGCGCTCACAGTCGTAAGCGTCCGCCCATGCCGCCGGTAAGCCGGCGGCATGGCAAGATAACAAGAAAACAAAGGGAGTCCCAGACTCCCTTTGTCACGTCTGGCGTCCGCGCCATACGCGGTATCAGTAGCCGGGTAAAGCCAAAATCCGATGACCATGGTATCTTGTAGAAGTTACCACCTAGTATAGAAGCAGCAGATTTTGCATATCTTCCAAGAAACACATCATGACTAAAAAAGTCATCCCGCTGATCGACAGCCGCCGTCAACCATCACTGCCGCCCCTGTCCTTGCCCTCCATACTGGAAACACCCGACGGCCTGATCGCGGATGAGCTGGGACGGCCGCTGCACGACCTGCGCATCTCGGTGACAGACCGCTGCAACTTCCGTTGCGTGTATTGCATGCCGCGCGCAGTGTTCGACAAAGACTATGCGTTTCTGCCGCACACCGCCCTGCTGTCGTTTGAAGAAATCACGCGCCTGGCCAGCCTGTTCGTCGCCCACGGCGTGCACAAGATCCGCCTGACCGGCGGCGAGCCGCTGCTGCGCAAGCACATCGAAAAGCTGATCGCCATGCTGAGCGCATTGAAGACGCCGGATGGCAAGGAACTCGATCTGACCCTGACCACCAATGGCTCGCTGCTGGCCAAGAAAGCGCAGGCGCTGAAAGATGCCGGCCTCAAGCGCGTCACGGTCTCGCTGGATGCCTTGGACGAAGGCATTTTCAAGCGCATGAACGATGCCGACTTTCCGGTGGCCGACGTGCTGCGCGGACTGGACGTGGCGCATCAGGTCGGACTTGGGCCGATCAAGGTCAACATGGTGGTCAAGCGCGGCGTCAACGAGCAGGAAATCCTGCCGATGGCACGCTACTTCAAGGACACCCCATACATCTTGCGCTTCATCGAATACATGGATGTTGGCAGTTCCAACGGCTGGAAAATGGATGAAGTCGTATCCTCCGCCGAAGTGGCGCAGCTGATCCAGAGCGAACTGCCGATGCAGCCGCTGGCCGCCAATTATCTCGGCGAAACGGCGCAGCGCTGGCGCTATGCCGACGGCAGCGGCGAAATCGGCCTGATTTCCAGCGTCACCCAAGCCTTTTGCCATGACTGCTCGCGGGCGCGCCTGTCGACCGAGGGCAAGCTGTACACCTGCCTGTTCGCCAGCGCCGGCCACGATCTGCGCGCCTTGCTGCGCAGCGAAGGCAGCGACCGTGAAATCTCCAGCGTGATCGGCCAGCTGTGGCGCACCCGCGATGACCGCTACTCCGAACAGCGTACGCAAAATACCGAAGGACTGGCGCCAGCCCGCAAGAAGGTGGAAATGTCGTACATCGGCGGCTAAGCAGAGCCACGCCATGCAAACCCGCATCCATCCCGACCTTGCCAGCCTGACCACCGGCCTGATACTGGCGGGCGGCCGCGGCAGCCGCATGGGCGGCATCGACAAAGGCCTGGCGCTGCTCGACGGCCAAGCCATGGTGGCGCATGTAATTGCGCGTCTGGCGCCGCAAGTCAATGGCCTGATCATCAACGCCAACCGCAGCCAGGCCCGCTACGCGGCCTTCGGCTATCCGGTCTGGCCAGACCAGCAGGCCGATTTCGCCGGACCGCTGGCGGGCTTGCAGGCTGGCCTGCGCCACTGTAATACTCCCTATCTGCTGACTGCGCCTTGCGACTCGCCCTATCTGCCGGACGATTTACTGCAAAACCTGGCAAAAGCACTGCAAAGCGCCGATGCCGACCTCGCCGTGGCCGCCACCATAGACCCCGGCACGCAAGCGCTGCAGCCGCAACCGGTATTCATGCTGCTGAAAAGCCGTTTATTGACCGATCTCAATGACTACTTGCAAGACGGAGGACGTAAGATAGAGGCATGGTACCGTCGCCTCAATTACAGCGAAGCGCTGTTCAGCGACGATGACGCCTTCCGCAACATCAATACCGAAGAACAATTGCAGCAGCTACCAAGAAGAACAAATTGAATACCTTGAGCCGTCCAGACCAGCCATCCTTGTCCGCCCTCACCAGCTGCCTGTCGGATTACGATCCGCACGCCATGCCGGTGAGCCAGGCGCAGGCCATCATCCATGCCTTCATCACGCCGGTCGGCGCGATTGAGAAAGTGGCGCTGCGCAGCGCGCTGGACCGGGTGCTGGCGACCGACATCATCTCGCCCATCGATGTGCCGGCGCACGACAACTCGGCCATGGACGGCTATGCCTTCCATTCCGCCGACCTGCGCCAGGATAGCGATACCATCCTGCAGGTAGCCGGCATCGCCCACGCCGGCCGCGCCTATGACGGAACGGCTGCGCGCGGCGAAGCTATCCGCATCATGACCGGCGCCTTGATGCCGGCCGGCCTGGACACCGTCATCCCGCAGGAATTTGTACAGATCCCGGCAGGCGGCCCGGCTGGTCAGATCACGATCCCACCAGGCGCAGTCAAGCCAGGCGCCAATCGCCGCCTGGCCGGCGAAGACCTGAAAGCCGGCACCCCGGCAATCGGCAAGGGCCGCATCCTGCGCCCGGCCGATCTCGGTTTGCTGGCTTCGCTCGGCATCGCTGAAATCCCGGTACGGCGACGGCTGCGTGTTGCCTTCTTTTCCACCGGTGACGAATTGCGCTCGGTCGGTGAAATACTCGAACCGGGCTGCGTCTACGATTCCAACCGCTACACCCTGTACGGCATGCTGCAGCGCCTCGGCTGCGACATCATCGACATGGGCGTGGTCGGCGACGATCCGCAGGCGCTGGAAGCGGCCTTCCGCAGCGCCTGCGAAAACGCCGACGCCATCATTACCTCCGGCGGCGTCTCGGTCGGCGATGCCGATCACACCAAGCAGATGATGGCGCAGCTGGGCGACGTCGCCTTCTGGAAAATCGGCATGCGTCCGGGCCGGCCGCTGGCTTTCGGCCGCATAGCGTCCGGCGGCAAGCAGGCGCTGTTCTTCGGCCTGCCAGGCAATCCGGTGGCGGTGATGGTGTCGTTTTATTTTTTTGCGCGCGAAGCGCTGCTGCAGATGATGGGTGCGCAAGCGCCGGCGTTGCCGCTGATGCGCGCCACCGCCGCGATCGCCATCCGCAAGCGGCCGGGACGCACGGAGTACCAGCGCGGCATCCTCGGCATGCACGATGGCAAGTGGTCGGTACGCCCCACCGCCGCCCAGGGCTCGGGCATCCTGCGCTCCATGGCGGAAGCCAATTGCATGATCGTGCTGGCGCATGACCAGGCCGATGTCGCCAGCGGCGACCAGGTCGAAGTGATCCTGTTTGACGGTTTGGTCTGATCCGCACCGTCCGCCAGGTTCGCTAGCACGTGTTCAAACAATACAGACTCGACGTCCGGCAGCTGGGCAAGCCTTTCATGCTGGTGCTGCTCAGCGAGATGGCGACCCTGAGCGCGCTCCTGCTCGGCAATATCACCATCGCCTGGTGGATCGCCCAGCACGGCGGCGCGCGCGACCTGGCCACCTTCGGCGTCACCGTGGCAGCCGCCAGCCTGCTGGCCATCCCCCTGCTCTCGCCCTTGGGCGACCGTTATCCCAAGAAACGCCTGATGGCGATCGGCTTCGTCGCCATCGCCATCGAAAGCGTGGTGCTGGCGCTGCTGGCGCAAGCGGGTTTCTATCATCTGTATCTCATCATTGCCTGCGAGATGATCGGCGTCTGCGCCATGGCGATCGTCATGCCCTGCGTCCAGACCGTCGCCTCGGAACTGGTGCCCGCCGAAAAACTGTCGCTGGCAATGAGCATGCAAAAAGTCAGCGGCTCGCTCGGCGGCATCGTCGGTCCGGCGCTGGGCGGCAGCGTAATCGCCGCCGGCAGCGTCGCCAGTGCGCTCTGGGTGCATGTAGCGTTGCTGCTGATCGCGGCATTTGCCGCCGCCCGCCTGCCCAAGGCGCTGACGGCCAGTAAACCCGCGGCGCTCGGAGCGGCGCAATGGCTGCATGAGCTGAAGGCCGGCCTGCGCATGAAATGGCATATTCCGCTGGAACGCCACTGGACCTTGGCCAATCTCGTCATCGGCGTGTTTTACTCTCCGGCCATCGGCATGATGGCGGCCCTGCGAGTGACCAGCCTCGGCCTGTCGGCATTCTGGCTGGGCGCGACCAACATGGGCATCATGGCCGGCATGTTCCTGGGTTTTCTTGGCTGCGCCTCTTTTTTCTCCAGGACGCTGGGGCGTTTCCGGGCCTTGATAGGCGCAGCCCAGCTGCGCGCCGTCGCGCTGCTGGTGGTAGGCCTGACGACTTCGCCACTGATGCTGGCAACGGCTTTTTTCCTGCTCGGCATCTCGCAATCGACCACCCAGTTTGTCGGCGTCACGCATCGCCTGCTGGCGACGCCGGTCACCTACCGCGCGCGCAATGCCTCGGTCAACATCATGGTGTGGCAGCTCGCGTCGACGCTGGGCCCGGCAGTCGCCGGCATGGCTTTGCTGCATGCATCGGTGGCGCAATGCTACGTGCTGTTCGGCATCCTGATCGCGCTGTGCAGCATCGGCCTGGCAATGATTCCTAAAATGCGCGAATTCCTGAGCGCGGATCACGATACAGCCAACGGCTGGTATCAGAGAGAATATCCGGCCGCTTTCCCAGTCACTGACAAAACCACATAAGCACGCTAATCTTGTGCGTTCAAATGCCGGCAGATTTTCTTTCCTTTAACGCCATGACAGCCAGACTCATGAACGACGCGAAAACCTTAGCAGCAATGGCATGCGAACTCCGCCCGGCCCAAGCCAGCGACGCCACCGCCATCAGCGCCCTGATCCGGCAGTTCACGCATGAATTCACGATCAGTGCGGACGGCAGCGGCGCCGAGCAATTCCTGGCATCGATATCCGTCGAAGCGGAAGCCGGCTACATTTCCGATCCGCGTTACCGCTACATCACTGCTTGCGTCGGCGACGTGCTGGCCGGCTTCATTGCCATGCGCGATCGCAGCCATGTGTTTCATCTGTTCGTCGCACCCCAGTTCCAGCGTCAAGGCATGGCCACGCGGTTGTGGCAGGCGGCGCGGGCATCGGCGCCCGGGATTCAAACGTTTACCGTTAATTCTTCTCCAGCCGCCTTACCTGTATATAAACGCTTCGGTTTTGCGCCAACGGACTCTCGGATAGAAATGCACGGCATATGCTTCGTACCCATGCGCCTGCCGCTCGATTGAGTTTTCCCTGATATGAAGCACGCTGACGAGCTCACAGCCTTGTTACGCGCCGATCCCGAACGGCGGCGCCTGATAGCGTTGGTGCGCACGCTCGAACTGCCCGATTGCTGGATTGCTGCCGGTTTTGTCAGAAACGCGGTGTGGGATTGGTTGCACGATCGCCCGCCGTCGCCGCTGTCTGGAGACGTCGACGTCATCTGGTTTGCCCCTTGCGGTAACGGCGCAGAAAACGACCGGCAGCTGGAACATCGCCTGCTGGAGCTGGACAGTTCCATCGCATGGTCGGTCAAAAACCAAAGCCGCATGCATGTCCGCAATGGCGACGCGCCTTATTTGTGCAGCAGCGACGCCATGCGCTACTGGCCGGAAACCGCCACTGCGGTGGCGGTCAGGTGCGGCAGCCATGGCAATCTGGAACTGGCGGCGCCATTCGGCTTACATGATCTGTACCAGGCCATCGTCAGGCCGACGACACGTTTTTCCGAAGAAAAAAGAAATCTGTTCGATCAGCGCTTGCGGGACAAGCGCTGGCTGTTGCATTGGCCTTTGCTGCGGGTCGAGGAAAATCCGGAGCCGCGAGCGCAATCCTTGCCAGATGAGATACGCTAAATTATCGCCCCATCATGTCCGAGCCGAAATGCCAGCCGCCCCACTCCCTAAAGGAAAGCTTCATGATTTCTCATGTCTTTGTCGGCATTACCGACTTCCAGCGCGCCTTCCGCTTTTATTCCGCCCTCATGCAGGAACTGGATCTGCAGCTGAAATTCTGCGATGCCGGCAAGCCTTGGGCAGCCTGGATGGCGGCCGGCCATGCCCGCCCCCTGTTCATCATCGGCGCGCCGTATGACGGCGCAGGCGCGGCCGCCGGCAACGGCCAGATGGTCGCGCTGCTGGCGCCTGACCGCGCCGCCGTCGACAACGCCCATGCGGCGGCGCTGCGGCATGGCGGCAGCTGCGAGGGGCCGCCCGGTCTGCGCCTGGAATATCATCCGCATTATTACGGCGCATATTTCCGTGACCCCGACGGCAACAAGATTTGCGTGTGCTGCCATGACGCGCCAGCTAGCCAGGCCGGATAAAAAACCGGCCGCCATAGGCAAACCGGACATCAATCGCTTGATGTCCGGTCACGGATACGCTCTGCAGACGGGCTAAGATCAGAAGGTATTACATTGGAACAAGCCAGGATGGCCGAAGCAGGTGGTCGTGGCCGGATAGCGTTCGACATTGTTCTTGGTATCCAGCCGCAGCACGCAATTGCGCCATTCGTTGGAGTCGGCTTTATATCCAAGCCGCTGACACGCAGGACCGTAGATCTGCATCATCTGGTCAACGTCTTTCTGCGCCTGCAGCGAACGTTCGGCGTCGGTGGCGCAGCCTGCCAACAGGGCGACCACGGCCAGTAAAATGAGTTTGCGCATAATGAGCTCCTTGCATGCAGCCTCGGCGGAAGACTGCGACGAATGCCGGCGACCAACGGATGCGCAGGAAGTGCTGCATCCGTGCAAGCCATGCCGTAATCATAGTATAGGACAGAGGCCGGGAAGCCTCTGTTTCAGGAAATGCATTATTGCTACCAGATGTAACTGCCGCCAACAAGCATTTCACTTAAAATTCCGTGCTGCCATTTTGCCAAACAAAAAAATACAAATAACAATCATTCTCATTTATAATTGATTTGTGCACTGGGCTTTCGCCCCTTTTGCACAGCTCAACTCACTTTTCAGCCAGCCGCACCCAGCGATGCCAGCCACTAAACATGCTGCATCGTTCTGGAGTAAGACGCTTTGCCCAATTCATATCCAACTCGCCCTGCGGCGCCGGCGCTGCGCCGCCTGCCTGCGGCCGTTAACTTCGCCATCCTCGCCATGTGCGCAGCATCTGCGCCAGCATTCGCGGAACAAGCGACTGTCCTGGCAGGCAACCATGCGGCCGCGCATCAGTTCGATGAAATATCTGTGACCGCGACCCGCAGCGAAACCGCGGTCTCGCAAACACCAAGCAGTATCTCGGTGATCAGCGCCGACACCATCGAAGAACAGCAACCCAGGGACGTCAAGGATCTGCTGCGCTATGAGCCGGGCGTGACCGTCCGCCGCGGCCCTTACCGTCCGACCTCCGCCGCCACCGCCGGCGGCCGCGGCGGCAACGAGGGCATCAATATCCGCGGCCTGGAAGGCAACCGCATTCTGCTGATGGAAGACGGCATCCGTCTGCCCAGTTCTTTTTCATTTGGGCCGCTGGAAGCCGGCCGCGGCGACTATGTCGAGATGGACATGTACAAGCGCGTGGAAATCCTGCGCGGGCCGGCCTCGGCCATGTACGGTAGCGATGGCCTGACCGGCGCGGTCAATTTCATCACCAAGGATCCTGCCGATTTCCTGAAGATCTTCAACAAGCCGACCTATTTCTCGATCAAGCCGACTTACGATTCCACCGACGGCAGCACCTCGACCACCGCCGTCGCGGCATTCGGCGGCGAGCGCTTTGAGGGCTTGCTGATCGCCAACAAGCGCGACGGCCACGAAGTCGACACCAAAGGTACGCGCAACATCAACGGCCCCAACCGCGACACCGCGAATCCGCAGAATGTCCATGGCAATGCCCTGCTCGGCAAGCTGGTGTTCAAGGCCAGCGCGCAAGATACTTTCACGGCGGCGATCAGCCACCAGGAACAGAAGACCGATTCCGATGTACTGTCCGCCATCACCAAAAGCACCCTGGCGCTGCGCGCCAACGACAAGCTGGAGCGCAACCGCTACAGCATCGATTACAACTTCAAGGACAGCGACAACCGGTATTTCCAGAACGCCCACGCCCAGCTTTACTTCCAGGAAGCCAAGACCAATCAGTTCTCCTATGAACAGCGGTTCCCGGTGGTCGACCGCACGCGCGCCAACACCTACCAGGAACGCACTGTCGGCGGCTCGGCCCAGGCCGAAAGCAGCTTTGCCACCGGCAGCCTGCAGCACAAGCTGGTGTACGGCTTCGATCTCAGCACGGCGCATATCGAAGGCTTGCGCGACGGCACCGTTCCCGGCGTCGGCGAATCGCCTTTCCCCAACAAGGCTTTCCCTACTACCGACTACACCTTGTTCGGCGCGTTTTTACAGGATGAATTCCGCCTGTCGCAGAATAGCCCGCTCACCATCACGCCGGGCCTGCGCTTCGACGGCTATCGCCTGACGCCAGAGAAGAACGACCCGTCCTATACCGGCAAGCCAACCGATTCCAGCGGTAACGCAGTGTCGCCGCGGCTGGCGCTGATGTATGAAATCAGCCCCGCTTTGCTGCCCTATGTCCAGTATGCGCGCGGCTTCCGCACGCCGACGCCGGACCAGGTCAACAACAGCTTCGGCAATCCGATCTACGGCTACGCCACCATCGGCAATCCCGACCTGAAACCGGAAACCAGCAACACCTTTGAAGTGGGCCTGCGCGGCAAGCTGAGCGGCGGCGAGAACGTCCTGCGCTACAGCGTGGCGGCGTTCACCGGACGCTACAGCAATTTCATCTCGCAGGAAGTGGTCAGCGGCAGTGGCCGCCCATTCGTCGATCCCCTGATCTATCAATACGTGAACCGCGCCAAGGCCCGCATCAGCGGCGCCGAAGCGCGTATCGACTGGCAACTGGCCAACGGCATCGGCGTCAAGGCCGGCATGGCCTACACCAAGGGCCATACCGAAGGCGCCGACGGCAGCAGCACGCCGCTCGACACAGCCAATCCATTCATGGCGGTGCTCGGCCTGCGCTATGAACCGAGCGAAGTCTGGTACGGCCAGGCCGATGTCATCTACCAAAGCGGCAAGCGCCGCAGCGACATGAGCAAGCAGACAGATTTCGCCCCGCCGGCGGCGTTCGTGATGGACCTGCGCGGCGGCTACAACATCAGCAAGAACGTGGCGCTGTACGCCGGCATCCACAACCTGTTCAACCGCCAGTACTGGAACTGGTCGGACGTGCGCGGCCTGGCCGACAATTCGACCGTCAAGGACGCCTATACAGCACCCGGCCGCAGCTTCAATGTCGGCTTGAAATTCCAGTACTAACCATTCCACTTCCCGGAGGAGAACCCTATGCTTACCACCACCCGCAAGCCACAATCGGACATCCCGCAGCTGCGCCGGCAATTCCTCGCCGCCAAGCATGAACAGAAACTGCGCAATCGCGACGCCGCTGCCGCCATTGGCGTTTCCGAAGGCGAAGCGCTGGCTGCCTGCGTCGGCGCCGAGGCGATCCGGCTGCTGCCGAACTTCATTGAAATCTTTGAAGAAGTGCCGCAGCTGGGTGCGGTCATGGCGCTCACCCGCAACGACAACGTGGTGCATGAAAAAGATGGCTTGTACGAAAAGATGAGCCACAATGGCCATGTCGGCCTGGCGCTGGGCGAAGCCATCGATTTGCGGATCTTCTACAAGCAATGGCATTTCGGCTGCGCCGTCATTGAAGAAGTCACCCGCGGCAGCGAAACCAGCTTGCAGAAAAGCTTGCAGTTCTATGACCTGCATGGCGAAGCGGTGCATAAGGTGTTCCTGCGCGAGCACAGCAACCATGCCGCTTTCGACGAGCTGGTGGCGCGCTGGCGCGATCCGGAACAGCTGCCAGGCATCACCGTCGAGCCAGTGCCGGCAGCCGCCATCGACAAAGCCGACGACGCAATCGACGGCGACGGTTTCCGCGCTGCCTGGAGCAATATGCAAGACACCCACGAATTCTTCGGCCTGATGCGCGACTTCGGCGTCAGCCGTACCCAGGCCTTGCGCCTGGCGCCGCCGCAATTCGTCCGTCAGGTAGACAACAGCGCCGCGCGCCTGATCCTCGACCAGGCCGCCGCCAGCGGCTTGCCGATCATGGTCTTTGTCGGCAACCGCGGCATGATCCAGATCCATTCCGGCCCGGTCTCCAACATCAAGCTGATGGGTCCCTGGCTGAACGTGCTTGATGCCGGCTTCAACCTGCATCTGCGGGAAGACAAGATCGTCTCCAGCTGGGTGGTCAGCAAGCCGACCAGCGACGGCGAAGTCACCTCGCTGGAACTGTTCGACGCCGACGGCGGCACCATCGCCATGCTGTTCGGCGTACGCAAGCCGGGCCAGCCGGAACTGCCGGCCTGGCGCGCCGCGGCCTTGAGCCTGCCGCTGCTGGAAACCACAGCCGATGCAGAGGCACAAGCGTGAAACCTCCTGTAGACAAGCAGCGCCGCATGCTGCTGGGAACGGCTGCGGCCGGCATGCTGCTGACGATGCTGCCGGCCCGCGGCGCTGGCGCCAAACCGTTGCGGGTAGCAGTGGCCGGCGGCGCCATCACCGAAGTAGTGTATGCGCTGGACGCCGGCGCCATGCTGATCGGCAGCGACACCACCAGCACCTATCCGGCGGCCGCGCTGGCGCTGCCGAAGATGGGCTACCAGCGCGCACTGTCGGCGGAAGGCGTGCTGTCCCTGCGCCCCGACCTGCTGCTGGCTTCGGCCGAAGCCGGTCCGCCGACGGCAATCCAGCAGATCGCTGCTGCCGGCGTGCGTGTCGTCACGCTGTCCGAACAGCATGATGTGCAATCGGTGCGCGACAAGATCAGCGGCAGCGCCAAGGCGCTCGATCTGGCGGCGCGCGGCGACAGTCTGCTGCAGCGCTTCGACAGCGACTGGCAGACGGCCATGACGGCGATTCAGGCACAGCGCCAGCAGCAGGCCGGCAAGCCGCCGCTGCGGGTGCTGTTCATCCTCAGCAACAGCGGCGCCCAGGCCATGGTGGCCGGACGCGACACCGCCGCCGACGCCATGATCCGCTATGCCGGCGCGGTCAACGCCCTGGGCGGCAAGGACGGCTTCAAAGGCTATAAGCCGCTGACGGCCGAAAGCGCCATCGCTGCCGCTCCTGATGTCTTGATGACCACCAGCGAAGGACTCACGGCCATGGGTGGTCTCGAGCAATTGCTGAAGATGCCAGGCCTGGCCTTGACTCCAGCTACCCGCAACAAGCGCGTGATCGCCGATATGGATGCCCTGCTGCTGCTCGGCTTCGGCCCGCGGCTACCGATCGCGCTGCGCCGTCTTTCCGCTCAACTGATTGCCTGATTCCTGATGTCCTCCACTTATTCCGCCGCCGCGCAACCGCCGGCTCCAACGGCCGCCATGTCACCGCTGGCGATCGGGCGCCAGTCGCGCCAGCGCTTGGTGCTGTTGGTTCTGGCACTATTGCTGCTGGTGGTCATGCTGCTGTGCGCTGGGCTGGGCGCTTATCGCATCGATCCCTGGCAAGTACCGCGCCTGCTATGGTCCGGCGCCGAGCTCTCGGCGGCCGACGCCCAGGCACGCGCGGTGCTGCTGGATATCCGCATGCCGCGGGTACTGCTGGCGCTGCTGGTCGGTTGCGGCTTCGGCGCCGCCGGCAGCGCGCTGCAAGCCTTGTTCCGCAATCCCTTGGCCGATCCTGGCCTGATCGGCGTCTCCAGCGGCGCCGCCCTCGGCGCTGCCACCACCATCGTGCTCGGCGGCGTCCTGTGGCCGACAGCGTTAAGCGCGCTTGGTCTCTATGCCCCGATGCTGGCAGCCTTTGCCGGCGCCCTGGCAGTGGCGCTGCTGGTGTACCGGATCGGCGCCGCCAAAGGCCGTCTGGCACTGCCCATCCTGCTGCTGGCCGGGATCGCCTTCAACGCCATCTCGATGGCTGGCATCGGCGTGCTCAGCTTTATCGCCGGCGACGCCCAGCTGCGCACCCTGACCTTCTGGAATCTCGGCAGCCTGGCCAGCGCACACTGGTCCTTGCTAGCAGTTGCAGCGCCGGTAGTCGTACTGTGCGTAGCAGCGATGGCGCGCCACTCGGCGGCCTTGAATGCAATGCTGCTGGGCGAAGCGGAAGCCCAGCATCTGGGCGTACCGGTGCAGCGCATCAAGCGCCAGGTGCTGATCGTCAGCTCGCTGTGCGTCGGCGGCCTGGTGGCTTGCACCGGCACCATCGGCTTCATCGGCCTGGTGGCGCCGCACTGCATCCGCCTTGCCTGCGGTCCTGACCAGCGCGTGGTGCTGCCGGGCGCCATGCTGTTCGGCGCGCTGCTGACCTTGCTGGCCGACCTGGCGGCGCGCACCATGGCGGCGCCGGCGGAACTGCCGCTGGGCATCCTCACCGCATTGCTGGGCGGGCCGTTCTTCATCGTGCTGCTGTGGCGCCGCCGCGCGCAGCTTGGCTTGTAGCGCCACCTTGGAACCATACGAAAAACCATCATGCTAGTTGCCACCGACCTTTCGCTGCAGCGCGGCGACAAAACCATCCTGCGCAATCTGAACCTGCGCATCCAGCCTGGCCAGATCGTGGCCTTGCTGGGACGTAACGGCGCCGGCAAGAGCAGCCTGCTGAAAGCCATGTCAGGCGAATTCCACGGCAAGCTGCAAGGCAACGAGGCCCGCCTGAGTGGGACGATATCGATCAATCAGCGCGCACTCGATCAGCTCACGCCCCAACGACTGGCGCAGATCCGCGCGGTACTGCCGCAAAGCGTGCAGTTCTCGTTTCCTTTCACGGCAATGGAAATCGCCTTGCTGGGGCGCTACCCGCACGGCGGCGGCAACAGCATGAGCGACCGCCTGATTGCGATGGAAGCGCTGGCGCTGGCCGGTGCGGCCGCCCTTGCAGAACGCGATGTCACCACGCTCTCCGGAGGCGAACTGGCGCGGGTGCAGTTCGCCCGGGTGCTGGCGCAGCTGCGGCCGGCAGCCAGCGAGCAGGAAACCCCGGCGGCGCGCTATCTGCTGCTGGACGAACCCACCGCGGCGCTAGACCTGGCGCACCAGCATCATCTGCTGCGCACCTTGCGGCAACTGGCCAAGGAATGGCATATCGGCGTGCTGGCGATCATGCACGATCCCAACCTGGCGGCACGCTATGCCGACCAGCTGGCCTGGCTGGCGGACGGCACCCTGCTGGTGCAGGATACGCCGGCGCTGACCATGACGCCTCACATTGTCAGGGCTTGTCTCGGGATTGAAGTGGAAGTGGTGCAACAGGCCGGCAAGCCGCCGTTTGCGATGCCGGCTTGATGACTTAGGCGGATTGCCAGCGATACCGCCAGAAAATCGCAAGCTGGTATTTCGTCATGCTTAAGACATGTAGCTAAGTGGGCCCGGAGTGCATACCCAGTCTTAAAAAACCCTGTAATGCGCTCCGCCTTTCTCCGAATCCGTCATGTGGGGTCAGAGTCGAGTTTCGCGAAAAAGCACCGCGAAACTCGACTCTGACCCCACATGACTCCATTCCGGCAGCGCACTGTCCACGCACTGTCCAATATCAAGCGCTTGCACGACATCAGCGACGTGAAATGTCGATCTTAGTTTTCGTCGTCGGCCAGCAGGTCCGGCTCTTTCCCCAGCAAGCGCTGCGCCGCCTCGCTCGGCAAGGCTTCCACCGATTTCAGCTTGCGCGCCATCTGGCGGCTGCGTACTTCGGCCTGGTCGATGTTCTTGGCGGCGCGTTCCAGGGTCAGCTTGGTGGCGGCCAGGACGTCGCCGAACTTGCCGAACTCCGTCTTCACCGCACCCAGCACCTGCCACACTTCCGATGAGCGCTTCTCCAGCGCCAGCGTGCGGAAGCCCATCTGCAGGCTGTTCAGCAGCGCCGACAAGGTCGACGGCCCGGCGATGCTGATGCGGTGCAGGCGCTGCAATTCGTCGGCCAGGCCGGGACGGCGCATGACTTCGGCATACAAGCCTTCGGTCGGCAGGAACAGGATGGCGAAATCGGTGGTCAGCGGCGGCGACAGGTATTTCTCGGCGATGGTCTTGGCCTCAAGGCGCACGGCCCGCTCCAGTTCCCTGGAAGCCGTGGCTACGCCCTCGGCATCGGCGCGGTCGGCGGCATCCGCCAGCCGTTCGTACTGTTCTTTCGGGAACTTGGCGTCGATCGGCATCCAAACCGGCGTGCCGCCGTCGTCATTGCCCGGGAGCTTGATCGCGAACTCGACCCGCTCGCCGCTGCCGGGAACGGTTTCCACGTTCTTGGCGTACTGCTCCGGCGTCAGCACCTGTTCCAGCAGCATTTCCAGCTGCACTTCGCCCCAGGTGCCGCGTGTCTTGACGTTGGTCAGCACCCGTTTGAGATCGCCGACGCCGATCGCCAGCTGCTGCATTTCGCCCAGGCCCTGATGGACTTTTTCCAGGCGGTCGGAAACGATCTTGAACGATTCGCCAAGGCGCTGTTCCAGCGTCGCGTGCAATTTTTCGTCGACGGTCTTGCGCATTTCTTCCAGCCGCAAGCCGTTGTCGGCTTGCAGATCCTTGATCCTGGCTTCCAGCGTGGCGCGTACTTCCGCCATCCGTTGCGCATTCGATTCGGTCAGCGCCGCCAATGTCTGGTTGAGGGTGTCGCCGAAGCGCTTGAGCGATTGCGCCTGTTCTTCGCGGCTGGTCTGGGCCTGCTGGTTCATCGCCAGCCGCATGCCGTCGAGCTGCTGGGCGTTGGTTTCAGTCAGCTTGACCAGCTGCTGGGCGAAGGTGTCGATCTGGTTGTTCTGCAAGGTGGCGACGCTGGTCATCTGCGCCGCCAGCGTCTGCTGCAGCTGGCCGAAATTGCTGCCGATTTCCTGCCGCATGTTTTGCGCGCTGGTCTGCACTTCGCCGCGCAGGTCGCGTTGCTGGCGTTCGCCAAGTTCTTGCTGATGGCGCTGTAGATCGCTCTGCAACTGCGCCAGCTGTTGCGCCGGGTCGGCCCCGCGCGCGCTGCGGAAAATCGCAACGATCTGCAGCACGATGATGACGGCGGCGGCAACGAGCAGGACGAGTAATTCTGATGAAGGCATGTGGGCTATTCGAAGACGAGCAGTTATTGTGGAGTATCGGGCTTATTGCGCATCCAGTCGGCGGTCTGGAAGAAGGACGTCAGCAGGCGTTCCTGCAGCCATTCATCCATGCCGACATCCTGCATCGCCAGCGCCATGCAGCGTAGCCACTGGTCGCGCTCGGGCGAAGCGATGCCGTAAGGCAGATGGCGGGCACGCAGGCGCGGATGGCCGAACTGCTGGATATACAGGTCGGGGCCACCGCTCCAGCCGGACAGGAACCAGTAGAACTTGTCGCGCGAGCCGTCGAGGGTGGTCGGATGCAGGGCCCGGATCACGGAGAATTGCGGCTCCAGGTCCATCAGGTCGTAAAAGCGGTCGACCAGTTCGCGCAGCTTGCCGGCGCCGCCGATCAGGTCGTAGAGGCTGGCCTGGGATTGTTCCTCAGGCGCTTGGGTGGTGGTAGTGTCTGTAGTCATGGGGGGATAATAATAGCGTAAGCCCTCATTATCCCCGAAATGCCGAGACACAGTGCTGCTTCAGGCCTCGCGCAGCGTTTGCAGCGGCGGCTGGCGCAATACGTGGCGCAGACCGACCCAGCCGCCGGCAAAGGTGCAAGCGGCGCCGATCGCCATCCCCGCCAGCCAGACCAGCGGGCTGAAGGTCCAGGTGAAGCTGAAGACATACTGCGCCAGCGCCCAACCGATGGCGGCGGCGCCGCTAGCGGCGAGGAAACCGGCCAGGCTGCCGATCAGGGCGAACTCGATCCATTGCGACTGTGACAACTGCTTGCGGGTGGCGCCCAGCGCGCGCAGCAGGCCTGCTTCACGGGTACGCTCATCCTGCGAGCCGACCAGCGCCGCATACAGCACCAGCGCGCCGGACGCCAGCGTAAACAGGAACAGGAATTCGACCGCCGCCACCACCTGGCTGATCACGCCCTGGATCTGCTGAATGACGCTGCCGATGTCGACCACCGTCAGGTTGGGGAAATCGCGCGTCAGCTGGTTGCCGAAAGCGGCCTGCGCTTCCGGCAGCTTGAAGGCGGTAATCCAGGTTTGCGGCATGTCGTGCATCAGTTTTGGATTGAGGATGACGAAAAAATTCACCCGCATCGAGCCCCATTCCAGCTTGCGGATGCTGGTCACCGGTGCGCTCACCAGCTGGCCGGCGATGTCGAATTGAAGCTGGTCGCCCAGCTTCAGCTTGAGGGTCTTGGCCAGCCCCTCTTCGACCGAGGCAGCCGGCTGGCTGTCGTCTAGCCAGCGGCCGGCGGTAACGGTGTTCTGCGGCGGCAGCTGCAGCATGGTGGACAGATTGAATTCACGGTCGACCAGGCGCTTGGCCTTGTCCTCCGGATAGGTATCGGCCGTAATCGGCTTGCCATTGACCTGGGTCAGACGGCCGCGGATCATCGGAAACAGTTCCGGCCGCGCGATGCCGATTCCCTGCAGGCGCTGGCTGATCTCGGCGCGCTGGTCGTCCTGGATATTGATCACAAAGCGATTTGGCGCGTCAACCGGGGTGGCTTGCTGCCAGGCGCCGATCAGGTCGCCGCGGATCACGGTCAGCAACAGCAGCGCCATCAAGCCGAGCGACAAGGCTACGATCTGCACCACGGTCGCCGCCGGCCGCCGCTGCAACGCAGTCAACGCGAAGCGCCAGCTGGGATGGCGCGACAGGCCGCGGATATAGCGCGAGGCCTTGAGCGCCAGCCAGCCGAGCAAGGCGAACAGGCCAAAGCCGCCGAGGAAACCGAGCGCAGTCAGCAAACCCAGCTTGAGGTCGCCGGCCTGCCATAACAGCAAGCCGATGAAGGTCAGCGTTCCAAGGCCGTAAGTGGCCAGCACCAGCGCTTGCGGCGCATCCTGCTCGCGCCGGATCACGCGGTTGTGCGGCACGTTGCGCAGTTGCAGGATGGGCGGCAAGGCAAAACCGATCAGCAGCAGCAGGCCGGTGATCAATCCTTGCAGCGCAGGAATCGGGCTGGCGCCCGGCAGGTCGCTGGAGATGAATTTGCCGAGCAGTTCCAGCAGCATGAAATGCGCGCCGAAGCCCAGCAGCACGCCGATCACGCTCCCGGCCAGGCCGATCAGCAGGAATTCCAGCAGATACAGCTGGGTCACCTGGTTCTGGGTCATGCCAAGGCAGCGCAGCATGGCGCAGGCATCCAGATGGCGCAGCATGAAGCGGCGCGCCGCCATCGCTACCGCTACCGCCGCCAGCAGCGCCGACAGCAAGCCCACCAGCGACAGGAACTGTTCGCCGCGGTCCAGCGTGGCGCGCATTTCAGGACGGCCGTTTTCCAGGCCCTCGATGCGCACGCCCTTGACGTTTTCGCGGTTGATGTCGCTTTCCACCCACTTCTGGAAATCCTGCACCTGCTGTCCCGGTCCTGCCAGCAACAGACGATAAGTGACGCGCGAGCCGTCCTGGATCAGGTTGGTAGAGGCCAGGTCGGCCATGGACAGCATCACGCGTGGCGCAAAATTGATGAAGCCGCTGCCGCGGTCGGGTTCGATCACCAGTACTTTGGCGACGGTGAAGCTGCGGTCGCCCAGCTTGAGAGGATCGCCCACCTTCAAGTTCAAGGCCGTCAGCATGTTGGCGTCCAGCCATACCGTGCCGGCCGCCGGCGTCTGCCGTACGGTCTGCTCGGCGTCGCCGGGGGCATCGGCCACCACCAGGCTGCCGCGCAAGGGATAGCCGGCCGTGACGGCCTTGAGCGAAGCCAGCTGCGAGCGGGCGTCGTCGCCCTCGCCGGCTAGCGCCATGCTAGGAAACACTACGGTATCAGCCAGGGTCAGGTGGCGCCGTTCAGCTTCGCTGCGCCAGGCGGGGTTGATGCGCTGGTCGGCGGAAATCAGCAGGTCCGCTCCCAGCAGCTGGTGCGCATCGCGGCTGAGGCCGGCGCGCATGCGGTCGACAAAGAAGCCGACCGCGGACAATGAGGCAACTGCAACAATCAGGGCTATCAGCAAGAAGCGTAATTCGCCGGCGCGCCAGTCGCGCTGGGTCATGCGTAGAGACTGCAAAAAAATCATGTGGCAAGCCTTTGGAAGACCCAGCGGATACCGCGCCAAAGTTTAGGCACCAGCCAGATCGCAAACAGAAAAAACAGGAACAGGAAGGCAAACAGCAGCCAGGGATGGAAAAACGCCGCCCACAAGCCGCCCAGCACCGTCGCATCCTCGGAAAACGAAGCGGTCCAGTTGCTCAGCGGCTCCGGCGAAGTATTGATCATGGCGCGGCTGCCGGCCTTGGTGGCATGCGCACCCAGAGCGAAAGTGCCGCCGACCAGCGCCGCCACCGTGGTCCAGGCCGGGTCCATGTGGCCCATGGCGGCTACCGCCAGAATGGCGCCGGCCGGAATCCGGATGAAAGTATGAATGGCGTCCCACACCGAATCCAGGCCGGGAATCTTATCCACCAGAAACTCGATCGCAGTCAGCAGGCCGGTCACGCCGATTACCCAGGGCGATTCCAGTATCTGCAGCGCCTGCGGCAGGTCGATCCAGCCGGCGCGGCCGAACCAGCCGGCGATGAACAGCGCCATGTACAGGCGGATGCCGCTGGCCCAGGACAGGCCGCCAGCCAGGGCGGCACTGGAAAGCGTATCAATCATGATGTCCCCTTCTCTTTCCGGATCGGTCGGTTTCAGGCATGCCTGTCTTGCTGCTTCATCCATCATATACGAAGCACAATCGCAACAAGCGTAACGTAAACCTACGCCAGCCGCCGAAGATTAGCCAGCAGGATCGCAAAATCTCTGGCGGACTGAGGCCGGCGCGCAACTGGCAGCGGCGGCAAACGGCGCGCCGCAACCGCTGGCGAGTGAACATCCATAGCGCGAGCACAAAGCAAAACGCCACCGTATCACGGTGGCGCAGGCAGGAAATACTGGGGAAATTACTGCGGATCGACCAGCCGTTCGACTTGCACATCCCCGCATTGCGCGCGATGACGCAGGGCATGATCCATCAAGACCAGCGCCAGCATGGCTTCGGCAATCGGCGTGGCGCGGATGCCGACGCATGGATCGTGGCGGCCAAAGGTCTCGACCGTGGCGGGATTGCCCTGCTTGTCGATCGATTGCTTGGGCGTGCGGATGCTGGAAGTCGGCTTGATGGCGATCGAGACGGTGATGTCCTGGCCGCTGGAAATGCCGCCCAGGATGCCGCCGGCGTTGTTGGTGAGGAAGCCGTGGCGGGTGATTTCATCGCCGTGCTGCGAACCCTTTTGCGCCACGCAAGCGAAACCGGCGCCGATTTCCACGCCTTTGACGGCGTTGATGCCCATCATGGCATAGCCGATTTCGGCGTCCAGCTTGTCGTACAGCGGCTCGCCCAGGCCGACCGGCACATTGGAGGCCACGATATCGATGCGGGCGCCGCAGGAATCGCCATCCTTGCGCAAGGCATCCATATACGCTTCCAGCTGCGCGATCTGGCTGACATTGGCGGCAAAAAACGGATTGTTCGGCGCATGTTCCCAGGATTCGAAAACGATCGGCAGCTCGCCCAGCTGGCTCATGCAGCCCTTGAAAGTAGTGCCGTACTGCTGCAGCAGCCATTTTTTGGCGATCGCCGCCGCCGCCACCGCCGGCGCCGTCAGGCGCGCCGAGGAACGGCCGCCGCCGCGCGGATCGCGGATGCCGTACTTCTGCCAGTAGGTGAAGTCGGCATGGCCGGGGCGGAAAGTGTCGATGATATTGCCGTAATCCTTGCTGCGCTGGTCCTGGTTGCGGATCAGCAGCATGATCGGGGTGCCGGTGGTTTTACCTTCGTAGACCCCCGACAGGATTTCGACCGTATCCGGCTCCTGGCGCTGGGTGACATGGCGTGAGGTGCCCGGCTTGCGGCGGTCCAGGTCGGGCTGGATATCGGCTTCCGACAATGCCATGCCCGGCGGGCAGCCATCCACCACGCAGCCAATGGCCGGGCCGTGGGATTCGCCGAAGTTGGTGACGCTAAACAGACTGCCGAAGGTATTGCCGGGCATGATAATCCAGAGAAAAAGGGGCTGAAAAGCATGATTTTACCAGCGCAGCGGGCTGGATAGTTAGCCGGGCGCCGCCATCATTGCTTTTATGATATCGAAATGTGATGCAGACCGGACTGGAGCGCGCCAGCCCGGCCTGCCTGCGCAAGGTTCAGGGCAATTTAGCCAGCTGCACCGTCAGCAGGTCGAAGAAGCCCTGGGTATCGCCTTCTGTGACCCAGCGCGCGTTTTCCGGCTTCTTGGTGGCGTGGTAGTAATCGACCACG